>ENA-ORSI01000099-ORSI01000099.1-human-gut-metagenome-genome-assembly--contig:-NODE-99-length-80734-cov-8.181063_pt1 | contig 80734 bp, 61 predicted proteins | sample MGYA00242187_ERZ509154 | MGnify/ENA primary metagenome ERZ509154 (study PRJEB26280, sample SAMEA2338627) | human gut metagenome | biome: human gut; feature: human-associated habitat; material: faeces...
AAGTTTCAATCTGTAAGATTATTACTTTTGAATTTCTATTTTGAGACAGCCTCTTGCTTTTATGTGCGATGAAATTTCAGAAGTTTTATTCCAGTCGGCGAGCACCGTCTCCGATTACTACATCGTAAATCTTGGGACTTCTGCCGAACTTGTTCTTGAAATCTTCTTTGGCTTTCTCTACAAAGGTACTGTAGAGTTCGTCTTTTACCAGATTGATGGTACATCCGCCAAAACCGCCACCCATTACACGGGAACCTGTGACTCCGCAATCGAAAGCAAGGTCGTTCAGGAAGTCCAGCTCTTCGCAGCTTACTTCATAAAGCTTGCTCATTCCGTGATGTGTTTCATACATCTTTTGGCCCACTGTTTCATAATCGTTCCTTTCCAATGCATCGCAGACGTCAAGTACACGTTGGATTTCTTCGATAACGTACTCGGCACACTTGTAGTCTTCTTCTGTGATGTCAGCTTTGACTGCATTCAGCATTTCCATGTTACAATCGCGCAGATATTCAACATGCGGATGATTCTTCTGAACGGCAGCAACCACATTTTCGCAGCTTTGGCGGCGTTTGTTGTAGGCGGAAGAAGCCAGCTCATGTTTTACAACAGAATCAACTAACACGAGGCGATAGCCTTTCGGATCGAATGGGAAGTATTGGTATTCCAAGGAACGGCAGTCCAGACGGATGAGGCTTCCTTTCTTTCCAAATACAGAAGCGAATTGGTCCATGATACCGCAGTTGACACCGCAATAGTTATGTTCTGTAGCCTGGCCAACTTTGGCAAGCTCAAACTTGTCAATCTTGTTGTCTCCAAAGAGATCGTTCAACGCATAAGCATACGTACTTTCCAATGCTGCGGATGAAGACATGCCGGCACCCAATGGAACGTCGCCTGCGAAAGCGGTATTGAAGCCTTTTACATCTACGCCGCGCTTAATCATCTCACGGCATACACCGAAGATATATCTTGCCCAGCTGGCGCGGGGAGCGTCTTCTTCATTGAGACCAAACTCTACATAATCTTTCAGGTCAATGGAGTAAGCCTTCACAATGTTGGTGCCGTTCGGCTTGATTTCGGCAATCATGCCTTTGTCGATGGCACCGGGAAATACAAAGCCGCCGTTATAATCGGTGTGTTCGCCGATCAGATTAATGCGACCCGGAGAAGCGTAAACTGCTCCTGTTGTTCCATCAAAATGCTTGATGAAACGGCTTCTTACGTATTCTATATCCATAATACTGATATTTTTAAGGTGAATAATTATAATTACCTATATATGTTTCATTCTACAGGGATGTCCTTGTTGACGTTCTTGCAACCTGCTATACCGTAGTAGAGCAGGTAGGCCAGGCCGGCAATGATGAGCCAGTAGCTTGCCATGTAGCCAACACCGTCGGCTATGGCGTTCTGGATGAGCGGCAGAATACCTCCACCTACTACCATCATCATAAAGATGCCTGATGCTTGGGCGGTGTATTTGCCCAGTCCTTCAACAGCCAAATTGAAGATACCACCCCACATGACCGATGTGCACAATCCGCACAATACTAGCAGGAATGCGCTCAGAGGAACTTTGGGGGTAGCCAGTGAACCTACCATCTCTTCGGGGGCCATAGCGGCTTCTTCCTTCAACGCTCCGGCGTACGGAGTGAGGTCAACAGAAGTTGGGTTGGCGATGAAGGCCGATATCTGTTCGGCAGGAACACCTGCGTTGGTCAGTATTTCCGTGGTCTTGGCTACGGGGTCATAAACAATTTTGGGAACATTGACACCTACGTTTTTGGGCAAGAACATGGCGATGACGATGAGTACGATAGCCGTGGCCGATACAGCAATCAGCTGGGAGCGGGTGGCTACCTTACCACTGATGGCGCTACTGGCCGAACGTCCGACAAGCATCAGCAACCAGTAGATGGCCGCAATGGCTCCACCGATAGCGGCACCGTTGATGAGAATTCCGGCTCCTTTGCTCGAAGCATCGGCCAGATAGAAGTTGAGTGTGCCGGGGATACCAATCTCGATACCTACATAGATGAAGATGCCGATAACACCCAGCACTGTATGCCGGAAGCTCCAAGGACTATATTCGAATTTTTCCTTCTTTGCGCCTCCTTTTCTGAGATGAGGTTCGGGTATGGATACAAACGAAATGATGATAAAGGCTGCTACAAATACGGCCATGGCGATGAACAACAGCGGCGTAACATCGGACATGGCAGTTTTTTCAGTGACGGTACCAATCAATGCTCCAACAAAAAGGGGAGTCAAAGTACCTGACAGAGAATTGAGTGCACCACCTGTTTGAATCAGCTGATTACCCTTGTTGCCACCACCGCCGAGGAGGTTAAGCATGGGGTTTACTACAGTGTTCAGCATACATACACAGAAACCGCAGATGAAAGCTCCCAACAGGTAGATGATGAAGTTCAGCTGGATGGTATATTCGCCCATGGTGAAAACTCCGACACCTGCGCCAAACAGGCTGGAGAGATATTGGATGAACAGGCCGATAAAGCCCACTGCCATTGCGATGAGGGCCGTTTTCTTATAGCCGATTTTTACAAGCATGTTGCCGGCAGGGATTCCCATAAACAGATAGGCCAGGAAGTTCATCATATTACCCATCATACCCAGGGTATTGGCACCGGCATATTCATTCTTCCAGATAGTACCAAACGGAGCAGCCAGATTGGTCACGAAAGAGATCATCGCAAACAGAAAGAACATCGTAATGATTGCGATGAGATTACCGTTCTTTTTTTGTTGTGTCATGGTTTTTCTTTAGTTTTAAAAGTGTTTATAAAGAGTTTATTATTTATCTTCAATTCCAAATTTATAGATGGTTATTTGCTGATATTCGTCACCTGGCAGGAGGATGGCTGAAGGAAAATGCGGTTTGTTGGGGGTGTCGGGGAAGCATTGAGCTTCGAAACATACCGCGCTTCTGGCAGGGAATGTTGCTCCATGGGCCCCTTCAAATCCATTAAGCCAGTTTCCTGTATACAATTGTATTCCGTTTTCAGTAGTATATACTTCCATTTGGCGTCCGCTTTCCGGATCTGTACAAGTGGCAGCCAGACTCAGTTCGCCCGCTTCGTTTTTATTAAGTACGTAGCAATGGTCATAACCGGCTCCATTGATAAGTTGTTGGAATGGCTCGTCAATGCGCTCGCCGATTGTATGCGGGGTGCGGAAATCCATCGGCGTACCTTCCACCTTTAATATTTCGCCTGTAGGAATGGAAACGTCGTCAATCGGAACATAAAAATCTGCATTGATGGTCACTGATTGATTAAGGACGGTCGGAGTAGGATTGGCTATTCCTGCCAAGTTAAAGAATCCGTGATTCGTCAAGTTTACAATGGTAGCCTTGTCCGTCGTGGCTCGATATTCGATAACCAAAGCATTGATCTCTTCTTCAAGACGATAAGTCATCTCTACTTCCAGTTTGCCGGGGAAGCCTTCTTCGCCGTCGGCTGAGGTGTAGTTGAAGATGATGGTTGCCGGGTTGGGTTGGGTTGCATCCCATACTCTGGTATGAAATCCGGTAGGACCGCCATGCAGTGAGTTGGGGCCGTTGTTGATGGAAAGTTGGTGCTCTTCACCATACAAGGTGAAATGTCCTTTGGCAATTCGGTTTCCGTATCGTCCAATCGTAGTGTTGAGGAAAGGCTCCGGGCTGTTGATTACATGATCGATGCTGTCATGCCCTAAAATTACATTGGCATATTGACCTTTCTTGTCAGGAACCATAATAGAAAGGATGGCACATCCATAATTGGTAACGGCCACTTCCATACCTTGCTTGTTCTTCAGGAAGTATAGGTCTGTCTGCTTGTTGTTTACTTCTTTTTGAAATTTTTTCCTTTCAAGACCGGAAAGGTTGCTTTCGTAAATATTAGACGTTGTCATATCCATGGTATTCATTAAATTTCTTGCAAATAAACAGAAATTCTTTTGTTCTCCCAAGTAATAACAAATAATTTTTGTATGTTTGTCACCATAAAAATGGCTTTGACTGGAGTCGCATGCCCTGATGCGGGGAAAATAGCTTGTGTTTGGGTGGATGTCAGGCTCTTGTTGATTGATAATAATATGAAAAACTTTTTAAACATAATAATTTAATAAATGTATCCTTTGAAATTTGAGCCTGTTCTGAAGCAGACGCTTTGGGGGGGCGACAAGATTATTCCTTTCAAACATTTGAATGAAAATTTGCCCAACGTGGGAGAGAGTTGGGAAGTGTCTGCCGTAGAGGGTAGCGAGTCGGTTGTGGCCAATGGTGCCGATAAGGGGCTCACTTTGCCCGAAGTGGTTCGCAGGTATCGTGAGGAATTGGTTGGTGAGGGCAATTATGCCCGTTTTGGTAATAAATTCCCTTTGTTGGTTAAGTTTATTGATGCTCGGCAGAAGTTGTCCATTCAGGTTCACCCGGGTGACGAACTGGCTAAAAAACGGCATAACAGTTTTGGTAAAAATGAAATGTGGTATGTGGTTTCTGCTGATGAAGGGGCTACGCTGATTTCAGGTTTTTCCCGTCAGATTACGCCGAAGGAGTATAAAGAGCGGGTGCATAACGGTACTTTTGATGAAGTGCTTCAGACGTGCGCTATCCGGCCGGGGGATGTTTTCTATGTGCCGGCAGGTCGTGTGCATGGAATTGGTGCCGGTGCATTCGTTGTCGAGGTGCAGCAGTCTTCTGACGTCACTTATCGTATTTATGATTATAATAGAAGAGATAAGGACGGAAAGTTGCGCGAATTGCACGTCAGTCAGGCACTGGATGCCATTAACTTTGCTGATGTGCAAGATGATTTTCGCACAGAGTATGATGCTGTCCCCAATGAACCGGTTGAAATATTGACCACTCCCTATTTTTCAGTTTCTTTGTATGATATGACGGAGGATATTACCTGCGACTATTCGGAACTCGATTCTTTTGTTATATTCGTTTGTGTGGAGGGAGCTTGTCGTATGGTAGACGATGTGCAGAATGAAATTACTTTATGTGCGGGCGAAACAGTTTTGTTCCCTGCTACGACTCAGTCGGTTCATATCATTCCAGATGGAAAAGTGAAATTGTTGGAAACTTATGTCTGACTGATATGATAGAGGTCGCATAAAAGTGGGCACTGCTCTTTCGCTGAAGGGCGGTGCCTTTTTGTTTCGCCTAATGTAATAATGGTAGATAATTCATTTTCTGAATGCTTTTCGGAACTTCTTGATAAGCCGTATGCCAAGCATGAGTCCGTCAAAGGCGGCCATTCCTGTATGAAAAGCTCTCGTTATAGCGCTGCTTTTACTGGCGGCAGGAGCAAGCGGCGCAAACAATTTGCGTGTAGTGGCATTCAGGGTCTTCCGTTGTTGCCGTACGTCCTCCAATGCCTTTTCTTTCAAAACACGGATTTCGTCCAATGTGCAGGGGAGATTGCTTTTAGGATTCATGCTTTTCTTCTTTTGACGGTTCCTGAATGAATAGGCTGGCAATGAATTTGGCCATCGGATTGATAATAAGTTTCTTGCGGAAAGTGATAACTGCAATAATCAGCAGTATGATGACGGTGGTTATCAGTGCAAAGCTCGCCATGATACTCCCAAAAACAGGGGCCAGCCAATAAGCAAATGTAAAAGACATATAAAACAGAGCCACCATGCTTAAAATAATGACTATCAATACCAAAATTAGGGTAGAAAGCAGCACGGTCAATTTTTCAGCAATCTCCAGTTGGGTGTACTTTTTCTGAAGGGACAGATATTTTTTGACTTCAACAAACAGCTGCTGGAGTGTTTCTATATTTTGGTCATTGGAAAACATGGTGGTTCTGCTTTAATTCCTGATTTGGACTCATTCAGCATCTTCATTTTTGATTTCTGCTGCAATTTCGTCTACCAGATTTTCCATCTCGTTGCGGTTCAGACGGATACCTTTCTTGCGCAAGATGTCTGCGATTTTGGCACGGGTGTCTTCTCCTTTTTCAGGTGCGAACAATATGCCCAATGTCGCGCCTACGGCAGCTCCGCCTAAAAAAGCGGCTAAAACATTTAATCCTTTCATAATATTTATTTTTTAATGGTTTATCTGCAAATCTACAAATATCCTTTTATTTCTTCACTATATTTTGTTGGGAAATATGGGCTTGTTCAGATATATGTTGCTCGTTTTAAATATATTTAACGGCTGAGGAGCGTGTCAGATAACTGCTTCGCTGTACTTTTGTCATTCAAATATAAAGATAAGTATGAAAAAGCTGAAAACTGGTATAAAAGCGGCATCTGTAGTAATGTGGATGCTCTGCTGCGTTTCTTGTATGAATGGGGGAGATTCTCCATGGGTAGGGAAGTGGCAGTTGCGTGAGTATCAGTATCCTAATGGATCTACGGCAAAGGTCGACAGTGTGTTCTATGGTTTTCAGAAGGGTTCATTCCTTACTTATTATATGGGAACGGATGGTAATTATCGTTCCATGTATGGTTATTATGAGGAAGGGAACGATGAAATTACTATCAATCTTTGGCAACCATCTGTAGGGGATGCAACCTACCAGAAATGGTTCGGATGGGAAAACAATTCGCGTACTTTCAAGGTGGAAGAACTGACATCGAAGAGAATCCGGTTGAACTATCATGATACGATATACGTTTTCCGTAATTATTAATATGCAACAATAAACTTTTAAAATGATAATGAAAATGAAAAAAATGGCAGTATTGGGAGTGAGTGTTTGTGTAGCACTGGCATTCTCTTCTTGTAAGTCAAGTGAAAGTGCGTATAAAAAAGCGTATGAAAATGCGAAGAAACAGGAATTGGCTGAAACGGCCCCACAGGAAACTGCTCCGGTCGAAGAGGCTGCTCCAGTAGTTAGTGCTCCGGTAGAGGCTCCTAAGGTGGTAGAAAGTACTGGAGTACGTCAGGAAAAAGTTTCCGTCGTATCTGGTTCCGAACTGAAAGATTTCAATGTTGTAGCTGGCAGTTTTTCTGTAAAGGCCAATGCTGAAAGTCTGAAGGATTTCTTGGATAAAGAAGGATATAATGCGACGGTTGCATTCAATGCTGATATCGCTATGTATCGTGTGATTGTGGCCACTTATCACGATAGAGCTTCGGCTGCAGATGCCCGTGATGCTTTCAAGGCTAAATATCCCAATCGGAAGGATTTCCAGGGTGCGTGGTTGCTGTATCGCCTCAATTGAGAAAGACGAGCAATGGTGTCATTCATAAAAAAGAAGGCGGTGACTTCAAGGTCACTGCCTTTTTTAGTGCTTTCTGATAGGTGAATAACCCTTAAAATAAGTTATAAAATAAAGAAGGAAAACTTTTGCCAAGGGAAAAGTTTCTAATTTTACGCCTTATTTTGAGAAAGGTATGGAGCAACGATATATATTAAAAGCTATTGATGCAGCTTTGGCGGCAGGGGAGAGGATTCGGTCTATCTACGATGATCCTGCGTCTGACTTTCAGATAGAAAGGAAAGCAGACAATTCTCCTTTGACCATTGCCGATAGGGCGGCACACGAAACCATCAGCTGCCTGCTGGTTGATACGCCTTTCCCGCTGTTGAGCGAGGAGGGGAAAGCTATCCCGTTTGCCGAGCGCAAGACGTGGACCGACTTGTGGATAGTGGATCCGCTGGACGGTACCAAGGAATTTATCAAGCGAAATGGAGAGTTTACCGTCAACATCGCTTGGGTGCAGAAGGGAGTGCCACGGATGGGAGTGATTTATGTGCCGGTGAAGCGGGTGCTGTATATCGGCATCGAAGGTATCGGAGCCTACCGGCTGGCCGATGTGACTTCTCGCAACGGTGCTTCGCTGGAGGAACTGATGGCGCGAGCTGTTCGGTTGCCGGTGGAGACGGAACACGGCCAGTTCGTGATTGTGGCTTCGCGTTCGCACTTGACTCCCGAGACCGAGAAATATATCGAGGAGGCCCGGGCTTCGCATCGGGCCGTTGAGCTGATATCGAGCGGCAGCTCCATCAAAATTTGTCTGGTGGCTGAAGGTACGGCGGACGTGTATCCCCGTTTTGCTCCGACCATGGAGTGGGACACGGCTGCTGGGCATGCCATTGCGCGTGCTGCCGGGCGGGAGGTGTATCGAGCAGGTACCGACACTCCGCTGGTATATAATAAGGAAGATTTGTTGAATCCGTGGTTCATCGTTGAGCCGAAGCGGTTGTGAATGATAAAACGATAGAGTGATGACGTTTGAAATCGTATTCGTACTGTTAGGGCTGGCAGGCATGGTTACAGCACTGGTGCTGGACAAGATGCGTCCGGGCATGGTGTTGCTGTCGGTGGTGGTCCTGTTTCTCTGTGCCGGCATTCTGACTCCCAAGGAGATGCTCGAAGGTTTCAGTAACAAGGGTATGATTACGGTGGCCATGCTTTACCTGGTGAGCGAGGGCATCCGGCAATCGGGGGCATTAGGTCAGTTGATCAAGAAATTATTACCCCAGAAGAAAACAACGGTTTTTAAGGCCCAGCTCCGCATGTTGCCTACAATCTCTTTCATATCCGCCTTTCTGAACAATACGCCGGTAGTGGTTATTTTTGCTCCCATCATTAAGCGGTGGGCCGATTCGGTGAAGCTGCCTGCCACAAAATTTCTGATACCTTTGTCATATGTCACGATTTTGGGAGGTATCTGTACACTGATTGGTACGTCGACCAATCTGGTAGTGCACGGCATGATTCTGGAAGCCGGTTACGAAGGATTTACGATGTTCGAACTGGGTAAGGTGGGCATCTTTATTGCCGTTGCGGGCATTCTTTACCTGTTTGCTTTCTCGTCGAAACTTTTGCCCGACGTGCGCAAAGATTCGGCCGAGGTGGAAGAGGAGCTGGAAGAGCAGAAAGGAAACCTGCATCGGGTAGAAGCGGTTCTGGGCCCGCGTTTCCCTGGTATCAACAAACGGCTGAAGGACTTCAACTTCAAACGCCATTACGGGGCGGAGGTAAAGGAAATCAAGCGTGGTGGCCAGAGCATCACGGAGAACTTGGAAAACAGATACCTGCGCGAGGGAGATACGTTGGTGGTAATGGCCGATGATTCGTTCATCCAGACGTGGGGCGAGTCTTCGGTCTTCGTCATGATAGCCAACGGCAAAGACAACGAGCCGGTTCCCGGACGGGGCAAACGCTGGCTGGCGCTGGCTTTGTTGGTGCTGATGATTGTGGGGGCCACGGTCGGGGAGCTGCCTTTCGTCAAGGAGGCCGTGCCCGACATGCAGCTGGACATGTTTTTCTTTGTCTCGATTACGACCATCATCATGGCGTGGACAAAGATATTTCCGCCGCGCAAATACACCAAATATATCTCTTGGGACGTGCTGATTACGATTGCCTGTGCCTTTGCCATCAGCAAGGCGATGGTCAATTCGGGTGTGGCCGACCTGGTGGCCAGGTACATCATCGGCCTGAGCGACCATTATGGGCCTCACGTGCTGCTGGCGGCTGTATTCATCATCACCAACCTGTTTACAGAGCTGATTACCAACAATGCGGCGGCGGCGTTGGCTTTCCCGCTGGCGCTGTCTATCTCGACACAGCTGGGGGTGAGTCCTGTGCCGTTTTTTGTGGTCATCTGCATGGCGGCCTCGGCCAGTTTTTCCACGCCCATCGGCTATCAGACGAACCTGATTGTGCAAGGTATCGGTAACTATAAGTTTACGGACTTTGTGCGTATTGGATTGCCGCTGAACATCATCACCTTTCTGATATCCGTCTTTCTGATACCAGTAATCTGGCCTTTTTAAATGTATAAAATATATAAGAATAAGCAATATGGAAAATAACAACATATATCCGATATTCGACCGAATGATGACGCGGGCCGACAAGGAAAACTTGCTGGGGCAGCACAGCGTCATGGTGTGGTTTACGGGGCTGAGCGGATCGGGCAAAAGTACCGTTGCCATTGCGCTGGAGCGCGAGCTGCATCAGCGGGGCATTTTGTGCCGCATTCTGGACGGTGACAATATCCGTAGCGGCATCAACAACAACCTGGGCTTTTCAGAGGCCGACCGGGTGGAGAACATCCGTCGTATTGCCGAAGTGGCCAAACTTTTTGTCGATACGGGCATCGTGACCATTGCCGCCTTTATCAGCCCCAGCAACGACATCCGCGAGATGGCGGCCGATATCATCGGGAAGGATGATTTTGTGGAAGTTTACGTCAGTACCCCTATCGAGGAATGTGAACGACGGGACGTAAAGGGACTTTATGCCAAGGCGCGTCGAGGGGAAATCAAGAACTTTACGGGCATCTCGGCACCTTTCGAAGCACCCGAACACCCGTCTCTGACGCTTGACACGTCGGTGCTTTCGCTGGAAGACTCCGTTCACAGGTTGTTGGAGCTCATATTACCTAGAATTCAGAAAAAATAAGATAGAAAGAGAAAAAGATGAAAGAAGAGTATAAGCTTAGTCATTTGAAGGAACTCGAAGCCGAGTCCATCCACATCATCCGTGAGGTGGCGGCCGAGTTCGAGAATCCGGTGATGCTCTATAGTATCGGCAAGGATTCGTCTGTGATGGTGCGTCTGGCCGAGAAGGCCTTCTATCCGGGCAAGGTGCCTTTCCCACTGATGCACATCGACTCCAAGTGGAAGTTCAAGGAAATGATTCAGTTCCGCGACGAATATGCTAAGAAATATGGCTGGAACCTGATTGTGGAAAGCAATATGGAAGCCTTTAAGGCAGGGGTAGGCCCCTTTACGCATGGCAGTAAGGTGCACACCGACCTGATGAAGACGCAGGCCCTGCTGCATGCCCTCGACAAATACAAGTTTGACGCAGCCTTTGGCGGAGCCCGTCGTGATGAGGAGAAGTCGCGTGCGAAGGAACGTATCTTCTCTTTCCGCAACGAGTTTCACCAGTGGGATCCCAAGAACCAGCGCCCGGAACTTTGGGACATCTACAATGCCCGTATCCGTAAGGGAGAAAGCATTCGTGTATTCCCGCTGAGCAACTGGACGGAGCTGGACATCTGGCAATACATCCGCCTGGAGAAGATTCCCATCGTGCCGTTGTATTTCGCCAAAATGCGACCGGTGGTCAACATCGACGGACAGCTGATTATGCCCGATGACGACCGTCTGCCGGAGAAGTATCGTGACAAGATTGAAATGAAGAAAATCCGTTTTCGTACACTGGGGTGCTGGCCGCTGACCGGTGCCATCGAAAGCGAAGCCGACACCATCGAAAAGATTGTGGAGGAAATGATGACCACGACCAAGAGTGAACGTACGACCCGTGTCATCGACTTCGATCAGGAGGCCAGTATGGAGGAAAAGAAACGTGAAGGATATTTTTAATTACGCAACGACATGGAACATTTAGATAAAAGCAAGTCGGGAAATCCGATGGAGGGAGAGAGCAGAGGCAAGATGTCCATCGAAGAGTTCCTGAAGAAAGACGAACAGAAGGACCTGCTCCGTTTTCTGACCGCAGGTTCAGTAGATGACGGAAAATCCACCCTGATCGGGCGTCTGCTTTTCGATAGTAAGAAATTGTATGAAGACCAGCTCGATGCCTTGGAGCGCGACAGCAAGCGCATGGGAAATGCGGGCGAGCACATCGACTACGCCCTGTTGCTCGACGGACTGAAGGCCGAACGCGAGCAGGGTATCACCATCGATGTGGCTTACCGCTATTTCTCGACCAACAACCGCAAGTTCATCATTGCCGACACTCCGGGGCATGAACAATATACCCGCAACATGATTACCGGCGGATCTACCGCCAACCTGGCTGTGATTCTGGTGGATGCCCGTACGGGTGTCATCACACAGACCCGTCGGCACACGTATCTGGTGTCCTTGTTGGGTATCAAGCACGTAGTACTGGCCGTCAACAAGATGGACCTGGTGAATTTCTCCAAGGAGGTGTTCGACAAAATTGTGTCCGATTATACCGCCTTCATCACTCCGCTGGGCGTGCCCGATGTGCAGTGCATCCCGCTCTCGGCTCTCGAAGGCGACAATGTGGTAGAGAAGTCCGACCGCACCCCGTGGTACCAAGGACCGGCTCTGCTGGAGTTTCTTGAAACCGTGCACATCGGCAACGACCATAATCTGAAGGATTTCCGTTACCCTGTACAGTACGTGCTCCGCCCGAACCTTGATTTCCGCGGCTTCTGTGGAAAGGTCGCTTCTGGTGTAATCCATAAGGGGGATGAAGTGGTGGCATTACCTTCTGGCAAACGTTCGCATGTGAAGAGCATCGTGACTTATGATGGTGAACTCGACTATGCCTTCCCGCCGATGTCTGTTACCCTGACCTTGGAAGATGAAATTGATGTGTCGCGCGGTGAAATGCTGGTACATCCCGACAACCTGCCGATGATTGGCCGTAACTTCGAAGCGATGCTGGTGTGGATGGACGAGGAGAAGATGGATATGGAAAAATCTTTCTTCCTCAAGCAGACCACCAATACCAGCCGTACGCGCATTGACAGTATCAAATATAAGGTGGATATCAACACGATGGAGCACCTGTCTGTAGAGAACGGACGCCTGGCAAAAGACGATGTCCCCATGCAGCTCAATCAAATCGCTCATGTGGTACTGACCTCTTCGAAGGAATTGTTCTTCGATCCTTATACGAAGAATAAGGCTACGGGCGCCTTCATCTTGATTGACCCCATCAGCAACAACACCAGTGCCGTGGGTATGATTATCAACCAGGTGGCCGACAAGGATATGCACAATCAGATGGAATTGCCTGTTCTCGACCTGCCGAAACTGGGCATTGCCCCTGAACATTATGAAGCGGTAGAAAAGGCGGTCAAGGAACTCGAACGTCAGGGGGTTGGCATTCGGATTGTGAAGTAAAAAAGACCTGGTAAGGAAAAAAAGGATGCTTTGCCTTGGCGAAAACATTGTTTTCTTGTGGCGAAAAGATGGTTTTCTCTCAGGTGGAGCATCGTGAGTAAAAAACAGAGTGAATATTTGAGGAAATAATATGGGTTTATTAGAATTTAACAAGTTGCCTATCAATACTTTGGTGGGTGCCGACTGGAAAACCTTCAACCAGATAACTGCCGGGCGTACCATTGATCCTGCCTACAAAGGTAAATACCGCCTGACAAAGGCGGTGTGCCGACTGCTCTCGACACTGGTGCCGTTGCAGGACAGAAGATATGAGAAGTTGTTGGCTGACAAGCCGCTGGAGCACGATCCTGTGTTCATCCTGGGGCATTGGCGGAGCGGTACGACGTTTGTACACAACGTCTTTTCGTGCGACAAGCACTTCGGTTATAATACCACCTACCAGACCGTTTTCCCACACCTGATGATGTGGGGACAGCCTTTCTTCAAGAAGAACATGAGCTGGCTGATGCCCGACAAACGTCCGACGGACAACATGGAGCTGGCTGTTGACCTGCCTCAAGAGGAGGAGTTTGCGCTGGCCAACATGATGCCCTACACCTATTACAACTTCTGGTTCCTGCCCAAGTACATGCAGGAGTATGCCGACAAGTACCTGCTCTTCGATGATATTACGGACGAAGAACTGAACGTGTTTGAGGAAACGTTTGTGAAACTCATCAAGATTTCCTTGTGGAATACGCACGGCACCCAATTCCTCAGCAAGAATCCTCCCCACACGGGCCGTGTGAAGGAGCTGGTGAAGATGTTCCCCAACGCCAAGTTCATTTACCTGATGCGCAATCCCTATACGGTGTTCGAGAGTACGCGCAGCTTCTTTACCAACACCATCCAGCCGTTGAAACTTCAGGACATCAGCAACGAAGAACTGGAGAAGAACATCCTTTCCATCTACGCCAAGCTGTATCATAAGTACGAGGCGGATAAGAGTTGCATCCCTGTCGGCAATCTGATAGAAGTGAAGTTTGAGGATTTTGAGGCTGATGCCATGGGCATGACCGAACATATCTATCAGGCTTTGTCCCTCCCCGGCTTCAAGGAAGCCCGTACCGACATCGAGAAGTATGTGGGAGGCAAGAAGGGATACAAGAAGAACAAATATAAATACGATGACCGGACGGTGCATCTGGTGCAGGAGAACTGGGGCTTTGCCTTGGAACAGTGGAAGTATGAGTTGTAAACGGTAAATGGTAGAAAGATGATTCGCAGATTTTTTATGATATATATGCTGATGGGTATTGCCTTGCTTTGGGGCGGGATTGCCCAAGCTCAGCCTCGGGTAGAACCCATCGCTTTTGGTGATATGGACCAATGGGTGGACCGGCAAATCAAGGAGTCGGGCATCATTGGCGGTGCAACCAAGCATGTGTATGCCATCGGACCTACGAAGACGATTGTGGGCGACGAGCCGTATACCAATATGGGAGGATCGCCCTGGGCTACCTCGAACGTGATGGCCAAGGTGGCCGGCATTACGAAGACCAACACGTCTGTCTTTCCCGAAAAGAGGGGAGACGGGTATTGTGCCCGGCTCGATACCCGCATGGAGAGTGTCAAGGTGCTGGGACTGGTGAATATTACGGTGCTGGCTGCCGGCTCCATCTTTTTGGGCGATGTGCACGAACCGATTAAGGGAACGCAAAACCCGCAGAAGATGCTGAATTCGGGCATTCCTTTCACCAAGAAGCCGGTTGCCATCCAGTTCGACTACAAGGTCAAGATGTCCGATCGTGAGAAGCGTATCCGTGCTACAGGCTTCAGTCGCATCACGGATGTGGAAGGAAAAGACTTTCCTGCCGCCATTCTTCTGTTGCAGAAGCGCTGGGAAGACAAGGACGGCAACATCTATGCCAAGCGTGTGGGGACGATGGTGGTACGCTACTATACGACTACGCCTGATTGGAAAAACAATGCCACATACGACATCATGTATGGCGACATTACGGGTAACCCTAACTACAAGGCCCACATGATGCGCTTGCAGGTAGAGGAACGTTATGCCATGAACAGCAAGGGCGAGAGCGTACCCATCCACGAGGTGGCATGGGGAACGGAAGACGACGTGCCCACCCACATGGTGCTTCAGTTTACGTCCAGCCACGGGGGAGCCTATATCGGTTCGCCCGGCAACTCCCTTTGGATAGATAATGTGAAACTCGTTTATTGATTGTTTGGCAAAAGCAATTAAAGTTGTATTTTTGTGGCCGATATGGGAAGACTGCTGGCTATAGATTACGGAAAGAAGCGTACGGGGATTGCGGTAACCGACCCCTTGCAACTGATTGCGAACGGTCTGACGACGGTACCTACTCACGAACTGCTGGCTTTTATCCTGGACTATGTGGCCAGGGAGCCGGTCGAGCGCATCCTGGTGGGACTGCCCAAGCAGATGAACAACGAGGCTTCGGAGAACATGAAGCGCATCGAGCCCTTTGTCCGTTCGTTGCAGAAAAGATTGCCCGACATGCCGGTGGAGTATGTGGACGAACGTTTTACCTCCGTCTTGGCTCATCGGACCATGTTGGAAGCTGGATTGAAAAGAAAGGACCGGCAGAACAAGGCGCTGGTCGATGAAATCAGTGCCACCATCATTTTGCAGAGCTATCTGGAGAACCGAAGTTTTAGATAATATAGAGAACAAAACCAACTGAAAGGAAACAAAATATGATTTTACCGATTTATACGTATGGACAACCTGTCCTGAGAAAGGTGTCCGAAGATATCACTCCCGATTATCCTGAATTGAAACAGCTGATTGCGGACATGTTCGAAACGATGGACCATGCAGACGGAGTGGGATTGGCCGCTCCGCAGATTGGACTGCCTATCCGAGTGGTTGTGATCAATCTGGATGTCCTGTCTGACGACCTGCCTGAGTTTAAGGGTTTCCGCAAGGCCTACATCAACGCCCATATCGAAGAAGTGTCCGGAGAGGAGGTCTCGATGGAAGAGGGATGCTTGAGCCTGCCGGGTATTCATGAGAGTGTAAAGCGTGGCAACAAGATTCGTGTGAAATACATGGATGAGAACTTCCAGGAGCACGACGAAGTGGTAGAGGGTTATCTGGCCCGTGTCATGCAGCACGAGTTCGACCACCTGGAAGGAAAGATGTTCATCGACCACCTGTCGGCCCTGCGCAAGCAGATGATCAAGGGCAAACTCAATGCCATGCTGAAGGGGAAGGCCCATTGCACGTACAAGGTCAAGACGGTGAGGGTAAAATAAAAACGATGTGATAGGGGTAGAATAATGATCAAGAAACTGCTGATAGCCATACTGCTCTTTCCGGCCTGTCTGTGTGCCCAGATCAATACGGAGCGGGTAATGATGATTGCTCGGAATGCTCTGTATTTCGAAGATTATGTGCTTTCCATCCAGTACTTCAATCAGGTGATCAGTGCCAAGCCTTACTTGTTTGAACCATACTTCTACCGTGGCTTGGCCAAAATCAACCTGGACGACTATCAGGGGGCGGAAGCCGATTGCGATGAGGCTATCCGCCGCAATCCGTTTGTGGTCGGTGCTTATCAAGTGAGAGGCTTGGCCCGTATTCGTCAGAACAATTTCGACGGAGCAATTGAAGACTATCGGATGGCGTTGAAATACGATCCCGAGAATTTGGTGCTATGGCATAATCTGACCCTTTGTCACATGCAGAAGGAAGACTATACGGCCGCCAAAGACGATCTGGAGAAGCTGCTGGCCATTTCGCCCCGCTACACGCGCGCCTATCTGATGCGTGGAGAGGTTAACCTGAAGCAAAACGATACCATCAGTGCCCTGCGCGATTTTGACAAGGCCATCGAACTGGACCGCTATGATGCCGATGCGTGGAGTGCTCGTGCGATGGTCAAACTTCAGCAGAAAGAGTATAAGAGCGCGGAGGACGATCTGGATCGTGCCATCCGCTTGAGTGTCAAGAATGCCGGCAATTACATCAACCGTGCCTTGGCCCGTTTCCATCAGAACAATCTGAGGGGAGCCATGCAGGACTATGACTTGGCCTTGGATATTGACCCCAATAACTTTATCGGGCACTACAACCGTGGTTTGCTTCGGGCCCAGGTGGGCGATGACAACCGCGCCATCGAAGACTTCGACTTTGTCTTGCAAATGGAGCCGGACAACATGATGGCCACTTTCAACCGTGGCTTGTTGCGCGCCCAGACGGGAGATTATCGGGGAGCCATCGACGATTATTCGAAGGTGATAGCTGAATATCCCAACTTCCTGACCGGGTATCATTACCGGGCAGAAGCCCGTCGGAAAATAGGAGACCGCAAGGGAGCCGAACAGGATGAATTCAAACTGATGCAAGCCCAGCTGGACCGCTTGAACGGCAAGCAGGGAAGCGATAAGAAGGACATGGCCGAAGCCGACGGCCAAGGGAATGACGGCGAAAAGACCCGCAAGAAGTCGGACAAGAACATGGAAAACTATCGGAAGATTGTGATTGCCGACGACTCGGAATCTACCCAGCGTTACACCAGCGATTACCGTGGACGTGTGCAGGATCGAAATGTGGTGGTCAAGCTGGAGCCCATGTATGCGCTGACTTATTATGAGAAAATTAGTGAAATCAAGAAAACGGTCCACTTCTATAAGGCAATCGATGAGTTGAATCTGTCGAAAAAGTTGCCAAAGCCGTTGCACATCACCAACATGGAGGCTCCGCTGACCGAGGAACAGGTGAAGTATCATTTTGCCTTGATCGATTCCCATACGTCGGATATCGTGGCCGATCCGCAGAATGCCCTGAAGCGCTTTTCGCGTGGCATGGATTTCTATCTGGTACAGGATTTTGATAGTTCGATCGCCGACTTTACGAAGAGTATCCTGTTGGACGGTAATTTCTTCCCAGCCTATTTCATGCGTGCCCTGGTCCGCTTCAAGCAGCTGGAGTACAAGAAGGCCGAGGCCTTGTCCGACACCAATTCGTCGTCGGCAGGCGATGGAAAACAGGAGAAGGGCGTGACGGGCGTCGATTACGAAGTGGTCAAGAAAGACCTGGACAAGGTGATTGAGCTGGCTCCCGACTTTGTGTACGGCTACTACGACCGTGGCAATGTCTTTTCGGCCTTGAAAGACTATCGTTCGGCGTTGGAAGACTATAACAAGGTGATCGAAATGGATCCGGAGTTTGCTGAAGCTTATTTCAACCGTGGGTTGACCCATATCTTCCTGGGTAATAACAAACAGGGAATCATGGACTTGAGTAAGGCGGGCGAACTGGGTATCGTGTCTGCCTACAACATCATCAAACGCTTTACCGATACCCGCGAATAACATTTTTTGTGAAATGAGTGGTTATCAAAAAATAAATCTCTATTTTTGCGTGCAGAATTTGAAATACCTGACATTATGATAAAGATAACATTTCCAGACGGCTCCGTTCGTGAATACAACGAAGGAGTAACAGGACTGCAGATTGCAGAAAGTATAAGCGCAAGACTGGCTCAAGAAGTGTTGGCTTGCGGTGTGAACGGTGAAACGTATGATTTGGGTCGTCCTATCCAGAACGACGCTGAGTTTGTACTTTATAAATGGGAAGACGAGCAGGGCAAGCATGCTTTCTGGCATACCAGTGCCCACTTGTTGGCCGAAGCCCTGCAGGAGCTTTATCCCGGCATCCAGTTCGGTATCGGTCCGGCTATCGAAAACGGATTCTATTATGATGTCGATCCGGGTGAAACTCCCATCAAGGAGTCCGACCTTCCTGCTATCGAACAGAAAATGGCCGAACTGGCTGCCAAGAAAGAAGCCGTGGTTCGTCGGGATATCTCCAAAGCCGATGCCTTGAAGATGTTTGGTGACCGCGGTGAGACCTATAAGTGCGAACTGATTTCGGAATTGGAAGACGGCCATATCACGACCTATACACAAGGTGCTTTCACAGACTTGTGCCGCGGTCCTCATTTGATGACAACCGCTTCCATCAAGGCAATCAAGCTGACTTCGGTGGCCGGTGCCTACTGGCGCGGACAAGAAGACCGCAAGATGATGACCCGTATCTATGGCATCACTTTCCCGAAAAAGAAAATGCTCGACGAGTATCTGGTGATGCTGGAAGAAGCCAAGAAACGCGACCATCGTAAGATTGGTAAGGAAATGGACCTGTTCATGTTCTCGGATACCGTGGGCAAGGGTTTGCCCATGTGGTTGCCGAAAGGAACGGCACTGCGCATCCGTCTGCAGGACTTCCTGCGTCGCATCCAGGCTCGTTACGACTATCAGGAAGTGATGTGTCCGCCTATCGGAAACAAACTGCTCTACATTACTTCCGGCCACTATGCGAAGTATGGCAAGGACTCTTTCCAACCCATCCACACACCGGAGGAAGGAGAGGAGTACTTCCTGAAACCTATGAACTGCCCGCACCACTGCATGATATACAAGAACTCACCCCGTTCGTACAAGGACCTGCCTTTGCGTCTGGCCGAGTTTGGTACCGTATGTCGTTACGAACAGAGCGGCGAGCTGCATGGACTGACCCGTGTACGTAGCTTTACGCAGGACGATGCCCATATCTTCTGTCGTCCCGACCAGGTGAAGGATGAATTCCTGCGCGTGATGGACATCATTTCCATCGTGTTCAAGTCGATGGATTTCGAGAACTTCGAAGCACAGATCTCGTTGCGCGACAAGGAGAACCGTGACAAATACATCGGTAGCGATGAAAATTGGGAAAAGGCCGAACGTGCCATCATCGAGGCTTGCGAAGAGAAAGGATTGAAAGCGAAGGTAGAATATGGCGAAGCCGCTTTCTATGGCCCGAAGTTGGACTTTATGGTGAAGGATGCCATCGGACGTCGCTGGCAGCTGGGTACCATCCAGGTGGACTATAACTTGCCCGAACGCTTCCAGCTGGAATATACCGGCGCCGACAACCAGAAGCATCGTCCGGTCATGATTCATCGTGCACCGTTCGGTTCTATGGAACGTTTTGTAGCTGTACTCATCGAACATACAGCCGGTAAGTTCCCCTTGTGGCTGACTCCCGACCAGGTAGCTATCCTGCCTATCAGCGAGAAGTTCAACGACTATGCCAACGAAGTGCGTCTGACCTTGAAGAAATACGATATCCGTGCGCTGGTCGACGAACGCAACGAGAAAATCGGGCGTAAGATCCGCGACAACGAGATGAAGCGCATTCCTTACATGCTGGTAGTCGGCGAGAAAGAAGCCGAGAACGGCGAAGTTTCTGTACGTAAGCAAGGTGAAGGCGACCAGGGAACCGTGAAAGTTGAAGATTTCGCTAAAAAAATTAGTGAAGAAGTTCAGAATATGATAAATAAGTGGTAAATTTGCGGCCAATTTAGTAGTAACGAATAAAAAAACAAAAAGAGGTAGTAACATTATTGAATGAAGAATGACAGCTTAAAAGGGCAACACCGAATCAATGAACAGATTCGTGCCAAAGAAGTCCGTATTGTGGGCGACGAAGTGGAAAGCAAAGTGTATCCCATCGGTCAGGCCTTGCGACTGGCTGAGGAGCATGAAGCGGACCTGGTAGAGATTTCTCCCAATGCACAACCCCCTGTTTGTCGTATTATCGATTACTCTAAATTCCTTTACCAACTGAAGAAACGTCAGAAGGAACAGAAGGCCAAGCAGGTGAAGGTCAACGTGAAAGAAATCCGTTTCGGACCTCAAACCGATGATCATGACTACAACTTCAAGTTGAAGCATGCCAAAGGTTTCCTGGAAGACGGTGACAAGGTAAAAGCGTACGTTTTCTTTAAAGGACGTTCCATCTTGTTCAAAGAGCAGGGCGAAGTATTGCTGCTCCGTTTTGCCAACGATTTGGAAGACTATGCCAAAGTAGACCAGATGCCTGTTCTCGAAGGGAAACGCATGACCATCCAGCTTTCGCCGAAGAAACCTGGAGCCCCCAAGAAAGCTGCCGCTCCTAAAGCTGAAGCCACTGCAGCACTGAAAGAGAAGGACGCTGCCACTGAAAATGAAAATAATGAGTAACGCCGCAGGTATAGTGCGTTGCCATCTAATTTTAATAATTTAAAAATAAGTAAGATGCCAAAGATCAAGACTAACTCCGGTTCAAAAAAGAGATTTACTCTTACCGGAACGGGTAAAATCAAAAGAAAGCATGCTTTTCACAGTCACATCCTGACTAAGAAAACTAAAAAGCAAAAAAGAAACTTATGCTACTCTACATTGGTAGACATTACGAATGTGAGCCAGGTGAAGGAGCTTTTGGCTATGAAGTAATCAGAGAAAGCTGCTAAAGAAATTAAAGTTATTAACCGAATGCATTAGCTTGAAGTCCGTTGCGTGGAGCAATGGCGCTAACATTCAAAAACAGAAAAAACTATGCCAAGATCAGTAAATCATGTTGCTTCTAAAGCAAGAAGAAAGAAAATTTTGAAATTGACCAGAGGTTACTTTGGTGCAAGAAAGAACGTTTGGACCGTTGCCAAGAATACTTGGGAGAAGGGTTTGACGTATGCGTTCCGTGACCGTAAGGCCAAAAAGAGAAACTTCCGTGCTCTGTGGATTCAGCGTATCAACGCTGCTGCCCGTCTGGAAGGTTTGTCTTATTCGAAGCTGATGGGTGCTCTGCACAAAGCCGGAATCGAAATCAACCGCAAGGTGTTGGCCGATTTGGCTGTAAATCACCCGGAAGCATTCAAGGCTATCGTTGCTAAGGCTAAAGCAGCATAAGCTATCCTGAATAGCTGAAGATTAAAGGAAAGTGTCGGGACTTTTATAAGTTTCCGACACTTTTTTTGTGTTTTGCTTGTTTCTTTCAGATAAACTTCTTACCTTTGTTATAGAAAAAATAGCCGCATTGATTGGATCGGGAAACTCATCAAATTATAAGAAATACCGAGACAAGTTTCGCTTCTCAATGGCGGGCCACGCCCTTCGGGGTAACCTTTGAGTCGGTGGATTACAAAGAGGACGAGCACTCAAATCATGTCTATCGGAGTTTCATCACATCATCGGTGCGGCTTTCTATAAAAAAGAGGGATGGCTTTCAAGAACCATCCCTCTTTTCTTTCTCCTTCCCTTATCGGTTGTTGCGCAGGTCTTTGACCCGGACGGCTTTCCCTTCGCTTTGGGGAAGGGTGCCTTTCTTGACCAGCTTGACCTTGGGAGTCAGCAGAATCTCGTCTTTCAGCTGGCGGGTGATCTCCTTGCGTACCTTTTCCAGTTCGACATAGCTGTCGGTAGACAGGTCACTGAGCTCTACTTCTACAATCATTTCGTCCTGATTGTCGATGGTATCCAGCGTGATGAGGTAATTGCTGCCCAGTTGTGGGAACTGTACCAGTACCTTTTCAACCTGCATCGGGAAGATGTTTACACCCTTGATGATGAACATATCGTCGCTGCGGCCTTTGATGCGGTCGATGCGCAGGTGGGTACGTCCACAGGGGCATTCTCCCGGAAGAATGCGGGTTAGGTCTCGGGTGCGGTAGCGTATCAATGGCATCATCTCGCGGTCAAGCGTGGTGAGCACCAGTTCGCCAATCTCACCATCGGGTACAGGTTCTCCCGTTTCCGGATTGATAATTTCTACCAGGTAGCAGTCTTCCCAAAAGTGCATGCCATTTTGCTCCTGGCATTCAAATGCTACTCCCGGCCCGTTCATTTCTGTCATTCCAAAGCTGTTGTAGGCTTTTACACCCAGCATCCGCTCTATTTTTTTCCGCTGTTCGTCGGTGTGTGGCTCGGCTCCGATGACCAGGGTTTTCAGTGTGGTACTGGCCGGGTCTATCCCTTCCGATTGGAAGACCTCTGCCAGGCGGATGGCATAACTGGGAATGGCGTGTAAGGCCGTTGTGTGGAAATCGGTAATAAACTTGATCTGACGTTTGCTGTTGCCGGCTGCTGCCGGTACGGTCAGTGCTCCCAGTCGTTCAGCTCCATATTGAAATCCCAGTCCTCCGGTAAACATACCATAGCCCGAACTGTTTTGGAATACGTCTGTTTTTCGGATGCCGACCATATACAGACAGCGGGCAACCAGATTGGCCCAAGAGTCCAGATCGTGCTGTGAATGTACGATGACGGTCGGTGTGCCGGTGGTGCCGCTGGACGAGTGGATGCGCACTCCGTCTTCGCGCATGTTGCCGGCCACCAGTCCGAAGGGATAGTTGGCCCGCATGTCGGCTTTGGTTGTGAAAGGTATTTTGCGGATGTCGTCCAGTGTCCGGATGCTGTCCGGTGTGATGCCATGCTCCTGAAACACTTTGTGGTAGAAAGGTGAGTGAGCTGCAATGCCGATGGTCTTTTTCAGTCTTTGCAATTGCAGCTCACGCAGCCTTTCGCGTGGCATGGTTTCGATCTCTTCTTCCCAGTATTTGCTATTCATGGTTGTGGTTGTATGATAGTTGTTGTATTTTTCAGATGTTCCTTTCGGCTATTTCCTTTCCGGCCGCCAGCGCTTTCAGGTTCAGAGCCACGATTTCTTCTCCCTTCCGTTGGAAAATTTCCCGAATGCTTTCCTGTACCGTTTCGTAACTGATGCCCAGTAGAGGAATGGTGGCACCCAGCAGAACAATGTTGGCCACGCGTGGTGAGCCTGCCTGTCTGGCCACTTCGTTGACGTTCAGCGTGATTTTGTGGGGCAGTTTGTCCAGCTCAGCCTGGAGACTTTCTGCCGACGGATAGTTCGGAATGTTGATGAACGGCGTTTCGTTGGTAATGAGCCAGCCTTCAGGGCTGAGGTAAGGCAGATAACGCAGCGCCTCCATGGGTTCCAGCGAGAGGATGATGTCGCATTTCCCGGTTGGGATGAGGTCCGAAGCGATGGGACGGTCGCTGATACGCAGGTTCGACTGTACGTCTCCGCCGCGCTGGCTCATGCCGTGCACTTCGGCTTGCTTCATGTAAAGACCCGATTTCAGGGCGGCTTGTCCGATAACGGTGGCGATGGAGAGGATGCCTTGTCCTCCTACGCCCGACAATATGATATCTTTTTTCATGGCTGTTCTTGTTTATTTGTTACGTTTCTTGCGTGCCAGTGTCTGGATGCATTCTCGACGGGGAATGATGACGGACACGCCTTTGTAATTGATTTCTTCGCGGATTACCTGCTTCATCTCTTCGTAGTTTTTCTTCAGGGGCACGACGACACGGATGTGTTCCGGTGCCACACCGATGCCGGCGCAGATGCTTTCCAGACGTCCGGTACCGGCTGAGTCCTGTCCGCCGGTCATGGCAGTCGTCTCGTTGTCCGAGATGACGATGGTGACGTTTGCATTTTCATTGACGCAGTCCAGCAGGCCTGTCATGCCTGAATGGGTGAAGGTTGAGTCGCCAATGACGGCCACTGCCGGATGCACACCAGAGTCGGAAGCGCCTTTGGCCATGGTGATGGAGGCGCCCATGTCCACGCAGGAGTTGATGGCATGGAACGGAGCGTTGGCCCCCAGTGTATAGCAGCCGATGTCGCTGAATACTTTGTGGTCGGGATATTCTTCCCTCAGAACTTGGGTCAGCACGGTGTACATGTCCCGGTGTCCGCATCCGTCGCACAAGGCTGGCGGACGCATCTCTACCAGAGAAGGAACACTGAAGGTGGCTACGTTCTCTTTGCCTATGGCCCGGGCTACGCTGTCTGGGGTCAGCTCGCCGTCGGTCGGCAGGGTTCCGTCCAGTCGTCCTTTCACATGGACGCCCAGACCCAAGTAGCCTTTCAGTTGTTTCTCTACGAACGGCTGTCCGTCTTCCAGAACCAGGATTTCGTCACATTCCTCCACGAGCTTCATCAGTTGTTTCTTGGGCAAGGGGTATTGGCCAATCTTCAACACCGGATATTCGCATCCTTCGGGATAGTTCTCCATCAGGTAGTTGTAGCCGATGCCGCAAGCCACGATTCCTATTTTCTTGTTGCTCCTTTCCGTGTAGCAGTTGTAGGGCGATGTCTCGGAGGCATGAATGAAGGCTTCCTGCTGCTGCAGCAACGCCTTGTAGCGTTTGCGTGCATTGCCGGGCAGGAGGATGAACTGGCGGGGATTTTCGCTGAACGCAAGGGTGTTCTGCGGTTGTTCTTCCCGGCGCTCCACGCCCGAACGGGAGTGGGCCAGGCGGGTGACGATACGCAGCAGGATGGGTTCGCCTGTCTGTTCGGAGAATTTGAATCCGTTGTAGACCATGTCGTAGGCTTCCTGCTGGTTGCTAGGTTCATACATGGGAATCAGGGCGAAGTCGCCGTAGAAGCGGCTGTCCTGTTCGTTCTGTGAAGAGTGCATGCTGGGGTCGTCGGCTGCTACGACTATCATGCCGCCTTTTACACCGGTGATGGCTGAGTTGACGAAGCAGTCGGCTGCCACGTTCATGCCTACGTGTTTCATGCACACCAGCGACCGTTTGCCTGCAAACGACATTCCCAGTGCTGCCTCCATCGCCGTCTTCTCATTGCTGCACCAGTGACTGTGTATGTTTCGGGCAGCAGTGACGGGAGCCGCCTGAATGTATTCGGTTATTTCTGTGGAAGGAGTGCCCGGATAGGCATAAACGCCCGAGAGGCCTGCATCGAGTGCCGCCTGGGCGATGGCTTCGTCGCCAAGTAAGAGTTGCTTGCTCATATCTTTCTTCGTATTTTTTATGATTCGGTTATACGAAGGGCAAATATAAGCTTTTGCTCTTATTAAATCAAATCTATTGGAAAATCTTTCGCTTGTTCAGGGCATTCCAGTATTTTCGGGCGTTGCGCATGTGCTCGGCGTAGTTGGCGGCAAAATTGTGGGTACCCGAGAGGTCTTCCTTGGCACACATATACAGATAATTATGCTTCGTGTAGTTCAGCACGGCATCTATTCCCGCAGGCGAGGGAATGCGTATGGGGCCCGGAGGCAGACCTGTATACCGGTAGGTGTTGTAGGGAGAGTCGATGCCCAGATGGGCGTTGCTGATTCTGCGCAGGCCGAAATCCTGCAAGGCAAACTTGATCGTAGGATCAGCTTGGAGCGGCATGCCTGCGTGCAGGCGGTTGATGTACAGGCCGGCTACCATCGGCTTTTCTTGTGCGTTGTTGGTCTCTTCTTCCACAATGGATGCCAGGGTGGCTACCTCTACGGGTGTCATGCCCAGCGAGTCGGCTTTGCTCAGGCGACTTTCGTTCCAGAAACGGTTGTGTTCCTTTATCATCCGTCTAAAGAAACCTTCTGCATCCATATCCCAATACACCTGATAGGTGTTGGGGATGAAGAGGGTGGGGAGGTTTTCTTTTGTATAGCCCTGTTCTTTCCAGTAGGCAGAGTCCTGTAGCCCCCGGGCAATGTCCGCAGAGTCTATCATGAGTTGCCTGCCTACGTTGCGTGCCAGGCGGTCCAGGGTACGTACGCTGCCTATGACCAGGTTGACGGGTTCCTGGTGTCCCCGTGACAACCTTCCGAATACATGGTAGGCATTGTCGCCGGGGCGGACAGCATAGCGTCCCGTATGGAGGTGTTCGTCATATCCTTTCAGACGGGCTATCGCGTACAGGCCGGCCAGATGGCCGGGAGAAGCTGTGGTATGGAGCTTGTGGAACACCGAGTCGGCCGTGTCGTCTTTGTCTATATAGATATATACCGTTTTCTTGGGGTGGAATTGTGGAGCCAGCAGCAGGTAGTAGGCTGTTCCCATGCAGATGCACAGAATGGTCGTCAAAGCCAATAGCAGGGTAATGAGCTTTTTCCTTTTGGTCATACGATTGCTTTTGTAGAATTTGAGGCACAAAAATATGAAATTTCTAATAAAGAAAAAAGAGATGCATTGTTTGCATCTCTTTTGAGCCGATAGCCGGACTTGAACCGGCGACCTACGCGTTACGAATGCGTTGCTCTACCAACTGAGCTATATCGGCAATCATAAGCCCTTATGTCTTACGGCGTGCAAAGGTACAGCTTTATTTGAAAAATCAAAAGGTTTAGGGGCGTTTTTTTGTCTTGCTCCCCTTAAATTTTTAATGGATGGAATGATATAGCCTTGCTATAGTGATGCCTGGGCTAACAGGAAGGAGTCTCTGTTAATGGTAAATTAGACTTGAGAGATTTCTTATTTGGTATCACCCTTCAAACATGCGGCTGCGGGCCAGCATACATGCTCCTATGATGCCGGCTTTATCTTTTAGTTTGGAAGTAAGGATAGCCGAGTCTTTATTTACCAGGTTTAGAGAGTACTTCCTGACAGCTGTTTTTATGGGCTGGGTGATGTAGTCTCCTGTTAGTGATAAAGTACCTCCTATTATTACCAGTTCAGGGTTGAAGATGTTTATCAGTCCTGCAATTTGCTTTCCGAGTTTTTGTCCTATCTCTTCAACTATTTCTATGCAGAGCGGGTCTTCTTTGCATGCTGCTGCTATCAGCTCGTCCAAGGTGAGGGCTTTGTTCTTTTCTTTAAGCCTTTCAGACAATATGGATGTTTCTCCGTTTTTTATTCTTTCCAGAAAAATACGATGGAAGGCACTTCCTGAGGCTTCTGTTTCCAGGCATCCTTTCTTGCCGCAATGACAGATGATTTCATTGTCGAATACGTTGATGTGACCGAACTCTCCAGAAAAACCTGATTTACCTGTATATATTTTCCCGTCAATAATGATACCAATACCTAATCCCCAGCTGATATTGACAAAAATTATATTCTTTTCTCCAGTGACGCATCCCTTCATATATTCTCCATAAGTCATAGCGCGTGTATCATTGTCAATGCATACAGGAAATCCTATTTTTTTTCTTAGGACATCAGCCAATGGATTTTCTGAAAAATTGAACATGCTGAAACTGTACCCAGATTCTGGATTGACTCGCCCGGAGATGTTGATGCAGATATTCATCACCTTTTCCAGTTTCACTTCTGTTTCTGCGATAAAATCTTTGATGAGTTTGCAAAGTTCTTCCAGTGCCTCTGGAGTATTTTCAAATTTATAGGGAGTATTCATTTTTAATTCCAGCATATCGCCTTTGAAATTGATCAGTGCCAGATTGATTGCAAATTTTTTGATGTCTACGCCTATAAAGTATCCTGATTCTGGATTGAGTCCATATAAACTTGGATGTCTTCCGCCGCTTGTTTCCAGTTTCCCATAATCATTGATATAGCCTTCTTCGCACATTTCTGAGATGAATTTGGTTACTGTCGGTACACTTAAATCCAGCTCTTTGGATAAATCTGTGATGGTTGAACATCCATTATATATATAATGTGTAATGATTTTCTTTTTAAGTAAGGCATTTTTGCTGCCTATTTCTATTTCTTTAAGTAACGCTTGTTTCATGTGTCTTAATTTATTAGTTGTTTCGACAAATATACTAATGTTTTTCATAAAAATATAGTAATTGCTCCGTTGTTATATACTAAATAAGTCATATTTTATATGTTTTACAGCATTGTTAATAAAATATTTTATTAATTATGTGTGATTTGAAAATTAATCTTTATATTTGTCCTCTATAATGTAAAAACTTAAATGTTTTGCTATGATAATCTCGAATTTCGTTAATTCAAGTCGGGTGGAGGTTCTTCATCCATTATTTAAAAAGTTGTTTGATTTTGTGAGATCTTATGATTTCTCTCGTGCTCCCTTGGGGCGGATTGATATAGATGGAGATAATCTTTATGTTATGAATACGGAAACTGAAGCTGTATCTCAAGCGCAGCAGTTGCTTGAGCTTCATAATCAATATCTTGATGTCCATATTTTATTGGAGGGTCATGAAAGAATAGGGTGGAAGGCTGCATCTGATTTGATTCAAGAGGAAAAGGCTTATTCTCCGGAAGGTGATTGTGCCTTGTATAGCGATGCTCCGACTACATATGTGGATTTGCTGCCTGGTCAATTTGTGGTTGCTTATCCTGAGGATGCTCATGCTCCATGCATTGGTGAGGGAAAAATTAGAAAACTTATAGCAAAGGTTAAATTGTAATTGATATTATGGGAAATAGAAAAGTGTATCCTTGGGTTGTGGTAGGGTTGCTTTGGGTGGTAGCCTTGCTAAATTATATGGATCGTCAGATGCTTTCTACCATGCAGGAGGCTATGAAGGTCGATATTGTGGAATTGAATAAAGCTGAGGCCTTCGGTGCCCTGATGGCTATATTTTTATGGATATATGGCTTTATGAGTCCGGTTGCAGGTATGATTGCAGATCGTTTCAGCCGGAAATGGCTGGTCGTAGGCAGTTTGTTCGTTTGGTCTGCTGTTACCTATTTGATGGGATACGCTGATACTTTTCATGAATTGTATTGGCTTCGTGCTGTGATGGGTATCAGTGAGGCCCTTTATATTCCTTCTGCCTTGTCTTTGATTGCTGATTGGCATCAAGGTAAGTCCCGTTCGCTGGCTGTTGGTGTACATATGACAGGTTTGTATGTTGGTCAGGCAATTGGCGGATTTGGTGCAACGGTGGCCGCTATGTTTTCATGGCATTCGGCATTCCATTGGTTTGGTATTATTGGCGTAGCTTATTCCTTGGTTCTGATGCTGGCTCTCCGCGAAAATCCTCTTCATGCTTCTGTAGAGAAAGTGAAACCTGTCCAGAATGAGGTGAAAAAGACTTCGTTATTCAGTGGATTGGGCATGTTGTTCTCGACGTGGGCTTTTTGGATTATTCTTTTTTATTTTGCTGCTCCCAGTTTGCCCGGTTGGGCTACTAAAAATTGGTTGCCTACTCTGTTTGCCGAGAATTTGAATATTCCGATGTCGGAAGCAGGCCCCATTTCGACAATAACTATTGCGGTTTCTTCTTTTATTGGTGTGCTTGCCGGTGGAGTGTTGTCCGACCGTTGGGTGCAGAAAAATATACGGGGTCGGGTATATACCGGCGCAATAGGTTTGGGTTTGACGATACCAGCTTTGCTCTTGTTAGGCTTTGGACATAGCCTGATTGCGGTTGTTGGGGCCGGTTTGCTTTTTGGTATTGGTTATGGCGTATTCGATGCGAACAATATGCCAATTCTCTGCCAATTTGTGTCAGCCAAACATCGTGCTACAGCATACGGAATTATGAATATGACCGGTGTTTTTGCCGGTGCAGCTGTTACAGAGCTTTTAGGGAAATGGACCGATGGAGGAAATTTGGGATTGGGATTTGCGCTGTTGAGTATAGTGGTGCTGGTTGCCCTGGGCTTACAGCTGTATTTCTTACGTCCCACGACAGATAATGTAGAATAATAAACCTTTAATATATGAAAGTTATGGAGAAAATTATCGGATTGATTGACGCGCCTTTTACTCCGTTTTATGAGAATGGAGAAGTGAATTATGAACCCATTGAGGCGTATGCCAAGATGTTGGAAAAGAATGGTCTGAAGGGAGTTTTTATTAATGGCTCTTCCGGTGAAGGCTATATGCTGACGGAAGAAGAACGCATGAAGCTGGCGGAACGTTGGATAGAAGTGGCGCCTGAAGGTTTCAAGGTGATTGTTCATGTGGGCAGTTGTTGTGTCAAGGCTAGCAAAATGCTGGCCGAACATGCGCAGAAAATAGGTGCATGGGGTATTGGTGCGATGGCTCCCCCTTTTCCGAAGGTGGGTCGTATTGAGGAATTGGTGAAATATTGCGAGGAGATTGCGATGGGAGCTCCCAATTTGCCTTTTTATTACTATCATATCCCCGCATTCAATGGGGCTTTTCTGCCGATGGTCGAACTGTTGAAAGCTGTGGATGGGCGTATACCTAACTTCGCTGGAATCAAATATACCTACGAGAGCATTTATGAATACAACCAGTGCCGTCTGTATAAAAATGGCAAGTTTGATATGCTTCACGGTCAGGATGAAACCATTCTTCCTTCATTGGCAATGGGCGGAGCTCAGGGAGGTATTGGTGGAACGACCAATTACAATGGCATTAATTTGGTAGGTATCATTGATGCCTGGAATGCCGGTGATATTGAGAAGGCTCGTGAATTACAAAATTTCTCCCAAGATGTCATTAATGTCATTTGTCATTATCGGGGTAATATAGTTGCAGGCAAACGGATTATGAAGCTGATAGGACTTGATTTGGGAAAGAACCGTACACCTTTCCAGAATATGACCGATGAGGAAGAGAAGCGTATGAAAGCGGAATTGGAGGCCATTAATTTCTTTGAACGTTGCAACAAATTCTGAATGCTATGGATATAAAACAGTATTTGAATACCTGGGCTTCTGATTATAAGCATGAACTCCAAAAAAATATTATGCCGTTTTGGCTGGAACATGGGCTGGACCGTCAGCATGGTGGAGTGTATACTTGTTTGGATAGGGAAGGACGTTTGATGGATACGACCAAATCGGTTTGGTTTCAGGGCAGGTTTGGCTTTATAGCAGCTTATGCATACAATCAGGTGGAGAAAAATCCCGACTGGTTGGCAGCATCTAAAAGTTGCGTAGACTTTATAGAGCAGCATTGCATCGATACAGACGGACATATGTTTTTTGAGGTGACAGGTGACGGACAACCTTTGCGAAAACGTCGTTACGTGTTTTCTGAATGCTTTGCAGCTATTGCCATGTCGGAATATTCCATTGCGTCGGGCGACACGACCTATGCGTTGAAGGCTTTGGATATGTTTAAAAATATTCAGAAGTTCTTGTCAACTCCTGGTTTTTTGGAACCCAAGTATCTGCCGACCTTGCAGTCGCGTGGACATTCCATTACGATGATCCTCATCAATACGGCTTCCCGTATACGTGCGGCAATTGCTGATCCTATACTCGACAAACAGATTGATGAATCGTTGTCTGCGATTCGTCATTATTTCATGCATCCGGAGTTCAAGGCCGTGCTTGAAATGGTGGGGCCCAATGGCGAATTTATGGATACTTGCAATGGCCGTCTCATTAACCCCGGACATTGCATCGAGACTTCTTGGTTTATCATGAAAGAGGCCAAGTATCGCAATTGGGACAAAAATTTGGTTCAGATGGCTCTTGAGATATTGGAATGGTCCTGGGAGTGGGGCTGGGACAAGGAATATGGAGGCATCATCAATTTCCGTGATTGTCGTAATTTCCCTGTACAGGATTATTCGCAAGATATGAAGTTCTGGTGGCCGCAGACTGAAGCTATCATTGCCACTTTGTATGCTTATCAAGCTACGCATGATGAAAAATATCTGGCAATGCACAAACAGATCAGTGACTGGACGTATGCTCATTTCCCTGATAAAGAGTTTGGTGAGTGGTATGGTTATCTTCATCGCGACGGTACTGTGGCTCAGCCGGCAAAGGGCAATTTGTTCAAGGGACCTTTCCACATTCCTCGTATGATGGTTTGTGGATATAGATTGTGTATTGGTAATTAAATTGTTGTTTGGATAAAGTTGAGTAATTGCTATGAGAGTATTCTGCTATTTCTTGCTGTTTATAATATTGTGTGTTGGGAAGCTGAAGGCTGCTGATACTGTTTATGTACGTGAAACACAAATTCCTATCTTAATCGAGCGTCAGGATAATGTGTTGTTTTATTTGCGTTTGGATGCCCGTGAGTCTCGAAAGTTAACTGAGGTTTCTTTAAACATTTCATCTCAGAACCTTTCGGAGATAGAATCTGTGAAATTGTATTATGGAGGGACTGAGGCTTTGCAAGACAGAGCTAAGAACAGATTTGCTCCTGTATCTTATGTTTCAGGGTTCAATGTAGGACAAACATTGGCTGCAAATCCTTCTTATTCAATTTTGTGTGCTGAAGTAAAACGGCCTGCTGGCAGAATAACTTTACAATGTGATTACGACTTGTTCGATGGAATAAATTTCTTTTGGATTAGTCTGCAAATGAAGCCTGGAGCTTCTTTGCAGACTAAAATTCAGGCTGATTTGTCATGTGTGAAGTTGGATGGGAGAAATGCTCCTGTTAAGATTGTTTCAACCTCGGATATTGTGCACCGTGTAGGGGTCGGCGTACGTCATGCTGGTGATGATGGAGCTGCCGCTTATCGTATTCCTGGCCTTGTGACTACCAATGAAGGAACCTTGTTGGCAGTGTATGATATTCGTTATAATAATTCTGTCGATTTGCAGGAACATATTGATATAGGTCTGAGTCGCAGTGTGGACGGTGGCCGTACATGGGAAAAGATGCGGGTTCCGTTGGCTTTCAAGAATGTGGGCGGACTTCCTGCCGCACAGAACGGAGCGGGCGACCCTTGCATTTTGTTTGACACCAAGACCCATACGGCCTGGATTGCGGCTTTGTGGACACATGGATGCGGCAATCAGCGTGCATGGTGGAGTTCGCATCAGGGTATGACTCCAGAGGAGACAGGACAGTTGGTGCTGACCCGCAGCAACGACGATGGCAAGACCTGGTCTGAACCAATCAATGTGACGGCTCAAGTCAAAGATCCTTCTTGGTATCTTTTGCTGCAAGGTCCGGGTCGGGGTATTACGATGGACGATGGAACATTGGTGTTCCCCATCCAGTTTATAGACTCTACACGTGTGCCTAATGCGGGGGTTATGTACAGTAAAAATCAGGGCTCAACATGGGAAATTCATAATTTGGCCCGTACCAATACTACTGAAGCCCAGGTGGTTGAGGTAGAACCCGGGGTGCTGATGTTAAATATGCGTGACAATCGTGGAGGTAGTCGTGCGGTGGCGACAACGTCTGATTTGGGCAAGACTTGGGTGGAGCATCCGTCTTCCCGTAAGGCGTTGAGGGAGCCCGTTTGTATGGCCAGCCTGTTGCGCATTCCTGCAGCAGACAATGTGTTGAATAAAGACCTGTTGGTGTTCTCTAATCCTGATACAACCAAAGGCAGGCATCATATTACGATTAAGGTAAGTTTGGATGGTGGAAACACCTGGCCGCCTGAGTATCAGCTGATGCTGGACGAAGATAAAGGATGGGGATATAGCTGTCTGACCTTGATAGACCGTGAGACTATCGGCATCCTTTACGAGAGTAGCGTGGCTCACATGACGTTCCAGGCAGTGAAATTGCAGGATTTGGTCAAGTGATGTTTGGGTCTTAAGAAGATACATCTATGTTTCGTTTGTTTCTCCGGACGCTTGTCTGGCTGGTTATTGTGGGGTGGGGAAAGTATGCCTGTGGTCAAAATGCCGGTATGTCTTTCCCTGATTTCCCGCTGTCACAAGGTGTGTCGGCTCCTTTTGCCGGATTTGTAGGCGATTCGCTGATTGTTGCAGGTGGATGCAATTTCCCCGATATACCGGCAGCAGAAGGCGGGAAGAAAAAGTTTTACGATGCGGTTTATGCTGTTGATGTGAAAGCGGAAAAGCGTCAGTGGCAATACCTTTCTTCCTTGCCCTTTCCAATAGCCTATGGAGTTTCTGTCTCAACAGAAAGGGGACTGGTATGTATTGGTGGACAAAATGAAGAGGGCGTATTGGACCGTGTTTTTCTGTTAAAAGCCGACGGTCAGATTGTGAGTTTGCCTTCGCTTCCTGTACCCATCGATAATGGTGGAGCTGCTGTTTATGGAACGACGGTGTATGTGACCGGAGGCAATCAGCCTAATGGTGGAAAGGCTCTGTATTCTTTGGATTTATCTTTTCCCGTGGTGTGGAAACGACTTGCCGACTATCCTGGATATCGGCGGATACAACCAGTTGTATTGGCTGTGTCAGGTGGAGTATTTTTGATTGGAGGATATGATTTTATTGCAGAAACTAACGATTGCATCCTGTCCACAGAATTGCTGAGATATGATGTCGCTTATAGAAAATGGAGTACCTACGATGTTCTTGTTCCTGAACAGAAAGGAGGACGACGTTGTATGGTTGGAGGAAGTGGGATTGTGTTAGGCGATAACCTAATTCTTGCTGGAGGAGTTAATTATTCAGTCTTTAAACAGGCAATGGAGGGGAAGGAACCGGATGATTATATGAGGAAACCTGTTGATTGGTACCGGTTTAATACTGACATATTGATATATGACTGGGTCGGTAAGGATTGGCGAATTTTGCATGATGTTCAAGGAATGGCAAGGGCTGGCGGTATACTGTTGATATACGACCATCAGTTATTTATGGTGTGTGGAGAGTTGAAGCCTGGAGTACGTTCCCCTCAGGTCACTTTATTTCCTTTAAATCGTCTGGTGATAAATAATTGAATTGTAATGTAAAATATGTTATATAGCATTTGTGTGACATTATTGTACTGGTATTTTAGAAGGAAGTAAAAGTGCTGCAAAATGCTAAATTTGTGAATATGCGCAATTGAAATCTGTAAATAATGAATTAATTATGTGTGGAAAAATGAATGTATGTTGGCTGCTTGGCTTCTTTTGTACATTGTTATTATGGGCAAATTCTTGTTGTAATCCTGCAGTGGTGTGGCTGTATTGACTAATTGTTTCTTTGAAAAGAACTCCGTCATTGACATGAATTGTATCAATGACGGACTACAATTTTTTTGATTTTTGTCGAATTCATATTAAAACTAAAATGATGAAAAAGAAAAGCATATTTATCTTGTTGTGCTGCTTTTTAATGGGTATTGGCAGCTATGCTTCTACCAATAAGGATCAGAAAATTAAAGTAGCTTGCATCGGTAACAGCATCACGTATGGCTTAGGTACCGAGAATCCTGCTGTCGATTCTTACCCGGCACAACTACAGATTATGCTGGGGGGGCGCTATAAAGTAGGTAATTTTGGTAAGTCGGGAGCTACATTGCTGAACAAAGGGCATCGGCCTTACATGGAGCAGAAAGAATTCCGTGAAGCCATGGACTTTGCTGGAGATATCGTTGTTATTCACCTTGGTATTAACGATACTGATCCGCGTGGCTGGCCCAATTACCGTGACTTCTTTTTGAGCGACTACCTGGCATTGATTGATTCTTGTCGTGCTGTCAACCCTGATGTACGCATTTTGATTTGTCGCTTGACTCCAATTTTTGACCGTCATCCTCGTTTCGAATCGAGTACTCGCGATTGGGAAGACGAAATTCAAGTTATGGTTGAAAAAGTAGCACGAGTGTCAAATTTGCAACTGATAGATTTCCACGAGGTGCTTTATTCCTATCCGCAATTGTTGCCAGATGCTATTCACCCTACTAAAGAGGGGTTAAATCGTTTAGCTCGGGCTGTTTATTCTGCCATTACGGGCGACTTTGGTGGACTGAGAATGCCTTTACTTTTCAGTGACAATATGGTGCTACAACGCGACTGTCCGATAAAAATTGAAGGCATCAACGATGCTGGAATGAAGGTGACTGTCGATATTGCTGGACAAAAGCATACGGCGGTGACTGAGATAGATGGTCACTGGAGTGTCACATTGGCACCTTTGGTGGCAGGGACTGATTATACCTTGCAAATAGAAGACGGACGACAAAAACTGATTTATCGCAACGTGGCAGCTGGTGAAGTTTGGTTATGCTCAGGACAATCGAACATGGAGTTTCGACTGGAGCAGGCTCTCACAGCTAGCGAAGACATTCCGCAAGCTCACAATCCCAACATCCGACTCTTCGACATGAAAGGGCGTTGGGCTACCAGCGATTGCGCTTGGCCTGTGACTGCTCTTGATTCGGTCAACAGGATGGAATATTATGCTAATACTAGTTGGCAAACCTGTATACCACAATTAGCAGCTCGCTTTTCAGCCATCGGCTATTATTTCGGACAGATGTTGCAAGACAGCTTGCATGTGCCCATAGGGCTGATTTGTAATGCTGTTGGCGGTTCGCCCACTGAATCGTGGATAGATCGCAGTACTATCGAACATCAACTACCTGGCATTTTGAGAGGCTGGCCGTACAATGATTATATTCAGCCATGGGTGGGCGAACGAGCACTGAAGAACATCGAACTCCGTCCTAAGCTGCAACGTCATCCTTACGACCCTTGTTACCTATATGAAAGTGGTATTTTGCCTTTGCGGCACTATACCATTAAAGGGGTTGTCTGGTATCAGGGTGAATCAAATGCTCACCACGTACAGTTGCACGAGAGGCTGTTTAAACTGTTAGTGCAAAGCTGGCGTACTTATTGGGATAACCCTGAAATGCCGTTCTACTTCGTACAATTATCTAGCCTGAACCGTCCGTCTTGGACCTGGTTCCGCGACAGTCAACGGCGACTCATGCAGCAACTGCCTCATATGGGTATGGCAGTATCTTCTGACAAAGGAGACTCGCTGGATGTGCATCCTCGCGATAAACGCCCCGTAGGTGAACGGTTGGCACGTTGGGCACTGCATTGTGACTATAACTTCGATATCTTACCCTCAGGGCCGCTCTATCAATCAGCTCAAGTGAAAGGTGGTAAAGTATACTTGAAGTTCGATTACGGCGACGGTCTGACAACTTCTAATGGTCAATCACCGAACTGTTTTGAAGTGGCAGAGGTCGCAGGATTATATTATCCTGCGAAAGCCATTATCTGCGGCGACAAAGTGATTGTATGGTCTGAACATGTACCTCATCCGGTTTTCGTACGTTATGGTTGGCAACCTTTCACCCGTGCTAATTTAGTGAATAGTGCCGATTTGCCTGCTTCGACCTTTCAATGTAAGGTAGTCGGATCTTTTCGGAAATCTCATTGAAGTAGACATATAATAGCTTTAGGGGCAGATTAAAAACGATATTATCCTTTTCAAATCTCAATCTTTGCTTTCTTCATTCAAATAGGTTCTTCTTTTTTTGTAATGCGACCTTTGATTATGTTTAAATATAAGATGTAATTTTCAGAACAATGAGTGTATCGATGTTTCTGAAGTTTTGTTCTTAATCTTCAGAAATTACTGAATGCTGCTCCAAATGAAAGTATCATTCTATTCTACATAAACCATTCAGCCCGTCTTCCAAGTAGTGGAAACGGGCTGAATTGGTTGTTATGAAAATAAGAGTTTACTCGAACAGACTCTTGAACTTCTTGAATATCTTTTCCTTGATGGAAGTATTCGGCTTGAAGTTGTCGGAAGTTTCCATTTCCTCCAAGGCTTTCTTTTCGTCTTTGCTCAGCGTTTCGGGTACGTAGACACTGACATTGACCAGCAGGTCGCCTGTGCCGTAGCCGTTGACGTTGGGCAGACCTTTGTTGCGGAGGCGGAGTACTTTGCCCGGTTGTGTACCCGACTCAATCTTTACCTTTACCTTTCCGTCGACGGTCGGAATTTCTACTGCACCGCCCAAGGCTGCTGTGGGGAAGCTCAGCAGCAGGTTGTAGATAAGGTCGTTCTCTTCACGGATCAGTTCTTTGTCCGGCTCTTCCTCAATCAGCACGAGCAAGTCGCCGGGTATGCCATTGTGTTTGCCGGCATTTCCCTTGCCGCTCATGGACAATTGCATGCCTTCGGCTACACCGGCAGGAATTTTGACGGTTACTACTTCTTCGCCATATACGATACCTTCGCCTGCACATTCCTTGCACTTGTTCTTGATGATTTTGCCTTCACCGCCGCAAGTGGGACAGGTGGTACGCGTCTGCATGGTACCCAGAATCGTCTGCTGGTTGCGGATAACGGTTCCTGAGCCTTTGCAGGTGGGGCAGGTTTCACTTCCGCTGTTGCCTTCGGCTCCGGTGCCATGGCAGTGGCTGCAGGTGACGTATTTCTTCAGCTTGAATTTCTTCTCTACACCGGTAGATATTTCCTTCAGGTTGAGCTTCACCTTTACGCGGAGGTCCGAACCACGGAAACGGCGTTGCTGTGCACCGCCTCCTCCGCCGAATCCTCCGAAACCGCCGAAACCTCCACCGTGTCCGCCGAAGATGTCGCCAAACATGGAGAAGATGTCGTCCATGGACATGCCTCCGCTGAATCCGCCGAAAGGACCTCCGTTGCCGGCTGCGCCGCTCATGCCTGCAAAGCCGAACTGGTCGTAACGGGCACGTTTGTCCGGATTGCTCAGTACGTCATAGGCTTCGGCAGCCTCCTTGAACTTTTCTTCCGCTTCCTTGTCGCCGGGATTTTTGTCGGGGTGATATTGGATGGCTTTTTTGCGGTAGGCTTTCTTTATCTCATCGGCCGATGCATTCTTGTCGACTCCCAGTACCTCGTAGTAATCTCTTTTTTCCATATCCTATGCCTGTTCTTTATTCTCCGACTACCACTTTGGCATGACGGATTACCTTGTCGTTTAAAGTATAGCCGGTCTGTACACAATCCAAAACCTTGCCCTTCAGTTCTTCCGCCGGTGCCGGAATGACGGCAATGGCTTCATGATAATCTGTGTTGAGCGGCTGCTCCTTGGTCTCGATGGGTTTCACGCCATTTTGTCCGAGTACGGTCATGAACTTGTTGTAGATCAGTTCAACTCCTTCCTTTACGGCAGCTACGTCTTCGGCAGTTTCCATGTTTTTCAATGCACGCTCGAAGTCATCGACAATAGGCAGGATACTGCTGATGCACTTTTCACCGCCGTTCAGGATGAGCTCGGCTTTTTCCTTCATCGTACGTTTGCGGTAGTTGTCAAATTCTGCGGAAAGGCGCAGGTATTTGTCTTTCAAGCTGTCCAGCTCGTTTTGCAGCTTTTCCACTTCATCTGCAGGCTTCTCTTCGGCCGACTGTTCATCGGTCGTTTTCTCTTCTTTTTCCTTGGAGCCCTTGGCTTTGTGCTCTTCGCGTTCGGCACGGGCCTTCAGCTCTTCTTCGTTCATGGTTTCTTTTTTCGGATCCATATCTTTATATTTTTTATGATTGCTTGTTGATATATATCCAAGCCTGTCAGGGCTTGGACCATTTTTATCCGATGTTCGTACAAAAACTTTGCCAAATGGACATCCGTTCTTGAAAAACGCCGCAAAGGTAGTATTTTTATGTCAGATTGTCAGTGTAAAGGCAGGATATTTAGGATATGCACGGTCTGTTGATGGAATGTCTGCTTCCTGTCGGCAGGAAGTTTGTAACGTATTTCCATGATGTTTACTGCCTGCGGTATCGTATATATCGCGATAAAGTCGTATCTTTGCACGCTCAATTTTAAGGTATTAGTAATATAAGGGAAAAATAATTCATGATTACAGTTTCTAATGTTTCGGTGCAGTTTGGTAAAAGGGTGTTGTTCAACGACGTAAACCTGAAGTTTACCAGCGGCAATTGTTATGGTGTTATCGGTGCCAACGGCGCGGGCAAGTCCACTTTCCTCAAGACGATTTCGGGTGAGCTGGAGCCCACGACGGGGTCTATTACTCTGGGGCCGGGCGAGCGTTTGTCTGTGCTCAGTCAGGACCACTTCAAGTGGGATGCCTACACGGTGATGGATACGGTGATGATGGGTCACACGGTGTTGTGGGACATCATGAAGCAGCGTGAGGCACTTTATGCCAAGGAAGACTTTACGGACGAGGACGGCATGAAGGTGTCTGAACTGGAAGAAAAGTTTGCCGAACTGGACGGATGGAATGCCGAAAGCGATGCAGCATCCTTGCTGAGCGGACTGGGCATCAAGGAGGACAAGCATTATGTGCTGATGAGCGAGCTGAACAACAAGGAGAAGGTGCGTGTCATGTTGGCGCAGGCACTGTATGGTAATCCGGACAACTTGTTGCTGGACGAGCCGACCAACGACCTAGACATGGAAACGGTGACATGGTTGGAAGATTATCTGTCTAACTTCGAACATACCGTGTTGGTTGTCAGTCACGACCGCCACTTCCTGGATTCGGTATGTACTCACACGATTGATATCGATTATGGTAAAATCAATCTGTTTGCCGGTAACTACAGCTTCTGGTACGAGTCGAGCCAGCTGGCCCTGCGCCAGCAGCAGAACCAGAAGGCCAAGGCCGAGGAAAAGCGCAAGGAGCTGGAGGAGTTCATCCGCCGTTTTAGTGCCAATGTGGCCAAGAGCAAGCAGACGACGAGCCGCAAGAAGATGCTCGAAAAGCTGAATGTAGAGGAAATCAAACCGTCTTCACGTAAATATCCGGGTATTATCTTTACGCCGGAGCGCGAGCCGGGCAACCAGATACTGGAGGTGTCGGGACTGACCAAGTCGCTGGACGACGGTACGATACTCTTCCGAGACGTGAATTTCAACGTAGAGAAGGGAGACAAGATTGTATTCCTGTCGCACGACCCGCGTGCCATGACGGCGCTGTTCGAAATCATCAACGGAAATATGAAGCCCGATGCCGGTCATTACAACTGGGGTGTGACCATCACGACGGCCTATCTGCCGCTGGACAATACGGCCTATTTCAACACGGACCTGAATCTGGTAGAATGGCTCAGCCAGTTTGGCGAAGGCAACGAAGTCTACATGAAGAGTTTCCTGGGCCGTATGCTGTTCTCGGGCGACGAGGTGCTGAAGAAAGCCAGTGTGCTGTCGGGAGGCGAGAAGATGCGTTGCATGATTGCCCGTATGCAGCTGCGCAATGCCAACTGCCTGATTTTGGATACTCCTACCAACCACTTGGACTTGGAATCCATCCAGGCTTTCAACAATAATCTGAAGACTTATAAAGGCAACGTCCTGTTTGCGTCACACGATCATGAATTCATCCAGACGGTGGCCAACCGCATCATCGAGCTGGCGCCGAACGGCATCATTGACAAGATGATGGAGTACGACGAATACATTGCTTCGGATCACATCAAGGAGTTGAGGGCCCGGATGTATCAATTATAAAAATAAAAGAAGAGAGCAGAAAACAGAAAGGGGGCGTATCATCCGTGATGCGCCCCCTCTTTATTATTATTGGAATCAAGTGATTTTATTGGGCGGATTGGTAGACAGTCTTGCTGGCATTGCTGTCACCAAACAGGTTGTCGCCTAACGTCGTGATTTGGGTACCGGTTGCCAGTACCCGGCGCAGGTTGTCACACCCGATGAACGCCCCATATTCGATGGCTGTCACCGAGGCGGGCAATACCAGTGTGCCACACAGGCGTGTGCAACCGCTGAAGGCGCGTTGCCCGATGGTGGTCAGTCCTTTGGGGAGGGTAATGTTCAGCATGTATTTTTTCTGTGTGAAGGTGTATTCGGGGATGGTTGTCGCGTTGCAGTTCTCCATGTTGACCGAAACCAGGTTGGGCATGTAGTCGCGAATGAGTTTGAAGTCCGCTTCGTCCATTTTGCCTTCGATGGTCAGGAAGTTCACGTCACGGGGCTGCACGCCGGCATTCAACAGTTCGCTGGCCAGGCTGCCCATTTTGGCTATCTGTACGGTAACGGCGGTTGGGGTACCTTCGACAAAGGAGAAGTTTTCCCATCTGTCCTTGTGACGGTAGGAATCACTGCTACCCAGCGGAACGAAAATGGCCGTAATGCTGTCTGCCAAAGCTTCCGGCAGCAGGTTGGGAGCTGTTTTCTTACGAATCTGACAAATCTTCAAATTGGTACAGCCCTTGAAGGCGGCATCTTCAATGTTCTTGGTCTTTTCGGACAGAATGACATGCTCCAGACTTGTTTTCCCCTGGTAGCTGCCGTCTTCCTTCTGTTTGCAGAAGGCGTAAGCTGGAATGCAGTTGCCCGGATAGATGTAGAACTTGTCGGGATACGTACCGTTCTTGCCGGTATACATGCTGATGCTGGCGTTCGAGATGTCCAGTACCCGGAGGCTGGTAAACTCGTCGCGCAAGTGACGGAAGTCTACGGCGTTGAGTTTTCCCTGCAAGGTGAGGTGGGTTATCTGGTTGGCTTCATTTTCGGTCAGCAGTTCTACCAGTGTGCCGGCCTTGGGCACGTAGAGGGTTGTTTTCTTTTGGGCATAGGTTCCCAGTGTAAGGCAGAAGCCGGCTGCCATCAGCAGTATGTGTCTTATTTTCATATTTCTTCTCTTTTTTATTGGTTCGGTTTCCAAAGATACGGAAGATTTGGCGAGAATGGATATTTTTTTTCTTTTATTTGTATTTTTGCAGCCGTGTTCAGTGATTTTAGATAATATATAATAAGGTATGGAGATAGGAAACAAAACTTTCTGGAAGAAGACCGGCCGATTGGTGGCGGATATTCTGCTGTTTTATGTGATAGGGACATTTATCCTGATGTTTCTGGGTATGTTTCTCTTCTTGGGATATAAGTTGGCGGCAGCAGAGATGCCGGAGGACGGCTTGCTCTCCCATGCGTGTGAGAGTCTGTTTATGCTGGTGGGCTATCTGAGTGCGGCGGTCTTGATATTGCGCTGGCGTAACCTGCCCCTGTCGTCGCTGGGCTTGTCGCTGAAGGGGCGGGGGAAGGACCTGTTGGCGGGCCTTGGTGTGGCGGTGCTGCTGTATGCCGTCGGGTTTGGCGTGTCGCTCCTGACGGGGGCTGTCGAGGTGACAGGCATCCAATGGATACCCTGTGATTTGCTGGGATGGTTGCTGCTCTTCCTGCTGGTAGCCGTTTCGGAAGAGGTGATGCTTCGTGGTTTCGTGCTGGGAAGGATGCTTTCGGAAGGTATGAACCGTTTCGTGGCTCTTTTCTTGTCGTCGGCCCTCTTTTCGGCCATGCATCTGTTCAATCCCAATTTCGCTCTTCTGCCGTTTGTCAACATTCTGCTGGCAGGCTGTCTGCTGGGTGCTTCTTTTCTGTATACACGTAATTTGTGCTTCCCCATTGTGCTGCACTGGTTCTGGAACTGGCTGCAGGGGCCTGTGCTGGGCTATGAGGTCAGCGGGACAGACAGTGGCCAATCGTTGCTTACCCTCCGCCTGACGGGCAGCGACCTGCTGACGGGCGGCGACTTCGGTTTCGAAGGTTCGCTGCTCTGCACGGTGCTGCTTGTTGTGGGGACGCTGGCCATTGTCGGCTATTACGAACGGCGCGGCAGGAAGGAGGCTTAGAGTCCTTCCTGCGATACGCCGCGCAGGGTCAGCTGGATGCGCTTGCGTTCCGTGTCGATGCCCAGCACACGTACCCGGACGTGCTGGTGGATGGACACCACTTCGTTGGGGTCGGTCACGTAGCGGTCGGCCAGTTGAGAGAGGTGTATCAGGCCGTTCTCCTTGATGCCGATGTCCACGAAGGCGCCGAAGTTGGTGATGTTGCCCACGATGCCGGGCAGCTCCATGCCTTCGTGCAGGTCGTCCAGCGTGCGGACGTTCGGGTCGAACTCGAACACCTTGATGGGGCCTCGCGGGTCGCGTCCGGGCTTGTCCAGTTCCTGAAGGATGTCCTTGAGGGTAGGCATGCCGACGGTGTCCGTCAGGTAACGCTCGGGCCGGATGCGCAGGCGCAGCTGCTTGTCGGCTATCAGTTCATGGACGGTGCAGCCCAGGTCCTTGGCCATTTGCTCCACGATGCCGTAGCTTTCGGGGTGGACGGCCGTGTTGTCCAACGGGTTCTTGGCATCGGGGATGCGCAGGAAGCCGGCGCACTGTTCGAAGGCCTTGGCGCCCATGCGGGGCACCTTCAGCAGGTCGCGGCGCGAGGCGAAGGGGCCGTGTTCGGCACGGTAGCTGACGATGTTCTGCGCCAGTTGCGGTCCGAGGCCCGATATGTAGGTCAGCAGATGGCTGCTGGCCGTGTTCAGGTTGACACCCACCAGGTTCACACAACTTTCCACCGTCTGGTCGAGCGATTTCTTCAGCTTTGTCTGGTCCACGTCGTGCTGGTATTGTCCTACGCCGATGGACTTCGGGTCTATCTTTACCAGCTCGGCCAGCGGGTCCATGAGTCGGCGGGCAATGGAGACTGCACCGCGGACGGTGACGTCATAGTCGGGAAACTCTTCGCGGGCCAGCTTGGAGGCCGAGTAGATGGAAGCACCCTGCTCGCTGACGACGAATATCTGCATGTCGCGGTCGAAGCGCAGGTGCTTCAGGAAGTCTTCCGTCTCGCGGCTGGCGGTACCGTTGCCGATGGCCATGGCCTCGATGCGGTAGGCCTCCACCATCTTCTGTATCTTCTGTGCCGCTTCCTTGGGTTTGCTGACGGGCGGGTGGGGGTAGATGTTCTCGTTGTGGAGCAGGTTGCCCTGCGCGTCGAGGCACACCACCTTGCAGCCCGTGCGGAAGCCGGGGTCGATGCCCATGACACGCTTCTGTCCCAGCGGGGAGGCCAGGAGCAGCTGGCGCAGGTTGGCGGCAAAGACGCGGATGGCCTCGTCGTCGGCCCGCTCCTTGCTGCTGGCGGCAAACTCGGTTTCGATGGAGGGTTTCAGCAGGCGTTTGTAGGCATCCTGCACAGCGTCGGCCACGTAGCGGCTGCAGGAATTGTTGCCCCGCACGTACTGGCGTTCGAGGCGCTCCAGGCAGGTGTCGTCCTCATCGGGGGCGATGCTCACCTTGAGCACGCCTTCGGCCTCGGCACGGCGCATGGCCAGCAGGCGGTGGGAGCTGCAACGCTTCAGCGGGTCGGATACGTTGAAGTAGTCGCGGTAGTTGGCCGCTTCGGCTTCCTTGCCCTTCACCACGCGGGCGGTGATGACGGCACGGCGGTTGAAGGTTGTGCGGACGGTCTGCCGCGAGCGTTCGTCCTCGCTCACCTGTTCGGCAATGATGTCGCAGGCGCCCTTCAGGGCTTCTTCCACGCTCTTCACGTCGCCCTTGACGTAACTCTGTGCCCGTCGGTCGGGAGCAGGGTCCTTCTGGAGCAGCAGCAGGGTGGCCAGCGGCTCGAGTCCCTTCTGGCGGGCGGCTTCGGCGCGGGTCTTTCGCTTGGGGCGGTAGGGCAGGTAAAGGTCTTCCAGCTCGGTGTTGTCCCAGGTGTCCGCAATGCGGTGCTTCAGCGCGTCGATCAGCTTGCCCTGTGCCTCGATGGTGGTCAGGATGGTTTCCTTGCGCCGTTCGGTTTCCTTCAGCTTCTCGTAGCGGTCGAGGATGTTTTCTATCTGCACCTCGTCCAGTCCGCCGGTAGCCTCCTTGCGGTAGCGGCTGATGAAGGGAATGGTGGCCCCGTCGTCCAGCAGGGCAAGGGTCTGGCGCACCTGCTTGTCGGTCAGGGCGAGCGGTGCGGCTATCAGGTGGGGAAACAGGTCGTTCATATCAGGGATTTTCTTTTAGGAATAAAATCGGGCCAAAGATAGTACTTTTGTCTCAGATAGGATACGGATCTGCATAACCAAATCGTAAAACTTTGTTTTTCGTTTTGTCCCTGCCCTTGTCTTTTAATATCTTTCGCTATCTTTTCATAAGATTAGGATGCGGCTCGGAAGAATCAAATTGAAATTTTCATTTTCATTTTCATTTGCTTCTCCTCTCGCCTTTCACTATCTTTGCCGCGTTGAGTGGAGGAGGTGGCAGGACTTAGTGTGCCTCAGCCCCTACCTTGGATAGCTTTCCCCGTCACCTCAGGTCGGAATCAAGTAACAGGATTGTATGAATCAAGTAACGAGATTATAGGAATCAAGTAACATGATTCCTGCCTGAGGTGACGGGGAAGGCAGGCAAAGGTGACGGGTTGGCCCGGCTTCCTCCGCACATTATTTATCCCAAAACGTTGTAACTATGAGAAAAAAGAACATCTTGTTCCTGATGTGCCTGCTGCTGGCCTTTCCGATGTGGGCGCAGGAGCAGCGGGAGGTGAAACTGAAGCTGGTGCAGACGAGCGACGTGCACGGCAATTATTATCCTTACGACTTCATTGTGGGCCGCGAGGCGGCTGGCAGCCTGTCGCGCGTCTGCTCGTACGTGCGGCAGGAACGCCGGACGTATGGCGACCGGCTGGTGCTGCTGGACAACGGCGACATCCTGCAGGGACAGCCCACGGCCTATTACTATAATTATATGGACACCACGTCCGTGCACCTGTGTGCCGACATGATGAACTTCATGGGCTACGATGCGGGCAACATGGGCAACCACGATGTGGAGACGGGCCGCACGGTGTTCGACCGTTGGGCGTCGGACTGCCGCTTCCCCATCCTCGGTGCCAACATCGTGGATGCGGCCACGGGGCAGCCCCACTTCAAGCCTTACGTCGTGCTGCAGCGCGGCGGAGTGAAGGTGGCTGTGCTGGGCCTGATAACGCCCGCCATTCCCGCCTGGCTGTCGGAGAACCTGTGGCGCGGCCTGCGCTTCGACGACATGGAGGAGACGGCCCGCCGCTGGATGCAGGTCATCCGCGAGCGGGAGCAGCCCGACGTGGTGGTGGGCATCTTCCACTCGGGACGTAATGCCTACGTGATGAACGGCAAGTATAACGAGAACGCTTCGGCCGACGTGGCCCGCCGTGTGCCCGGTTTCGACGTGGTGATGATGGGCCACGACCATGCCTTGGCCTGCGAAAAGGTGGTGAACGTAGAGGGTGACTCCGTGCTCATCATCAACCCGGCCAACAACGCTTCTGTGGTGGCAGCCGTGGACGTGACATTGGCGTTGAGCGACGGCCGCGTGACCGGCAAGCACGTTTCCGGCGAGCTGGTACGGATGGACGGTTACGAACCCGATGCCGAGTTCACGACCCATTTCGCACCCCAGCGCAAGACGGTGGAGCAGTTCGTGTCCAAGCGGATAGGCCGCTTCACCGAAGGCATCTCCACCCGTCCGGCCTACTTCGGCCCCTCGGCTTTCGTGGACTTCATCCACCAGCTCCAGCTGGCCATCAGCGGGGCCGACATCTCGCTGGCCGCACCCTTGTCCTTTGATGCACAGATACCGGCGGGCGACATTTTCGTGAGCGACATGTTCAACCTCTATAAGTACGAAAACATGCTCTACGTCATGAGCCTTTCCGGCAAGGAAATCCGCGGCGCCCTCGAGATGTCGTATGCCTTGTGGACCAACCGCATGACTTCGGCCGACGATCCGCTTCTCCTCTTGCGCGACCGTCCCCGCGAGGGGGCTGCCGACCGTGCCGCCTTCCAGAATCCCAGCTACAACTTCGATTCGGCGGCAGGCATCATCTATACGGTGGACGTGACGAAACCCGAAGGGCAGAAGGTACACATCGTGAGTATGGCCGACGGTACTCCCTTTGATGAGGCAAAGATGTACAAGGTGGCTGTCAATTCCTATCGCGGCAACGGCGGCGGAGAACTGCTGACCCGCGGAGCCGGCATCCCGCAGGACGAACTGGAGAAACGCATCCTCTCGTCTACGGACAAGGACCTGCGCTACTACCTGATGCAGTACATCGAGCAGCAGCAGACCCTTACGCCCCGTTCGTTGAACCAATGGCGTTTCATTCCCGAAGACTGGGCGGGGCCGGCCTCCAGTCGCGACTACAAACGGTTGTTCGGAGATGGAAAGTAAGATTCCACATGTAGACTTGACGCAGATACAGCACTTGCCGATGATAGACTTCATCGGCAATGACTTTGCTATATTTGACAGCATCAGGGATATCCCATTTTCCGGTTATCCGAGCCGTTTGGGTGTCCTCTGTCTGTATGTCTGTCTGAAAGGGCGTGGCTCGATGTGCCTCAATCTGCAGGAATACAAAGTGGAGGCAGGCATGCTGGGAGTCATTCTGCCGGAACAGATTATCCAGTTGGGCTCCTACACCGAAGACTTTGAGGGGCTTTTTATTGTCATATCCAAAGACTTTGTGGAAGGTATCCTGCCCACTATTCAGAAGCTGTTTCCAGTCTCTCTTCTGGTCAAGGACCATCCCTGCATACGGATTACTCCGGAAGAAAAGCAGACGTTCTGCCAATACCATTCATTCCTGCGGAGCAAGGTACGCCAGCAACGACATCCTTTTCGGCGGGAGGTGGCCCAAGGTTTGTTGATTTCTCTTTTTTACGAGATATACGGCATCTATCTGCAGCGGAATATTCAGGTGAAGGATTCCGAGAGTCTTCAGGAAGAACAGTTCCGCCAGTTCATGCATTTGGTGTCCGAATACTGCAAGCAGGAGCGGAGCGTGACATTTTATGCAGGGAAGATGTGTCTTTCGTCCAAACATTTGTCGGCTGTAGTCAAGAAGGTCAGTGGGCGTACGGCCGGCGAGTGGATAGACAGCCTGGTGGTATTGGAAGCCAAGGTCCTGCTCAAATCGTCGGACGCCAGCATCCAGGAGATTGCAGAAGAGCTGCATTTTGCCAACCAGTCTTTTTTCGGCAAGTATTTCAAACAACATGCAGGGATGTCTCCCAAGGCATACCGGAACCAATAAAAAGAGAAGAGGCTGTCTCAAAATAGAAATTCAAAAGTAATAATCTTACAGATTGAAACTTAGTAATAAAAAGCCTCCTGCTTTAGCCCTTATTTATTGCAATTATAGGACTAAAAGCAGGAGGTTTTTATGTTGTAGCTTATAAATTGTAAGTAAACTTATCTCTGTTTTTAATTTTGAGACAGCCTCTTCTTCTCTTGTACCCTTTTAAAACTAATCTCTCTTATAAAAACTAATCTCTCTATTGTTTGATGGTGCAAAGTTATAACCTTTTCTTCTTTTATCCGTTGATTTGCGTCAAAAAGCGACAAAAGTAAGGGTACATCTTTCTTTTTGCCTGTTTACAAAACTCCGGAACGTACACGGCTCAGTGTTTCGGGCGTCATGAGCAGATAGGATGCAATGTGGGAGAGAGGAGCCCGCTTGATAACTTCAGGTTGTGCCTGCATCAGGTTGTTGTAGCGTTCACGGGCCGTCTCGAACCGCCAGGAGTCTGCTTTCACCTGCGACGTGATGAGGGAGAATTCCAGAATCTTCCGGTAGAACATGTTGACCTCCCACGACGTCTCGGCCAGCAGCATTAGTTTATTATAATTGAGCTGATAGACCGTACCGTCTTCCAGCGCTTCTATCATCAGTCGGGTAGGTTCCTGTTTCAGCAGGCTCTCGATGCACATCACGATGCATCCTTCGTAGGAAAAATGTTCGGTGACGTCTTTCCCGTTCTTATAATAGAACTGGCGTACCATTCCTTTGCCCACCAGAAGAATGTCGTGGCTGATTTGGCCTTCGTCGAGAATAATCTCTCCTTTGGTGATGTCCTGTCGGACCAGAATGCCTTCTATCTGCCTTCTTCCTTCAGAATTCATGCCCGGGTATCGGGAATTTACAGCCAGATTGACTGTCTCTTTCAATAATGTATCCATCTTTTTCTCTGATTTTGATCATCGGACTGCAAAGATAACAAAAAAAGCCAATTTCTTGTTTATTTGGTGGACGCTTTATTGGTTTGAATGTTAGAAGATTAAGTTTTGAGGTGAAAAAACTACGAAAAAAATATGCTGGAAAGGTTTGCACAGTCCAAAACTTTCCCTACCTTTGCAGCGCATTTCGAAAGAATGCTGGTTACTAAGGAAGTTTGGGTGAGTGGCTGAAACCAGCAGTTTGCTAAACTGCCGTACGGGTTACCGTACCGGGGGTTCGAATCCCCCAGCTTCCGCAGCGTGATATGCACTCTTAGCTCAGTTGGTAGAGCAACTGACTCTTAATCAGTGGGTCCAGGGTTCGAATCCCTGAGGGTGTACAAATTTTTTAGGGTGGATTCGTCTAGCGGCTAGGACACATGCCTCTCACGCATGGAACACGAGTTCGATTCTCGTATCCACTACTTTTGAATAACAGGCGGCTGCAATAATATCTGCGGTCGCCTGTTTTGGTTGAATTCATTGTAAAATGTGACATTGTTATGGATTTCATCATCGATTTCATCCTTCACATTGACCAGCACATGATTAATATCGTGCAAGCTTATCATTTGTGGACGTATGCCATTCTTTTTCTCATTATCTTTTGCGAGACCGGTCTTGTGGTTACCCCTTTCCTGCCGGGAGACTCCTTGCTATTCGTGGCGGGGGCTATCGCCGCACAGCCCGACATACCTCTGGAGGTCAACGTGTTAGTACTCATCGTATTTGCTGCGGCCGTCCTGGGGGATTCAAGCAATTATGCCATCGGGCATTTTTTCGGAAAAAAACTGTTCAGTAATCCTAAATCCAAGATATTTAAGCAGAGTCATCTGGATAAAACGCATGAATTTTACAAGAAGTATGGCGGAAAAACGATTATTATAGCCCGCTTTGTCCCGATTGTACGTACTTTTGCGCCGTTTGTGGCAGGTATGGGCAAAATGCACTACTATTATTTCATGCTTTACAACGTGTCGGGCGGTTTGCTATGGGTAGCCTTGTTTTGCTATGCGGGCTACTTTTTCGGAGACCTTCCTTTCGTACAACAAAACCTGAAGTTGCTGGTAGTGGCTATTATAGTCGTGTCTGTTTTGCCGGCCGTGCTGGAAGTGCTGCGGGTGCGGTTCAAAAACGCAAGGAATAAACATCAAGCTTGAACTCCAAATAAGAACTGACCGTGGACTGGCTGTATAATTTGTTTATAGAACCATCGGCTTTGCAGGCGGTGGTGATACTATCACTCATCTGTGCCATTGGACTCGGATTGGGTAAAATACGTATAGGAGGCATATCGCTGGGTGTCACCTTTGTTTTCTTTGCCGGCATATTGGCTGGACACTTGGGGTTGAAGATAGACCCTCAGATGCTGAACTATGCCGAGAGTTTTGGCTTGGTGATATTTGTATATGCTTTGGGACTGCAGGTGGGGCCTGGTTTTTTCAGTTCTTTTCGTGATGAAGGTGTCCGTCTTAATATGCTGGGTATCGGAGTTGTTCTGATTGGTACTTTTATGGCAGTGGCAGGTTGCTGGTTGACAGGCATTTCCTTGCCCGATATGGCAGGCATTCTTTGTGGTGCCACGACCAACACACCGGCTTTGGGAGCCGCTCAACAGACGCTGAAGCAGATGGGTATGGACGCCAGCACGCCGGCTTTGGGTTGTGCTGTCACTTATCCCTTGGGAGTAATAGGCGTCATATTGGCAATCCTTGTCATCCGCAAGCTGATGGTAAAGGACAAAGATTTGGAAATATCGGAAAAGGATAATGATAACAAGACGTATATTGGTGCTTTCCAAGTGCATAATCCGGGCATCTTTGGCAAAAGTGTGAAAGAGATTGCGGATCTGAGCCATTCCAAGTTTGTGATTTCCCGTTTGTGGCGTGATGGAAAGGTAATTATTCCAACATCGGATAAGGTCGTGATGGAAGGTGACCGCTTGCTGGTCATTACTTCAGAGAAAGAGGCGGCTGCGATGACGGTGCTTTTCGGTGAACAGGAACATACGGATTGGAATAAGGAGGATATTGACTGGGATGCCATTGACAGCAAATTGATATCCCAGCGTATTGTGGTGACCCGTCCCGAATTGAACGGTAAGAAATTAGGTTCCCTCCACCTGCGCAATCATTATGGTATCAACATTACGCGTGTTTATCGAAGCGGCGTACAACTTTTGGCTACAGCTGGTCTGACGTTGCAGTTGGGTGACCGCTTGACAATTGTTGGTGAAGCGGCGGCTGTACATAATGTGGAAAAGGTGTTGGGTAATGCTATCAAGAGTCTGAAGGAGCCCAACCTTGTGGCAGTGTTCATTGGCATTATATTGGGGCTTATTCTGGGAGCTATTCCCATTTCCATTCCCGGTATCAGCGCGCCTGTGAAATTGGGATTGGCCGGTGGTCCCATTATTGTCGGTATCTTGATAGGTACGTTTGGCCCGCGCTTGCACATGGTGACTTATACCACTCGCAGTGCTAATCTGATGCTTCGTGCTTTGGGGTTGTCTTTGTATCTGGCCTGCCTGGGGTTGGATGCAGGAGCTCATTTCTTTGAGACTGTATTCCGTCCTGAAGGTCTGCTTTGGATTGGTGTGGGTTTTGTACTGACATTGTTGCCTGTATTCATCATGGGGGTGGTGGCTTTTAAATGGATGAAAGTGGATTTCGGTTCTGTGACAGGTATGTTGTGTGGTAGTATGGCCAACCCGATGGCATTGAATTATGCCAATGATACCATCCCGGGGGATAATCCGTCCGTATCTTATGCTACGGTTTATCCGCTTTGCATGTTCCTGCGGGTCATCATAGCCCAAGTGCTGCTGATGTTCCTATTGGGATGATAGGGGTATATATTGAGACAGAATAGAGAAAAGAATGTATTAAAACGATAAAGTCATGGGAAACATTACTTCTGAAAGTATCATCAGTGATTTGCGCTATTTGCAGTTGTTGTCTCATAGTTTTCCGACGATAGCTGATGCCAGTACTGAGATTATCAACTTGGAAGCCATTTTGAATCTTCCGAAAGGGACAGAACACTTTCTGACTGACCTGCACGGGGAGTATGAAGCTTTTCAGCATGTGTTGAAGAACGCTTCGGGAGCCGTGAAACGTAAGGTAAATGAAATCTTCGGTCATACGTTGCGCGAGAGCGAAAAGAAGGAACTATGTACCTTGATTTATTATCCGGAAGAGAAATTACAACTTATCAAGGAAAAAGAGAAGGATCTTGATGACTGGTACTTGATTACGCTGAATCAGTTGGTTAAGGTGTGTCAGAACGTATCATCCAAATATACCCGTTCCAAAGTGAGGAAAGCTTTGCCGAAAGATTTTTCCTATATCATTCAGGAGTTGTTGCATGAATCTACTATAGATCCTAATAAGCATGCGTATATTAATGTCATCATCAGTACCATCATTTCGACCAAGCGTTCCGATGACTTTATCATAGCTATGTGTAATCTGATCCAGCGTCTTACCATTGATTCCTTGCATATTGTTGGTGATATTTATGACCGTGGTCCGGGGGCACATATTATTATGGATACGCTTTGCGATTATCACAACTTCGATATCCAGTGGGGTAATCATGATCTCCTTTGGATGGGGGCGGCGTCGGGAAATGATGCCTGTATGGCAAACGTGATTCGTATGTCCATGCGTTATGCCAATTTGGCTACATTGGAAGACGGATACGGCATCAACCTGCTTCCGTTGGCGACCTTTGCCATGGATATTTATGGAGATGATCCCTGTGAGATTTTTGCACCGAAACTGAACTTCTCCGATTCCCGCTACAATGAAAAGACGTTGCGTCTCATTACCCAGATGCATAAAGCCATTACCATCATACAGTTGAAGCTGGAAGCTGCCATCATTGACCGTCGTCCGGATCTCGGTATGCAGGGGCGCAAGTTGTTGCATCTGATAGATTTTGAGCGGGGAGTTTTCCAATATGAAGGGCAGGAATATGCTCTGCTCGATACCAATTTCCCGACAATCGATCCGGCTGATCCTTATCGGTTGACAGACGAGGAGCATGATTTGATGGAGAAACTCCATGCTTCTTTCATGAACAGTGAAAAACTAAAGAAACACATGCGCTGCCTTTTTACTTATGGTGGCATGTATCTGGTGTGCAACAGTAATTTGCTTTACCATGCCTCGGTGCCTCTGAATGCAGACGGCAGCTTCAAGCATGTGAAGATCAATGGAAAAGAGTATTGGGGGGAGAAGCTGCTGAAGAAAGTGGATCAGTTGGTGCGTACTGCCTATTTCGGTGAGGAAGGTTCGGAGGAAAAGAGTTTTGCCCTCGACTATATGTGGTACTTGTGGTGCGGTCCGGATGCCCCGTCCTTTGATAAGGACAAGATGGCTACGTTCGAACGTTATTTTGTAGCGGACAAGTCTCTACACAAGGAAACGAAAGGGTATTATTATACGTTGAGGAACGAGGTGGAGGTCTGCAATAACATCCTGAGGGAATTTGGCATAGATCCCGAAGCTCATGCCCATATCATCAACGGTCATGTGCCTGTGAAGACCATCAAGGGCGAACAGCCCATCAAGGCCGAAGGAAAACTGCTGGTGATTGATGGCGGCTTTTCCAAAGCCTATCAGCCGGAAACGGGCATTGCCGGATATACGTTGGTATATCATTCGCACGGTCTGCAGCTGGTACAGCACGAACCCTTTCAAAGTCGTCAGAAGGCTATCGAAGAGGGACTTGACATCAAGTCGACCACTTTCCTGGTGGAATTCAATTCGCAGCGCATGATGGTGAAAGATACCGATAAGGGACGTGAATTGCGCACTCAGATTGAGGATTTGAAGAAATTGCTGGTAGCCTATCGTACCGGACTGATTAAAGAACACGTCTGATAGTTTCTCGGACAAGAAAGTAGATATCCGACCTTGGAGGGCGGCGTCAGTACTTGAACAGTACGATGCCGCCCTCTATGATTGTACCGTGGTCGTAAGTGGCATTCCGGTTGTAATAACGGTCCCACCCGTATCCCCCGCTGACAAACAGCCCCATGCGGTCCGTCAGTCTGTATTCCAGATTGATGCGTGTCTGGAGGGAATAAAGGCGCGCCGGGCAGGAAGTGTTGTTCTTGCGGAATGTCTCGATATGGGCATAACCCAAGTCTCCGCTGACAAACAGATGCTTGTAAAGAGGAAGTTCGGCACCGGCCCGATAGAACAGGGAGCCGGAGAACGGGTCGTCAAAGCCGAAGTAAGGGGCGCCGGCTCCCAGGATGGTGTAAAGCCGGTTGTTCTTGAAGCGGGCTGCCAGATTGATTTTTGTTGTATTGCCTCCCGATACCAGCAGTTGGGTTCGGGTATGAGGATTGGCATTGACCAGTCCTAATTGCAGTCCGTCGAATTTGTCCTTGTAATAATTGAACAGACCGATTTGGAGTCCCTTGCCTCGGGAGGCCATGTTGGCCAGTCCAATCTGGACGCCTTTCAGCTCTTTCCCTACAACGTTGCCGAGAGTCGACAGCTGGAGGCCTGCCATGTCTTCTGCGGTGAGGTTGAGCAGACTGCTCACCTGCATGCCGGCTGCAGAGCCGCCCGATACATTCATCAGTCCGGATGCCGCTATGCCTCGGTAGCCATTGCCTGTGATGTTGGCGATTCCGGACAAGAGCAATCCTGTTCCTCCGTTGCCGGTAAAGTTCATCAATCCGGCCAAAGTCAGTCCGCAGTTGTCATTGCCGGTAACGTTTGCCAGGCCGGAGGCCAGCAGGCCTTTTCCTTCATCACCGTTGATACCTACCAGCCCGGCGATGGAGACACCTTGATATCCATAACCGTTGATGTTGGTGATGCCAGCCAGTTGCAGGCCTTTCATCTGTTGTTTTACGGTGTTCGACAGTCCGGACAGTTGCAGGCCCTTTACGTCTCTTTTCGTGACACTTCCCAGCAGGTTGATACCCACTCCGGTCAGGTTGTTCTGGGAAGAAAAGATACCCAGGTTGCAGGCTGTACTTCCGACGCTGTCTGTCGGTTGGGTGGACAAGCCTTTCCATAGAGACAGGTTGATGCCTACGGGCTTCAGTGGATTGGAAGCGGGGAGTGGAGTACGGGATTGGGCAAAAAGAAGTGTCCCTGCGGTGAGCAGGGACATTGTCAAGGTGATAATATAGATACGTTTCATCCTTTGGCTTCTTGATAGAGGAATCGTTTGATGGACTTCTTCGGAGTCTTCTCGAATTCCTCCGGGTAGATTTTCATTTTATAAATCTGGCTGTAGGCCGGAAGTTCGGCATTCAGTGCCACCCGGTTTTCTTCCATCACCCGTTCGATGTCTTCGTTGGTCAGGCCGTGGGCGAAGGCATCGTCGAAGTCGGGGTAGACCAGTCCGACCAGCCGTTCGTTCTGTTGTACGATGATACTTTCCGATACGTAAGGCATGTTGTTCAGCTTGTCTTCTATTTCTTCCGGATAGATGTTCTGTCCGCTGGGGCCGAGGAGCATATTCTTGCTGCGTCCCTTGATGGTGACGTTTCCTTCGCGATCCATCAGTGCCAGGTCGCCGGTGTGGAGCCAGCCGTCCGGTTCCAATACGTCGCGGGTGGCTTCTTCATTCTTGTAATAGCCCAGCATGACATTGGGCCCGCGGCAGATGATTTCACCGGGAATGTTTTCCGGGTCAGGCGACAGAATCTTGACCTCCATGCGCGGGGCGGCTTTCCCGCAGGAACCTGGTTTGAAGTGTTTCCAGTCCTCGTAGCAGATGATGGGGCCGCATTCAGTCATACCGTAGCCCACGGTATAGGGGAAGTCTATCATTTTCAGGAACTGCTCCACGTCGTGGTTGAAGGCTGCACCGCCGATGATAACCTCTTCAAAGTTGCCGCCGAAAGCCTGGATGACTTGGTCGCGCACGGTTGCCTTGATCTTGTCGTTCACGAAGGGAACTTTCAACAGCAGTTTCATGGTGGGCGTTTCCAGCTTGGGCAGTACGTTCTTCTTGATGATTTTTTCGATGATGAGGGGGACGGCAATGACGATGCGCGGCTTTACTTCGGCAAAGGCCTGGAAGATGATTTTGGGGCTCGGCATGCGCGTCAGGTAATAAATGTGGCATCCTACGGCAATCTCATACAGGAATTCGAAGGCCAGTCCGTACATGTGGGCCATAGGGAGCATGGACACCACCTTGTCGCCACTGTTCAGGGATAGTACTTCGAAGGCGAAAGTCGTGTTCGACCAGAGGCTGCGGTAGGGCAGCATCACGCCTTTGGAGTAGCTGGTGGTTCCCGATGTATAGTTGATGACGGCCAGTTCCTCCGGCTGGTCCTTGTGGTAGGAGATGTGCTCCTTGCGGAAATTCTTGGGATATTTTTTGCCGAAGAGCTCGTTCAGGTGCTCGCGGGCATAGTCCACTTTCTCGCTGCGGGAGACGAGGATGGAGAAGTCGGTCATCAGGAAGATGCCTTCCAGCAGGGGCATGGCGTTTTCGTTCAGGTTTTCCCAAACCATGTCGCCCACAAAGAGCAGCTTGGCTTCGGAGTGGTTCACGATGTTGTGTATGTTGTCGGCCTTGAATTCATGCAGAATGGGTACGACGACTGCTCCATAGGTCAGGGTGGCGAGGAACGTCACGCCCCAGTGCGAGCTGTTGCGTCCGCAGACGGCTATCTTGTCTCCTTTCCGGATGCCGCTGGCCTCAAAGATAATGTGTAACTTTTCGATTTTTCGTGCAACGTCTTTGTATTGCAGGGTTGCTCCCTTGTAGTCGGTCAGGGCGTCCAGGTCCCAGTTTTCCTTGATGCTTTTCTCAATGTATGCGATAAAACTTTGCTCCATAATGATTGCACATTTTTGTTAGATTTGTGCAAATATAGGCTTTTCTCAACACAATGCAAACGATTTGTTCCAAAAAGGTGGATGATTGTTGCAGAAACAGCCTTTTTATCTGCTTTTGCTTATGAACAAACATCTGTTTCCTTTTGTTTAAAAAATACATCCGATTCCTTTACTTTGTTGATTAGCCGAACATGGATATTCATATAGAAAGAACTGCTACCGCTACCTGTCATGCCTTGATCAGGCATCTTCTTGACACGATGAACGCCCGGCCTGAGAAGACATTCTGTTTGGCCTTCTCCGGCGGCGATTCTCTGTTGCCTCTGTTTGATATATGGGCCAATGAGTATGGCGGGCAGACTCCCTGGGAACGGATGCGCATCTATTGGACCGACGAGCGTTGCGTCCCCGTCAGCGACTCGGACAGCAACTATGGTACGTTGTGCCGCCTGTTGCTCGACAAGGTCGATTTTCCTTTGGAACACATTTACCCGATGTCCGACCTGCTTTCGCCGAAGCGGGAGGCTTCCCGTTATGCACGGGTTGTGGCAGCTACGGTGCCGCAGGTGGCGGGGGTACCAGTTTTCGATATTGTTCTGTTGGGGTTGGAATCCGACGGCCATGTGGCTTCCATCTATGCGGGGCAGGAGCGCTTGCTGGCTTTGAGGGAATGGTATGCCCCTTGCATCAATCCCTATACGGGACAGAAGTGTGTCACGGCTACGGGGCCGCAGCTGCTGGCGGCCGGACGGCTGCTTCTGTTGGCGGTGGGCCGGAGCCGTAGGACGGCAGTTTCCGATGTGCTTCGTTCGGGCGACGTGACGCCTGCCGCCTACATTGCCCATCATGCGTCCTGTGTCGGCCTGTTTGTCGACCGGAGTGCTTATGGCGAATAGACAGTCTGGAAAACTTGTTGACAAGATAATGGCCGGATTCCGGCTTTATGTGGGATGACTTTCTTATCTTTGCACAAATCTAAACAGATATAAAAATGTTTTCAACCATGTCGTTCCGTTCATTTCTATGCATACTGGGCTGGATGCTTCTGTTGCCGTTGCAACTGTTTGCCCAGTATTACACCGTCCGGGGTCGGGTGGTGGACAAGTATTCGCGCCAGCCCGTTCCCTACGCCAACGTGTCGCTTTATGGTCAGCCCGGGCAGGGCGCGTCGACCGACAGCCTGGGTGTGTTCCGCATCGAGCGGGTCTCGCCGGGTATCCATCAGCTTTCCGTTTCGTGCATTGGCTACAAGAACCTGCTTTCACCCGAATATATCGTTTCTGCCCAGCTGCCGCCTGTCGAGCTGGAGTTGGAGGAAGACGCCTCACAGCTGGCCGAGGTGACCGTACAGGCCGCCGCACCTTTCCGCCGCATCAAGGAGAGCCCCGTCAGCCTGCAGATCATCGGCCTGAGCGAGATTGAGAAAAGCCCCGGCGGCAATCGCGACATCTCGCGCATCGTCCGTTCCTATCCGGGCGTGTCGTTCTCGCCCATCGGCTACCGCAACGACCTCATCGTGCGCGGCGGCTCGCCCTCGGAGAACCGCTTCTATATGGATGGCATCGAGATACCCAACATCAATCATTTTGCCACGCAGGGCGCTTCGGGTGGCCCCGTCAGCATCCTCAACGCCGACCTCATCCGTGAGGTGCAGTTCTACACCGGTGCCTTTCCGGCCGACAAGGGTGGGGCGCTGAGCTCCGTGATGGACATCCGCCTGCGCGACGGCAATCCCGACGACCAGACCTTCAAGGCCACGCTGGGGGCGTCAGAGGTTTCACTGAGCGGAGCCGGACATTTTGGCGAGAAGACCACCTATCTTTTTTCTGTCCGCCAGTCCTACCTGCAACTGCTCTTCAAAATGCTGGGACTGCCGTTCCTGCCCAACTACATCGACGGGCAGTTCAAGATCAAGACGCGCCTCACGCTTACGGACGAGCTCATCTTTCTGGGCCTGACGGGCATCGACAATATGAAGCTGAACACCGACGAGGAGGGCGAGGACGCGGAGTACATGCTGAGCTACCTGCCCCGCATCAAGCAGCAGACCTTCACCCTGGGCGCGGCCTACAAACACTACGCCGGACGGCACGTGCAGACCGTCTCCCTGGGCTACAACTACCTGGCCAATCAGAACCTGAAATATGCGAACAACGATGACTCCAGTCCGGACAACCTGAATCTCGACCTGAGCTCGCACGAGCAGAAGGCTACCCTCCGCGCCGAGAACCGCACGCACGGTGAGCGGTGGACCTTGACTGAGGGCGTGGAGGCCTGGTATGCCCGCTACGACGACCACACCTTCCAGCGGCTGTTCGCAGGCGGTATGCAGCAGGTGCGGGAGCAGCAGACCAATCTGGGCATCGTGGGCTGGGGAGCCTTTGCTTCCGCCCGCTACCGGACGGCTGACGAACGATGGACGGCCACGCTGGGCCTGCGCCTCGACGGCTGCGACTACTCGCGTGCCATGGCGCGCTTCTGGCAGAACCTGTCGCCCAATCTCTCCGTGTCGTGGCGCGTGCGTCCCGCCGTGGCCATCAACGCTGCCGTGGGCCTTTACCACCAGCTGCCGCCCTACACCGGGCTGGGCTACAAGGATGCAGCAGGTATGTATGCCAACAAATCGCTGAAGTATATGAGTGTGGCCAATGCCAACCTGGGCACCGAGTGGAACGTCACCCCCCGTGTGGTCCTCGCCCTCGAAGGCTTCTACAAATACTATACCCGCGTGCCCCTGTCCGTGGCCGACGGCATCCCCCTTTCCTGTAAGGGAAACGACTACGGCACGGTGGGCAACGAATTGCTCCTCCCCACGGCCAGCGGACGCGCTTACGGCGTTGAGGCTTCCATGCGTTGGCAGATTCCCGGCAAGTTCACCTCCGTGGCCTCCGTCACCTGCTTTCGCAGCGAGTACCGCAACGACGACCGTTCGCCCTACATCGCTTCCGCCTGGGATAACCGCTTCATTGCCAACGTGAGCGGTACCTACGACTTTCCCCGCAACTGGAGCGTGGGCGCCAAGCTGAGTGCCATCGGCGGCAGCCCCTACACACCCTACGATGAAGACCGTTCGTCGCTCGTCGAGGCCTGGGACGTGCAGGGACGGCCCTATTACGACTACTCGCGTTACAACACCTGCCGCCTCGACGCCTTTGCCCAGCTCGACGTCCGCGTGGATAAGAACTACTACTTCCGCGGCTGGCGCCTGGGCATCTACCTCGACCTGCAGAACGTCACGAAGAGTGTCCTCCGCCAGCAGGACGTGCTGATGAGCACCGGCGTCATCGAGAACCCCGAAGCCCCTGCCGCCGAGCAGCGCTACGTGATGAAGCGCCTGAAGCAGGAAAGCGGGACGCTGCTGCCCACCATCGGGCTGACGGTGGAATTCTAAAACTCGGCTTCGGAGATTGCCTGCACTTCCTGCCCCGTGACCGGATGGACGAAGCGCAGCGAGCGGGCATGGAGGTAGAGGCGGTCGGCAGGCGTGCCGTAGAGCGGGTCGCCAACGATGGGGCAGCCGAGGCCCTCGGCATGGGCGGCGTGGACGCGGAGCTGGTGCGTACGCCCCGTCAGCGGACGGAAGCGGACGAGCGTGCGGTCCTCGCAGCGCTCCAGTACTTCGTAGCGGGTCTGTGCCGGTTTGGCGTGGGGGGCGCGCACCTCTTGGCAGGGGCGGTGATGCGGACTGGGTCCCAGGGGCAGGTCGATGAGGCCGCTGTCCGTCGCGACGGTGCCCTGGAGCAGGGCGATGTACTCCTTCTCTACGGCGCGCGTCTCGAAGAGGGCCTGCAGGCGGCGGTGCACGTCGGCAGTCTTGGCGATGAGCATCAGGCCGGAGGTGTCCATGTCCAGGCGGTGCACCACCAGCGGGCCTTCGGCCTGGGGCAGGCGGCTGCGCATCAGGCTGAGCACCGAGGGGGCGTCGGTCTCCCTGCCCGGCACGGAGAGCAGGCCGGCGGGTTTGTCGACGATGAGCAGCCACTCGTCCTCGTAGACCGTGCGCAGGTGGCAGGCGGGAGCCGTACTCATTTTTTCTTTCAACGGATTCTCTTCCACGTCGAGCCCCTGGAGCATGTGCTTCAGGATGGGGCCGCACTTGCTGGTACAGGCGGGGTAGAAGCGGCCGTGTTCGCGTATCTCGTTTACCGGTGAGCGGCCCCACCAGAACTCGGCCATGCAGAGGGGCTTCCACTTGTGCAGGTAGGCCTGCTGGAGCAGCTTGGGCGCGGCACACTCGCCGGCACCGGCGGGCGGTGTGCCCTGACGGGTGGGGGCGAAGATTTCGCAGAGGTCCTTGGTTTCGCCGCGGGCGTTGAGCATCTTGAAGTGCCAGAAGAGGCGCATCTGCAGGGCGGCGGAGCGACGGTGGCGTTCGGCTTTCAGCTTGCGGATGGGGGAGAGGAGGCAGTCGCAGGCGGCTTGCGCCTCGGCTTTGCGGGCCTGCCAGGCGCGTTCGGCACGCTTGTATTCGGCTTTCTGGTGCTGGCTTTCGCGCGTCAGGGCGGCTTCCTCGTCGGGCGTCAGCGGGGCCGATTGCCGGCGTTCCTGCCGGCGGGCACGGGCTTCCTTCAGGGCGAGGCGCATGGCGGCCAGGGCTTCGTCGGCCTGGCGGTGCACGTCGTCGAGTGCGGCCTGCGCGCGGTGCAGGGCTTCGTCGGCCTCCAGCGTGGCGATGCGGCGGTTCAGGGCGGAAATCTGCTCTTCCTCCTGCCGGAAGAAGCCGTCGGGCCGGAGCAGGTCGTAGACGGGCGGCACGAAGAAGGGCAGGCGGTTCTGCCCCGCCAGGATGCCCGAGAAGGCGGCCAGGTAGCCCAGCTGCCCTTCGCGGGTGCGCACCACCAGCACGCCGAACATCTTGCCGCGCTCCAGCTCGTCGTGCCATTGCGTCTGCGCCGCCAGGTACTGCTGCACCTCGTGCGCGGCCAGCAGGCAGAGCGGGTGGGGCGTGTAGGCAAAGGGATAGGTGAACTGCCGGGGCAGCTCGATGCCCTCAGTAGGCGAGGCGAACGGGTGGAGCATCTCCGCCCCGTCGCCGGTGGTGCGTGCGGCGGCCTTCTTCAACCCCGCCGCGTGTTTCTTCTTCTTTTCCCATGCCGCCTTGCGGGCCTCGTAGGCGTCGCGCTGGCGTTCCAGATAGTTGTCGGCCATTGAATTGAAAATTGAGAATTGAAAATGGATAATGGTTTCAATCAGGTTGCAAAGATACCTATTTTTCATTCTCCATGCCGCATTCTCCATTTTCAATTTTCAATTCTCCATTTTCAATTCCTTTTCCACATCCTTGCGTACGGTGCGCCAGAAGGGCATCCGCTTCAGCTCGCGGCGTATCGGCGCGTCGTAGAGCAGGAAGAGCAGCAGGAGCAGGATGCAGGCGTAGATGACCCAGCCGTAGATCTGCTTGATGCTGACCTCCATCATCTGCGTCATGAACGACTCGACGAAGGAGCCGAAGGGCAGGGGTGAGGCACTGACCGCCACGCGGTCTACGGCGGCACCGTAGCGCGCCAGGTTGTCGGCCACGTAGTAGGAGAAGCCGTGGCCGTAGAGCGCCGCGCCCATGACGCCGCCCACCACCATGTGGAGCATGTTGAACACGCTCAGCGCCTGGAAGAAGTGCTGGAAGGTCATGATTTCTTCCAGACACACCATGAACGTGGCGCTCAGGATGGAGTAGGCGAAGCCCCGGCAGGCGGTGGGCAGGTAGAGCTGCGACAGGTGGATGTCCGCCGAGAGGGTGAAGTAGTAGCCCAGCAGGTAGCAGACGAGCGCGCCGAGGCCCACGATGAGCAGGCGCAGGTAGTTGAAGCGCCGCACGTGCATCCACCAGTAGGCGAAGAGGCAGCCGGCCAGGATGCCCCCCAGCATAGGCCAGTCCAGGCGGACGGCGGTCAGCGCCTCGTAGTGCATCACCTCCTCGTAGAACACCTCCTCGAGCACGTGCTCCGTGGCCAGGAAGGCTTCGACCAGTGTGATGAGCAGCAGGATGGGCAGCAGGTGGCGATAAGTCCACATCTTCGGTTCGAGGAAGGCATGGCGGACGTGGCGCATGCGGCCTACGCACCAGCACAGGGTGACGACGATGGCCACGGCCAGGCGCCGCATGACGGGGCTGTTCCACCAGTCGTAGAACTCACCGTAGCAGAAGAAGTAGGCCACCTCGAGCAGCAGCACCGCCCAGAGCACGCCGCCCAGCCAGTCGATGCCGAACAGGGGGAATTTCTTGACGATGCGGAAGTGGCGCGTGCAGACGGCCAGGTAGAGCAGGTCGACCAGCATGACGCCGCCCATGAACAGGTGCATGTAGCTCCAGTGGTAGTAGTACATGAGGTGTGTGGCCAGCAGGTCGGACAGCTGCATGCTGCCTAGGATGATGATGTGCAGCAGGGGGAAGAAGACGGTGAAGTCGCGCTTGGGCGTCATCCACAGCTGGATGGTGGACATGCACTCGAACGTTCCCTGAATCTTGCAGATGCCCTCGACGAAGCACACCGCCCAGAGCAGGGGCAGGTAGGTGATGTAGGGGGCGGCGAGGTTGCACACCAGCACGCCGGCCGCGGCGGCCATGAGCAGCGTCTTGTTGGTGAAGCGGAACTTCATGCGGAACAGCAGGGGGAAGTAGATGGCCATGCCCGCCAGGTTGGCGTAGAGGCACATCTGCAGGTCCTCGCGCATGAGCGACGTTTCGTCCACCATCTGGTTGAGCGCGCCCATGTACAGGCCGCCGGAGAACTGGAAGGTGAAGGCCATGAGGACATAGATCCACGGCTGCAGCCTGCGCGGCACGAAGCTGCGGATCATCGGCATCGTGAACGGGCCGTTTAATACAGGTGCTCCCATGGCTTAATGCTTCACTTTACACTCTACGTTGAATCCGGCACGCAGCAACTTCAGCCGTTCGGGGTCGTTGCCCGCCAGGCTGATGCGGACGGGGACGCGCTGCTCCACCTTCACGAAGTTGCCCGTGGCGTTGTCCTGCGGGATGAGGGAGAAGGCGGCTCCCGTGGCGTCGGAGATGGACTCCACCGTGCCCGTATAGGTGACGCCCGGCACGGCGTCGGCGGTCAGCGTCACGCGGTCGCCCTCATGGATGTGGGGCAGCTGCGTCTCGCGGTAGTTGGCGATGACCCACAGGTCGGTGCCGTCCACGATGTCCACCATCGTCTGTCCCGGCTGTACCAGCTGGCCTTCGTGGATGTCCTTGCGGCCCGTCACGCCGTCGCAGGTGGCCGTGATGACGGTGTACGACAGGTTGAGCCGCGCCAGCTCGACGGCGGCCTGTGCCAGGCGTACGGCGGCTTCGTTCTGGCCCAGGCGGTGGGTCTGCTCGTTTTTGGTCAGCGAGGTGGAGTGCTTCACGCGCGACACCTGTTCGTAGCGGGCCTTGGTGGCTTCGTAGGCGGTCGCGATGTTGTCATACTGCTGGCGGGTGACGGCGTCCTCGGCCAGCAGCCGCTTGTAACGTTCCAGTTCGCGGCGGGCGTTCTCCAGCTGGACGCGCACCTCGGCAATGCCGGCGTCGTTCACGCTCAGGTTGTTCTGCGTGGTGGCGATGCCTGCCGTGGTGGCTTCCTGTCCGGCCAGGGCGTTGGCCAGGTCGGCTTCGGCCTGTGCCAGGCGCAGGCGGAACTCCGTGTCTTCGATGATGACGAGCGTGTCGCCCTTGTGCACGGGCTTGTATTCGTCGAAGCAGATGCGCTGGACGAAGCCCTGTACGCGGGTGTTCACCGGCGTGATGTGCTGTTTCACTTGTGCGTTGTCGGTATATTCCACGCCCGGATGGAAGAAGCGGGAACATACATAGATCAGTCCGGCTGCCAGCAGGCAGACGATGACGATGTTATAGATCAGTTTTTTAACTTTTCGGGTAATCATGATGGTTTAATGGATAATTGATAATGGATAATTATTAATTTTCAATTCTCAATTTTCAATTCAGAGCGTGTGCGTGATGTACTTCATCTTGTAGTAGTTGTAGAGCACGTTGATGCGGGCGTTCACCAGCCCCAGGTCGGCGCTGAGCTTCATGTTGCTGGCGTCGAGCAGGTCGGTCAGCAGGGCCATCTCGTTGCGGTAGCGGTTGCTGGTCACGTCGTAGTTCTGGTCGGCCAGGCGGACGCTGTTCTCCTGCGTGTGCAGGTCGGTGAAGGACGTCAGGAAGTTGGTGTATCCCGCCTGCACGGCGTTCTCCACCTCTTCGGCGGCCAGGCGTTGCGACTCCTGTGCGCGGCGCACGTTCAGGCGGGCCTGCTTCAGCTTGCTGCCGTTCTTGAAGAGCGACGACAGGCTGTATTTCACGCCCACGCCCACGTACCAGTAGTTGAAGTTGTTGTCCAGTACGGGTACCTCGATGGTGATGGGGCCGTCCAGGTGGTCGGCAGCCACGAGCGCCACTTGCGGCAGTCGGGCCGAGCGTTCCAGCCGCACCTTCTGCTCGTTGACGCGTACGGCAGCTTCGGCCTGCCGCAGTCCGATGTGGCTTTGCGTGGCCAGGGCCTGCCAGTCGTCTTCGGCCAGCGTCTGTACGCGGCGTTCCAGCAGGGTGGTGTCCGGCACGATGACCGTACCTTCGGGCAGGTGGAGCGTGGTCACCAGCTGGTGGTTCATGATTTTGGCGGCGTCCTGCACCTTGGCCAGCTGCAGCTTCAGCGTCTCCCGTTGCAGTTCGTAGCGGGTGATGTCGTTCTGCAGGACGGTGCCCTCGCGGCGGCGTGCCTCCATGTGGGCTATCATCTGCTCCGTCAGTTCCAGGTTCTTCTGCAATACCTGTTCCTGGTTGTTCAGTTTGTAGAGGTCCAGGTAGTAGCCCGTGAGCAGGAAGCGTATCTCCTGCCGGTTCTTCTGCCAGTCCAGTTCGGCCAGTTGCTGTTCCAGTTCGGCCAGGCGGATGCCGCTGTTGATGGCCCCTCCGGCGTAGACCACCTGTTGCGCCTCGATGGCGAAGTTGTTTCCGAAGTGCGGCATGTCGACGGTCATGGCGTTGCCGAAGTCGCGGTCCCACAGGCGTCCGTCGCCCAGGTAGCTGGCCGATACCGACGCGTTGATGTCCGGCAGGCGTTGTGCCTTGGCCGCTTTCAGTGCCTGGTCGGCCGCTTCCTTGCCGGTGCGGTAGGCCTGTATGCTCGTACTGTTCTCGTCGGCCAGGCGGAACAGTTCTTCGATGCCCGTCACCTGCGACTGGGCATGCGGATGCTGGCTGCACAGTGCCGCGATGCACAGCACCATGAGCCTGTTCAGTTTGCTCATCATGTCTAAAGAAATTGCTTGTTAAAATGTAAAATAGAGATGAAAATCGGGCGGAGGAAGCAGGACAGGGAGCCTCCGCGCTCCTATATGGAGTCAGATTTGTGCGGCTACACCCCACACATGGAAATCGTGTATCTTGTTCTTGTAGCGGAAGGCGCTGTATTGTCGGATGGTTTCCATCATGTTCTGACTGATTACTGTTTTGATTTTCGGCTGCAAAGGTAGAAATTAGGGGAATAAGTTGTGACCCTATAAAACCGTTCTTTTAAGTTGTTTTAACGGATGAATGGAGGCGATGCAATTGGCAGACCGACGAAAAATATGTTCCTTTGCGCTGAATTGTTCAATCATCTATACATTAATATCATATAAGTAACGCTATGGGATACGGAAAATGGATAGGCGGCGTGGTGGGCTTCATGGCCATGGGGCCTCTGGGTGCGCTGGCCGGATATGCGATAGGGTCGCTGTTCGACAAGGCGACGGATGCGGAAGCACAGGGAGCTACGGGGCACGAGTATTACGGCCCTACGGCGGAGGGATGCGAGGACCTGGGACAGCGCAACAGTTTTCTGTTTGCGATGCTCGTTATGGCTTCGTACATCATCCGGGCCGACGGGCGCATCATGCACAGCGAGATGGAGTTTGTGCGCCGCTTTCTGCGGGTGAACTTCGGCGAGGGGGCTGTGGACGAGGGACAACAGATTCTGCTGAACCTCTTCGAACGGCGCAAGCAGATGGAGCGTACCAATCCGATGGCATTCAAGAACACCATCCACGACTGCGGCGTGCAGATTGCCGCCAACCTGACCTATGAGCAGCGTCTGCAGCTGCTGGACTTCCTCGTGAAGATAGCCCAGAGCGACGGCAACGTGTGTCAGGCCGAAATCGATGCACTGAAGGAAGTGGCGGTCGCCATGGGCCTGTCGGTAAAGGAGGTAGAGTCGATGCTCAACCTGCGTGGCAGCTCGCTGGAGGATGCCTACAAGGTGCTCGAAGTGTCGCCCGACGCGACCGATGCCGAAGTGCGTGCCGCTTACCGCCGCCTGGCGCTGAAGCACCATCCCGACAAGGTGGCTGCGCTGGGCGAGGACATCCGAAAGGCGGCCGAGCAGAAGTTCCAGGAAATCAACGAGGCCAAGGAGCGCATCTACAAGGCACGCGGGCTGAAGTGATGTACCGGCCGGCGGAAGAGGCGGGCTCATGCGATTTTTCTTTTCCTTTATAGCCGTGTATGCGGATGATTTTCGTATATTTGCTGCATAAAGATAAAAAGTTAACCGTATGAAGAAAACAATCACTTCCTGGGTCAGTATTCTGTTGGGATGCTTTATTCTGGCATCCGGTTTCGTATTTTTCATCAACCCTTATAACATCGTTCCGGGCGGAGTATATGGGGCGAGCATTGTGCTCCATAATCTGTTTCCATCCGTCCAGGTGGGTACGTTCGGATATATGTTCGACGTGCCGTTGCTCATCCTGTCGGTTGTGTTGCTGGGAGCCCGGCTGGGTACGCGAACCATTGTTGCCGCGCTGACCACGCCGTTGATGATGAACCTGCTTTCGCGGGCGGTGTATCCCTCGCAGGAGGCGCTCGAAGCGCTCGACCCGTCGCAGTTGCTGGGCGGGTGTATGGACTTGTCGGACCATCTGATGCTGACGTCCATCATCGGCGCCACGGTAATCGGTATCGGGTCGGGCATCGTAGTCCGCAATCAGGCCACTACGGGCGGCACGGACATCGTGGGCATGCTGCTCCAGAAGTATTGCCACATCCGCTTCTCCCGGGCCATCCTGCTGGCCGACGGAGCGGTGGTCTGCTTCGGCCTGGCCGTCATCGGTTTCGGCATCGGCAGTGCCGAGGACGTGGAGCAGCCTGCGCTCTTCCTGTCGTTCTATTCGCTGATCGCCATCTTTGTCTGCTCGCGTGTCATTGCTTTCATGATCAACGGGGCGAAGAACGACAAGCTGATTTTTGTCATCAGCGACAAGCGGATGACCGACCTGCACAAGTATATTCTCGAGGATTTGGACCGTACGGCCACATGCATCAAGAGCAGCGGCCTGTATACGGGGGCGGAGAAAGAAATGCTGTTCCTGGTGGTGAGCTATAAGGAGGTGAGTGGCGTGAAGCTGAAGATCAAGGAGGCCGATCCGCGGGCGTTCGTGGTGGTGACCGATGCCTACGACGCCTTTGGCGAAGGGTGGAAGCAGCTGCCTTCATCGGCCAACGAGCTGCAACCGGAATAGGCAGGATACGGACATAAAAAAAGAGAGCGTACTCCCGTAGCGGAATACGCTCTCTTTCATTTAAAAGGCTGATTTATATTAATGGATTTCAATCACACGATTGACTTTGGCCTTTTCTTCGGGTGTGCTCTTCGGCAGTTCGATGGTCAGTACACCATCGCTGACGTTGGCACTGATTTTGTCTTTTTCAACATCGTCAGGCAGAACGAAAGCCTGTTGGAACTTGGAGTATGAGAACTCGCGACGCAGATACTTCTTGTTTTCCTTGTCTTCTTCCTTGGACTCGTTCTTCTTTTCCATCGTGATGACCAGTTCGTTGTCGTCACCCAGATGAATGTTGAAGTCATCCTTTGTCATACCCGGAGCAGCTACTTCTACTTTGTAATCTTTTTCGTTTTCTATTACGTTGATTGCAGGAGCAGTAGCGTTTGCTTTTACCATCCAATCGTTATCAAAGAAATCATTAAAGATACTCGGTAACCAATTCTGATTGTTGTACTTTCTAATCGGCATCATAGTTGTAATCTCCTATTTTTAAGTTGTTTATTATCAATTTTCTTCTGAACCCCTCCACCTTTCGGTTTCGTTGTTCGCCTAAGGATTGGCAAATACTGTGCCGCTTGCCGGAATGTCAGCTCCCGCTATGTGCCATTTAAACTTGTGAAAACAATTTTAATCGGAATGCTCCGTGTTTTTAAACTTGTGCATACTTTGTTAGCTCTTCCGGGTGTGACGGACCGGGGAACCGGGCGTCAGATTGTCATTTTTCCGGAAAGATTGTCACCTGTCCAATGTCCAGCCTTCGTCGTTGTGATACACCATCAGATGGCTCATGCCGCCGTCTACGGTCAGGTTGATGCCATTGACGAAGCTGTTCCGGTCATCACAGAGGAAGAATACGGCACGCACGATGTCTTCAGGTTCACCCACTCGTCCCGAAGGGTGTTGTTGCAGGTCGGCCGTCGAATAGGAGGGGATGGGAGCCTCGGTGTGGAAACGGGCCGTTTCAATCCAGCCGGGTGCTACGGAGTTGACGCGGGCTATACCGGACAGGCTGACGGCCAGGGCATGGGTCAGGGACGTGATGCCACCCTTGGCAGCCGAATAGCTTTCCGTGTCGGCCTGTGACTGGAAGGCGCGGGTGGACGAAAGGTTGACAATGCTGGCTCTGGGGGCAAAATAAGGTTTCAGCCGGCTGGCGAGCCAGAAGGGGGCAGCTACCCCGACGCGCTGCACATATAGGAAGTCCTCGTATGTACAGCCGGACAGAATGCCGCCTTTCGTCAGGCAGGCATTATTGACCAGGATGTCGACGTGCTTTTCCTGCTGCAATACCCAGTCGACAAATGCATCGATTACTGCTTGTTCGGAGATGTTTCCCTGATAATACCGGATACCGGCAGATGAGGACGGAGCTGGATCTTTGTCTATGGCGTAAACTCGTGCTCCTTCGGCACAGAAACTTTCGGCCAGACATCTTCCAATACCGGCCGCTCCTCCGGTGAGGACGCAAACTTTATGATTGAATTTCATATTGAGGTTGTCTTTTTTGTATGACGAAGGTGCAAAAATAGGTTTTTTCTTCGTATGCGGAAAGTTATCCTTGTAAAGATGAGTTCCAAAAGTTTTTATTTCGGATAAGGAGTGTTATATTTGTGCCGTTAACGAACACGGTTGCCGGAAGAAATGCCTGTATCGTTTGGGAAAACGATGGGAAAAACGGTGTGCCGTGAGCGTGGAGTATGGATGAACTTTAAATGAATATAGCATGAAAAATTGTCTACTGTTGGCGGTTCTGGTAGCCGTCATGACAGGTTGTGGTGCGGAAAGGCAAACGCACCAACCGGAAAACTATTCCCAGCGGATGGTGGAGTCGCACGGGCTGGTCGATTTCTATTGTAACCGTCACCATCAGACGGAGCTGGACAGTGCCGCCTGGGATTATGTTTCGGGGCTGGTGGCCAATGCGGTTTTGAAGGCATGGCTGCTCTATCCGGAGAAAACCGAGTATTACGATGCGGTGAAGGCTTTCGTCGACAACAGCACTTCTCCTGACGGTTCCGTCATCTTGAATGCCAAAGGGAAACCGGCCCTCCGTCCAAGCAACATCGACGATCTGCCTGCAGGAAATGTCTTTTTTACCTTATATAAGGAGGAATTGAAGAAAGGAAACGTCCAGGATGCCGAGCGGTACAAGAATGCGGCGTCGCTTATCCGCAATAAGTTGAAGTATGAGCATTCGCGCATTGCCGAAGGGCTTCCGGGAGCGGGAGGCTTCTTCCATAAGGCGGTGTATCCCAACCAGATGTGGCTTGACGGACTCTACATGGGTTCCACGATTTATGCCCAGTGGCAGCATGTATTCGGGAAGGAGCATCCCGAGGACAATGCACAGAGCTGGTCCGACATAGCCTTGCAGTTCAAGACCATCAACCGGTATACGTACGACGAGGGCAAGCAGCTGAACTATCATGCGTGGTCGGCCACTCCTGAGGATGAAAATTCGTTCTGGGCACGCCAGGACGGGCCGTTCAAGGGATGCAGCCGGGAATTTTGGGCACGTGGCATGGGGTGGTATTTTGCCGCTTTGGCCGATGTACTCGAGTACATGCCTCAGGACCATCCCGACTATGCGGATGTATTGGCCATTTTCCGTCAGGTGGCTGCAGGACTGAAGCGTTGGCAGGATCCTGCCTCGGGCGTCTGGTATCAGTTGTTGCAATACGACGGACAGATGCGGGCCGACGGCAAGGGTGATACCATCAACGGACAGGTCTATAACGTAGGGACGGCTTCCAACTATCTGGAGGCTTCGGCTTCGGGCATTTTCACGTATGCCTATCTGAAAGGCATACGCCTCGGTTTGCTCGACCGTGAGGTATACCTGCCTGTGGCCGAGAAGGCTTATCAGGGACTGCTCAAGACATTCATCCGCGAACAGCCTGACGGTCGTCTGGACATTGTGCAGACGTGTGCATCGGCCGGTCTGGGGCCGGCCAAGGATCCTTCGCGTACCGGTACGGCTAACTATTATCTGGCGGGCAAGGACGTGACGGTTGTCGAAAACGAGGGTAAGGCTATAGGCACCTTTATCATGGCGTCTGTCGAATATGAGCAGTTGGACCGGTGACAGCCGATGATATAAAAAAAGAACGGGCCGCAAGTTCCGGTGGAAATTCCATCGATGCTTGCGGCCCGTTTTTGACAGATGTGGGGTGCGGTCTCCCCTTTATTGTTGTGCTTCAGCTTGCTGGATCATTTCCTTGCTGGCATACATATAGATTTCTACGCGGCGGTTTTCGTCGGCCGACTTGCTTTCGTCGTATTCATCATAAGCCACACCTTTCACTACCTTGAACTGGGCGGGCGACACGTTGCATTCCTGCAAATAGTTTTCTACGGCGTATGCGCGGTCTTTCGAGACTTTCACATTGGCCTCATACGTTCCCACCTTATCCGTATGTCCGATGATGGCGATATCTGTTGTCGGGTCGTCGCGCAGGATTTGGGCGAGTTCGCGGAGCGAGGCTTTGGCATCGTTGCTCAGCGCCGAAGAGTTGAACCCGAACAGGATGCCCGATGTGAACGATACCTTGACGGCATCCAGTCCGTTGGTGTCGGTTACCTTTTCCACTTCGGCGCCTTCAATCTTGGCGGCTTCTTCTGCTTTCTTATCCATTTTGCGGCCGATGATGACACCGGTTCCGGTGCCTACCACGGCTCCTACGGCAGCACCGATGGCGGCTCCTTTGCCTTTGCCTACCAGTCCTCCGATGAGGGCGCCGGCTGCGGTTCCCGATGTACCTCCGATGATACCTCCTTTAGCCGTATTGTTCATGGTTCCACAACCACTGGCCAACATGCCTGCACAGAGCAAGCCAATCATTAATTTCACATTCTTCATCTTTCTATAAGTTTAGGATTAGGATATAGTTCTGTTATTTTCTGTCTTAGAATAGCGTATTGGTTTCTTCCACCAACTTTCCGGCTTGCCATACGGCCCGGATGTTCAGTTCCTTGTCGAGTACGACGACGTCGGCGTCCATGTCCTTCTGCAGGGAGCCCTTGCGGTCGGAAATGTTCATGATACGTGCCGGCGTTTCGCTTGCCATGCGGAGGGCGTCGCCCAGCGGTATGCCTGCCTTTACCATGGTGCGGACCAGCGTGTCGCTGGTGGCGATGCTGCCTGCCAGAGACGAGTGGTCGGCCAGCTTGCAGACTCCGTCTTCGATGATGTAGCGCGGGTCGTTGATTTCCTTACCGTTGCTGGCCGAGCACGACATGGCGTCGGTGACGAGGCACGTACGTTCCACGCCTTTCAGCTTGTAGGCCAGCTTCAGGATGGTGGCGGGCAGGTGGATGCCGTCGGCTATCAGTTCGATGGTCATGCCGTCTGTCAGGTAGACGCTTTCCACGGTGCCTTCGTATTTGTATTCGCGGCGTTTGTGGAAGCCCGGCATGGCGTTGTAGAAGTGGGCTGCATGGGTGAATCCGGCTTCATACGCAGCCTTGATGGCGTCGTATTCGGCTTCGGTATGCGAGATGGCGGCCAGAATGTCTTTCTGGCGGAGATAGCGGGCGAAGTCGAGGGCACCCGGCAGCTCGGGGGACGCGTCCCAGCGGCGGATGCAGCAGGTGCTTTCCACCAGTTCCTTGTATTCTTTTTCGTCAATGTCCTTTACTTGTCCGGCAAATTGCTCTCCAGCCATCTTGGGATTGAGGTAGGGGCCTTCGATGTGGAGTCCTGCTACAGGGCTGCCCGGCTCCTGCATCAGCTTTTCGCAGATGGAGGCCGCTTCGTGCAGCTTGTCGAAAGGTGAGCTGGACAGGGTGGGATAGATGGTGGTAGAGCCATGGAGCAGATGGGCATGGATGGCAGAGCGGAAAGCCTCTTCCGTGCATTCGGTAAAGTCGTGTCCGCCTCCGCCATGAATGTGCATGGATACGAAGCCCGGCACGATGTACATGCCTTTGGCATCAATCATGCGGGCACCGATCAGTGCCAGGTCACAGTTGGTTACTTCCAGTATCTTTCCGTCGCGCATCAGTACGGAACCTTCGTCCAGCCATCCTTGCGGAGTAAATATACGGCCGTTTATAATCTGAGTCAGCATCGTTTTTTTTCTTTTTAAAGGTTAGTTTTATTGGATTGTTTCTTGCAAATGTAACGACTTCTTATGAGAAATGGTTCTTTTGCTCTGAAATTTTTATGGGAAATTTATCTGGCAGAAAATGTTACAGCTTCTCCAATGTGCGGCGGGCGGCTTCGGCTCCGCTCCGGATGATGCGGCTGGCGTGGTTGAATTCCATCATGTCGTAGTCGCGAGCGGACATTTGGATGAGGATGTCGGGCGTGGTGCGTTCGATGTCGAAGCGAGTAATCTGCTGCATCATCAGGCGTGACGATTCTGACAGCAGCTTGTAGGGATTCATCCGTTGGCGTTTGCCGTTGTCGATGGGTGCGTTGACGTCGACGGCCACCAGGAGGTCGCCCGGCGTGCGGATGGCGTGGCGCAGGGGCAGGGGATTGAGCAGTCCGCCGTCCACCAGTATGCGGCCTTCGGAGCGGACGGGGCGGAACACCATGGGGATGGAGATGGAGGCCCGGATGGCGTGGAACAGGCTGCCCGAGGTGAACTTCACTTCCTGTTCGTTCAGGATGTCCGTAGCCAGGGCGGCGTAGGGCAGGGGAAGGTCCTCGATGGGGATGTCAGGGACAATCCGTTTCAGTTCGCGGATGAAGCGGTCGCCTTTTACCAGCCCGTCACGGCTCAGGGTAAGGTCGGCCAGTTGGAACATCTTTCGCTTGTCCCAGCTGCACAGCCATTCCTTGCATGCGTCCATCTTTCCGGTTGCGTACATGGCTCCGACCATCGCTCCCATGGAGCTGCCGGTGATGGACGCTATTTCGTAACCACGTTCCAGCAAGGTTTCTATCACGCCGATGTGGGCGATGCCACGGGCGCCGCCCATGGAGAGTACGAGGGCTATCTTCTGTTTGTTCATAAGGCGTCAATATATCTTGGGTTCAGTGAAGGGGGCAGGCGGTCAGAAGTGTTCGTCGTCGCGTTGCTCCTGCGGCTTGTCCGTATCGGGTTCGGCTTTCCTCAGGCGGGCGCCGCAATATTTGCAATAGAGGGCCTCGAAGTCGTGTCCGTCGCGATGGCATCGGGGGCAGCGGCGTTTCTCGCGTTTCTTGTGTTCGCTCACCATGGTGGCCGACACGATGCCGGTAGGTACGGCAATGATGGTGTAGCCGATGAGCATGATGACGGCCGACAGGAAGCGGCCTGTGGGCGTGACCGGTGTGATGTCTCCATATCCTACGGTCGTCATGGTGACGATGGCCCAGTAGATGCTGTTGGGGATGTTGTTGAACTGTGAGCCGGGGGCATCGCCTTCGATGGCATACATCACCGTGCCCATGGACGTGACGAGGATGAGCACGAAAAAGAAGAAGATGAATATCTTGGGCGCACTGATCCACAGGGAGCGCAGGAGCAGGTTGCCTTCGTTGATGAAGGTGAAGAGCTTGAAGATGCGGAAGACGCGGATGAGGCGGAAGGCGCGGATGACGAGCAGGTAGTGCGACCCGTGGAGGAAGAAGCTCAGGTAGACGGGCAGCGTGGCCAGCAGGTCGACGATGCCGAAGAAGCTGAAGATGTATTTCCGCGGCTGCTTCAGGCAGTAGATGCGTGCCAGATATTCCATGGTGAAAATCAGTGTGAGCAGATACTCCAGCCCCCTCAGCGCCAGGTAGGCCGAGTGGGGGAAGATGTGCATGCTCTCCAGTATGACAAGCAGCACACTGAGGATGATGCTCCCGATGAGGATGATGTCGAACAGCTTGCCCTGGGGCGTGTCCGACTCGAAGACGATGGAGAAGATCTTCTGCTTCAGCTCCTCGTTGTGCAGGAAGTGGTGCCATCGTTGGCGCAGGGTAGAAAAATATTTCATGATAGTATCTTGCTTGAATTTGTGGGACAAAGTTAACAATTAACGGCTGGTTTTGTATCGCCGGACGGGCATAATATTCTATTACAGGATGGGGGAGGGTGCCTGTAAGTGGACAATGTATTTGCTTTACACGGATTAAAGCGGTGCTTTAAAGGCATTAAAGCAATGCTTTATTGCTGTTAAAGCATTGCTTTATTACTGATAAAGCGGTACTTTATTATGCGTAAAGTGAAAATAAAGTGCTATCTGTTTGTATTTCTGATGCTTACTGGTATAAAATAAGCCCGCACGGTTCGTCACGAATGGTGCGGGCTTCAGGTTGACTTCATAATATTGGTTTATGAAGAGAGAGTAGATTTAGTTAACACGGTATTAGGAAAACCCCTTTTGGGAAATGTCCCGTATGAATTTATTGGTCAGCTCCTCCGCCCAAAGCATGGTAGAGGTTGATGACGCCTTGTATTTCATTGTAGCGGTCGGAAGCCAGGGTCAGCTGGGCCGAGAGGAGCGACTGGCGGGCGGTGAGCACCTGCAGATAGTTCACCGTTCCGTACTTCATCAGCAGGCGTGTATCCGAAACGGTGGTTTCCAGATGTTTCACCTGTTCCTTGTCCAGCAGGATTTGTTCGCGGGCCGTCTGCCATTGGATAAGGGCGTTGTTCACTTCCTGTCCGGCATCGAGCAGCGACTGTTTGAAGGCCAGTACCGCTTCTTCCTGCTGCGCCTTGGCTATCTTCAGGTTGGCAATGTTCTGTCCGCGGTTGAAGAGCGGCTGCACCAGCGAGCCTACTGCCTGCAGAAGCCAGGCGCCGGGATTGGTGATGGCCGCTCCGCCGCTGTTGGTCCATCCGGCACTTCCGCTCAGCGTGATGCTGGGGTAGAAGGCCGAACGGGCGGAATTGGTGGCATAGAAGGCCTGCATGAGCGAGGCTTCCGACTGGCGTACATCAGGACGTCGGGACAGGAGCTCGATGGGCAGGCCGACAGACATGTGGTCGGGGAATTGCTGCTCGTCCAGTGTACCTCGTTCGATGTGGCGGGGCACTTCACCCAGGAAGGTGCACAGGGCATTCTCCTGTTCGGCTACCTGCTGCTGGAGCGAGAGGAGCGACGATTCGGCACTGAGGCGGGAGGCTTCAGCCTGGCTCAGGGTGGCACGGTCGGCCTGGCCCGCATTCATCAGGGCATGTAGCGACTTGACATATTCGCGCCAGCTTTCGGCTGTCTGTGTGGTGACTCTTACCTGTTCGTCAAGCATCAGCAGGGCATAGTAGCTGTCGGCTACGGTGGCTATGACTTGGGTCTGCATGGCCTGTCGGTAGGCTTCGCTTTCGAGCAGGGCCGCACGGGCACTGCGCTTGGCATTGGTCAGCTTTCCGAAGAGGTCGATTTCCCACGAGGCAGAGCCCCCCAGCGAATAGGTTTTCTGCGTTTTGCTGCCGTCGTAGCTGGAGAGACTGCCCTGCGGGTCGAGTTGCAGGGAAGGCAGGTAGGCCAGCTTGGACGACATCAGGGCGGCCTGTGCCTCCTTGACGCGCAAGGCGGCTGTCTGCAGGTCGGTATTGGCCTTCAGCCCGCGCTGTATGAGCGACTGGAGGTAAGGGTCGGTGAACAGTTCCTCCCATCCCAGCGAAGCGATGGACGAGGTCGTGTCGGGAGCGGCTTCGGCGCGGTAGAGGCTGTCGGTCTGAACCGTGCCCAGTTCGGGCCGCTCGTATTTGTTGTATATGCCGCAACTGGTTGTCAGCAATGACAGGGCGGCTATCCATATATGTTTCATGTTCTTCTTTCTGTTAGAGTTTATATAAGAATCAGTCCTCTTCATGTTTGCGGGCAGGCATCAGTCTTTCTTGCAGCGTCTGGAAGACAATGAACAGCGTGGGCACCACGAAGAGCAGGGCCAGGGTACCTATCAGCATACCGCCTACCGTTCCTACGCCCAGCGAGATGTTACCGTTGGCGCCGGCACCCGAAGCTACTACCAGCGGGAACAGACCGATAATCATCGTGAGGGCAGTCATCAGGATGGGGCGCAGGCGGACGCCGGCTGCCGATACGGCTGCCTGGGCGATGGTCATGCCCTGACGGCGGCGGGCCGAGGCGTATTCCGTCAGCAGGATGGCTGTCTTGGCCAGCAGACCGATCAGCATGATGAGACCCGTTTGCATGTAGATGTTGTTTTCAAGTCCCCACATCTTGGCGAAGAGAAAGCTTCCCATCAGTCCGAACGGTACACTCAGCATGACGGCCAGTGGAACGAGGAGACTCTCGTAGAGCGCACAGAGGATGAAGTAGACGAAGATGATGCAGATGCCGAAGATGATAACCGTATTGCTTCCGCTTCCGGCTTCTTCACGCGTGATGCCTCCGAATTCGTAGCCGTAGCCCACGGGCAGTGTCTCTTTGGCTACCTCTTCAATGGCTGCAATGGCTTCGCCTGTGCTGTAGCCGTCGGCCGGAAGTCCGTTCACCTGGATGGAGCTGTAGAGGTTGAAGCGGCTGAGCGTTTCGGTGCCATATACCTTGGTCAGTGTGACGAACTGGCCGATGGGGGCCATTTCGCCCGAGGAGGTACGGATGAACATGTTGTTCAGCGCATCCTTGTCCAGACGATAGGTTTTGTCGGCCTGCACCATGACGCGGTAGAGCTTGGAAAAACGGTTGAAGTTGGACGAATAGTTACCGCCGATGAAGCCGGACAGTGCGCTGAGTACATCGGTGGTCGTCACGCCTGCCCGCTGGCAGCGGGCGGCGTCTACTTCGACGGTATATTGAGGGAACTTCGTGTCGAACGAAGTATAGGCCATCTGGATTTCGGGCCGTTGGTTCAGGGCGGCAATGAAGTTCGTGGTGTATTTCTGCAACGTGTTGATGTCACCTCCGGCACGGTCCTGCACGTAAAGCTCAAAACCGCTGCCCATACCGTAACCCATGATGGTAGGCTGGGCGAAGACGAAGAGCTTGGCGGACTTGACGTTGGCCGTGCGGCGGTATATCTCGTTGATGACGGCGTTGATGTTGTCTTCGCTTCCAGCACGTTCCTCCCAAGGCTTCAGCTTGATGATGAGCATACCGCCCGAAGGAGCCTGTCCGCCCATCATGCTGTAACCGCTCACGTTGGAGTAACGGTCTATCTGCGGGATGTCCTTGATGCACTTTTCCACTTCGGACATGGCTTTGACGGTCTGCGAAAGACTACTGCCCGGAGGGGTCGTGACGTTCATGAAGATACAGCCCATGTCTTCGTCGGGCACCAGTCCGGTCTTGGTGGTCTTCATCAGGACTACCAGCAGGGCGATGCTGGCAACCAGTGTCGTTCCTACTATCCATTTGCGCCGGAAGAACCATTTCACTCCACCTTTATAGCGTAGGATGAGGCGGTTGAACGAAGCTTCGAAGGCCTGGTGGAAGCGGGAAGAAAAACTCAGTTTCTGGCCCGTAGAGGCATCGATATGTGGAGTCATGATGAGTGCGCATAGGGCCGGGCTCAACGTCAGGGCATTGATGGCGGATATACCCACGGCTACGGCCATGGTCAGACCGAACTGCATGTAGAACGTTCCGCTGGTTCCTCCCATGAACGATGACGGGATGAATACGGCCATGAACACCAGCGATGTGGTGACAATGGCGGCAGCAATGCCGTCCATGGCTCCGGTAGTAGCCTTGTAGGGCGAGCGGACGCCTTCGTCAAACTTGGCCTGTACCGCTTCGACCACCACAATGGCATCGTCCACCACCGTACCGATGACCAGTACGAGGGCAAACAGTGTCAGCAGGTTAAGGCTGAAGCCGGCTACGTAGAGGAAAGCGAACGTTCCGACCAGCGACACGATGATGGATACGGCCGGAATGATGGTGGAGCGGACGCTTTGCAGGAAGACGTACACAACGAGGATAACCAGGATAATGGCTTCAACCAGCGTCTTTACCACTTCGTGGATGGAGGCATCGAGGAAGTCTTTGGTACTCATCAGGTCAGTCAGTACCAGGCCCTTGGGCAGTTCTTTGGCTATTTCTTCAGTCAGCTTGTCTATTTCTTGGATGATTTCGTTGGCGTTGGAGCCGGCCGTTTGCGAAATCATGCAGGTAGCTCCCGGATGGCCGTTTATCTCGCTGTTGTAGGCATAGCTCTGTGCCCCCAGTTCCACTTTGGCGACATCTTTTAGGCGGAGCACTTCACCGTTGGCCAGGGACTTGATGACGATGTTGCCGAACTCTTCGGAGGTCTCGTAACGTCCGCGGTACTTCAAGGTGTATTGGTAGGTATTTTCAGAATCTTCGCCCAGCGTACCGGTAGCTGCTTCAACGTTCTGGTCGCCCAGGGCACTGATAACGTCATCGGGTACCAGCGAGTACTGGGCCATGATCTGCGGATTGAGCCAGATACGCATGGCGTAGTCGCCACCCATCACATTGACGTTTCCTACGCCTGTGATACGCGAAATACGTGGCTCTACATTGATCTTGAAATAGTTGTTGATGAAGGTCTGGTCGTAACTGTCGTCGGGGCTGTAGAGGGCCAGAATCTTCAGCATACTGTTCTGTCTTTTTTCAACAGTCACACCGATTTTGGTTACCTCGGCGGGCAGAAGGCCTTCGGCTTCGGATACACGGTTCTTAGTGTTGATGGTGGCCATATCGGGGTCGGTGCCCTGTTTGAAATACACGGTGATGCTGCCCGAACCGTTGTTGGTGGCGGTCGAAGTCATGTAGGTCATGTTCTCCACGCCGTTGATGGCCTCTTCCAACGGTACGATGACG
>ENA-ORSI01000101-ORSI01000101.1-human-gut-metagenome-genome-assembly--contig:-NODE-101-length-80615-cov-8.323473_pt1 | contig 80615 bp, 55 predicted proteins | sample MGYA00242187_ERZ509154 | MGnify/ENA primary metagenome ERZ509154 (study PRJEB26280, sample SAMEA2338627) | human gut metagenome | biome: human gut; feature: human-associated habitat; material: faeces...
TCCCCGCGGGCCGCGACCACGTCGTCGGCGCTCGGGACCGCCGCCACGACGTAGACGTCGCGCACGTGCGCAGAGAGCTCTCGGGCGAGCTGAAGGAGGTCGCGACCCGCATCGGCGAGGGCGCCCACCTCGGAGAAGAGGGCGCCGACGTCTCGGTGCGCCATCGCACGCGAGAGCTTGCCGAGCACCGAGCCCGACACCTCGCCGAGGAAGTCGGTCGCCGACGCGAGGTCGATGCCGCCCGACCCGAAGACGGAGAGCTGCTCGAGCGAGGTGAGCGCGTCGCGCATGCCGCCGCGGGCATGGCGCACGATCAGCTCGAGGGCCGCCTCGTCATACGTGAAGCCCTCCTGACGGCACACGTAGGCAAGGTGCGCCTGCATCTCGTCGTTTCCGATGGCATGGAAGTCGAAGCGCTGGACGCGGCTGAGAATCGTGGCGAGAATCTTCTGCGGGTCGGTGGTGCACATGATGAAGACGACGTGCTCGGGCGGCTCCTCGAGGGTCTTGAGCAGGGCGTTTGCCGCGGCGCCGCGCAGCAGCTCCGCCTGCAGCGCGTCGAGCATCCCCGCCGAGAGGAAGATCACCATGGCCGCGCCGTGGGCGGCGAGGGAGGCGATGTCCTGCCCCGCGGGCACGGGCGTGCGGCCCGCCAGATATTCTTCGGTGAAATAGCGGACCACCTGCGCTTCGAAAGCCTCGCGGGCGTCGTATTCGAAGTGGGCGATGCCCAGCCGGTCAGCCAGACGGGCAGCCTCTTCGGCACCCCGTCCTCCGTCGTCGTGCAGGCGGAGGGTGACACCCGTCACCTCGTATCCGGCTTCCTGCAACTTCATGGCCGCCACGGAGCTGTCGATCCCTCCGCTCATGCCCAGCAATACACGTTTCTCCATCGTTCAGTCTGTCAAGTGTTACGGGCACAAAGATAAGGCAAAAGAAAGAATACCCCAAATGCCGGCCTCTCACGCCCCCTCCCGGACACGATGCAACAAAAAAAACGACCAGCATGAAGCTACTTATCCGAAAAACAGTAACTTTGTGCTTTCAATCGAGAACAAAACCCTAACGATATGGAACATCAACTGACGATTTACAACACGCTGACCCGAAGGAAGGAAGTTTTCAAGCCGCTGCACGCCCCGCACGTGGGCATGTATGTCTGCGGCCCCACCGTGTACGGCGACCCGCACCTGGGACACGCCCGTCCGGCCATCACCTTCGATATCCTCTTCCGCTACCTCAAGCACCTGGGATATAAGGTGCGCTACGTGCGCAACATCACCGACGTGGGCCACCTGGAACACGACGCCGATGAAGGCGAGGACAAGATAGCCAAGAAGGCCCGCCTGGAACAGCTGGAGCCGATGGAAGTGGCACAATACTATGCCAACCGTTACCACGAGGCTATGGATGCACTGGGCGTGCTGCGTCCCAGCATCGAGCCGCAAGCATCGGGACACATCATCGAGCAGATTGAACTGGTAAAGGAAATCCTGAAGAACGGATATGCCTACGAAAGCAAGGGTTCCGTATACTTCGATGTGGCCAAATACAATCACGACCACCACTACGGCAAGCTTTCGGGCCGTAACCTGGACGACGTGCTCAACACCACTCGCGAGCTGGACGGACAGGACGAGAAGCGCAACCCTGCTGACTTTGCCCTGTGGAAGAACGCCCAGCCCGAACACATCATGCGTTGGCCCTCACCCTGGGGTAACGGTTTCCCCGGTTGGCACTGCGAGTGTACGGCCATGGGGCGCAAGTACCTGGGCGAACACTTCGACATCCACGGAGGCGGTATGGACCTCATCTTCCCCCACCACGAATGCGAAATCGCACAAAGCGTGGCCAGCCAGGGCGACGACATGGTACATTACTGGATGCACAACAACATGCTGACCGTCAACGGACAGAAGATGGGCAAGAGCTACAACAACTTCATCACACTGGAACAGCTCTTCACCGGCACACATCCGCTGCTGGAGCAGGCCTACACGCCGATGACCATCCGCTTCTTCACTCTGCAGGCCCACTACCGCAGCACGGTGGACTTCGGTAACGAAGCCCTGAAGGCTGCCGAGAAGGGACTGGCCCGACTGATGGACGCCGTCAGCGGACTGGAACGGATTATGCCCGCACAGGCATCGACAGTCGATGTAAAGACGCTGCGCGAGAAGTGCTACGAGGCCATGGACGACGACCTGAACACACCCATCGTCATCGCCCATCTGTTCGACGGAGCCAAGATGGTGAACAACATCCTGGCCGGCAACGACACCATCACCGCCGCCGACCTCGACGAACTGAAAGAGACCTTCCGCCTCTTCTGCTTCGACATCCTGGGTCTGAAGGCTGAAAACGCCTCGAACGCCGCCCGCGAAGAGGCCTTCGGCCACGTAGTGGACATGCTGCTGGAAGAGCGCGCCAAGGCCAAGGCCAACAAGGACTGGGCTACGAGCGACAAGATCCGCAACGAACTGACCGCCCTCGGCTTCGAAATCAAGGACGGCAAGGACGGAACGGAATGGAAGCTGAACAAATAAGACGGAACACCATTTCCCGATAACAGCAGACGAGGCTGCACCCGCTTCAGGCGAGATGCAGCCTCGTTTGTATCATGCCTCCAGCATACGCAGGCAGGCATTGCCACACAGTGCTTCGTGGCGGCCCGACACAGTGCTTCGTGAGGTTGTCACGAAGCACTGCATGAGCGGGTAACGAAGCACTGCATCACACCCTCACGAAGCACTGCGTCAGCTTGCAAGGGAATATTTCTGTCAAGAATAAGAAAAAACGGCTTCAATAAGGTATCATATCCTCCAGAATCCGCTCCCGATACCAGGGGTCGTCTATCTCCTTCAGCACGCGGCCCATCTCGGCACAAAGTTCTTTTACCACCTCGGGGTGCTCGTCCAGCGGCAGGTTGTTCAGCTGATACGGGTCGTTCGCATCGTCGAAGAGGAGCGACTTTTTCAGCCGGCGGGTCTGGCGGTCGATGTAGAGTGCCAGCGTATAGCGGGCCGACTTGAAGCCACGGGCCGAGGGGAAATAGGTCTGCACCTTGCCGTCGGCATCCTTTTCGCCGTCCAGGTTCTGGAGGTAGAGCGCACCCGCCGGACGCACCATATCGGCCTTTTCATCGAAAAACAGCGGGGCATAGTTGCGTCCCTGCACCTCGGCGGGAATGGAGTCGGCCAGTCCGGCCAGCCCCAGCAGCGTGGGCATGATGTCGGGCGACGAAAGCATCAGGTCGTCCACGCGCGGCGTCAGCCGACCGGGGTATCGCACCAGGAAGGGCACGTTCATCGACTCGGCGTAGGGCGAGTTCTTGGGGTCGTCGGTGCGCTGGCTGCACATCGTTTCACCGTGGTCCGACGAGAACACGACGATGGTGTTCTTGTCCAGCCCCAGCTCCGCCAGCGCGTCGAGTATCTGTCCGAAGGCACGGTCCACACCGGTCACCGAGGCAAAGTAATAGGGTGCGCAGGCTGCCTTCTTCATCGTGGCGTCGGCATTGGGACGCACCAGCAGGCTGTCCAGCGGCACGTCCTTGTAGAGGTTGAAGTCCTCCTCCATGCAGTCGTCCAACGAACGGTAGGGACTGTGGGGCGGATTCATGCCCACCATGATGAAGAACGGTTTCCGCGGGTCGCGCACGCGACCTTCGTTCTTCAGATAGCTGACCACCATCCGGGCCTCGTGCAGGGGCGACCACTCCTTGGGTTCGTGCCGGTGGCCTTCCGTATCCCAGTAATGGGGATTCTTATGCACGTCGTACGTCCCGTAGGAATACCAGTAGTTGAATCCGTGGCGGCGCTCCTTCGGCGTATAGGCGTCCCAGGCCGGTACCTGGTCTTCCACATAATGTCCCGGCCGGGCGGGGTCATTGGGCGTGGGACAATCGACGTGCAGCTTGCCGAAGTAGGCACAGTCATACCCCGCCTTGCTAAAGACGTCGCTGACGCATTCGGCATCCGCCCGCAGGGAACTGATGGGACGGTCGGCGTTGCAGTTCAAGGGCACCCCGCTCTTGTTGGGATACATGCCAGTCAACAGGATGCCGCGGTGCGGACTGCTCAGGGGGCAGTTGCTCTGCGCCGAGGTCAGCACCACCGACTCGTGGGCAAAACGGTTCAAACGGGGAGTGTGCACCGGATCGTTGCGGAAATTGACATGTTCGCGGAAGCCCTCCTGCCCCCAGAACTCCATGGCCTGGTTGCGGTACTGGTCGGGAAAAACGTAGATGACATTAGGCTGTCGGGGCATTTCGGGTTGCTGCGCCTTGCATCCGGCCAAAACAAGCAGGCCGGCACTGCCCCATAAAAGGTTCAAGGAATGTTTCATGGTTCGTCATTTGGGGACCGGGACCAGACACTACGGGCTGCAAGCCGCAGATACCCACACAGGGGGCTTTGCATCTGCCGCTTGCAGCCCGCAGCCGTTGTTCCGCGGCAAATTATTTTTGCTCCAGGTTGCGCTTGCGCATCAAGGCCTCGAGGAAGTAATAGTCGGCATAGTTCAGGGGCACGTCGATTTCCTGGTCGTGGGGAATGCTGCCAACCGAGTGCATCAGGATGAAGTTTCCGTTCGTTCCCACTTCGGCACGGTAGGCCGGAGAGCCCAGGCTCTCCATGATGCGGTCGGCCGTTTCCTTGTAGTTCTTGTCAGGAACATACGTGCTCAGCTCATAGAGAGCGGAAGCCGTACAGGCGGCCGCCGAAGCGTCGCGCGGCTCGTTGGGGATGTTGGGCGCATCGTAGTCCCAGTAAGGAACGAGGTCGGCAGGCAGGTTCTTGTTGTTGAAGATGAAGTTATACACCTTCTCGGCCTGGTCCAGATACTTCTTGTCGTGTGTATAGCGGTAGCAGGTGGTGTATCCGTACAGTGCCCAGGCCTGGCCGCGTGCCCAGGCCGACTCGTCGGCATATCCCTGCGCCGTCTGACGGCTGCGCACCTCGCCGGTTTCAGGATCATAGTCTACGACATGGTAGCAGCTGTTATCGTCACGGAAGTGATGGGCCAGCGTCGTATCGGCATGTTTCACGGCGATGTCATAGAACGTGGAGTCGCCGGACAGGCGGGTCGCTTCGAACAGCAGCTCGAGGTTCATCATATTGTCGATGATGACGGGACACTTCCAGCCGCGCGTTCCCTGCCAGCCACGGTCGGCATCCCACGACTGGATGACCCCTGCCCCCGGACGGAAGCGGGTGGACAACGACTTGGCAGCCTCGACAATGACGTCCTTATAGTTGGTCTTGCCGGCCAGACGGTAACCGTTCAGGTAACTGCAACCGATCATGAAGCCCACATCGTGATGCCACTTCAGGTATTTGATGGAATCCAAGTCCTCGGTATACTTCTCGGCCAGCTTCTCCCACTTCTGGTCACCGGTCAGTTCATAGGTGAGCCACATGCAGCCGGGAAAGAAGCCCGAGCACCAGTCGTCAATGGGCACATAATGGATGCTGCCGTCTTTTTCAATCGTACGCGGATTCAAGATCTTGCCAGACTTCTCGATAATGTCGGTCTGCAATGTAAATTGGGCCACTGCATTGTCGATGTTGTCTTGGATGAAGTCGCTTTCAGCCTTCTTCTGGCCTGCGCAACTTGCAAAAATCAGGAGAGACACTCCCAAGGTCATCAGTGTTGTTCTCATAACAAAGGATTATAAATTAATGTATAGTTTGATGCTATTTTCACGGAGACAAAGATACGCCTGCCCGGCAAGATATACCTGCCCAAATCATACAGTTAACGGGTAAAATTGTTACATTTGCAGCCGATCACCCGTTTTTTCCGTACGGCACAGGCCTCCCCAACGGCCTGCAGGCTCCGACAAACGGATGATTGTCACCCGTTAAAACAAAGACAGACAATGACACCACAAGAATTTTTCAAGAACGACCATTTCGCCGGCAAAGTCGGCATCGAACTGACAGAAGTGAAAGAAGGCTACAGCAAGGCACAGCTGACCGTGACAGATGTCCACCTCAACGCAGGCAAACGCACGCAAGGCGGTGTACTCTTCACGCTGGCCGACCTGGCCCTGGCCGCCGCAGCCAACTCACACGGCACGCTGGCACTTTCGCTGTCTTCCCACATCACCTTCCTGCGCAGCAGCGGCCCCGGCGACACACTGACCGCCGAAGCCCGTGAATGCTACATCGGCAGAAGCACCGGCTACTATCAGGTGACCATCACCAACCAGCACGGCGACCTCGTGGCCAGCTTCGAGTCGAGCGTATTCCGCAAGAACGACCTGCTGCCCTTCCAACTGTGACCTCCGCCTGCAGGCCGTCCCTGCCGACACGACAAGGTCAGTCCTCGACCACAGACGTCAGCGGATAGCGGTTGCCCCGCACACTCGTCAGGAAGGCTTTGGCCGAACCGAAGTTGAGATACAGATCCAGCCGGACAGGCAAATGGTTCTTGTCATCGGAGATGAAGAAGGTGATGACTTCCTTCTCCTTCTTCTTGTTCCCGTCCTGCACATATTCCACAAACGAGAAAACCAGGCAACGGTAGGTTGTATCATTGTTGGCCTCAACATTTTCCTTGCCTCTGTAGATGAGGGTCTGTTCCTCTACCTTGCGGCCGGTAGCCATGGGAAAATTGATTTTCTGCCCCACCTTGTAGTCCGTCGGATCCCACGAACGCGCCTGGGCCAGAATGCTCAGCATGTCGAAGATGCAACGGCTGTCGCTATAGGACATGGTATCCACACGTCCTCCCCGCCACGTGCGGCGCTGCTTCACGTAGGAAACGCCGTCCTTGTAGTCGAACCATGCTTCGTCCACCGTATAGCGTTTGCCCTCCTCGGCTCCCTTGCGGAAATAGCGGGGTTCCAGCTCCTTACCGACGTAGCAGGTCAGCGTATCGCGCATCTTGAAGAAGAAGTCCACCCGCTTGCTGCTTACCGACAGCAGATTGAAGCGGTAGGCCGGTTTCTGGTGATAGGTCGTGGCGTTGGTCGTCAGACTGGCCAGTCCGGCCTTGACCCAGATAAACTTCCAGTTGAAATACAAGTCGTACATCACATGCTCGCCCGACTTGAACGCCTTGTTTTCGGCCGTACACTGCGCCATCGCCGGTGTCAGCGGAGCGGCGCATAAAGTACATACCAATAACAGCACGGCCATCCAACTCCAGGCGATGCGCTGCCATGCCTTTCCTTTCCGAGACAGCCTGTTATCGGCTGCCGGTATTGCTTCGTTTGTTGTTTTTCTTTTCATCCGGCTTCTGTTTTTTAAGTTCCAACGGTTTCTGCATGTCCAAAGGCCGGTCAAACAGATTCCACGTCTGCTGCAATTCAAAGTTGGCCTTCAGCTCCAGCACCTGATAATAATAATATACCATTTCCGGTTGTATGTGCTTCTCGTAATCTCCCGTATCCCATATTCCGTTACGGTTCTTGTCCGCTACCAGACGAGCCCCATATTTTCCTGGCGTCAGGTAATAAAAATCAGCCTTTCCATCGACAACCGGAACGGTACGTATCACGGCATCCTGCGCATCGACCAACTCGACGAAGGAAGTCGAATCGGCCCCTGTAATGTCAAACAGAATGGTACCATATTCCTCGATGGTCTTTACCTTGAACTCCTTCTTTATTTTGTCGGTAAAGAGGCCGTACAGTCCTACAATGGCTGTCGAATCCACCGCAAACTGATAGCTTTCACCCGGCTTCCAGTCGGCAAAGATGTTATAGACCTTCAGGTCGAGCGAATCGCGCTGAAAGTCGAACGGGACATCGTTCCACAACGTATCTACCTTCTGCTGCAGATGGAAAGCCGCCGTATCAATCCGGCTCAACGGTTCCTGGAAGGTCAGCGTCAGATAGTCGTACACGTCCATCGACGACGGAGCGTATACATCGACCGGCAGGAACTCCGTAGGCAGGGTCGGCTCTTCCGGCTCTATCTCGTTGCCTTCCGCATCGCGTTTCTTCTTCTTTTTGGCTGCTTTCCTCAACTCTTCCAACTGTTTTTCTTCCTGCTCCTGTTTTTGCTTCAGCTGCTTGGCATACGTCAGCTTCGCCAGCAGGCGTACGGTGTCTTTCCGCTCGCTCAGCTGTCCCAAGGTATCCGTTGCCAGATAGGTCAGCTCCATTTTCAATGTATCCTGCTTGTACACAAGGGAATCCTTGATCCAATAATGAATGGTATCGTTGCGGCCGGTGGTCTGCTCGATGACAAACGCATCGTGCTCGTCGAAGTTGAGTCCCTTCAACAGCGGGAGGCTGTCGGCCGGAGCCGTGAAGTAGAGGGAAAACTTCTGCGGCGTCAGGCGCTCGGTCTTGGCCAGACGCTGGTTGTAACGGATTTCCTTGAAACTGCGCAGCAGAATATTGTCCGGCAGGAAGTGGGTATACTGACGCTCGACAATCGTATCGATAGTCAATGAGTCTATCCAGGTGGTATCCTGCCGCATGCGGTATTCGTAACGGGGGATAATCAGCGAGTCGGACCAGGCCAACTGCTCGGCCGGCTGGGAAAAATAGAAGTTCTGGTCGGCATCCTGCAAGGCATAGATGCGATAGGTACCGGGAGCCACGCCACGAATGGAGAACTGGCCACGGCTGTCCGTACGCCCCACCCGCTCGAACGGCAAGGAAGTAAAGGCCGAGTCGGCCAAATTGGACTGCAGGCCCACTAGCATGCCTTTGACCGGTTCCAGATTGGAGGCATTGAGCACCGTACCCGATGCGGCCATCGTATCCAACCGTTCGCCCGTCGAGAAGGTAAAGGTAAACTGTTCCAGCGGATTGCCCTCGTTGTTGTCCTGGATGGCATCACCAAAGTCGATGGTATAAGTGACATCCGCCTTCATCGTATCCTGAAAATTGATGACGACTTTCTTTCCGTTCGTCTTGATTTCAGGCTGCTGTATCTGGGGAGGCGATATCACAATCTTCTCGCTCGGATTGTCCAGTTTGATGTATTCATCGAAAGCAATGGTGACACGGTTGCGCTTATAGTTCAGCTGTCCCGGCTCCGGCGTACTTTGCAGGAAACGCGGAGGAGTCTCGTCAATCGGGCCGCCCTCAATACGTCCGATACTGGCACACGAGTACAGCAGGACGCCCAAAACCAGAAAAACCGGCAGACGCCGCACCGACAACGTATCCCGTTTGCTATATAAAAGTTTCTTCAATTTATTCATGCCATTCGAAGCTTTATCCAAAAGATATTGACGCAAAGATACAATATCTATCTATACCCAACGCACAAAGAGACCTTTTTTTTGCTTTTTATCACAACGGAGAACCCGGCTTCTGAGGCGGTTTCCCCATAAAAGCAGATGTCTTTCTTGAATACAGGTAGAATTTTCTGAAACATAGTTAAAAAACACTACCTATACAAACCTATATATACCAAAAATCGGTACTTTTGCAAGGCCGAAAACTTAAACAGCAGTTCAAGTTTTCAGTAAAACATAGAGGTTGACATTACATAATTAGACACAGAGATAAATAAGTATGAAGAGTAGATTAGTATTACTGGCATGTTGCGCAGCACTGCTCAGCAGCTGCGGACAAGGCAACAACAACGCGGGCAGCGCCCCCGAAATTGCAGTCATGGAGGTAAGCACCACCACTGCGAACCTGACAAACAGTTACCCGGCTACCATCAAAGGTAAACAAGATGTAGAAATCCGCCCCATGGTAAGCGGTTTCATCACCAAGCTGCATGTGGACGAAGGTGCCGTCGTACACAAAGGACAGGTACTGTTTACCATCGACCCCGTACAGTACCAGGCCGCCGTCCAGACTGCCCAAGCTACCGTAGAAACAGCCAAAGCAGCCTTGAGCACGCAAGAACTGACTACTGCCAACAAACGGGAGCTGAACAAGAAACAGATTGTCAGTGACTACGACCTGAAGATGTCCGAAAACCAGCTGGCACAGGCCAAAGCAACGCTGGCACAGGCACAAGCCCAACTCATCAATGCCAAGAACAACCTGTCGTATACCCAGGTGACCAGCCCGAGTGACGGTGTCGTAGGAACCATTCCCTACCGTGTAGGTAGTCTGGTCAGCGCCTCCATCGCCACCCCGTTGACCACCGTGGCCGACATCTCCGAAATGTATGCCTACTTCTCCATGACCGAACGCCAGTTATTGGGCATGATACGCGAAGGAGGTACCATGAAAGAAATTCTTGACAGGCTGCCGGATGTTCAGCTCAGCCTCGTTGACGGCTCCATCTATCCGGACAGCGGACGCGTAGAAACGATCAGCGGCGTCATCGACCAGACCACCGGTTCGGTCAACATGCGTGCCCTCTTCCCCAACAAGCACAACATCCTGCGCAGCGGCGGTACAGGCAATGTCATCTTCCACAACCCGCTCCACGACGTCATCATGATTCCTCAGTCGGCTACAACTGAAATTCAGGACAAGCGCTTCGTGCTGGTACTCCAGCCGGACAACACCCTGAAGAATACCGAAGTCAAGGTCTTCACCCTGGACGACGGCAAGTATTTCTATGTAACCGAAGGCCTCAAGAAAGGAGACAAGATTGTCATCGAAGGCGTACAATCGTTGAAAGACGGACAAACCATCACTCCGATTACACCTGCCGAGAAAGAAGCCGAATACCAGAAGGCTCTGAAGGACCAGCAGGAAGGCAACATACAGACAGCATTCAAATAATCAAGTGAACAAGTTGACAGGGTGAAAACAAAAAGACAGAAAACGCTCACCGCCCCAACTTGAAGCTCTTTCGACAACCAAATTTAAAAGGAAGAAACAATGAAATTAGATAGATTCATAAACCGCCCGGTACTATCAACGGTAATCTCCATCCTGATAGTCATCTTGGGCTTTATCGGTCTGGCCACATTGCCTATCACGCAATATCCGGACATCGCACCACCTACGGTATCTGTACGTGCCACCTATACCGGTGCCAACGCACAAACCGTGCTGAACTCGGTCATCGCCCCCCTGGAAGACCAGATCAACGGTGTGGAAAACATGATGTACATGAGTTCGAGTGCCTCCAACACCGGCTCGGCTGATATCTCCATCTACTTCAACCAAGGAACCGACCCCGATATGGCAGCCGTAAACGTACAGAACCGTGTGTCCATGGCACAGGGCCTGCTGCCTGCCGAAGTAACCAAGGTCGGAGTAACCACACAGAAGAGACAGACCTCTATGCTGATGATCTTCTCTATTTATGATGAGAAAGACCAGTATACCACCGAGTTCATCGAAAACTATGCCAACATCAACCTGATTCCTGAAGTAAAGCGTGTCACCGGTGTAGGTGATGCCAATGTGATGGGTGTGGACTACTCCATGCGTATCTGGCTCAAGCCGGACATTATGGCGCAATACAAACTCGTGCCCAATGATGTAGTAGCCGCCCTGAGCGAACAGAACATCGAAGCCGCCCCGGGCCAGCTGGGCGAACGTGGTCACCAAACTTTCCAATACACCTTGCGCTACAAAGGACGTCTGCAACAGACTTCAGAATTCGAGAATATCGTCATCAAGGCCATGGAGGATGGCGAGTTGCTCCGCCTGAAAGACATAGCCCGCATCGAGCTGGGACGTATGACCTACAACTTCAACAATACGGTAAATGGTCATAAGGCCGTCAGCTGTATCGTTTACCAGATGGCCGGTACCAATGCTACCCAAACCATCAGCGACATTGAAGCCCTGCTTGAAGAATACTCAACCAAACTGCCTGCCGGCTTGAAAATAAACGTGGCCCAAAGCGCCAACGACTTCCTCTTTGCCTCCATCCATGAGGTAGTAAAGACGTTGATCGAGGCCTTCATCCTGGTGTTCATCGTGGTTTACATCTTCCTGCAGGATATGCGCTCCACGCTGATTCCCGCCATCGCCATTCCGGTAGCCTTGATTGCTACATTCTTCGTTCTGAAACTTATCGGATTCAGCCTTAACCTGCTGACTCTTTCGGCCATGGTGCTTGCCATTGCCATTGTGGTCGACGATGCCATCGTCGTCGTCGAGGGTGTCCATGCCAAGCTCGACCAGGGATACAAATCGGCCCGGGCCGCTTCCATCGACGCCATGCACGAACTGGGCGGTGCCATCGTTTCCATTACATTGGTCATGATGTCCGTGTTTATCCCCGTAAGTTTCATGGGGGGTACGGCCGGTACATTCTACCGGCAGTTCGGTCTGACCATGGCCATCGCCATCGGTTTCTCCGCCTTGAACGCCTTGACACTGAGTCCGGCCCTGTGTGCCATCTTCCTGAAACCTCACAAGACCGATGCTCCTCTGAAAGAACGGGTAGGTACAGCCACCAAGGAAGCCAGAAAGATATTTATTGCCCGCTATGCAGATTCCATCGGCCGCCTCATGCGTCCTGGCATCACCCTGCTGTTTACAATCATTGCCATCATCGGTATGATCTTCGGACTCTTCAACTTTGATAGCCATCCGGTAATCTGCATCCTGATGATTATCATCAGTATCCTGGCATTGGCCGGTATGACAACCGATAAGTTCAAGGATGATTTCAACGAGTCTTACAACTCCATCTTAGGCAAATACAAGAAACAAGTGCTCAAGTTCATTCAGAAGAGATGGCTGTCTGGCAGTATCGTCACTGCCTCAATCATCCTGCTGGTTGTCTTCATGCAGATTACTCCGACTGGTATGGTGCCCAACGAAGATACGGGTACCATCATGGGTGCCGTAACGTTACCGCCCGGCACCTCACAGGAACGTGCCCAGGAAATCCTCAATCGAGTAGACAGCCTGGTTGCTTCCGACCCCGCCGTACAGTCCAGAACCATTATCTCAGGCTTCAGCTTCATTGGCGGTCAGGGACCGTCCTACGGTTCGGTCATCATCAAGCTGAAGAACTGGGAAGAGCGTTCGACCATGCAAAATTCGAACATTGTGTATGCAACCCTCTTCATGCGTGCCCAAAAGGTCATCAAGGAAGCCCAGGTATTGTTCTTTGCTCCTCCTATGATCCCTGGTTATTCAGCATCCAGCGATATCGAGCTTAACATGCAGGACAAGACCGGTGGTGACCTGAACCACTTCTTCGATGTCGTAAACGCATATACGGCCGAACTGGAAAAACGTCCTGAGATCAACTCGGCACGTACCAGCTTTAACCCGAACTTCCCACAATACCTGTTGAACATTGACGCTGCCGCATGTAAGAAGGCCGGTATCAGTCCGAGTGACATTCTTACAACCTTGCAGGGATATTACGGTGGTTTGTATGCCTCCAACTTCAACAGTTTCGGTAAGATGTACCGTGTCATGGTACAGGCAGAGCCCGATGCCACCAAGAACCTGGAATCGCTCCAAAGCATCAAGGTACGCAACGGTAATGACATGGCACCGATTACCCAATTTGTATCCATTGAGAAAGTGTACGGACCGGATATCATCAACCGTTTCAACCTATACACATCCATGAAAGTGATGGTGGCTCCGGCCTCCGGTTATACTTCCGGACAGGCCCTGCAGGCCATCGCCGAAGTGGCCCAACAAAATCTGCCGACCGGCTTCGGCTACGAACTGGGTGGTATGGCACGTGAGGAGGCCGAAACAAGCGGCAGCACGACAGGACTTATCTTCGTACTGTGCTTCGTATTCGTTTACCTCTTGCTGAGTGCCCAATACGAAAGCTACATTCTGCCGTTGGCTGTATTGCTGTCCATTCCGTTCGGATTGCTGGGTAGCTTCCTCTTCGTCAACGGAGCGAGTGCCATCGGAAGCATTCCGGCTTTGAAAATGATTATCGGCTCCATGTCCAACGATATCTACATGCAGATTGCCTTGATCATGTTGATGGGTCTGTTGGCCAAGAATGCCATCTTGATTGTTGAGTTCGCCCTCGACCGTCGCAAGATGGGTATGAGTATAACCTGGGCCGCCGTTTTAGGTGCCGCCGCCCGTCTGCGTCCTATCCTGATGACATCAATGGCCATGATCGTCGGTCTGCTTCCGCTGATGTTTGCTTCGGGTGCAGGTGCCAATGGTAACCGCACATTGGGAACATCGGCCATCGGCGGTATGTTGATTGGTATGATTCTGCAAATCTTTATCGTACCCGCATTGTTTGTAGCCTTCCAGTACCTGCAGGAGAAATTCAAACCCATGGAATGGGAAGACGTAGACAACTCCGATGCTACCGCCGAAATTGAGCAATACAGTAAATAATTTGAAGAACTAAGGAAGAAGGACGGTAAAGGACCCGCTTCATCCGTTCTTCTTCCTAAACGAAGAGATATATTATAAGTATGAAAGGAAAAATCATCACTCTGATGTGCGCCTCCGCCCTATTGAGCAGCTGCCACATCTATAAAGCATACGACCGCCCGGAAGATATCACGACCGAAGGCCTGTATCGTGATACGACTGCCGTGAACGATACCTTGGCTTCGGATACGGCCAATTTCGGTAACATGCCCTGGCGGGAGGTATTCACGGACCCTCAGCTGCAGGGTTACATAGAACAGGCACTGACTTCCAGTCCTGATATCCGTACTGCTGCGCTGAAAGTACAGGAAGCCCAGGCACCGCTTCTTGCTGCCAAGCTGGCCTTTATCCCTGCCCTGACCCTTTCACCACAAGGTACTGTCACCAGCTGGGACAAAGGGAAAGCCACACAAACCTACTCCCTGCCTGTAACCGCCAGCTGGCAGATTGACCTCTTCGGCCAGTTGCTGAATCCCAAGCGTATGGCCAAAGCGACTTTGGAACAAACCAAGGCTTACGAGCAGAACACCCGAGTACAGCTGATTGCCAATACAGCCAACTTGTATTATACATTGCTGATGCTGGACCGCCAACTGGAAATCACGGAAGGTACGGCCGAGATCATGAAGAAAAATACCGAAACCATGCAGGCCATGAAAGATGCCGGCATCTATGGTACGACCGAAGCAGCCGTAGAGCAGAGCCGTGCTGCCTATGCACAGATTCTGGCTTCTCTGCCTGACATACGTGCCAACATCCGCGAAGTAGAAAACTCACTCTGCCTCCTGCTGGGCGAACCGGCCCACAGCATTGAACGCGGCATACTGGAAGGCCAGCAACTCCCGACGGAATTCTCAGCAGGTATACCGTTGCAACTGCTGTCCAACCGTCCGGATGTCAAAGCTGCCGAACAAGCATTGGCTGTAGCTTATTATAACACCAACACAGCCCGTGCCAACTTCTATCCGCGCATCACGCTCAGCGGTTCGGCCGGATGGACCAACAGTGCCGGTGCCTCCATTGTCAATCCCGGCAAACTGCTGGCCAGCGCCATTGCCTCTCTGACCCAACCGTTGTTCCAGAACGGCGCCAACATCGCTAATCTTAGAATAGCCAAGGCACAGCAGGAAGAAGCCAAGATTCAGTTCCAAACAGCGTTGCTGAACGCAGGAAACGAGGTCAGCAATGCACTTGACCTGTACCAAGCCTGCTCCCAAAAGGTAGAAGCACGCACCATGGAAGTAAATTCTTCAAAGAATGCTGCCGATTATACAAAAGAATTGTTTAACTTAGGGACGTCAACTTACCTGGAAGTATTATCAGCCGAGCAATCGTACCTCAGCGCACAGCTTTCCGAAGTAAGTGATACCTTCAGCCGCATGCAGGCCGTCATCAGCCTGTACCAAGCATTGGGTGGAGGAAGAGAATAACCTTTAATTCACATATCATGATTAGTCCATTAGCTTATGTAGACCCAGCCGCCAAACTCGGCAAGAACGTAACAGTACAACCGTTTGCCTATATCGAAGGAGATGTGGAAATCGGTGATGACTGCATCATCATGTCTGGTGCAAGAATCTTGAACGGAACCCGAATGGGTAAAGGCAACAAGATACATCATGGTGCAGTGTTGGGCACCGAGCCCCAAGATTTTCACTATACCGGTGAGCACACGTTACTCATTATCGGCGACCAGAATGACATCCGGGAGAATGTGGTTATCAGCCGCGGAACACACGAAGGGCAATGCACCAAAATCGGCAATGAAAACTATCTGATGGATGGTGTACACCTGTGCCACGACGTACAGATTGCCGACCATTGCGTATTGGGTATCAAGACGACCGTTGCCGGTGAATGTCGCATAGACAACTGCGTCATCTTGAGCAGCAATGTTCTGTTGCAACAGAACTGCCACATCGGTAGCTGGTCGTTGGTACAGAGCGGATGCCGAATTCCCAAAGATGTTCCGCCCTATATCATCATGGCCGGAAATCCGGCAGAATATCACGGCGTAAATGCCATGGTGTTGCAACACAAAAATCAAGTGACAGAACGTATCTTACGTCACATCATGAATGCCTATCGACTGGTCTATCAAGGAAATTTCAGTGTACAAGATGCCCTGCAGAAAATTGAAGACCAGGTGCCGATGAGCGATGAGATACACAACATCATTAATTTCATCAGCAAGTCTCCAGGCATTGTCAAATAAGGCATTCAGTCATAGACCTACGAAAGAGGCCGGGGCATCATGTCCCGGCCTCTTTTTATATCAAGTCCTTATCCATACTTACTCAAAATGTAATGTTCCGAAGAAAGCCGGACAATGGAAATCAGGCTTCGGCAATTCAATCGGGCTCCAGGACAAAAAATGAGGGGTCTGCAGTTTGTCACCACACTTATAGAAATTGGCCCGTACCGATTTCCCGTCCATCGAATGAAGGTCGTGCAAGAAAAAGACAGAGAAAGGCACCACCAGAGCTACCTCCCAACTACACTCACCCACACGTTCGTCAAAGCCCTCGCGGCCCAAAGAAGCCCAACGAGATACCTGATCCAGAATAACTTGAGAGGCATGCTGACGGTTCGACCGTGCCGAGCCGGCCCCTATCAACAGCGTTCCGGTACAGTTACACTCAATGTTGTAATACGCATCATCGTCACCGGGCATTGAAAAGAACTCCACGCACGCATCTTCCCACACCGGCCCATTGTCACGTCCCGCCATCGCACGGACCGAAGCCTCGGTCACCCGATAGTGCAACAATAATGCCTCATCGGTATAAGCCATCGCAAATTCTACTTGCGGCGCGTAAGGATAGGCCTCTTCCCAATCCACACAAGCTATCGGCTGGTAAACGACCTGGGCTTTGGCCAAAACGGCAGGTATCTCTGCCGCCTGCGGAACGGCCAGGGCCAGCTTCTTCACATACAATTCTTTCGGAGTCATAAATCTATGGTTTTAAAAACAGGAAGCAATGAATTCTTTCATAGCCGGCGTATGCTCTTCCACACTCTGCAGCAGCTTGAACTGAGCTTTGGTACGTACCAGATTATGTTCCGGATATTGGATCTTATAATAGGTATCTCCATTGATGTAATCAGCCAGGAAACGCACACACTGCATGTAAGGGAACAGAGCGGCCGCATAGGGCAGATTCTCTATTTCGATGGGAAGCAGGAATGACTTGGCCGACTCCAGATATCCTTTAGTGAAGGCCTTGAAGATATCCATGTTGAAGTTTACATGATCCAGGTTCTTGTCATCCTCCAGTCCCGTATTGGCAGCCGAACGCAGGAAATCTCCATAGTCGGAGAAAATAAACGAAGGCATCACCGTATCGAGGTCGATGACACAAAGTACCGAACCGTCTTCGTCGAACATCATGTTGTTCACCTTCGTGTCGCAGTGGCACACACGCTTGGGCAGCTTTCCTTCCCGATACAAGCGCTCTGCCTTACACATTTCTTCAGCTCTGCGCTCTATCTCATCCAAATAATACTGCACTTCCTTCACACGTCCTGCCGCATCGGCTGCTACGGCATCGTGCAACTGCTTCAGACGGAATTCCATGTTGTGGAAATCGGGAATGGTTTCACCCAGTTGATCAGGTATATCGGCCAGCATCGCCTGGAAATTACCGAATGCCTGTCCCGCATAACCCGAATACTCCGGGTTGACCGTTTCATAGGTCTTCGCACGGGGAATGAACACCATGATACGCCAATAATTCTCGCCGTCGAACCAATAAGTCTTGCCATTGTCGGCCGGGAGAAAGTGGAGTACTTTGCGGTCAATCTCCTTTTCGCCTTTTTCTTCCAATTTTTTACGGATGTGCCGGGTCACGGCTTCGATGTTGGACTGCAGCATATCCACATTCTGAAAAATGGCATGATTGATGCGTTGCAGTACATAATCCGGATTGCTGTTCGTCGTTACTACCTTGTAGGTATCATTGATCAGTCCCGAACCTAACGGATTGATTTCACGAACTGTATCCGCCAATTGAAAATGAGATACAATAGATAAAAGGTCTTTCATGATTGAAATTTTAAATTAGTGATTCGATATGAATGGCCAAAAATAGGCATTTAGACAGACATAAACGAAAAAAACAGGAAGAAAAACATGTTAGATTGTATAAAAACTTTCTATATTTGTCATCGAATCTTCAAAAAACACTATTTTGGCGTAAAGGAAAATGACTGTCCGTTCATTACTTTTGGGAATCATTTGCATATTTGCCGTGCAACTGCAGGCACAAAATGTCACCTTCGGTAATCTGACTACCGAAGACGGCCTGTCACAGTTCTCGGTCAACAGCCTTTACATAGACGAAAACGGTATGCTTTGGATCGGCACCCGGGAAGGTCTGAACCGATACAACGGAACGGATATACAGACCTATAAACTGGAGAAAGACAACCCGTACAGTCTTTTCAGCAACACCGTCACGCGCATCACCGGCGACCAGAACGGACATATTTATCTGCTCTGCAACGACGGAGTGGCCCAACTGGACCTCCGCACCCTCCAATTCAAGACGCTTCTGGTAGACCACATTCAAAGCATCTATTACCACGGCGGCCTCTACATTGCCAAGAAAAACGAAATATACCTTTACAATGAAAAGACCGGGAACTTTGATCTCTGCTACCAACTACCGGGAAAGAATCCTGAAATCTACTGCCTCCACTCCGACGGCCGCTATCTGTGGATAGGCACCACCAGCGAAGGGGTATACCGCCTGAAACTGGACAACCAGGAACTGACCCACCCCATCGAAACAGGCAACATCACCAGCATTTACGAAGACAGTGAAAAAGAGCTGTGGATAGGCAGCTGGGAAGACGGCTTGTATCGTGTCAAGACCGACGGTACGATTGTCAACTTCCGTCACGATGCCAACAATCCCCACAGCATCTCTTCCAATTTTGCCAGAGCCTGCTGTGAAGACAACCTGGGCAACATCTGGATAGGAACTTTCAACGGACTGAACCGATACGACAAGAGCAACGGTCTCTTCCAAAACCATACGACCAACGACGCCAAGGGCGACGGACTGACCCATTCTTCCATCTGGTGCATCGTCAAGGACCGCCAAGGCACCCTCTGGCTGGGAACATATTTCGGCGGAGTCAACTACTTCAATCCCGAATATAACATCTACACAGCCTACCATTATTCATCTGTAGAAAAAAAGGGACTGAGCAATCCGGTAGTGGGGCGTATCGTGGAAGACAAGGACGGTAACCTATGGATTGCCACCGAAGGAGGAGGACTGAATTTCCTCGACCGACGCAAAAACAAATTCCGCTGGTACCGCACCGACAAGAACAATCCCAACAGCATTGCCCACGACAATGTCAAGGCTCTATATTATGACAAAGAGCATCAGGAAATCTGGATTGGCACCCATATGGGCGGTCTCGACCGGCTGAATCTGAAGAATTTCCACTTCACCCATCACCGCATGGAGGAAGGCAATCCGAATAGCCTTCCCTCCAACATCATCCGCGACCTTGAGCCCTACGGAAAGGACAGTTTGATTGTAGCCACACAAAACGGTGTCTGCATGATAGACAAGGCAAGCGGTAAATGCCGACGACTTTTCCAGGACACCAAAGAAGGACGCAGCATCAAGATGGTAGCCGACATCGAGTTCGACAAAAATGGCGACTTATGGATAGCCGCCACCGGAGAAGGAGTATTCCGATATAGCTTCCAGACACACCGACTCAAAAGCTACCGTCACCAGCACGACGTAGCCAATACGCTGAGCAACAACAATGTTTACAGCATTCTGTGTGACAAGCAAGGCCGTCTTTGGTTTTCGACATCGGGCAGCGGACTCGACCTCTACCACCCTCAAAGCGACAGCTTCGAGAATTTTGACCAGGCGCACAACGGTCTGGTGAGCGACTGCATCTACGAAGCCCAGGAATCGCCCGTCAGCGGCAACCTGCTGCTCATCACCAACCAGGGGTTCTCCATCTTCAACCGCCACACGCACCAAGCTAAAAACTACAACCGAAGCAACGGCTTCCCTTTCTCGACCATCAACGAAAATGCCCTGTGCGTCACCAGCGACGGCGAAATCTTTCTGGGCAGTACCCAAGGGATGATTTCCTTTCATGAAATGGAACTGAATCTCCCTCCCAAGCCTTACAACATCGTCCTGTCAAAACTTTATGTCAACGGGAAAGAAATAGAAACCGGAGACGAAAGCGGCATTCTGCCCCAATCACTCTGCTATACGCCTGAAATTACGCTTAAAGCCGACCAGTCGATGTTCACCATCGAATTCGCAACCTCAAACTATGTGCCTGCCAACAAGGACCGAATCATCTATCAGCTGAAAGGGTTCTCCGACAAATGGACCGATGCCCTCAACAGCGCCATCACCTATACGAACCTCAATGCGGGAACCTACACGCTGGTCATCAAGCCTCAAACGCAACCGGCAGAAATCTGCCCTCCCGTCCAGCTAACCATCCACATTCTTCCCCCGTTCTATAAGACCATATGGGCCTACCTTTTCTACATACTGGCCATTGGTAGCCTGTCATGGTATCTCATACGCACCTACAAGATGCGCATCAAGCTGAGAGAATCGCTCAAATACGAGAAGAAACATGCCCAGGACATTGAATTGCTCAACCAGTCGAAACTCCGTTTCTTTACCAACATCTCCCATGAGTTCCGCACACCGCTCACCATCATCATCTCACAGATTGAGACGCTGCTTCAAGTTCAGAACTTCACCCCCGCCCTGTACAATAAGGTATTGAGCATGTACAAGAACAGCATCCAGCTACGCGAACTGATCAACGAACTGCTCGACTTCCGCAAACAAGAACAAGGACACATGAAAATCAAGGTCAGCCGTCACAACCTCATAGACTTTCTGTATGAGAACTATCTGCTGTTCCTGGAGTATGCCCACACCCGGCAGGTAAACCTGATTTTCCAGAAAGGAACCGATAGCCTGGAGGTATGGTACGACCAGAAACAGATGCAGAAGGTGGTCAACAACCTGTTGTCCAACGCCCTCAAGCATACCCGTCCGGCCGACACCATCACCTTGTCTGTCGACAATGAAAACGGAAATGCCGTCATCCGCGTCAGTGATACGGGCGAAGGCATGGACGCCAAAGAGCTGGACAAAATATTCGAACGTTTCTACCAGGTGGACTCCATCTCCTCGGACGACACCCGACAATCAACGGGTACCGGCATCGGCCTGGCCCTGACCAAAGGCATTGTAGAACTGCATCACGGAACCATCCGGGTGGAAAGTACCTTGGGCAAGGGAACCTGCTTCATCGTCACCCTCCCGCTGGGAAACAGTCAGTTCAAGGAGGAAGAAATAGACCGCCGGGACCATGTGATCCAGCAAATCGACATCGACAAACCGGAAATGGACATCCTGTTGAAAAGTGAAATGGATGCCGACCAACCCTCCAAACCCCAGTCCGGTTCCAACAAAATGCTGGTAGTGGAAGACAATGAATCCATCCGTCAGATGCTGGCCGAAATTTTCGCTCCCTTTTACCAGGTGACAACAGCCGCCGACGGTGAAGAGGCATGGGAACAGATTGGCAAGGAACAACCCAACATTGTCGTGAGCGACGTCGTCATGCCCCGCATGTCGGGAACCGAACTGTGCAAACGTATCAAGTCGGACTTCAACACCTGCCACATCCCCGTCGTGCTGCTCACCGCCCGCACAGCCATCGAGCAAAACATCGAAGGCCTCCGCATCGGTGCCGACGACTACATTACCAAACCCTTCAACACCAGCTTGCTCATCTCACGATGCAACAACCTGGTCAATTCGCGCATCCTGCTGCAGGAGAAATTCAGCAAACAGCCGCAAACCACCGTCCAGCAACTGGCCACCAACCCCATAGACAAAGACATTCTGGACCGCGCGATGGCCGTCATCGAGAAACACCTGGACGATGCCGACTTCAATGTCAACACCTTCGCCCGTGAAATGGCCATGGCCCGCACCAACCTGTTCACCAAGTTGAAAGGTATCACCGGCCAGACACCGAACGAATTCATCCTGACCATCCGCCTCAAGAAGGGTGCCTACCTGCTCCGAAACAATCCAGAACTGAACATCACCGAAATATCCGACCGCATCGGTTTCAGTTCGCCCCGCTATTTCGCCAAGTGCTTCAAAGACGTCTACCACATCAGCCCACTGGCCTACCGGAAGGAAACAGATGCCGGAAACGACACGGAAGGAGAATCAGAAAAAGAAGACGAAACGTAAGATATCACCAGAAAGGGGTGGAATATGTACGTTTTTCACCATTCTTTGGACGGTTTCCCACAATACTTTCATCCCAAAGGTCCTACTTTTGCTCCCGAAACTTTAAAAGTCAAGAGCTATGAGGACCTCAGCCACCTTTCAAATCATGCTTCCTGTCGGAGCCGCCCTACTGACGGCATGCGGCAGTACGTCCAAACATTCCAAAGATACACAGGACTCCAAGAAGCCCAACATCATCTACCTCATTTCCGACGATCTGGGCATCGGTGACCTGAGTTGCTACGGAGCTACCAAAATCAGTACGCCCAACCTCGACCGCCTTGCCGGACAGGGACTGCAATTCACCAATGCCTACGCCACCTCGTCGACCAGCACACCTTCCCGCTTCGGACTGCTGACCGGCATGTATCCCTGGAGGCAGCAGAATACAGGCATCGCTCCCGGCAATTCGGAACTCATCATCGACACGGCCTGCGTCACCATGGCCGACATGTTCCAACAGGAAGGATATGCCACCGCCGCCATCGGCAAATGGCACCTGGGACTCGGTCCAAAAGGCGGAACCAACTTCAACGGCCTCATCAAGCCCAACACCCAGGACATCGGCTTCGAATACGAATACATCATCCCGGCTACCGTAGACCGTGTGCCCTGCGTCTTTGTGGAAAACGGCCGTGTGGACGGACTTGATCCCAACGACCCCATCACCGTGAGCTATGAGCACAAGGTAGGCAACTGGCCTACGGGCGAGGAAAATCCCGAACTGGTGAAACTGAAACCCAGCCAGGGACATAACAATACCATCATCAACGGTATCCCCCGCATCGGATGGATGACTGGGGGAAAGTCGGCTCTGTGGGTAGACGAAGACATTGCCGACGTCATCACCGGCAAGGCCAAGGACTTCATCATCGCGCACAAGGACCGCCCCTTCTTCCTCTATATGGGTACACAAGACATCCACGTGCCTCGTGTTCCTCATCCGCGCTTCGCCGGAAAGAGCGGGCTGGGTACCCGCGGCGACGTCATTCTCCAGCTGGACTGGACTGTAGGCGAAATCATGCATACCCTCGACAGCCTGGGCATTGCCGACAACACCCTCTTCGTGTTCTGCAGCGACAACGGACCCGTCATCGACGATGGCTATCAGGACCAGGCCCGCGAACTGCTGAACGGACATACACCGATGAAGCACTACCGCGGCGGCAAATACAGCGCCTACGAGGCCGGAACGCGCATACCGTTCATCGTGCGCTGGCCGGCCGTCATCCAGCCCGGCAAACAACAGGCCCTGTTCTCCATGATCGATGTCTACGCCTCGCTGGCCAGTCTGCTGAACCACCAGCTGCCTGCCGGAGCCGCTCCCGACAGCCGCGACCAGCTTGCGACCTTTCTGGGCAAAGATACCACCGGTTGTGAATACGTCGTCCAGCAAAACCTGAACAACACCCTTTCCATCATCCAAGGAAACTGGAAATACATCGAACCAAGCGACCAGCCGGCCATCGAATACTGGACAAAAATGGAACTGGGCAACGCCCCCCAACCCCAGCTGTACAACCTGGCGGAAGACCCTTCCGAAAAAAAGAATGTTTTCGAAGCAAATCCCGAAACAGCCGAAAAACTGGCCCGGTTGCTGGAAAGTGTGAAGGGAAAGGCCCGATAAAGCCTGTACAACAGGTGTCCTAAGATACATTATGTACGAAATTACACTATTTGTGAACTATTCATTAAATAGGTATTTTCCCGCAATCCATATTTTTGCGGCAATCTTGTACCGCATAGCAATATGTGCCGCGAAACAACCTTTATTATTAACTAACTAATTTAATATTTATGATGAGACGAAAACTCATTTTGATGTTACTTGCAGGCCTCCTATGCTGCTTCCAGAATCTGAAGGCACAGACAGGAGGTGAGATTACAGGTAAAGTAGTCGACGCAATGGGTGAACTTCCCGGTGTGAGCGTCGTTGTGAAAGGAACGACTAACGGTATCAGTACCGACCTCAACGGTGTATTCAAGTTGAGCGGTGTGAAGCCCGACGACGTCTTGCAATTCTCCTTCATCGGCTACAAAACTCAAGAAATCAAAGTTGGTAACCAAAAGACATTCAACGTAACGATGGAAGAGGATTCCGAGACATTGGATGAAGTGGTCGTTGTAGGTTACCAGGAAGTACGCAAAAAAGACCTGACGGGTTCTGTCGCCAAGGCCAACATGAAAGACATTCTGTCCACTCCAGTCGCTACATTCGACCAGGCGCTGGGCGGACGTATCGCCGGTGTCAACGTAAGCTCAGGTGAAGGCCAGCCCGGTGCTACCATGAACATCACCATCCGTGGTAACAACTCTCTGACGCAGGACAACTCTCCGCTTTACGTCATCGACGGCTTCCCCGTAGAAGATGCTGAAGCAGGAAGCACCATCAACCCCTCGGATATCGAGTCCATTGACATCCTGAAGGATGCCTCGGCCACAGCCATCTATGGTGCACGTGGTGCGAACGGCGTTGTCATCATTACCACCAAACAAGGAAAAATCGGCAAGACACAGATTTCCTACGACGGCAGCTTCGGTATCTCCCAGGTGACAAAGACCCTGGACATGATGGATGCTTACGACTTCGTGAAACTGCAGGCCGAAATTGATCCGACCGGCATCGAAAGCACTTACTTCATGAACTACAACGGCAAGAAGTATTCGCTGGAAGACTACCGGAACGTTCCGCAGAACAACTATCAGGACGAAATATTCCGCACTGCCTGGCAACAGAGCCACAACGTCCGCGTGAACGGAGGTTCCGAAACGGTCCGCTACAACGCATCCGTATCCTACTACGACCAGGAAGGTATCCTGCTCAACTCCGACTACGAACGTCTGCAGGCACGTATGAACACTTTGATCAAACGGGGCAAGCTGACCGTCAACTTCAACACCAACTATTCGCGCTCCATCAAGAGCGGAAGCTCTCCTTCCGAAACATCCTACTCCGGTATGAACAACCTCTTCTACAGTGTATGGGGTTACCGTCCCGTCAACTATCCGGACGGCACGCTGGACGACCTGCTCAACAACCTGATGGACGATGACCTGGATGCCTCCAACGACTACCGTTTCAACCCCATCCTGGACCTGAAGAACGCTTACAAGAAGTATTACACGGACAACCTGCAGATCAACGGTTATGCCGAATATGAATTCATCAAGGGACTGAAGCTGAAAGTATCCGGCGGCTACACCTACGACAGCCGTCACAGCGATACCTTCAACAACTCCCAGACACGCTACGGCGGCCCGACATCGACCGACAAGGTGAACGCCGAAATCATCCGCCAGCAACGCCTCACGTGGCTGAACGAAAACATCCTCACCTACCAGACCAACTTCAAGAACAAGCACTTTCTGAATGCGATGGCCGGTGTGACACTGCAGAACTCCGACTACGAATACTATTCGCTCCGCACCAAGCAGATTCCCAACGAATCCTTGGGTATGGCAGGTATGAGCCAGGGTACCTTCGACAAATCCTCTTCGCTCAAGTCCTCCTGGGCCATGCTCTCCTATCTGGCACGTGTCAACTACAACTACATGTCCAAGTATTACGCAACGGCCTCCTTCCGTGCCGACGGTTCCTCCAAGTTCAGCAAGAAGAACCGCTACGGTTACTTCCCTTCCGGATCACTGGCCTGGAGCTTCTCCGAAGAGGAATTCCTCCAGAACATCAAGCCGGTGCTGTCCAGCGGTAAACTGCGTTTGAGCTGGGGTCTGACCGGTAACAACCGTATCGGTGAATACGACCGTTTCGCCCTGCTGGACATGATCAAATCGCACGTATCCATCGAAGACATCCCCAATACCGTATATCCCTTCGACGGCAACAACAGCAACGTGGGTGTGGCCCCGATTTCCCTCCCCAACGAAGACCTGAAATGGGAGACGACCGAACAATGGAACCTGGGTGTCGACTTGGGCTTCTTTGACGAACGCGTCGGATTGACCGTCGACCTGTACCGCAAGACGACCCGCGACCTGCTGCTGGATGCCACCCTGCCCTACTCGTCCGGCTATCCCAGTGCGATGAAAAACATCGGTAAGGTGCGCAACGACGGTATCGAGCTGACGCTGAACACCGTCAACATCCGCAATAAGAACTTCGAATGGACCACCAACTTCAACATCGCATTCAACAAGAACGAAGTACTGGAACTGACTGAAGGCCAGACCAGCCTGCTGAGCACGGCCACCTTCGACCAGAACTTCAACAGCCAGCCCAACTACATCGCCAAGGTGGGCTACCCGATGGGCATGATGTACGGCTACATCTATGAAGGAACCTACAAGTACGAAGACTTCGACAAGTCGGGAAGCACTTATACACTGAAGAGCAACATCCCGCACTACACCAGCGAGAGCAACACACAGCCCGGTATGCCCAAGTATGCCGACCTGAACGGCGACGGTGTCATCGACACGAACGACCGTACCATGATCGGACGCGGCCTGCCCATCCACACGGGAGGTTTCACCAACAACTTCCGCTACAAGGACTTCGACCTGAGCGTATTCTTCCAATGGTCCTACGGCAACGACATCCTGAACGCCAACCGCCTGTTCTTCGAAAGCGGCTTCCAGAAGAAGAAAGACTTGAACCAATATGCCAGCTATGCCGACCGCTGGACACCGGAGAACCCTGAAAGCAATATTCCTGCTGCCACCAACTCCAGCTCCAACCTCGTCATTTCGTCCCGTGTCATCGAAGACGGTTCGTTCCTGCGTCTGAAGACCGTGACGCTGGGCTATACCCTTCCGAAGACATTCCTGAGCAAGTACAAGATTGACAATGCACGCATCTATGTGGCTGCATCCAACTTGTGGACACTGACCGGCTACTCCGGCTACGACCCCGAAGTTTCCATCCGTGAAGGAGCCCTGACTCCGGGTCTGGACTTCTCTTCCTACCCGAGAGCCATGTCCGTCAGCTTCGGTCTTAACTTAGGTTTCTAATATCATAAATATTATTCTATATGAAAGCGATTAAAACAACCATATTATTCCTCCTTACGACATTGGCCATGGGTTCCTGTGATTTTCTGGACAAGGAACCTACCAAACTGACCCCCGAGGTCTACTTCAACAACGAGTCGGAAGCCACCTCGTTCCTGACTTCCATCTATGCCCCTCTGGCATCGCAGAACTATTACGGAAACTCCTACATGGATCTGGTAGCCGGCGACGACCTTTCCCACTTCGGCGGCGGACGCAACCCGTCGACCAGCGGTGCCATCGCCTGCAACAACGCCAACTCCAGTTCCCCTTACTTCAGCCGTCTGTGGGTCACCCTGTATTCGGGCATCGACCGTGCCTGCACCTTCCTGGAGCACATCGACCAGACACCCGAAATCAGTGACGCCACCCGCGAGCAATACCGCTCCGAAGCCCGCTTCCTGCGTGCCTTCTACTACTTCACGCTGGTAGAGTGCTGGGGAGACGTTCCCTTCCGGACCACGTCGACCAACAGCGTCGCAGGCCTCGACATCGAACGCACCGACAAGGAGACCATCTACGACTTCATCGTGACAGAGATGTCCGAATGTGCCGGCAATCTGAAGACAGCTGCCGAACTGGGATACAAGCCCGGACGCATCTCCCGCTCCGCAGCCTGGGGCATCCTGGCCCGCGTATACCTGTTCCGTGCCGGTGAACACTACCGCGACAACGAAAGCGGAAACGCCGAACAGATCAAGGAATACTTCAAGCAGGCAGGCGTCTATGCCCAGAAGGTCATGAACGAAGGACATGCACTGGCCGTCAACTACTGGGACGTATTCATCGACATGTGCTCCAACAACTACAACACGACCGCCAACGAAAGCATCTGGGAAGTGGAATTTGCCGGTAACTATACCGACGAGGTACGTGCAGAAGGCCGTATCGGCAACCTGCTCGGCATCAAATGCCCGGACGTGTCCAACGAACAGTCCATCATCGGAAAGCAGGACCCCGGCTACGGCTACGCCTACTATTGGTCCACTCCGAAGCTCTATGACCTGTATGTGAACAACAACGACCAGGAACGCTTCTACTGGAACCTGGCTCCGTTCGAATACGTCGAGAAGACCAAAGGCAAAGGCGTGACGGGACGCAAGTTCGAGAAAGACGAACTGGAGAACGCACGTGCCCAGGGCTGGTGGGACAAGTCGTACACGTACGGAGAAGGCGATGTAGCCAACAAGACCGGCGACTACGAAGACGGAACGAAGCTCAACAAGTCGCGCGCCTGCGGCAAGTTCCGCCGGGAATACGAGTGCCAGAACGAGAAGAAGAACAAGAACTATACGTCCATCAACTTCCCCTTGCTGCGCTATTCGGACGTCCTGCTGATGGTTGCCGAATCGGAGAACGAAGTGAACGGCACCCCCACCACGCTGGCCTACCAATGCCTGAACGCAGTCAGAACCCGCGCCGGTGTCGATGCCTATGCTGAAGGTTCGCTGAGCAAGGATGCCTTCCGCCAGGCCGTCAAGGACGAACGCGCCATGGAGCTCTGCTTCGAATACACCCGCCGCTTCGACCTGATCCGCTGGGGAGAATACATCAAGAATATGAACGAACTGGCTCCGCTGGCCCAGCAGGGCGACGGAAGCAACTGGAACGGCGGCGACAAGTACAGTGTATGGACCTACTTCCAGATCAGCGACGCATACAACTACTTCCCCATCCCCGATAGCGAAATCTCCGTCAACAAGAAGATCACGCAGAATCCCGGCTGGTAATCACATCATCCGACAAACCATTAAACGCATAAAAGATTATGAAACTGAATAAACTCCTCATATTGACTGCCATAACGGGCCTGGCCTTCACGTCGTGCGAGAACGAGATGAAGCAGGACCCCGAACTCGACGTTGTGGCCACAGGCGACGGCGTAAACTACGACGGACAGACCATCACCGTACAGAAAGGAACGCCCATCACATTCCAGCTGGGCGGCGAAAACGACTTCCTCACGTTCTTCAGCGGGGAAGCCGGAAGCAAGTATGAATACAAAGACCGTGCACAGGTAGCGACCGACCAGATTGAAAGCTCCAAGCTGACACTGGACATCAAGACCGAATACGGCAAACTGGACATGATAGACTTCAAGGTGCTCATCTCGAAGACCTTCGAAGGACTGAACAAGAGTAACTTCGAAGCCGACTCTATCCTGGTGGAACAGCACGACGGATGGCAGACCCTCCTGTCTACCGAAGACCTGCCCAACCCGACCAGCACCAAGAGCTACGAACTGGACATGCTCCCCTATCTGGGAGAGCGCGTCGCGCTGGCCTTCGTCTACAAAGGCGTGGACAACTCACAAACCCAGCCCAAGGTCTACATCCAGAACCTCCAGATTGTCAACCAGATGACCGACGGCACATCGTCCTCACTGGCCGCTTCCTCCCTGGGCTTCACCCCGCTGAACATGATGTACAAGCATAACCTGAGCGACCAGAAGTCCATGACGTCCAACCGCCCCTACGGTACCGTCAGCAACAACACGAGCGGCATCTGGAACATGTCCAACATGAGCAGCTTCTTCATCCACAGCTCGGGCGGCGGGTCTCCGCTGAAGTACAGCTGGCTGACGTCCAACCTCTTCATGGTCAACGCCTGCACCCCCGATGCCGGTACGCCGCTGAAGAACATCTCACAGAGCCTCGACAGCTATACCTACACCTACACGGAGGCTGGTACCTACACGGCTACGTTTGTCGCAACAAACGGCAACTACGACCAGCAGAAGCGAATCACACGCGAATTCACCGTCAAGGTTACGGAATAAAAGAATCTCTATGACACAAGACTTCTAACCTCAAGACATTGACATAAAAACGTATTCGCACCCTACTTATCCCAAGAGGCTGTCTCAAAATTAAAAACAGAGATAAGTTTACTTACAATTTATAAGCTACAACATAAAAACCTCCTGCTTTTAGTCCTATAATTGCAATAAATAAGGGCTAAAGCAGGAGGCTTTTTATTACTAAGTTTCAATCTGTAAGATTATTACTTTTGAATTTCTATTTTGAGACAGCCTCTTTTTTTCTTCACGCCGCTCCTTCCCCCGCAAACCATTGCTTTCTTTCCTGGAAAGCATTGCTTCTTCCACAGCAAAACATTGCTTCTTTCAGGCGAAAACATGCCCGCTTTTGCAGGGGTACATTCCCGGCTGCCGATTTGCCCGGCCCAAAGCGTCCGTTTGCCCTGCTTAAACGGACGGTTTACCCAGCTTAAACCGTCGCTTTGCCCAGCTTGGACAATCGCTTTAAGCCGGGCAAACGGACGACGGAATATCGGGAAGCGGCAACGCCGCCACCACCCGGCTTGCAAAACCCCGGGAATATCCCTACATTTGCAGAAAACAAGAACGTATGCAAGACTCTTTCAACCTCCGCTTCTCCCCCTTGCAGGGGTATACCGACGACGTCTACCGCCAGGCGCACGCCCGCTGCTTCGGCGGCGTGGAATGCTACTACTCCCCCTTTGTGCGGGTGGAGCACGGTGAAATCCGACGGAAGGACGTGCGCGACGTGGAGCCCGACAACAACCGGGGCCTGCGGCTCGTCCCCCAGCTCATTGCCTCCGACACAGAAAAAGGGGAACGCATCCTGTCGCTCTTTGCCGACAAGGGCTGGCAGGAAGCCGACGTCAACCTGGGCTGTCCCTTCCCCGTACTGGCCAAACGGCACAACGGAGCGGGCATGCTGCCCCATCCCGACGAGGTGGAACAGCTGCTGACAACCCTCTGCGAAAAGTTTCCGCAGATGCGTCTGTCCGTCAAGCTGCGCCTGGGTTGGGAACGGCCCGACGAATGTCTGGCTCTGCTTCCGCTGCTCAACCGTCTGCCGCTGGCAGACATCATCCTGCATCCCCGCCTGGGCAAGCAGCAATACAAGGGTATGGTGGATATGAAGGGATTCAGAACGTTCTACGAAGGCTGTGAGAAGCCGCTCTTCTACAACGGCGACTTGCTGACGACGGACGACATCGACCGCATCCGCCACGAGTTTCCGCGGCTGGCAGGCGTGGTCATCGGCCGCGGACTGCTGGCCAATCCGGCGCTGGCACTGGAATATGCGCAGGGGAAGCCCCTGGCGGAAGAAGAGAAAAGGGAACGGATCAGGCAGATGCACACCGACGTGTTCTGTCGCTACGCCGACCGGCTGGAAGGCGGCGACCAGCAACTGCTGATGAAGATGAAGAGTTTCTGGGAATATCTGCTGCCCGACGCCGACCGCAAGGCCCGCAAAGCCATCCACAAGGCGACGCGTCTGGAAGCCTATCAACAAGCCGTAAACAACTTGTTGAAGTTCTGAACACAGGTTGTATATAACATTCAGGCACGGACTGCACGCCCTCTTGAGGCTGTGCAGTCCGTGCCTGAACTTTTTTTATGTCTTTACAGACAAGGAGTGAATCTCAGCTTGTAGGAGTGTTCCTCCTGAGATACGCGATAGATGGGGAGCGTGTCGACATCGCTGCCACAGCTGGCGTTGCCCACACCCCGCATAACGGCATCCAGATGGAGCACGATGTACGGACGGACTGTCAGTTCCCACATGTGCTGTCCCTTCATCAGGTCCTCGTCGGTATAGCGCAGAGCCGAGAAGGAAACGTTGCCTTCCGTGCGGATGCAGACACCCTTGCCCGAAGCGTCGGTCAGCTTCAGTTCGCGCAGGCCTTCACGGTTGCCCATGGACTGCGGCTTGACATACTTCTCGGCCATATCGTCCACGGTCGTCGTATAGCGGCCCACCATGCAGCCGTCCTTGCGGTCGTTGTAGTTCTCCCACGGACCGTAGGCGTAGTAGTCCACCTGGCTCAGCGAAGGATTGATGCCGCACACCAGGCCGCAACGGCGCAGATCGGCCGTATGGGGCTGGAACACGGCGTCCAGATCCATCGTACCGTCGGGGGCAAAGGTGTAGGTAATCTGCGTGTCGCAGAGCGAACCCTTACGGACGGTCTTCACCACGACTTTCGCACCGTCCTTCGTCACCGTGCATTCGCCTTCGGCCTCAAGCCCGTTCTCCGTACGGGTAAACTTGTCGTTCTCTATCCAGCGATGGTTGTCGTAGACAAAGCCCTGACCTTCGCTGACAACGGCTTGGCCGTTCATCACCAGCGACGTCATCTGGCCGTTCTTGCGGTTGAATACTGCTTCTACGTTGGCGTTCTTCACGCAGACGGTGCTTTCCGTCTCTTCCACCTGCAAGGCCAGCTTGCGGCCGCCCTTGGTCGAGAGTGCGGGCAGCGGGCCGCGCTCCAGCAACGTGTATTGCTGCTGTGCCACCACATGGCCGGCCGGAGCCCAGGGAGCAACTTCCTTCTTGCATACCTGGAGGTTGAGCATCACTTCCTCGCCTGCCTTCTGTGCCTGGCGCAGCTTGAGGGTATTCAGTTTCAGTGTTACGGCCAAAGAGTCGTCGGGCATTATGCGGTCCAGCATCATGCTGTCGGCCGCCAGAGCCACACCGTCCTTCACGGCCTGCCAGCGCAGGTAGAAACCGTCGAGCGGCAGGAAGTCGTAGGTATTCTTCAACAGTACGCTGGCCTCATCCTTCTTCACATCCATACCCAGGAAGGCGAAATGCACATACTGATACACGGCCTTCACCTCCTTCAGCTTCGGCGACTCGTCGCGCGTAGCGGGAATGATGCCGTTGGAGCAGAAGTTACCCTGATGGGGGCCGGGGAAGTCATAACCCGTGTGCAGGCGGTAGATGCCCTTCTTCATTTCGTGAGGCTCGTAGATGGCCTGGTCCACCCAATCCCAAATGGCACCGCCGATGGTGGACGAACTGCTTTCGATGCTCTGCCAGTATTCCTTCAAGTTACCGATGGCATTACCCATGGCGTGGGCATATTCGCAGATGAACATCGGCTTGTCGAAGGAGTTGACATACTTGTCCATCCACCGCATGCCCGGATACATTTTCGAATAGAGGTCGCTGAAACGGTTGCCACCGAAATCCTTTCCGTCGCGCGTTCCTTCGTAGTGGATGGGACGATTGTCCAGACGGCGGGCTGCATCGTAGCAGGCCTGGAAATTGCTGCCGCCTCCGGCCTCGTTACCCAAGCTCCAGAAGATGACAGACGGATGGTTGCGGTCGCGCAGCACCATGCGGTCAATGCGGTCCACAAAGGAGGGAATCCACGACGGCATGTCGCTGATGGACTGGTTGGCATGATTCTCAAGGTCGGCCTCATCCATGGTATAGAGTCCGAAGTAGTCGAACATGGCGTACATCTTGGCCGCGTTCGGATAGTGGGACGTACGGATGGTATTGATGTTGTTCTGCTTCATCAGCAGTACGTCGCGTAACATCGACTCTACAGGTACGGCACGGCCGTAGAGGGGGTGCGTATCGTGACGGTTCACTCCCTTGAAGAACACGCGCTGGCCGTTGATGTACACCTGCGAGCCGCGTATTTCGATGTCTCTGAAGCCATACTTGGTGGAGAAGGCCATCTCGTCCTTGCCTCCCTCGCGCTGGACAACGTGCAGCGTGTAGAGGTTCGGCGTCTCGGCCGTCCAGAGCTGCAAGTCCTTCAACGAAGAAAACAATGCTTTCGCCTCCACTTCACGGTCTTTTTCGGTGAACGAAACGGTGAGTTCCTTCTCGGCCACCAGCGAACCGTCGGGAGCCAGCAGGCGGAGGGCAATCTCCTTCTCTCCCGTCAGCCCGTCGCGGTTGTCGAGCTTCAGGGCAACGGAGAGTTCGCCGGCCTTATATCCGGCCTGCGCATCGAGGCGGGAGGTGATGTAATGGTCGCGTACGCTGACCTTCGGAGTGCTGTACAGGCATACGTCGCGGAAGATACCGCTCATGCGGAACATGTCCTGACACTCCAGATAGGAGCCATCGCTCCAGCGGAATACCTGCACGGCCAGGCGGTTGCGGCCCGTACGCAGATAGGGAGTCAGGTCAAATTCGGCCACGTTGTTGGCGCCCTGCGTATAGCCCACGTATTCGCCGTTCAGGTAAACCAGCGCGGCGCTGTAGATACCTCCGAAGTGGATGAAGGTGCGACGGTTCTCCCAGCCTGCGGGCAGGTCGAAGAAGCGCACGTAGGAACCCACGGGGTTGATACCATAGTTCTTGCCCCCGTCGTTGAATCCCTTACGGGCGTCGATGTAGGGAGGCGTATTGGCATGGGGATATTCCACATTGGCATAGATGGGACGGTCGTAGCCCTGCATCTCCCAGTTGGAAGGCACAGGGATGGTTTCCCAGCCCGACACGTCGTAGTCTTCCTTGTAGAAGTTCAACGGACGCTGCGAGGGTTCGGGCACAAAGTGGAACGCCCAGTCACCGTTCAGCAGCAGGTAGCGCGAGCTGTGGCTGTCGACCCACGGCGTGCGGTAATACTCGGCATCGGCCGTCATCTCGGCTTCGCTGGCATAGGGCAGGTAGGTGGCGTGACCCACTTCCTTGTTCTCCTCAAAGCGGGTTTCGTCTTCCCAATAGGTGCGCGAACGCTGCACCACCTGCTCGGCCATGCCTTCGGGCATCGGCATCGGGCTGACCTCGATGGAGAAGAGTGTTTCCTTCTCGTCCTTCAGCCCGTCCTTGGCTGCCAGAGCCAGCTGGCCGGACTTGTTGCAAACCATAATCAGGTCGGGGCTGTTGGAGGGGAATATCTGTACAAACTTTCCGTTCTCGCGGACGATCCACAACTGCGACTCGTCCGAACCGTTGTTCTCCGTGATGCCCACCGCCTGTCCGGCCTTGTTGTGAAGGGCCTTGTTCTCGAAGGGGTTGAGGATGCGGAAACTGCCCGACAAGTTGCTGAGGACCCATTGCTGCAGCTGGTCGGCCGCACGCTGCTTCACCAGCAGGGCTTCTCCGCCACCTGCCTTATAACCGATCACTTTTCCTTTTTGCCCGGCCGGCGCTATGTTGTACAGCTTGTCCTTGGCAAAGTCAATCTGCGCACCGGCCACGCTGAGGGCCCATACGAAGATACATGCTAAACTTACTAAGATTTTTTTCATTGTATTTATATACTGTCTATTATCAATTAATTTAAGGACACACCGATTTCTTCCATCTCTACTACAGCTGCCGAAGCATCGGGAGTTGTAGCATCAAGCTTGATGAAACGGGCCTTCTGAGGCTGGGCAAACTTGACGGTCTGCGGCAACGGATTGTGCATGATGTTGCTGAACTCACCGTTGGCAGGCACCTTGGTCCATTCTTTTCCGTCCGGGCTGACATAGAAGGTATAGCGGTAGGCCATGGTCGGCTTGGCCTGCTCGTTGAGAGGAGCATAGGTAAAGCCTTTCAGGTTCACTTCCTTGCCCAAGTCAATGACAAGCGGCTGGGCAGAAACTTTCTTCCAGGAATCGCGGGGCAGGTCGTTCCACTTGGAGGCTGCCTGCTGTTCTTCTACATCGGGAGCATAGTAGGCAGCCACGTTGCTGATGTGTGCCTCAAGACGGGCGCTTCCAATGGTGATCCGCAAGGCTTCGGCTTCTATCGTGGGGAAGCGGAGCATGCGCTTGTAGCCTATCGTCGTACCTTCGCCCAGCAGTTGCCACTGTTCTCCCACACGGGCTTCCACACGGAAGCTCTCCACACGTTGTCCGCGGGCAATGTCTTCCTGCAGAAGGACTACATTGATTTTCGACGAAGATTTCAGTTCATATTCCCGCTGGTCGCCTGAAACGGCATCCCACATCTTCTGTCCCTTCTGGACACGATTGTCGGCAAATACCTGCCGGCGATAAGCCGCAAACTCCTTCAGACGGGCCACGTCGGCTTCATTAATATGGCCGCGACGATCGGGCGGAATGTTCAGCAACAGCACGGAGTTATAGCCCACCGACTGGAAATAGATGTCGGCCAGGTGCTTCAGGCTCTTCACCTTGCCGTTTTCACTCTCATGCCAGAACCAGCCCGGACGGATGGAAACGTCGACCTCCGAAGGATACCAGAACAGCTCGGTGGCATTCTTCAGCATCTCGCGGCTGCCCAGGTCCTTAGCCTGACTATAAACGCCCAGCCGTTTGTTGCTCGCTTCGGAGCGGGCATAGATGCCGGGAGCCAATACGGTGGCGCTCCACTCCGTTTCACGACCCAGGCCCCGTTCGTTGCCCACCCAGCGGACGTCGTCGCCCATGATGGCCATCACGGCCTTGGGCTGCAGGCGCTGGATGGTCTTGTAGAAGGCATCCCAGTCGTACACCTGCTTCTTGCCGTTGGGGCCTTCGCCATTGGCACCGTCGAACCACACTTCGTGCACTTCGCCATAGTTGGTCAGCAGCTCGGTCAGCTGTTCGATGAAAAATTCGTTGTAGCGGGGAGAATCGCCGTAGCACTCGGCATTGCGATCCCAGGGAGAGAGGTACACACCGAACTTCATGTCATACTTCGTACAGGCGTCGCGCAGTTCCTTCACCACGTCACCCTTTCCGTCCTTCCAGGGAGAAGAGGCAACCGAATGTTTCGTGGTCTTGGTGGGCCACAGGCAGAAACCGTCGTGATGCTTGGCCGTGAGCAGCACCATCTTGAAGCCGGCTTCCTTCAGGGTACGCACCCATTGTTCAGCATCCAGGTCGGTGGGATTGAACAGGGCGGGATCTTCCTTGCCGTCGCCCCATTCCCTGTCGGTAAACGTATTGATTCCAAAATGCAGGAAAGCCGTCAGCTCCATCTGCTGCCACTCCAACTGCTGGGGAGAAGGAACCAACCGGGCAGCCATTGACACTTTTTGTTCCAACGTCGCATGCTCAGGAAATTGTACATGCTTCACATACGCTTCCGCATCCTGCTGGGCCTGTCCCCACAGCGGAAACACACCCAACAGACACGTCACAAGAAATGATTTTAATTTCATAAGACTCGGGGTTAAACATTATTTTCGACAAATATAGTGAAAGCTGGGCGGAGAGACAAAAGAAAAAGCATTGTTTTACAATTAAATTGTCACAAAACACCTCCTCTAACAACAAAACAAGAAAAGCCTGCACGATTTTCCTTAAAAGGACGAATCATCATGCAGGCTTTTATAAAGTAAAAAAATCCAATCCAGCGGTGTTTAACGCTTCAGCTTCACGTCGAAGCTGGCGGCATCCTTGCAGGCAAAACGAAGTACGGTGTATTTCTTGTCAACCGAAACAACTTTACAGAAAGGCGTCTCCTTCACCTGCCAACGACCTTTCAGAGTCAGAATCAAAGGTATTTCCTGACTCTTGTTGCCAATCCACGGACGGGAATAGATACTGCGTTCCTTGCGCTTGCCCTGCTCGTCGAAAGCCTCATCGCTGGGACCGCTGTAGAGGGCCAGGTCGGGCTGAGCCACAGTAAGACAAACCTTATCGCCTTCCTCCCGTACCATCACGAGGCAGGAAGTGTCGGCAGCCTGTACCAATCCATGTTTGGGCAGGGATTGCGGTGTTTCAAAAAGTACATAAGAGGTCAGCTTGCCGTCGGCTGTACGCACGATATGGGCGTTACGGTCCTGTTGAAGTACTTTATAGTCGGGCTTGCGGGCAAACTGCTTCAGTGTAACGGCATCGGTACGGGGCAGAACAGCATATTCGTAGGAGGCGGTTTTCGGAGCCTTACCGTGCTGCAAGGTGAGCGATACCCAGTCGCCCGTCGTAGGCTTCACGCTGCGTTCACCGACGGTGGTTTGCGGGAAGTTTCTTTCAAATTTGGCCGATTTCATCGTAGTCTTCGGCAGATAATATCCCACACCGTTGGGATCGAGATAGGTAGTACCATTATCCTGATAAGCTTCCCAATAGCTGCGGAACTGAGGCGTAGTTGCCGCCAGCTGGAAGATGGTGGTTTCCGTCGGATAGTCGGCATTCGCATTCTCGATGTCCGAACCGAGGCAGACGATGGTGCCGTCCATGAAGTGGTAGGACTTGCGGGCACGCAGGGAGCCGTTGTATTTGTCGTGTTCGTGGAGTTTCATGCCGAAATTGCCGTTTTCACCGCTCTGCGAGAGGCCGCCGGCAAAGGTTTCGTCGGAGTACAGCATTTCTTCCATACCCGAATAGGTATCTACATTCAAGACATTGGCACGCAGCTGGTCGAAAGGCAGGTGAATGCTGGTGACACCCGGTATGCGGTTCCAGTCGAACCCGGCTTCCTGCCAGCCGCTGGTAGTGAAAGTCACCATTTCATCGGGCTTCCCTGTCAGAATCTGCATGCTGCCGTGAGCCAGATATCGGCCGTAGAAGTTGGCATCCAAATAGTGTTCGGCCGCCCAAAGGTAACGTGAATGCCCCCGCACGACTGCCGCCCAATTGTCGCGACGCTGTACGCTGACACATCCGTAACCCAAGGCCAAGTTACCCTGCGGATCGGCTTCGGGACGGAAACCCTGCGCTTCCAGCTCCTGCTTCAATTGCAGTTCCTTTTTATTCGACGTGCGGGGCAGGTAATCAGGGTCGTTGTCATTTACCCGACCGGTATATTCCATCAGGCGAAGGTAGGCAGCAGCCATGTCGGCATCGTAAGTCTGTTTGCCGTCGGGTGTACCCGAAAGGGCCATCATGGCATACTGCACAGGGATGAGCTGCCCTTTGCCGTTGGGATGACGGCCCGACATGGAGAGAGCCCACTGGCGGGTGTTACAATAGAAACGCATGGTGAGCAATACCTTCTTCACCGTCCGGTGCGCCAGTTCAGATACCCGGAACTGCGTACCGCTCAGCAGGTAAATCATGTTGGTGGCACCGTCCAGCCCGCCCACAGCATAGGCCGGATAGTTATTGCAATGGTGGAAACAGGCGCCATCACTCTTGAAGGAACCCATCAAGCCCTCGGCCGGACGACAACCATAGTCGAGCCAGCGGGAGAAGGAACGCAGGTACTGCACCTTCTCGGGCGAATCTTCCATAATGAGGATGCTGGCAATGCGCCCCTGTGTCTGGGTATTGAAGGTATCGATGTCGATGCCGTTCACTTTAGGCATGGGATAGACTTCGTTGGTAATGGCATACCAGCGCAGCGTACGTTCGGCCTCGGCCAGCTTGCCTGCATCTCGCAGTACGTCCTTCATCAGGAAATAGGCCACGTAGAGGCCGCGCATGCTGTAACCGTAGTGATGGATATTGCCCCAACAGCTGCCATAGGCTACCCCCTGGTCGGTGATGTGGTCGTACATGGCCAGGAACTTCTGCCTCAACTCGTCGCGCAGCGTGTCGTCCTTGGCATTCAGATAGGCAGTGGCGATGCGCTTCATCAGGTTGAAATAATTGTTCATCTCCATGCCCAGCTTGGTGAACATATCCTTGTCCCAGCCGGGTATCATGCGTTCGTAGGCTTCGGCCTGACGCACCATGAAGATGGGCAGACCGCTCACCTTGCCGTTCTTATAGGTAATCTGATAGAAGTCATACGCCTTACGGATGGCCTGCATCTCCTTGTCGGTCAGCTTGCCGGGCGTGTAGAGCATGTCGCGGAAGCGGGTTTCCATCCGTCTGATGTCGGCCTTCTGCCGGTCGTCGAGAGGCGTCAGGGCGATTTCAGGCTTCCAAAGAGAGTGTTCGTAGATGACAAGCCAATGGTTCGTCGTACCCTTGTTGACGAAAGGTACCTGCACATCGGCTGTCTGCTGGCGGGCATCTACCTTGCTGGCCGTAACGATGTGGTCGAAGTAAAGCTTGCCCTCTGCGTCAGGGGCCACAATGCGCACTTCGTTCATGCCTTCTTCGGGCACGCCCTGCATATCGCGTTCGTAGCACACCCATGCGGCACGCCAGCCTGTGAAGTTGATACCAAAGGGGAAGGAAGTGCAAAGTTTGCCGTCCTTCAGGAATTCAAAGCGTATCTGCTTGTCCTGAGCCTGCTCGTTGTATACCCACACGATGAAGGCAGACAGATAAGTGTCCTTGCCCGTAGGGTCTTTCTTCTCGAACATCAGGTCTTTCTTCACGCTGAGTACGTCGCCCGGTCCATACTCCCAGCCGAGGCTGTGAAGGCCGTCCTTATAGTGCTCGTCGTTGATGGCCAGACGGGAGCCGCCATCCACCACCATGTATGCCGGTACTGCTCCGTCTTCAAAGGAGAGCAGACGCTCGTTCTTCACGACCTGTGCCTCTGCCTGCGAGGCCAGAAAAAGTCCCAGTAGCGCAGCTGCACCGCGGGGCCATTTGTTGAAATGCATCATATTCTGTTGGATTGTTTTAAGGTTGTTGCAATGTCTTTCTTATTCGGTCACGAAGAAACGACATTTTCCGCAGACCGACAGGCAAAATCGTACAGAACAATGACAAAATAGTGGTGAGCGGTGAACGGTTAGCGGTTAGTATCATAAAAATGCTCACCGCTAATCACTAACCACTAACCGTTCACCACTAACCACTCGCCACTACCCCTTTTCTCCCTTCCTCTTCAGGTACTCGTAACCGAAGCGGCAGCGGAGACAGTCCTTGCGGTCGCAATACTCCTTCTGAAGCTGGATGAGGGCCTGCGAGTCGGCCGCGGTCGAAACGGGCAGCCCGGCCCCACTCCACATCCGTGTGATGTAGTTGTTCTCGGCCTTCAGTGTCTCCAGCAGCAGCGTAGCCCGCTCGCAGAGGGCTTCTTCCTGCCGGTGTTGCCCGTAGGCATAAAGGAAGGGGACAACGGTGTTGATGATGACCAGGTCGAGCGCACCACGGCCCATCCGCTTGGGTTGGTGGACGGAAGCCTTGCCGAAAGTGAAGTGTTCCTCCCAATAGGAAGAAGTGCCCACAGCCAGCAGTTCGCGCAGTTCGTCGGCGGTGCGAGCCTCCATCACCCGTGAGAAGAGTGTCTGTCCGCGGTGGTACAGATCGGCCAACTGGGCCAGGCGAACGTAAGGGAAGCTACCGGGACGCTGGCGCAGGAACTTCCAGCGCGAAGGGTTCAGTGGAGCAGGCAGACTGAACTTCTGCCGCAGGTAGCGGAACTCCTTCTGAAGGCGGAGGTAATAGTCGCCGTAGTTGGGCTGTTCTTCGTCCAGCAGGCCAGCCATACCAAGAAAAAAGGCTTCCACCTGGAAGAGATTGTCGCGATGCTTGTCCACGGCACGGAAGGGAATGAGCCGTGCCCATGCCTCAAAAGCGTCACTGTTCAGCCCGAACCCATAATTTCGCGCCAAGGTAACGAAGAACACGTCCTCCCAATGATTGCCGTACGCATCGAGACGGGCACGGATGTCGCGCGCCTTCCGCCCGAAGCGCTCGGCCTGCAAGGCAGAGAGCCAGGAATGGATTGTCAGCTTGGGCAAAGACGAAAGGATGGAGTAACAAGGCGGATGGATTTCCGAGCTACGCAGTTCGTCGTAACGGCGGGCTACATAATCGGGGCAGCTCAATATGAGCTGGGGAATAGGCTGGCCGTCACGGCGGCACACAGGGCAGTCGGCCTCGCCCACCACGTGCAGGATAACGTTGTCGTAGGCCGCATCCGTCTGGTGCCCGTGCTTCTGCCAAAGGGAGGAGCGGTCGTGCAGCTCCACGTTGCCCACCCACAGGATGCCGTCCAGCTTCAGCTTGGCGTTGAAGAAGTCGGGGCCTGCGTCGGTATTGGGCAGGCCGGGGTCAATGACCTCCACCTGCTGGCCGTCGGTAGTGCGCAGTTCCTGCAAGGGAAAAATCTTGTGTTTCCAAAGGTAATGTAAAAGGTGTTCCATATCTGTAGCGGTTAGTGGTTAGCGGTGAGTGATGAGTGGTTCCTGCGGGAGAGGCAACGATAGGGTGAACTCGCTGAAACGCCCCTGCACGCTCTCTACGCTGACGTAACCACCGTGCTCGCGAGCCACGTTCATCACGTAGTTCAGGCCGAGGCCGAAGCCGGAAACCTTCTTCTGCCCGCTGCCGTCGTCGCGGGGCAGCACACGTTCGAATTTGTCGAAGATGGTGCGCTGAGCCGAAAGAGGAATACCGATGCCGTTGTCGCGAACGCTGATGCGAATGAAGCCTGCCTCCCGACGCGAGGCAATGCGCACCTCTACCGTGTCCTTGGAGTATTTCAGGGCGTTGTCTATCAGGTTGGAGAGGGCTTCTTTCAGATATTCCAGGTCGGCATAGACTGCCTCGGCCTGCAGGTCGGTATGGAAGGTGACGGGCTTCGTAGCCTTTGCCTCGAACACCTGTATCAGGTCGTCCACGGCGGGACGCAGGGGATACCAGTCTTTGGTGAGCAGCAGCTGGTGATGCTCCATCTTCGAGAGGGTGAGCACCCGGTTGGTCAGGTCCAGCAGATGCAGGCTCTCCCGCTCCAGCAGGTCGAAGTGCTCGCGCTTGCGTTCGGGCTTGTTGTCCAGGCGGCCACTGCGCAGGTTCCTCGCCGCCATCAGCAGGGTGCTGATGGGGTTCTTCATATCGTGCACCATGGCGTAGGAGAAGTCCTCACGCATCTGCGACAGCTTGTCCTGGCGGCGGATGATGTCCACCTGCTTGGCAATGCCGTAGGCCAGCAGGAAGAAGCCTGCCACCGTGCCCAGCAGGTAGTAGAGCTGCGACCCGACGGTCTCGGCACGAAGGTTGAGGAGGCGGGCACGCACGCCTTGCAGGCTGTCCAGTGGGATGACAAACGTGCGCCGCTGCTCCAGCTCCCGTTCGTAGTCGTCGAAATAGCGCAGGGCGGAGCGGAGCACCACGGTCGAGTCGCCCGCCAGCGGCACCGTGTCCAGCCGGAAGCGGAGGCGGCGCAACCCTCCCTCGCGCAGCTGCTGGTGGAAGAGGGAGTCGAGCCCTGCCTCGGGGCAGAGGGCGTGGCGGTCGTCGGCACGGCACCAGGCCTCGTGGACGGTGCGCGTCACACGCTGGCTGTTGAGTCCCAGACCCATGCCCGTCCAGCGGCCGAGGAAGAAGACGGCTATGGCGGCGGCCACAAGGGTGAGGAGGATGTAGTAGGACTTGCTCATGTCTGTAGCGGTTAGTGGTTAGTGGTTAACGGTTAGTGATGAACGGTTAACGGTCAGTATTCCATCCGGAGGGCACTAACCGCTAACCACTCACCGCTAACCGCTACAAAAGTAACTTCTTTTCCCTTTCCCTCCAACTCCGTTAACGTAAAGATAACGTAACGTTAACCTTCCGTTTACCTGAGAGGACTTATCTTTGCAACGTCAACCAGAAAACAAATGTCACAATGGAAACAACTTTCAAGAACCGCATGACCCGCTTCCTCGCGAAAGAAGCGGAGTCGCTGACGGGTAACGACCCCGTCAAAAAAATCCTCGTCCTGGCAGCCGTCGGGCTGGCGAGCTTCATCACCTGCTTCGCGGCGGGCTACTATATCGGAAAATATATGGCCATCTTTTATTGAATCCTATCATTCACGCTTTATGAAAACAACTGCACAACCCAATCCGAACCCCACCTCGCAACCGGACGGCATAGAAGTGAAAATCAACCCGGGACGAATCAGCGTTTACGTCGTCGTGTTCTACCTGCTGGTTATGTTCGCCAGCTCAGTTCTCTACATCTTCATCTGGGAAGAGTTCTCCGTTTACAACCTGGGCCACTACATCGGGCAGCACTGGGGAAGAGGTATCTTCGGACTGCTGCTCATCATATTTGTCCTTTACATCCTGGCCGGCAGTCTGGTGACGTACTTCATCAGCGGACGTAGTTTGAAAGGCATCCGCTGGCACTGCGACTGGAAATCAGCGGGGTTCTATCCCTCGCGGCCTGTTCCCCTGAAGCACTACCGCCTGTTGCTGCTCCTGCCAGGCATCCTGCTGGGTGTGCTGCCCGTGCTGCACGGCTTCTGCACCGGTAATGCCACAGCCTACGTCTTCGGCATCATCGCACTGGTGTGCAGCACTGCCGACTTCACGATGTGGCACAAGCTGCGCCCCTTCGACGACGAAGATTTGTTCCTGCCGGGGAAAAACACGTATGAGGGCACCGTCATCCGACGCAACTACGCGAAATAGGCTCGCACGGGAGGCGGCAAGGGGGAGAACCGCATTTCTCCATCAGCCTCCTGCTGATGTGCCAGCCGCTGACAGCGGTGTGTCATAAGCCGTGACACCCGTATGTCACAACTACTGACTCCCTTGTGTCACAGGTACTGACACCCGTGTGTCACAACTACTGACACCCGTGTGTCACAACCGTCCTCTCCCGTACGTCAGCGGCAGGCAGTCGCCAGACAGGCGGGACGGGAGGCACGCTTCTCCCGACCGCTATTGTTAACAAGTCGATAATTAAGGCTGTTTGTATCAGAAAAGTCCTATCTTTGAATAAGATAGGCGGCACCTCGGAAGTAAAAAGCTGAAAACTACGTTTTCGCTTTTGTACTTCTCTCGGTTTGCACTATCTTTGTGCACACATTAATATAAATAAGAAAACAGAGAACAATGAAAATAGCACTGATCGGTTATGGCAAGATGGGCAAGGAAATAGAACGCATTGCCCGTAACCGCGGACACGAAATCGTCTGCATCATCGACATCGACAACCAGGAAGACTTCCAGTCCGAAGCCTTCCGCTCGGCCGACGTGGCCATCGAGTTCACTAACCCCAAAGCTGCCTACGGCAACTACATGAAGGCCTTCGAGGCGGGCGTGAAGCTCGTGTCGGGCAGCACGGGCTGGACGGAAAAGCACGGCGAGGAAGTGCGCCGCCTCTGCACCGAGGGCGGACGGACGCTGTTCTGGTCGAGCAACTTCAGCCTGGGCGTGGCCATCTTCTCGGCCGTCAACAAGTACCTGGCCAAGATTATGAACCAGTTCCCCGGCTACGACGTCAGCATGAGCGAGACGCACCACATCCACAAGCTGGACGCACCGAGCGGCACCGCCATCACCCTGGCCGAAGGCATCCTCGAGAACCTCGACCGCAAGACGCGCTGGGTGAAGGGCACGCTCCAGGCACCCGACGGCACCGTGACGGGCACCACTGCCTGCGCCGCCGACGAACTGCCCGTCAGCTCCATCCGCCTGGGCGAAGTGCCGGGTATCCACAGCATCCGCTACGACTCCGAGGCCGACAGCATCACCATCACCCACGACGCCAAGAACCGCAGCGGCTTTGCCCTGGGCGCCGTGCTGGCCGCCGAATATACCGCCACGCACGAAGGTTTCCTGGGGATGGGCGACTTATTCCCGTTTCTGAAATAAACAAGCATAGCAAGCCATGAAACAAGTATCACGCAAACAATGGATCAAGTTCGGCATCGTCACGCTGCTCTACCTGCTCTTCCTCCTGTGGGTCAGGAGCTGGTGGGGACTGGTGGTCGTACCTTTCATCTATGACATCTACATCACCAAGAAGATACCCTGGAGCTGGTGGAGGAAGTCCGAGAACGCTGCCGTGCGCGGCGTCATGAGCTGGGTGGACGCCATCGTGTTCGCCCTGGTGGCCGTCTATTTCGTCAACATCTACCTCTTCCAGAACTATCAGATACCGTCGTCGTCGCTGGAGAAATCGCTGCTTGTGGGCGACTTCCTCTATGTGAGCAAGGTGAGCTACGGACCGCGCGTGCCCAACACGCCGCTCTCCATGCCGCTGGCCCAGCACACACTGCCCATCTTCAACTGCAAGTCGTACATCGAGTGGCCGCAGTGGAAGTACAAGCGCGTGCCGGGCTTCGGACGGGTGAAGCTGAACGACATCGTGGTGTTCAACTTCCCCGCGGGCGACACCGTGGCCACCAACTTCCAGCAGACCGACTTCTACAGCCTGGCCTACAGCGAAGGGCAGCGCGTCTATCCGAAGCAGGTCAACATGGACAGCCTGACGCGCCAGCAGCAGCGGGCCGTCTATGACCTCTACTATGCGGCAGGACGCAACCTCATCCTGTCTAACCCGCAGATGTATGGCAAGGTCATCACCCGCCCCGTTGACCGCCGCGAGAACTACGTGAAGCGCTGCGTGGGCCTGCCGGGCGACACGCTCCAGATCAAGGAGGGACAGGTATATATCGACGGCCAGGCCATCGAGAACCCCGAAGGCCTGCAGTTCAACTACTTCGTGCAGACCACCGGCCCGCTCATCCCCGAAAACCTCTTCCGCGAGCTGGGCATCAGCAAGGACGACCAGTGGCTGATGAACAACGATCCGGGCTGGGAGGCCGAACTGGAGGCCATGGGCTTCGACCGCCGCGACGCGCAGGGCCGTCTGGCTCCCGTCTACCACCTGCCGCTGACCAAAGCCATGCACCAGGCCCTCGAAGGCAACAAGAAGCTCATCAGCCGCATCGTCATGGAACCCGAGAGCTTTGCCGGACAGATGTATCCGCAGAACCTCTACACGAAGTGGGACCGCAACAACTACGGCCCCATCTGGATACCCGCCAAGGGAGCCACCATCACCCTGACGGACGACAACCTGCCCATCTACGAACGCTGCATCACGGCCTACGAGGGCAACAAGCTGGAACGCCGTGCCGACGGCCTCTACATCAACGGCAAGAAGACCGACACCTATACCTTCCAGATGGACTACTACTGGATGATGGGCGACAACCGCCACAACTCCGCCGACTCGCGCTACTGGGGCTTCGTGCCCGAGGACCACGTAGTGGGCAAGCCGCTCGTCGTATGGCTCTCGCTGGACAAGGACCGCGACTGGCTGGACGGCAAGATACGCTGGAGCCGCCTGTTCAAGTGGGTAGGCTAAGCTGAACGGAGAACAGACCCCATGAAGAAGGCGGGAAGAATCATACTGACTACAGCAGGAGTGGCGCTCATCGTGGTGCTGCTCCGCTCGTGTGTGGCTACCTCCTACCTGATTCCTTCGGCCGGCATGGAGAACTCGCTCTACCAGGGCGAACGCATCCTGGTGAACAAGTGGAGCTACGGGCTGCGCCTGCCCTTCATGCGCCTGTGGGGTTACCACCGCTGGGGAGACTGCGACGTCGGCAAGGAAGACATCCTCGTCTTCAACAACCCTGCCAACCGGCTGGTAGACATCAGCCGGCGCGAAGTCTTCATCAGCCGCTGCATCGGCCTGCCGGGCGACACGCTGCTGGTCGATTCCTTCTTCACCGCCCTGCCCTGCGAGCAGTATGCCCCCGACCAGAAATTTGTCTATGCCTATCCCAAGAACAAGGAACGCCAGCTGGACACGCTGCTTGCCACACTCTCCATCCGCCACGCCGAGCGGATAGGCGAAGACTCGCTCCACTACCTGCGCAGCTTCAGCCGTTACGAATACTATTTGCTGGAGCAGGCTCTCTACGGGCACTGCTGGATACAACCGGCCGCTCGCCCCGACTCCCTGCAGGAAGCCCGCGCCCTCATCGTGCCGAAGAAAGGCCGTGCCGTGCGTGTCTATCCGTGGAACCGCGTACTGCTGTGCAACACGCTGGTGCTGCACGAACAACGCAACGCCGAGATACAGAACGACACCCTCTACGTGGACAGCCGCCCCGTGCAGCACTGTGTCTTCACGAAAAACTACTATTGGGTGGCCTCGAACAACGCGGCCAACGTGTCGGACTCGCGCCTCTTCGGCTTCGTGCCCGAGGACCATATTATCGGGCGGGCTTCCGTCATCTGGTTCTCGCGCGACAAGGAAAGCGGAATACGGTGGGACAGGATGGGGAAAGCAGTGCGATAAAACCCGAAAAACAATGGAAAAGGAAACGATATACCTCTCTTCGGCCTATCTGGCCCCGGTGGAATACTACACCAAGCTGCTGGCCTACAACCGCGTCTATGTGGAAGACTGCGACCACTATCTGAAGCAAACCTACCGCAACCGCTGCACCATTGCCGCGCCAGACGGCCCGCTGGCGCTCTCGGTACCCATCATCAAGCCCGACACGCTGAAGTGCCCCATGAAGGACATCCGCATCTCCGACCACGGCAACTGGCGCCACCTGCACTGGAATGCCCTGGAGTCGGCCTATAACCACACCCCCTTCTTCGAATACTACAAGGATGACTTCCGCCCCTTCTACGAACAGAAGTACGAATTTCTGGCCGATTTCAACGAAGCCCTGTGCCGTCTGGTCTGCTCGCTCATCGGACTGGAGCCGCAGATGGAGCGCACCACGGACTACAAGACTACCTTCGCTCCCGGTGAAGACGACTTCCGCGAACGCATCCACCCCAAGAAGGACTTCCGCACGGAAGACCCCGACTTCTGCCCGCAACCCTATTACCAGGTATTCCAGGAACGGCTGGGTTTCCTGCCCAACCTGAGCATCGTGGACTTGCTGTTCAATATGGGACCCGAAAGTCTGCTGGTATTGCAGGCCAGCCACCGGCCCTCCCTAACGGCATCCTTACTCTGACAAACGGTCTGCCCCACCCGTGTACAAGGTCCGCCGCTTGTATTCCGTGGGCGTGATACCCGTAATCCGCTTGAAGCTTCGGTTGAAGTGCGTGACGGTCTCGAACCCGCACTCCAGACTGATCTGCGAAATGTTCAGCCGGTCGACGGCCAGCAGCTTGCAGGCATAGCCGATGCGCATGTCCAGGATGTATTCCTTGAGCGTCTTGCCCGTGTTCTCCTTGAAGTAACGGCAGAAGGAAGCCGGATTCATGGCCGTATACGAAGCTATCTCGTTCAGACTGATGCGCTGCGTATAGCGTTTGTTCAGGAAAGCGATGATTTTCTCTATCTTCTTGTCCTTGAAGTCGGCCGAAAGCGGATTGTAGTTGGGCGACGCCACCAGTTCCTTCTGCGGAAGAAGCGACAAAGCATGCAGCAGCCTGAGCAGGGAGAGTATCTGGTCGAACCCTTCGGAGCGGGGCAGGCTGCGGATCATCTCGCAAATGTCGGGGCGGTCTGCCAGGCGGTAGACAATTCCCCGCCCGGCCAGATTCAACATGCTGCGGATGGGAATGAACTGGACATAGTTGGAAAAAGAATAGTGCATGAAGTCTTTCTCAAACTGGACAATGACCCCGTTTACCCCCTCGGCATCTTCCCCGTCCCCGACGACATTCTGCATGCAGTGAGGCAGTTCGGAACCGAAGAAAAGCAGACAATGGTCCGAATACTCCACAATGCTGTCGCCTATCAGGCACTGCCCCTGCCCCTTTTCGACGTACATCAGTTCGTATTCCCCATGAAAATGCCACGGATAAGTGAAGGTCCTGTAATGGTAGAAACGGGTACGGACGGGGTTGCTGTTCGATATGTGCAGCTGTTCGTTTACAATCTTTTTCATCGAGCCTATTCCTTTAAAAAACCGAGACCTTGCAAAAATACGAATATTTCCTGCAAAAAACGGCCTATAACAATGTTTCTTTTCTGCCTATTTTTGCATCACGAACATTCCTATAAACAAGTATAAGATTATGAAAAACTTATTTGACATCAAAGACCAGGTAATCGTCATCACCGGCGGTTGTGGCATCCTGGGTAAGAACATCGCCAACTATCTGGCAGAACAAGGTGCAAAAATCGTCATTCTGGACCGCGTCGAAGAACTCGGCAAGGAGCTGGAAGCCGAACTGAACCAGAAATCGGAAGCCCTCTTCCTGAAGACGGACGTGCTGAACAAGGAAGTGCTGGAAGAAAACAAGAAAGCCATCCTCGAACGTTTCGGTACCATCAACGTGCTGCTGAACGCTGCCGGCGGCAACATGCCCGGCGCCACCATCGCCCCGGACAAGACAGTGCTCGACCTGGACGTGGACGCCTTCAAGAAGGTTGTAGACCTGAACCTCTTCGGTACCATCCTGCCGACAATGGTATTCGTGGACGTCATGGCCAAGAACAAGAAGGGAGCCATCGTGAACTTCTGCTCCGAATCGGCCCTGCGCCCGCTGACCCGTGTCGTAGGCTACGGCTCGGCCAAGGCTGCCATCGCCAACTATACCCGCTACATGGCAACTGAACTGGCCACCAAGTTCAGCCCCGAACTGCGTGTCAATGCCATCGTGCCCGGCTTCCTGTTGACCAACCAGAACCGCACGCTGCTGACCAACCCCGACGGTTCCTATACCGACCGCGCACGTACCATCATCGCCCATACGCCTGCCGGACGCTTTGCCGAGCCGGAAGAGCTCTTCGGTACCATCCACTACCTCATCAGCGACGCTTCGAGCTTCGTCACCGGTGCCCTGTCTGTAGTGGACGGCGGATTTGACGCATTCTCCATCTAATAACCTCAAAACCCAGCATCGACTATGATACTTTGTGAACAAACCTGGCGCTGGTACGGGCCGAACGACCCCGTCAGCCTGTGGGACATCAAGCAGGCCGGAGCCACCGGCATCGTCAATGCCCTGCACCACATCCCCAACGGCGAGGTGTGGACCGTAGAAGAGATTATGAAGCGCAAGCAGATGATCGAGGAAGTGGGCCTCACGTGGTCCGTTGTTGAAAGCGTGCCCGTGCATGAGCACATCAAGACGCAGACGGGCGACTTCCAGAAGTACATCGACAACTACAAGGAAAGCCTGCGCAACCTGGCCAAATGCGGCGTGAACATCGTCACCTACAACTTCATGCCCGTGCTCGACTGGACGCGTACCGACCTGGCCTACGAACTGCCCGACGGCAGCCGTGCCCTGCGCTTCGAACGTGCCGCCTTCATCGCCTTCGACCTCTTCCTGCTGAAGCGCCCCGGCGCCGAAGCCGACTATACCGATGAAGAAAAGGCCAAGGCCAAGGCCCGCTTCGAACAGATGACCGATGAAGACAAGCAGAAACTCGTCCGCAACATGATAGCCGGCCTGCCCGGCTCGGAAGAGAGCTTCACGCTGGAGCAGTTCCAGCACGAACTGGACCGCTACAAGGACATCACGCCCGAACGTCTGCGCCAGAACCTCATCTACTTCCTGAGCGAAATCTGCCCCGTGGCCGATGAAGTGGGCGTCAAGCTGGTCATCCACCCCGACGACCCGCCCATGTCCATCCTGGGCCTGCCGCGCATCATGAGCTGTGCCGAAGACTTCCAGGCACTCATTGACGCCGTGCCCAACCCCAGCAACGGCCTCTGCCTGTGCACCGGTTCGCTGGGCGTCAGCAGCGCCAACGACTGTGCCGCCATGATGACCCGCTTCGGCGACCGCATCAACTTCGTACACCTGCGCTCCACCAAGCGCGATGCCGAAGGCAACTTCTACGAAGCCAACCACCTGGAAGGCGACGTCGACATGTACGGTGTAATGAAGGCCTTCCTCGAACTGCAGCAGCGCCGTGGCGTATCCATCCCCATGCGCCCCGACCACGGACACCAGATGGTGGACGACCTGCGCAAGAAGACCAACCCCGGTTACTCGTGCATCGGCCGCCTGCGCGGACTGGCCGAACTGCGCGGACTGGAGATGGGTATCGCGAAGTCGCTGTACAAGTGATGCACACTGAGTGAAACCTGAATCATAGAAAAATTCCCCCTGTCCCCGCTTCCTTCCCCATCGGAAGGAAGACCCGGGAACAGGGGGAATCTCTTTATTCCAATATTTCTTGCAAACTTACTCCGTCAGCTTGAACTCCACCCGTCCCCGGATGTCGGTGGCCGATGCGGCGACAATGGCCTCGAATGCACCCGGCTCAGCCATCCACTGATGGCTACCGGCATCGAAATAACTCAATGCAGAACGGTCTATCGTAAAGGATACTTCCTTCTCCTCACCCGGCTTCAGGCTGACTTTGCAGAACCCTTTCAGTTCCTTGACCGGACGCTCTACGGACGACTTCTTGTCGCGGATGTAGAGCTGCACAACTTCCTTGCCCTCGCGGCTGCCCGTATTCTTTACGGGAACCGTGACCGTAAGCTGCTCATCGGCCTTCATTTCCCGTTTGTCAACTACCGGCTTCCCATACTCGAACGTCGTATAGCTCAGGCCATGCCCGAAGGAGAAGAGCGGTTGGACTTTTTTCTGTCTGTCGGTCCAACGGTAACCTACGAAGATGCCTTCGTTATATTGTACTGTCGTCACATCCTTGCTGCGGACAGCGCTGTACTGGCCCAGGCTGTGGGCTGGTACGTCCTCCAGCCGTGCCGGAAACGTGAAAGGCAGTTTGCCGCTGGGATTCACGTCGCCCATCAGCACAGCTGCCAACGATGTGCCCGCTTCCGAACCCAGATACCAGCCCTGCACGATGGCAGCCACCTTTCCGGCCCAGGGCATTGCCACGGCGTTGCCCGAGATGTTTACGACAATCAGGTTGGCGTTTGCCCCGGCCAAGGCTTCAATCAGTTCATCCTGACCATAAGGAAGCGACAGGTCCTTGCGGTCGGTGTTTTCGCAGTCCTGTCCATCACTCTTGTTCAGTCCGCCGATAAAGATGACGCAATCGGCTTCGGAAGCAACCTTCACGGCTTCTGCCTTCAGTTCGGCAGCCGAACGGGTTTCCTTCAGGTTCTGCCCCGTCACCACACCGTTATATTCGCCGGTTTCGTCACCCACATAGCCACGGGCATAGATTACCTCGGCCTTGTCGCCTACCCGCCTGCGGATGCCTTCCAAAGGAGAAATCTCATGCTGGGCTTTCAGCGAAGAGCTGCCTCCGCCCACGGTCATCATCTTCAGGGCATTCTCGCCGATAACGGCAATCTTCCGAATCCGAGTAAGGTCAACGGGCAGCACGCTGTGCTTGTTCTGCAACAGCACAATGCCCTCTTCACCAATCTGGCGGGCAGCCGCATAGTGTTCGGGCGAACGCATCGAGCCCCAGGGTCTGCCGGTATTCATCACAGTTCGGAAGGCCAGACGCAACACACGTCTCACCTTGTCGTCGAGTTCATCCATGCTTGCCCGTCCGTCTTTCAGACGCTGCAGATAGGGCTGGGCCAAGTAATAATTGTCGTACGCATTGCGTGCACCCGAGGAAAGCCCGTTGGTCCACGTACCGAACTCCAAGTCGAGCCCGTTGGCAATGGCCTGCTCCGTGTCGTGCGTGCCGCCCCAGTCCGAAATGACCACACCGTCGAAGCCCCACTCTCCTTTCAGGATGTCCTTCAGGAGATATTTGTTGTGGCAGCAGTGCTGGCCCTTGTACAGGTTGTACGAGCCCATGATGGCCCATGCCTTGCCCTCCTGCACAGCGGCCTTGAAGGCCGGCAAATAGATTTCATACAGGGCACGGTCGTCCACCACGACATCCAATGTAGAGCGATTGATTTCCTGATTGTTCAGCGCAAAGTGCTTGACGCAGGCCGCCACGCCGTTCTGCTGCACGCCTTGTACATAGGGAACAACCATCCGTGAAGCCAGATAAGGATCCTCGCCCATATATTCGAAGTTGCGCCCATTCAGGGGAGTACGATAAATGTTCACTCCGGGCCCCAGCAGCACGGCCTTGTTGCGATAGCGGGCCTCCTCGCCGATGCTCCGGCCATAGAGTTGCGCCATGTCAGGATTCCACGTGGCCGCCAGGCAGGTCAGCGCCGGGAAAGCGACACAGGAATCATTGGTCCAGCCCGCCTGCTCCCATTTGTCCCACAACACTTCGGGACGGATGCCATGAGGCCCGTCGGTGGTCCATATTTCAGGAATGCCGAGACGGGCAACCCCTGCGCTGCTGAATTTGGACTGGGCATGCAGCAACGCCACCTTCTCTTCCAACGTGAGACGACCGAGGGCATCTTCCACCCTTTCTTCCAACCCTTTCGTTTCGTCCAAATACACCGGCTTCTGCTGTGCCCCCAAGGGCAAGACCAGAGCCAGCAAACAAACAGACAACATTTTTTTCATGATACGATGATTTATTTAGTAAAACTTCCGATTCCGAGCTCTCCGGACTACTGCATATCCAGCGAACGGATATAGTCTTCCTGAATCTTACAATTTTTCCATTTGGCAGCTTCCAGGAAATCCGTCATCGCCTTCCGCGCCACAGCCTGGTCGGAACGGGCTTCCCTGATTTCCTTGTACGTCGTCCGGGGCGCTTCCGAGAAACGGACCACTTCCTCCCAGCCGTCCGGAGGAGTGATTCCGACAAACGACGACCCGTCTATCTTCTTGTAGGGCCAGAACGTATAGCCGATATTGGCGTCTTTCATCACCCGGCAGAAGGCAGCCTGCCATTCATAGGTATTATGCCCGATCTCACCCATGTACATCGGAAGCCCCACACTGTCTCTGAAGGCAATGATGGAACGGATGGCTTCGCGTGTGGGTTTGCCGCCATAGCGGTGGCAGGTGTACATCAGCTTGTCGTCGAAGCGGCTGTCCTTGAAGGGTTTGAAATTGCCGTTCCACTGTGCGCCGCCCAGCAGAATGATATGGTTGCGGTCTACCTCACGAATGGCAGCTACACCCCGTTTGTAAACGGCTTCCAGCGTGGCATTCAATCCGTCCATATTGTCGAAATAAGGGGCTATCGGTTCGTTCAGCAGTTCATATCCCAGGATGACCGGCTCGTCCTTGTAACGGTCGGCTATGCGTTTCCAAATGTCGGCATACAGTTGCTGGCTGGCTTCGCTTTCGAACAGCCACGGATAGCCGTAGCTGTCGTCAATGTTGTCGCCTGTCTGCCCGCCGGGAGCATCGTGCATGTCCAATATAAGGTAGAGGCCCGACTCGCGGCACCACTCCACCAGGCTGTCCACCCGGGCAAAGCCGTCTTGGGCAGCCGTCAGCCCCATGTAATCTTCATCCGTGAAAATCTTGTAATGAAAGGGCAGGCGGATGGTATTGGCTCCCGTACTCTTGATGAAGCGGATGTCTTCGCGAGTGACATAGACGTCCTTGAACTTTTTCCAGAAATCGGCCGTAAAATCGGGACCGACCAACTGACAGAACATTTCGTTGATGAAATGGGCCGAATTGGTCTTTCCGAATCCGAACATGTACCCTTCCGGATTCAGCCAATTCCCCAAATTCGTACCTTGGATGAACAGCACCGAACCGTTCGGCTCCAACAGATTCTCGCCTTGGATGGTTACAAACTTGTTTTCTGATACTTCCGGTACGCTCTTTTCTGCCTGACGGCCCGAGCAGCCCACCAAAGCCGCCATAAACAACATGAGCGGCAAACTGACACATAATAAATTTTTCATGATATTGTTTTTCATTTGACAAGGATTTCTGCAAACGGTTTGATGGTAAAATTAGACGAGAAAAAACAACTTCGCAACCAGCGCTGGGCAACAAGTGGACTACATATCACTCTGATTACAAACAGATAGCTGAAACACAAATAGTTGTGTTCTTTTGACAAAATAAAAAAGTGGATTCAATCCTACTGTATGGCTTTGACATAAGCCTCAAAAGACTCGCGCGGACAACAGGCTTTGTTCTTTACCTTGGCCCGGTAATTATAGATGGTGTTCACCGAATAGTCCAAAAATTTGGCAATGGTCGCACTGTCGTCAATGCCCAAACGGATCAATGCAAAGATACGCAACTCCGTATTCAGCAGTTCGCCAGACTTAGGGACAATGCGTTCTTCAGGAGTGAGCAAGTCATTGAATTGTTCGATGAAATCGGGAAAAATCTTCAGAAAAGCCTCATCAAAGTTGGCGTACAGTTCCTTCAGTTCCTCTTCCCGGGTGTGGTCTGCCGCCCAGATGTCCTGCCGCCCGCCACTGCGGACAGCGCTCCGGCGACAGGTGTTCAAGCGGTCGATATACGTGGAACAGAGATTCAGAAAACGGCCGATATATTCTTCCTTTATCCGATTGGACAACCGCAATTGTCCATTGGCATACTCCAAACTGCTGCGAGCTGCCGACAGCCGACGCATCTGACGGTAAATGAAGGAGAGGGCTACACCTAGCAGGACAACCAGCACGCTAATCGAAACCAACGACCACTTCAGGCGGAGAGCCTGACGGTCCTGTATCGTCTGGTAGGCCTGGTCTATCAAAGACAGGATTCCCGACGTCTGCAAGTAACGGGAGCGTGCATTGTAACGGCTGGTCCCCTGCCACGAAAAACGGATGTATCGATAAGCCCGCTCCACATCGCCCTCTTCATATAGCCGATGAGCCAAGTCCCACAATGAAGCATGGTCGGCAATGGCCAGCCGGATATCCGTCAGGGCAGAAAGTGCCAGAAAGCGTTTTTCTTCTGCCCGGTTGCCCATGCTTCCGTAGATCAACGCCCGCTGGTAAGCGACCAAAGCATACTCAGGCATTCCGGAAGTCAGGCCGACCAGCCGACGGTCGTTCACCGCCAGTGCCTCACCCCATCTGCCCGCCAAGCGCAACGCATGTTCCTTCCGCTCCAGCCCCAAAGGAGACGAGGCATCCAGCACTCGCTGCAGAGAATCGGAATAGCAGACCGCCCGAGCTGCATACAGTCGGCGAAAATCTTCATCCTGCGTATAGCGCACCATTTCATCGTAAAGCTTGTAGCAACTGTAATAAAAGTCCGGCAACAGGGCAGCAGGAACTGCCTCACGCGGCACCTTCTCCCTCAAAACATCCGAAGATTCCCGATACATGCCGGCAGACGCCATGTGATAGACTTGCTTCAGCCGAACTGACAGGCAATCTCCGGCCGTACCATATTCCTCCGCCCACTGCAGGCCCCGACGAAGGTACAACAGAGCCGAGTCACAGTTATAAGCCCTGTATTCCAGGTAGATGCTGTCCAGTCCGGAAAAATAGCTTCGGGAAGAAACCGGACGCACCTGCTCCCGGAGTTTCAGTCCCCGGATGCGCTGTTCGCGTATATCCACATATCGGGTATGCTCCTCCATCGCCGCATCGATAGAACGCAGCAAAGGCTCCAGGGAAGGAAACCGGCCGGACCATGCAGAGGCAAGCAGACTGATGCCCCAGGCACACCACAGAAATAACAACAGACAGCGTTTCATGACAGCAAAAGTAATGATTCATCCTGAAATAAGAAAAAAGCATTTGCCCAAAGATGACAGTTTTTCTTCCAAAGAAAGACAAAGCAAAGACTTTTCTCCGTACCTTTGCCGGCGGAGGAAGCAGACATCCGGACCATTCCCTGCTTCCCGACGAAAAATCATGCTCCAACTCCAAACTCCCAACGGCGACAACCGCGTGCTGCTCCACTCGTGCTGCGCTCCCTGCTCGTCGGCCATCATCGAATGTATGCTGGCCAACGGCATACGCCCCACCGTGTTCTACTGCAATCCCAACATCTATCCGCAGGAGGAATACGAGATACGGAAGAACGAAGCCATCCGCTTCGTCACGTCGAAAAACCTCGATTTCATCGATGCCGACTACGACTATGCCCACTGGAAAGCTCAGATGACGGGACTGGAAGACGAGCCCGAACGCGGTCCCCGCTGCCTGCGCTGCTTCACCCTGCGGCTGACAGAAACTGCCCGCTATGCCTCGGAACACGGCTTCACGCTGTTCATCACCACCCTGGCCTCGTCGCGCTGGAAAAGCCTGGAGCAAATCAACGAGGCAGGACGACGCGCCGCCGCCCGCTACCCCGGCACCCTGTTCTGGGAACAGAACTGGCGGAAGGGCGGACTGCAGGAACGGCGCAACCAGCTGCTCCGCGAATACAACTTCTACAACCAGCTGTACTGCGGCTGCGAGTTCAGCATGCGGCGGTTATCCCCTCCTACCGATAAATAACAGCAAAAGAATACCCGCTGCCAAAGCCAACCGAGCATTTTGACAGCGGGTAATTTATATCCAATCATTGGAAGCCGTAGCCCCACAAGTATCCGTCAGAAGCAATAAGTGATGCCCGCACTGACTACCAGCTGATTGAAATCATTCACAATCTGATATTTCGCTTCAATGCCCACCGTCAAAGCAGCGGCTACCTTGAAATCGACACCAGCACCCAAATTAATGCCAAACTTACCGTCAGACACATTATCACCCAGCCCTACATCCTTCATATGAGCCGTCGCATTCGCATAGTGCAAACCGGCCAAGGGATAAATATGAACAACCTCCGTCGGGTGGAAAACATAATGCACATTGGCACCCAAATCCCAAAAAGAAACATAATCGTGCTTGAAATAATAGTCGAAGGCCGGCTCGATACGCCAATTGTCATTGAAGCTGTAACGGTACTTCAACCCCAGACCCACATTTGTTTCATTGCCATAGTTCAGATAAACACCGACAGCAGACTGTCCCTGCTGTGCCTGCGAAACCGTGCAGCATGCAATCACGGCAACCAAGAATACTAAAATCTTTTTCATAAGCCATCAATTTATGGGTTAATGGCTCAAATTTAAGAAAACAAATTTAAAGAAACAAATGAATCTTCCACAAAGTGGAAAAGCCGCTGACTAAAGATACACCAATTCGGACAAATACTCCTCGGCCAGCATCTCGTTCGCCACGGCCAGCAGTTCGTCGGCCGTCAGTGCGCTGACGCGGCGGCAGACGGCTTCCTGCGACTCGTAGCGGTTGTAGTGGAGGAAGGTCTTCGCCATGCCCAGGGCGTTGTTCTCGTTGTTGTCCGAGGCCACGCCTATCTGACCGATCAGCTGCTTCTGGGCGGCGGCCAGCTGCGAGGCGGTCAGCCGATGGTCGCGCAGACGCTTCAGCTCCTTGCGGACCAGGCGGAGGCAGAGGTCCACGTCGTCGGGGTCGCAGCCGAAGTAGATGCAGAACGTACCCGTGTCGGTATAGGCCGTCAGGTTGGACTCGACGGTATAGACCAGTCCGCGGCGCTCGCGCAACGACACGTTCAGGCGACTGTTCATGCCCGGCCCGCCCAGGAGGTTGTTCAGCAGGTAGAGGGCCGTGCGACGGGAGTCGTAGGCGTTGTAGCCGCGGCCGCCCAACATGACGTGTGCCTGGTTGGTGCCCTTGTCCAGCGTCACACGGTCGGGCACGTAGAGCGGAGGAGGTGTCCTCCGTCCGGCGGACGGAGGACCGCCGGGCAGGTCGCCCACCAGTTTCTCGGCCAGGCGAACCACCCGCCGGAAATCCACGTCGCCCAGCACGAAGAAGACCATGTTATCCGGCCGGTAGTAACGGCGGGTGAAGGCCGCGGCATCCTCCGTGCGGAACGTGCGCAGCCGCTCGGGACAGCCCAGGATGTTGCGCCCCAGCGGATGGCCGCGGAAAATCAGGTCCTCGAAGTCATCGAATATCAGCTCGGCCGGATTGTCCTCGTACGACTGTATTTCGTCGATGATGACCTCCGTCTCCTTCTCGATCTCGCGCTGCGGAAAGGTGGAATGGAACACGATATCGGCCAGCAGCTCGAAGGCACGGGCAAAGTGCTCCGCCAGGAAGGCCGAGTAAACCACCGTCTCCTCCTTGTTGGTATAGGCATTGAGGTCGCCGCCCACGTTCTCCATGCGGTTCAGGATGTGCCAGGCCCGCCGCTTCTGCGTGCCCTTGAAGAGGAGGTGTTCCACAAAGTGGGCCATGCCCTGCTCGTCCTCGCCCTCGTCGCGCGTGCCGGCGTCGACGGCAAAGCCACAATAAGCCACCCGCGAGCGCAGGGGTTCGTGGATGATGCGCAGGCCGTTGGACAGCGTGTGCACGTGATATTCCGGTTCTCTGGTTTCAAACTTCTTCATTATCGGCTTTCTAACGTTTTCTGCCCGCAAAAATACAATAAAACCTATTGCCGTTTATGGAAAATTGCAGATATTTGCATTCGGTATGTTCCGAGTCCCCTCAGGACGCCGGAAGAACAAAAAACGAAGAAAATCATGATAGACTCCATTAAAGAGCTTTTGCAGAAAGAAGCACAGGCTGTGCTCAACATCCCCGTGACGGACGCATATGAAAAGGCTGTCGGCCTCATCGTAGAACACGTACACCGCCGCAAGGGGAAACTGGTGACCTCGGGCATGGGAAAGGCCGGACAGATAGCCATGAACATCGCCACCACCTTCTGCTCGACGGGCATTCCTTCCGTCTTCCTGCACCCCAGCGAAGCACAGCACGGCGACCTGGGCATCCTGCAGGAGAACGACCTGCTCCTGCTCATCTCCAACTCGGGCAAGACGCGTGAGATTGTGGAACTCACCCGGCTGGCCCATAACCTGAACCCCGCACTGAAATTCATCGTCATCACCGGCAACCCCGACAGTCCGCTGGCGCAGGAAGCCACCGTCTGCCTCCACACCGGAAGCCCCAAGGAAGTCTGCGTGCTGGGCATGACTCCCACGACTTCGACCACCGTCATGACCGTCATCGGCGACATACTCGTGGTGCAGACCATGAAGCAAACACATTTCACCATCGAAGAATATTCCAAGCGCCACCACGGCGGCTACTTGGGTGAAAAATCACGTTCACTATGCGAAAAGTAATCGGTATCGGAGAAACCATTCTCGACATTCTCTTCCGCGACGGACAGCCCACGGCGGCCGTACCGGGCGGATCGGTATTCAACGGCCTTGTGTCGTTGAGCCGCGCCGGCGTCCCCATCCGCTTCATCAGCGAGACGGGCAACGACCGGGTAGGCAACATCATCCTTCAGTTCATGCGCGACAACGGCATGCCCACGGAACACGTCAACGTCTTCCCCGACGGCAAGTCGCCCGTTTCGCTCGCCTTCCTCAACGAGCAGAACGACGCCGAATACATCTTCTACAAAGACTATCCCCGCCAGCGACTCGACGTGGTATGGCCCGACGTGGAGGAAGACGACATCGTTGTCCTCGGCTCCTACTACGCCCTGAACCCCGTGCTGCGCGACAAGATACTGGAGCTGCTGGACATGGCCCGTTCCAGGAAAGCCATCGTGTACTACGACCCCAACTTCCGCTCCTCGCACAAGGAGGAAGCCATCAAGCTGGCACCGACCATCATCGAAAACCTGGAATATGCCGACATCGTACGCGGCTCGGCCGACGACTTCCTGTACATGTACAACCTGCAGGATGTAGACAAGATTTACAAGGACAAGATCAAGTTCTACTGCCCCAACTTCATCTGCACGGCCGGACACAAGGAGATTGCCCTGCGCACGAACCATGTCTGCAAAAGTTACCCCATCCCCACCGTCGAGACGGTGAGCACCGTCGGTGCAGGCGACAACTTCAACGCCGGCGTCATCTACGGCCTGCTGAAGGAGGACATCCGCTACGACACGCTCTACGAACTGGACGAAGCGCGCTGGGACCGCGTGGTGAACTATGGCATCGCCTTTGCCGCCGAGTCGTGCCGCAGCCTCAACAACAGCGTCTCCCGAGAGTTTGCAGAAACTTTAAAGATAGAAAAAGAAGTATAAAAGCCTTGGCGGCAACGACTCTCTTGAATGCAAATTGCATATATTTGTGATAACCGCTTCCGCAGGGAGGAGCTCCCTGCCGGCAGAGGCGGGCGATTGTTCACCCCCTAAAGAGAGTTTGCAGCTATGTGTAAAGACTTGTACTTCCTGTTTGTGCTGACCCTGCTGCTGCCTTCGTGCAGCAACACGCGTCCCCGTATCTCCGTCGTGTGCGAGGAAAACAACGTGGGCAACAGCATCGTCAAGTGGGAAATCATCCCCGAAATCCCCGGCGACGTCAAGGTCTATGCCTCGACCGACCCCGACCAGCAGACGGAAGGCAAACTGGTAGCCAGCGCCCCCATCTCCGACCAGCACCTGACCATCATCACCTCCGACCCCACCCGCCGCTACTACTACCAGCTGGTGTTCGGCGACAAGTACAAGATAAAGGTAGCCACGCGCAACGTCAACATTCCCGGTGTACAGAATTTCCGCGACCTGGGCGGCTATCCGTCCTATCCGCAGCGCAAATCGGTACGCTGGGGCATGCTCTACCGCTCCGGCGAGATAGACAGCCTGGGATGCGGCTCGCTGAAGGAGCTGAAGAACCTGGGCATCCGCACCATCATCGACCTCCGCTCGCCCGAAGAAGGCACGGCCACCGCCCCCTGCCTGCGCAAGAACTTCCACCTCGTATCCATCCCCATCGCCACCGGCAACATGAAGGGCATCGTGGACGGCGTACAGGACCGCAGCATCCGGAGCGACACGGTCTACCGCATCGTGGAACGCATGAACCGCGAACTCATCACGAAATACACATCCCAGTACCGCCAGGTGTTCGACCTGCTGCTCGACAAGGAGAACTATCCCATCGTCATCCACTGTTCCTCGGGCAAGGGACGCACGGGAGTCGTGTCGGCCCTCGTCCTTTCGGCCCTCGACGTCAACGAAGAGAAAATCATGGAAGACTACCGCCTGAGCAACGACTACTTCAACATCCCCAAGGCCACCCGTTATGCCTACAACCTGCCTGCCCGCTCGCAGGAGGCCATCACCACCATCTTCTCCGCCCGCGAGGACTTCCTGAACGCAGCCAAGGAAGAGGCTGAACGACTCTACGGGGACATCCCGACGTACCTGCGCGACGGCATCGGCCTCAGCAAGCAGGAACTGAAGCAGCTGAGAAGCATCCTGCTGACCAAGTAACCGCAAAGCAGGAAGCAAAAAGCCGAAAACTGCGTTTCCGCTTTTGTACTTCACTCGGTTTGCACTATCTTTCCATAAGACAGGCGGCACCTCGGAAGTAAAAAGCCGAAAACTACGTTTCCGCTTTTGTACTTCACTCGGTTTGCACTATCTTTGCACCCGAAATCAAAGAAATACAAAGATTTAATGAAGACATTTGAAGAGCTCGGTGTGTCGCCGGAGATACGCCGCGCCATCGAAGAGATGGGCTACGAGCAGCCCATGCCGGTACAAGAAGAAGTAATCCCCTACCTCCTGGGTGAAAACAACGACGTGGTGGCCCTGGCACAGACAGGCACCGGAAAGACGGCGGCCTTCGGCCTGCCGCTCATACAGAAAATCAACGTAAAGGAAAACATTCCCCAGTCGCTCGTGCTCTGCCCCACGAGGGAGCTCTGCCTCCAGATAGCGGGCGACCTGAACGACTACAGCAAATACATCGACGGCCTGCGCGTACTGCCTGTCTACGGCGGTTCGTCCATCGAGAGCCAGATCAAGGCCCTGAAACGCGGCGTACACATCATCGTGGCCACGCCCGGCCGCCTGCTCGACCTCATGGAGCGCAAGACCGTCTCCCTGGCCACCATCCAGAACGTGGTGATGGACGAGGCCGACGAAATGCTCAACATGGGCTTCACCGACAGCATCAACGCCATCCTGGCCGACGTGCCCAAGGAACGCAACACCCTGCTCTTCTCGGCCACCATGAGCCCCGAAATAGCCCGCATCGCCAAGAACTACCTGCACGACGCCAAGGAAATCACCATCGGACGCAAGAACGAAGGGACGGCCAACGTGAAGCACATCGTCTATGCCGTACACGCCAAAGACAAGTACGAGACGCTGAAACGCATCGTTGACTACTATCCGCAGATATACGGCATCATCTTCTGCCGCACCCGCAAGGAGACACAGGAGATAGCCGACAAGCTGATGCAGGAGGGCTACAACGCCGACGCCCTGCACGGCGAACTGTCGCAGGCACAGCGCGACGCCGTGATGCAGAAGTTCCGCATCCGCAACCTGCAGCTGCTGGTAGCTACCGACGTGGCTGCACGCGGACTGGACGTGGACGACCTGACACACGTCATCAACTACGGCCTGCCCGACGACACCGAAAGCTACACCCACCGCAGCGGACGTACCGGTCGCGCCGGCAAGACGGGTACCTCCATCGCCATCATCAACCTGCGCGAGAAGGGCAGGATGCGCGAGATAGAACGCATCATCGGCAAGAAGTTCGAACCCGGCGTCATGCCCACCGCCAAGCAGATCTGCGAGAAACAGCTCCTTAAGGTCATCGACGACCTGGAGAAGGTCAAGGTGAACGAGGAAGAAATCGCCGACTTCATGCCCGACGTCTGCCGTAAGCTGGACTGGCTGTCCAAGGAAGACCTTATCAAGCGCATGGTGTCGCACGAGTTCAACCGCTTCGCCGAGTACTACCGCGACCGCGAAGAGATCGAGACCGTCAGCCTCAAGGAAGAGAAGAAGGCGGCCAAGGACGGCAAAGGCAAGAAGAGCGGCAGCCGCAAGGCCGAAGAGGGCTTCACACGCCTCTTCATCAACATCGGCAAGACGGACAACTTCTTCCCCAACGACCTCATCGGACTCATCAACAGCAACACGAAAGGACGCGTAGACCTGGGACGCATCGACCTGATGCGCAACTTCTCGTTCTTCGAGGTGGACGAAACCGAAGCCGACACGGTCATCAAGGCCCTGAACCGCACCCGCTGGAACGGACGGAAAGTATCCGTCGAACGGGCCGGCGAAGCCGATGAAAAGGACGGAAAGAAGAAAAAGAAGGACGGACGCAGCGAAGGCGGCAAGCCCGAAACGAAGAAGGCCGCAAAGCCCCGTGCCGAGAAGCCGGCCAAGGAACCCAAGCGCACCAAGCCCAGCCGAGAAGAACGGGGCTACACCAAGCCCCGCGGCCGCAAGGACGACTGGAAGCAGTTCTTCCAGCACAACAACGACCTCAAGGGAGCCGAACCCGACTTCAGCGAAGAAGGATGGGCCAAGCCGTCGAAGAAGAAAAAGGAATAAACCGCAGAACCCTGAACAACCGATACCATGACCCTGCAACAACTGGAATACATCCTCGCGCTGGAGCAGCACCGCCACTTCGGCAAGGCCGCCGAACAATGCGGCGTGACGCAGCCCACCCTGAGCGCCCTCATCCAGAAGCTGGAAGAGGAGCTAGACACCCGCCTCTTCGACCGCACCCGCCAGTCGGTGGAGCCTACGCCCGCCGGACGGCTCATCCTGGAGCAGGCCCGGCACGTACTGGCCGAAGCCGCCCGCCTCAAGGACATCGTGGCCGAAGAGAAGCAGACGCTGACGGGCACCTTCAACCTGGGTATCCTGCCCACCATCGCCCCCTACCTGCTGCCCCGCTTCTTCCCCCAGCTCGTGAAGCGGCATCCGCAGCTCGACATCCGCGTCACGGAGATGAAGACGGCCGCCATCAGCCAGGCGCTGGCCGAGGGAGAGATTGACGCAGGCATCGTGGCCGCCCTCGACGGCATGGACAACTTCGTGCAGACCCCGCTCTTCTACGAATCGTTCTACGCCTACGTGGCCCGCGAGGACGAGCTCTTCGCCCGCGACACCATCCGCACGTCCGACCTCGCCGGCACACAGCTCTGGCTGCTGGACGAAGGCCACTGCTTCCGCGACCAGCTCGTCCGCTTCTGCCAGCTGAAGAACGCCCGCGCCAGCCAGCTCACCTACCACCTGGGCAGCATGGAAACCTTCATGCGCATGGTGGAGGGAGGCAAGGGCGTGACCTTCATCCCGGGCCTGGCCGTGCTCCAGCTGGGCGAGGCGCAGCGCCAGCTGGTACGTTCCTTCGCCGTGCCCCGCCCCACGCGGCAGATCGTGATGCTCACATCGCGCCACTTCATCCGCCACACCCTGCTCGACACCCTCCGGCAGGCCATACAGGAAGCCGTCCCGTCCGACATGCTTTCTCCCCAGCCCACCCAGCAGCTGATATAAGCCAAGAGTCAGGCCGCTTCCCTCCGGCAGGAGGCGGCAATGTTTGCCACGGCAGGAAGCAATGTTTCCGCATAAAAAAAGCAATATTCCACCAGGAAACATTGCTTTTCTTTTTCGATGAATACGCCCTTTATCCGATTTTCAATTCTTCTATCAGCCGGCCCGCCTTGCCATATTTCTCGATGATGAACAGCACGTAGCGGATGTCCACCCCGATGCAGCGCTGCAGGCGGGGCTCGTAGAGGTAGTCGCTGCTCATGGCCTCCCAGTTGCCGTCGAAGGCCAGGCCGAGCAGCTGGCCGCGCGCGTTGAACATGGCGCTGCCCGAGTTGCCACCCGTAATGTCGTTGTCCGAGATGAAGCACACCTTCATCTCCCCGCTGCTGCGGTCGGCATAGCGGCCGTAGTCACCGCCCTCCAGCAGGCTCACCAGCTCGGGCTGTAGGGCGAAGTCGGGCTCGCCACGATGTTCGCGGGCCTTTTCCAGAATGCCGCGTACGGTGGTGAAGTAGCGGTAATGCGTCCCGTCGGCCGGGTCGTAGCCCCGCACCGTGCCGAAACTGAAGCGCATGGTCGAGTTGGCGTCGGGATAGAAGCGGCGGTCGTGATAATACCGGCGCACGGCGGCGTTGAACAATCGCTCGCCGCGGTCGACGGCCACATTGGAGGCCTGCATCTGCAGGTTCATGTCGAAGAGCTGGGTGATGAGGTCGATGCCCAGGCTGATGGCCGGGTCGTTGAAGAGGTTCAGCGTGGTGTCGTTCTCCAGGAAGCGCTGCAGCCCGCGGGGCGTGGCGATGGCCGTACGGGCATAGAGGCTGTTCACGTAGGCCCGCTCGTTGCCGCCATAGACGGTGGCGATGGAGTCGTAGAGGGGCGGCAGGTACTCGGCCTCCACGTGACGGGGATATTCCTTCAGAAGGGCCGTAAAGACGTTCTTGTCGATGTTCAGGTCGAGGTTGGCATACTTGTCCACGATGTCCTGCAGATTGGCCTCGACCACCTTCGGGTCGGCGCCGAAGTCGAAGCTCAGGATGCTGAGGGCCAGCTGCACCAGCTCGGGACCGTTGAGGAAGCTCTCAAGCAGGTAGGCCTGCGCCCGGTTGGCCGCCCGCCGGTCCTTATAGGCCAGCTCGAGGTCGGTGAGCAGGTGGAGCAGGCTGTCGCGTTCGGCAGGGGTGCGGCGTATCCAGTCCTGCAGGTCGTGCTCCAGAGCCCGCTTCTTCTCGAGCACGTGCAGGCGGCGGATGGAGCGGTTCGTGCCGATGCTGTTCTTCCAGTAGTTGGAGCTTTCGTCGTACTTGGAGGCATACTTGATGCGGATGTCGTCGCTGGCATCCATGGCCTGCTTCCAGATGGCCTGCTTCACGCCGCGGATGTCGGCCTGGGCCTGGTTGATGCCGTTCATGGCCTCCTCGATGCCGAACGACGAGAGGTAGCGTTCCGTCGTGCCGGGATAGCCCATCGTCATGCAGAAGTCGCCCTCGCGGTAGCCTTCCAGAGAGATGGGGGCTGCGTAGCGGGGATGGTAGGGCACGTTGTCGGGCGAGTAGTCGGCGGGGCGGTTCTTGCGGTCGGCGTAGATGCGGAAGACGCAGAAGTCGCCCGTGTGGCGCGGCCACATCCAGTTGTCCTGGTCCCAGCCGAACTTGCCCACGGACGAGGGCGGGGCAAACACCAGCCGGACGTCGTTGAAGTCCTGGTAGACGGAGAGCCAGAATTCATTGCCGCCGTAGTAGGCATCGACCACGCCCGTCAGCGTGGAGTCCTTCTGCGACACTTCGGCCCCGACGGCCAGCATCACCGAATCGACGGCATTGGCACGGTCCGACTCGTCCATCCCGGGACGCACGGCGGAGAGCACGCGCTTCGTCACATTCTCCTGCCGCAGGAGGAAGCGGACGTAGAGCGCGGGGTTGGGCAGCTCCTCCTCACGCGTGCGGGCCACGAAGCCGTCCTTCAGGTAGTCGTGCTCCAGGCTGGAGTGCTCCTGCACGCTGCCGAAGCCGCAATGGTGGTTGGTGAGCACCAGTCCGTCCTCGGATACCACCACGCCCGAGCAGAAGCCGCCGAAGCTCACCACGGCGTCCTTCAGCGAAGCCTTGCGGGGGCTGTACAGTTCGCTGGGCTTCAGTTCCAGCCCCATTTTCTTCAAGGTGCGGGCGGTCGGTTTGTCCAGGTTGCCCGGCATCCACATGCCTTCGTCGGCCAGGGCGGCCACGCTTGCCAGCAGGCAGACGGCAGCCAGCAGCAGGTATTTCAGGTCTCTCATCATCGTTTTCTTCGTTTTGTTCACAGAATTATTTCTTCGCCACCAGCCGGTTCAGCAAGGGGATACGGCTCAGGGGCAGGTCATGTTTCAAGATATAGGCGACAAACACCAGCAGCAGCACCGTGCGCCAGGCCAGGCGCAGCCACAGGTTGTCGATGGGCACGTACTCGGCAGCCAGGTAGAGAACGACGGCCAGCAGCACGTAGCGTCCGATGGCCTTCAGATCGTAGCGGATGGGGTACTTCTTCTGTCCCACGAAGTAGGACAGAAGCATGGCCGTTCCGTAGCCCGCAAAGCCCGCCCAGGCGCAGGCCATGTAGCTGTAGCGCGGGATGAGCAGCACGTTGATGAGCACCAGCACGGCGCAGCCCGTCAGCGAGAAGTAGGCGCCCCAGCGCGTCTCGTCGATCAGTTTGTACCAGAACGACAGGTTGAAGTACACGCCCATGAAGATTTCGGCCGCCATCACGATGGGCACCACGCGCAGGCCGGCCCAGTAACCGCGTCCGATGATGAACTTCAGCAGGTCGAGGTAGAACATCACGGCCAGGAAGGCCAGCAGGGTGAAGATGATGAAATACTTCATGGCGGCGGCATAGACCTCACGGTTGTCCTTGTCGCGACTCTTGCCAAAGACAAAAGGTTCGTAGGCATAGCGGAAGGCCTGCGTCAGCATGGCCATGATCATGGCTATCTTGCTGGCCGCACCGTAGATGCCCAGCTGCACTTTGGCTTCGACGGCATCGGGATAGACGTAGGGGAAGATTATCTTATCGGCCACCTGGTTCAGAATGCCTGCCAAGCCGAGCACGAGCAAAGGCAGGCTGTAGGACAGCATGCGGCGCAGCAGGGCGCGGTCGAGGACGTAGCGAAAACCGCGCAGCTCGGGTATCATGCAGAGCATGACGGTAGAAGTACATATCAAGTTGAACAAGAAAGCAAAACCCACGTCACTTCCCTTCATCGCCACGTAATAGACGAGGTTCAGGGCAATGTTCAGGAAGATGAATAGCAGCTTCAGTGCGGCAAACTTGATGGGGCGCTTCTTGTAGCGCAGGTAAGCAAAGGGGATGCTCTGGATGGCGTCCATGGCCACCACGGCCATCATCATGCCCACGTATTCAGGATGGGCTTCGTAACCCAGCAGGCCAGCGATAGGTTGCAGAAACACCAATCCTAAAGCAAGAAACGTAAGCGACACGCTACCTACGCCCATCAATGTAGTAGAGTAAACACGCATAGGGTCGTCCTTGCCGTTGTTGGCGAAGCGGAAAAAGCCCGTCTCCATGCCGAAGGTAAGCAACACCAATGCCAAAGCTACCCAAGCGTAAATATTCGTCACCACGCCATAGCCTCCGCTCTGCGCAGACATCGCCATGGTATAGACAGGCACCAGCAGGTAATTCAAAAATCGCCCTACGATGCTGCTCAGGCCATAGATGGCGGTTTCTTTAGCAAGAGATTTCAGATTTGCCATAATTCAATCGTTTTCAGTCAAACAACGACGGTTGCCCTCCGTTATACAAGTTCCGCCCCAGGTGCCTGTAGGCCAGCTCCGTCACTTCGCGGCCGCGGGGGGTACGCTTGATGAAGCCTTCCTTGATGAGGAACGGTTCGTAGACTTCCTCGATGGTGCCGGGATCCTCGCCCAAGGCGGTGGCGATGGTCGTGAGGCCCACAGGACCGCCCTTAAACTTGTCGATGATGGTCGTCAGGATCTTGTTGTCGATCTGGTCGAGCCCGTAGCGGTCGATGTTCAGCGCTTCGAGGGCGTAGCGGGCTATCTCGGTATCGATGCTGCCCGAACCCTTGACCTGCGCAAAGTCGCGCACGCGACGCAGCAAGGCGTTGGCGATACGGGGCGTACCACGGCTGCGGCTGGCAATCTCGGCCGCCGCCTTCGACGAGCAGGGCACGTCGAGGATACGCGCCGAACGCTGGATGATGGCGCTCAGCACGTCGTTGTCGTAGTACTCCAGATGGAGGTTGATGCCGAAGCGCGCACGGAGCGGAGCCGTCAGCAGGCCGCTGCGCGTGGTGGCGCCCACCAGCGTGAAGGGGTTCAGATCTATCTGGATGCTGCGAGCCGAGGGCCCCTTATCGATCATGATGTCGATGCGGTAGTCCTCCATGGCCGAGTAGAGATACTCCTCCACCACGGGGCTGAGGCGGTGGATTTCGTCGATGAAAAGGACGTCATTGGGCTCGAGGCTGGTCAGGATGCCCGCCAGGTCGCCCGGCTTGTCGAGCACGGGGCCGGAGGTAATCTTGAAGCCCACGCCCAGCTCGTTGGCGATGATGTTGCTCAGCGTGGTCTTGCCCAGGCCGGGAGGGCCGTGGAGCAGCGTATGGTCCAACGCCTCGCCGCGCAGACGAGCCGCCTTGACGAAGATGCGGAGGTTGTCCACCACCTTGTCCTGACCGCTGAAGTCCTCGAAGGCCAGCGGGCGGAGCACGTTCTCGAAGTCGCGCTCGCGGCTGTTCATCGGCTGCTGGTTGCGTATGTCAAAGTTTTCTTGTTCCATAGTGTGTGTTTATACGAGACAAAGATAGTGCAAACCAAGGGAAGTACAAAAGATGAAAACATTGTTTTCAGTTTTTTCCTCTCCGCCCCTCAGCGGCGTTGCATGAAGCGGCGGCGCTCGTCGTCGGCGAACTTCTCGATGGCGTAGCGCAACATGGTGCGGGGCATCACCTGACAGTGCTCCTCAAGGAAGCGGACGAGCACGGCCTTGTCCTTCTTGCCCACCTCGCGCAACATCCATCCGCAGGCCTTCCGCATCAGGTCATGGGGCGTGTGGAAAAAGTGTGGAACGAGGGTCAGGATGTCGGTGAAATCGCCGTTTTTGATGAGCGGCATCGTGGCCACGACGGCGATGCGCTGGTTCCACAGCAGCGGGTCGGCGGCCAGGCGGCGGAGCACGTCGCGGGGCTTGTCCTTCAGGTATTCGCCCACGATGTAGGGGGCCGAGAGGTCCACCAGGTCCCAGTTGTTGATGCGGGCCGTCTGCGTCAGGTAGAAGTCGAAGATGGCTTTCCGCCCCGTTTCATCGCTCTTCCTGAAGCGCTCCACCAGCATCAGCAGGGCGCAGAGGCGGCACTCGTGCCAGGGGCTCCGGAGCAGCGCGGCAGCCACTTCGGCGGGGTCGTCCTTATGGCGGCGGGCCACGAGGCGTACGTTGGGCACGACGACGCCCAGGAAGCGGTCGCCTTCGCCATACTCTCCCCGCCCCGTCTTGAAGAACTTGGGCAGGTATTCGCGCTTCACGGGGTCGATGTAGGCCTCGAGTTCGGCCTGTATTTCTTCGGGCTTGGTCATTTAGCGGTCAGTGAATAAGGGTTAGCGGTTAGTATAGAGGGCAAAAATACGGCAAAATTCGACAATTTGTGGAAAGTAATCCGTAATTTTGCCGCTACGTATGAAAAGAACAGTCATTTCCCTCCTGATGATGGGGGCTGCCTGCTTCGGCAGCCTTTCTCCCATCCACGCACAGACCGCCGTCCAGCGGGGTCTGAACAGCATCAACCGCGCTTCGGCCGAGGCCATCGTGGGCTTCCTGGCCGACGACGAACTGCAAGGGCGCGAAGCAGGCCTGCACGGCTCGCGCATCGCCGCCCGCTACCTGGCCGCCAACCTGCGGGAGGCGGGCATCCGTCCGCTCTATGGCGACAGCTACTACCAACCCTTCGAGGCCTGCGCCAAGGAGAGGCAGCAGAAAGGGGCGCGCTGGCAGGTACACCCCGACTCCATCGCCCTCCTCAAGCAGGGCACGCACCGCGTGCTGCACATGGCCAACGTGCTGGGCATCATCCCCGGGGAGCGGACGGACGAATATGTCATCGTGGGTGCCCACTTCGACCACCTGGGCACGGACGCAACACTGGCCGACGATTCCATCTACAACGGAGCGGACGACAACGCCTCGGGCGTATCGGCCGTGCTGCAGATAGCCCGCGCCTTCCAGGCCAGCGGACAGAAACCGCTGCGCAACGTCATCATCGCCTTCTGGGACGGTGAGGAGAAAGGGCTGTTAGGCTCGAAGCATTTCGTTCAAAGTTGCGATTTCATCGGGAGCGTCAAGGGGTATCTGAACTTCGACATGATCGGGCGCAACCACCTGCCCGACCGTCCGCGCCACGTGGTCTACTTCTACACCGCCGCCCATCCGGCCTTCGGACAGTGGCTCAAGGACGACATCGACCGCTACGGCCTCGCCCTGGAGCCCGACTACCGCGCGTGGGACCGCCCCGTGGGAGGCAGCGACAACGCCTCGTTCGCCGTGCGCGACATCCCCGTCATCTGGTACCACACGGACGGACACCCCGACTATCACCAACCCTCGGACCACGCCGACCGCCTGAACTGGGACAAGGTCGTCGAAATAACCAAAGCCTCGTTCCTCAACGTATGGAACCTGGCCAATGAAGACAACTATTAACACGATAACATGGTACTGAACTACATCTGGGTGGCTTTCTTCGTCATCGCCTTCATCGTCGCGCTGGGCAAGCTCGTCTTCCTGGGCGACATGGAAATCTTTACGGAACTGGTGAACGCCACGTTCGACTCGTCGAAGAACGCCTTTGAAATTTCACTGGGACTGACCGGCATCCTGGCCCTCTGGCTGGGCCTCATGAAGATAGGCGAGCAGAGCGGACTGATAGGCGCCCTGTCGCGCTGGCTCAGCCCCGTATTCTGCCGCCTGTTCCCCGACATCCCCAAGGGGCATCCGGCCATGGGAAGCATCTTCATGAACCTCTCGGCCAACATGCTGGGGCTGGACAACGCCGCCACACCCATGGGCCTGAAGGCGATGAAGGAGCTGCAGGAGCTGAACCCGCGCAAGGACACGGCCACCAACCCGATGATCATGTTCCTGGTCATCAACACCTCGGGGCTCATCCTGATACCCGTCAGCATCATGATGTACCGCGCGCAGATGGGGGCCGCCCAGCCCACGGACATCTTCATCCCGACGCTGCTCACCACCACCGTGTCGACCTTCGTGGGCGTGGCCGTGGTGGCCGCCAGCCAGCGCATCAACCTGCTGTGCAAGCCCATCCTGATGCTCGTGGGAGGCATCGCGCTGTTCTTCACCGCCCTTATCTGGCTCTTCGTCCGCCTGGGACGCGACCAGATGGGCGCCTACTCCACCCTGACGGCCAACGTCATCCTGTTCTGCATCATCCTGTTCTTCATCCTGTGGGGTGTGTGGAAGCGGACAAACGTCTACGACGCCTTCATCGAGGGGGCCAAGGAGGGCTTCACCACGGCCGTACGCATCATTCCCTACCTGGTGGCCTTCCTGGTGGGTATCGCCGTCTTCCGCACGTCGGGGGCGATGGACCTGCTGGTCGAGGGCATCGGCGCGGTGGTAGGCTGGTTCGGCATCGACACGAGCTTCGTGGGCGCGCTGCCCACGGCCCTGATGAAGTCGCTCAGCGGCAGCGGGGCCAACGGACTGATGATCGACGCAATGAACCAGTATGGCGCCGACTCGTTCGTGGGCCGCATGAGCTGCGTGGTGCGCGGCGCGTCGGACACGACGTTCTACATCCTGGCCGTCTACTTCGGCAGCGTGGGTGTCACCCGCACGCGCAACGCCGTCGTCTGCGGCCTGCTGGCCGACCTTTCGGGCATCGTGGCGGGTATCATCGTCAGCTATTGGTTCTTTTAAACATCGGATATGATAACTTACCAGACTGAGGGCGTGGAAATGCCCGACATCCAGAAACGCGAAACCACGGCGTGGATCAAGGCCGTGGCGGCTTCCTACGGGAAGAAAATCGGCGAAATAGCCTACATCTTCTGCTCGGACGAGAAGATACTGGAGGTGAACCGCCAGTACCTGCAGCACGATTACTATACGGACATCATTACCTTCGACTACTGCGAGGGCAACCGCCTGAGCGGCGACCTCTTCATCAGCCTCGACACCGTCCGCACCAACGCCGACCAGTTTGCCGGGGGCGACTACCGCCGCGAACTGCACCGCGTCATCATCCACGGCATCCTCCACCTCTGCGGCATCAACGACAAGGGTCCCGGCGAACGGGAAATCATGGAGGAGGCGGAGAACAGGGCGCTGGAATTAGCGGTTAACGGTGAGCGGTGAGCGGTTAGTATACCATGCGGGTAGGATGCTAACCGTTAACCACTAACCGCTCACCGCTATATACGCCACTAACCGCTACCTGAACCCCGGCACCGGCGGCCGTATCGTGGGTCCGCCGTCCGAACTGCCGCCGCGGTGGTCGATGATGATGCTGCGGATGAGCTCGTAAATCAATGGCCCCACATCGAACTGGAGCTTGAACTTGTCGCTGAAGCGGTAGCCGGGCATCACCACGGGCATCGTTTCCCAGCGGCCCGTCAGGTCGTTGTAGAAGCGCTGCACGCCCAGCTCCAGGCTGAAGCGGTCGGTGATGTCGAACCCTATCGTGCCGCCATAGGAATAGGATTTCATGTTGAGGAAGTCGCCCTTGTAGGCGGAGCCGAAGGCCGTGAACCACAGGTGGTCCTGCGCCCGGTAGACCAAAGCCCCCGACAGTCCCACCGAGAAACGGCGGTTGAAGTAGGCCATGTTCATCCGCATGGCGTCCACCGTGGCCTGCAGACTGAGGCGGTCGTTCAGCCGCTGCTCAAGGCTGAAGGCGGCCTCGTTGCGCAGCCCGATGCCCGGCAGGCTGGTCTGGCTGCCCGAGCCGTAGATCTGCCCCGTGCGCCAGCGCCACAGGCTGCCCTCCGTCCGGAAGTCGCCCTTGAAGCGGAGCGACGGGTTCTCCTGATAGGGCAGACGCAGGTCGGGGTCCCGGCGGACGGGACGGAACACGGGCACCTCGCGCCCTGCTTCGAGCGACGGCTCCGGCCGGTAATCTTCCAGTCCGACACCCGAAATGTCCGATTTCACCGGCAGTTGCGGCGTGCCGGCGCCCGTCCCCGTGCGGAGGCTATCGCGGCGCACGCGCGTACTGTCTTCCTGCCCCGCGGCGGTCTGCACGCCCAGCAGCAGCACGGCCAGCAGCCACGCCAGCCGGACGATGTATCTTGCAGTATGTCTTTTCATAATTCGCTTGTTTTTATCCGATTGTTCCGATGAATGATACTTCTCTCTAAAGATAGCGGAAAACGGACACATTCTCTACAGTCCGGCCCGTCATTTCAGCATCTTTAACGAAAACGGAAAGGGCGCCGGAGCGAAGCGGTACGCTCCACGTCCGGCACCCCGCCGTGTGCGGGCGGAAACACCCGCCTTGCTTACATCAGGTTCGCCGCCTGGGCGCCCAGCGCGCCCGCAATGGCCGAAGCCACGGCGATGATGACTTTCAGGATCGTGTCCCAAACAGATTTCTTGATTGCCATAATGATAAATGGTTAATGGTTAATGATAAATGGTTAATTGTGAGCGGTTAGCGGTTAGTGGTAAGCGGTTAGTATTCCCTCCGGATGGCTGCTAACCGCTTACCACTAACCGTTAACCGCTAAATTACAGCGGGCTCCCCTCCTGGTCGTCCCCTCCGCCGCCGGCAGGTCCGGTAGAGCCGCCGTCCTCGCCGCCCTGCATGTTCAGCTTCTTGAGCTGCGACTCCAGGTCGACGAAATCGATGCGGTCTTCCACACGGGTGGTGGCGGGGTCCAGGTTGGGGCGGATGGCGCTCGAAGCGCGGAAGTTGATGCGGACGGACTTGATGAGGTCCGCGTTGCACTCCTCCTTCGTGTCCACGCCGCCGGTGGTGGCCGAGAGGCTGAAGACACCAAAGCCGTCGATGTTCACCGAGTGTCCGTTGTAGAGCTCGGCCCGCATGGCGGTGACGAAGTTGGTCAGCACGCTGCGGATGTCGCCCAGCGTCAGCGAGCTGCTTTCCTTCATCTGCTGCGCCAGCGTGTCCAGCGTGGCCGACTTTCCCCAGACGATGAGCTGGGGGTGATACTTCCCCGTGCCGTCCTTCAGCGCGGGGTTCTTGCGGAATACGCGTTTGTAGGTTACTGACATAATTGTTTGTTTTTTTAAAAGTTTTGGCGTATGTTTGTACAATGGGCATATACGCCTTCGCCCTGTCTTCCGGCCGACACCACAAAGGTGGGGAAACCCGCGGCGGCAGGATGCGGACCCGTGTGTACCCGTGCAGACTTGTGCGCACTTGTGCTTACTTATGCCGCCCCGCACGGCAGAGAGAGAGAGTTAACAACCTTAAAGACAATAACCAATGAACGAACACAGCAGACCGGTCAACCTGACAAGACGAACCGAACGGCCTTTCCTCCCGTTTGAAGCCGCCGGACAGACATCCCCGCAGCCGTCCGTCCGGGGCCGTTGACCGAGGCCCGGAACAGGCTCCTGACCAGGACACGGGCCGTCCTGCGCCCGCGCACCACCCAACATGAAATGAAGCAATTGCAAGCCCTCTTCCGCCTGCTGCAGAAGCTGCTGCCTACGGACAGGATACTGAGCGAACGCCTCTGCATCCTGCTGCGGCACATCAGGAAGTTCATCGACCAACGACTGGAGGAAAACGACCGCGCCCTGAAGCGGGAAAGAGAAGGAAAAAATCAGGAAACAGATTGAGCAGGAAGAAGAAAAAGAGCAGCTACGGGCCAAGCGGAATGCGGCCTGGTGAGCGGCCACATGCGGCATAGTTTTCCCCCGAAACTATGCCGTTTTTCATGCAAAACATAGTACCAAAAGAGCGGTGAAGGTTAGCGGTGAGCGGTGAACGGTTAGCGGTGAGCATGCAGCGGTTTTGAGGATTTTTGAGGAGTCGTTGAGAATTCTTGAGGAGCTGTTGAGGATTCTTGAGGAGCCGTTGAGGATTCTTAAGTCCCGTCATCCCGCACTTGATGCGGGATCCAGCACACACGTGCAAAACAAGATCATGGGGAGATGTCTCAAAATAGAGGTATCTGCGACTCTCCTCCTTCGGGAAGGAGGAGTACCCGACAGGGGGAGGTGGTAGGTGAATACATGACGCATTGATTGACAGCCTTGCGCGAAAACCTACCACCCCGCCCTTTGGGCACCCCTCCTTCGGGAAGGAGGGGAGTTGAATAGCCTCACTTCATGTTGACACACCCTAAGTTGAATAGCTTCACCTCATGTTGACACATCCCTGACGGGACATCCGCTTTCCATTCGCCTCCCCCGCAGCCGCAGCGCTCCACCCTCCCGCTCCTTCGCCGCCCTTGCAACAAGCGTGCCAAAAGTGGACGGCAGGCTGGATGTGTGATACCTGCATAGGCAAAGTGTGACTCCAAAAATTTGGAAGATGCCCCACAGCCATGTACAGCGCGTCCCGATGAAGGCAAAGTGTGACTGCGGGAGGAGGCAAATGTGACGGCGGTTAGCTGTTTACGGTTCCCCCAGATACGCCACCAGCAGCCGCACCTGGCGGAGGGAGAAGCACACGTCGTTCTTCCCCTCACGGCCGGAGTAGAGGCGGTCGTGCAGGTCGCGGTTGTGGCGGATCCAGCGGTTCAGCCGGTTCATGGCCGAGCGGTCGGCCAGGCCGGGACTGTAGAGGCGCGCCAGGTCCATCTTCAGGTAGGGACGGAGGACGAACGGGGCGTCGTCGGCAGGCAGCAAAGGGAGGTCAGGCTTCTTCATGGGCTTCAGGATTTACGGGGTTGTCAGTTCTTTTCATCGTTCTCTCTGCCGGTTTCGGCGATTTGGGGGTTCGTTTTTGGGGTTCAGGTTCACTTAAACCCAACGTTTGGCGCCACGCACGCTTCTTCCGGTACTTATCTTTCTGTTTCACAATCAGTTGCGATTTATGCGCCCGCTGAAGCATACGCTTGGCCGTACTGATGGACATGTCGCATGTCATGGCCGTCTCCACAAATTCAGTGTACGAAAATTTCTTCGGAAGAACGGACAGCACGCGCTCCAGCAGGTGGCTCTTGCGCAGCACGGGCACGGGGTGGTTGCTGTCCGGAAGCGAGGTGCAGAGCAGCAGGCTGTGCTCCAGCACCGTCCGCGTGACGAGCAGCGCCGAGCGGAAGTCGTCGTCCGTGCAGGTGTATTCGGGCGAGCGGCGGAAGCCGTCCCACTTGCGGAAGACCGTGAGCAGCGCCGCCAGACGCATGGCCAGCAGGCCGTGGCGGAAGATAATGCCCAGCTTCGTGTCGCGTCCCTCGGCGTGGGTCTCGGCCAGCAGGCGGCTGAAGAAGGCGGTGTGCTGCTTCCACTGCTCAGGGGTGAAGTTCACCCGCGTAGGGCTTTCCAGCAGCCCCAGGTGCATGCCCAGCAGCTCCTCGCCCAGGGTGTGGAAGTACGAGCCCAGGTCGGGCTGCGTGCTGTCCGGCGCACATGACTCCCAGCAGACCGACAGCGGACGGGTGCACACGGCGAAGCGGCTGTAGAGGCCCGTCTCCAGCGAGCGGAAGAAGCGGGCAAACTGTTCGGGCGTGCCGGACATGGCCAGCGCCAGCCGCGGACGGCGGGCCACCAGCGGCAGCCCGTCTACCTTGTAGGACGAGGCCACCTCTTCGTGGTGGGCCGCCTTCAGCAGGATGTCCTCGAAGCGGCCGTAGTCCGTCCCGATGGCTTCGGTCAGCGTGGCCATCTCGGTGGTGGCCATGGCACAGCCGGCCTCACCCGCCGCAGCCAGGCACTCGATCAGGCGGCTCTTGCTGATGGTGGCGGGCAGCTTGAAGTAGGGCATCTTCTCCTCCTCGGGCTTCAGGGCGAAGTCGGGCTTGCGGTGCTGCTTGCGGGCTTCGGCCAGTTCCTGCTCCCACAGCGTCTGCGCCTCCTCGTCCTTCCGCTTCCGCTCGCTGCGCAGGCGGGCATACCAGTCCTCGGTGGCGTCGAGCAGCGAGGCGGTGAAGGCCACGACTCCCTTGCCCGTACCGGCCCGGGCCACGACGGCCAGGTAGAAGTGGGGCGAATACTCCACCCGCTTGTAGAGGAAGCGCACGCGGGGCAGCAGCGCGCTGCAGCTGTTGAGCGAACCCAGCAGCAGGAAGTCGCGCTCGTAGGCATTGGCCGCGGGGCGGACACACCGCTCCAACAGCGGCGGCAGGGCGGCATACACTTCCTGCGGAATGAGGGGCAGGGCGGCCATGAGGGCTTCATTTTTTTCCAACACCTCTCCCTCGTCTTCCTCCGGTTTCGCGGAAAAACCGGGTTTAAAAGAACCCTGATACCAACTTTGGTCCCTCCCGACCGCCTTTTCCGACGATTTTTGCCGACTAACGTACTGATAGCCAGACACTACCCGCTGACGGATGTCGTCGGCATTGAAATCGGGCGCGGCGTGGCGGGAAGCGTAAAGCCCGATGACCCCGTCCAGCTCCTGCCGCGAAAAACCTTTACGACGGGCCGAGCGTCCCAGGCGCAGGGCGATGTCGTTGCGCTGCCCGGAACGGAAGGGATATTCCTGCTCGAAGCGGTGGACAAAAGCTTCCAGGAAGCCTTCGCCCGGCACATCGGCAGCGGTCTCCCCGCCGTCCGTTCCGTCCTTGCCCGCAGAGGCAACGGGAGCGGGGACGGCAACGGCTCCGGCCGCTCCCTGCGGAGCGACGGGACAGGGCGTGCCAGCCGCCGGCGCCTCCTCCTCCGGACGGTAGGGGAAGGTCGAGGCGTCGGGCCGGAAGTGGGCGGCAGGGTCCCACGAGTAGTAGCAGGGCTGGGTGACGGGGGCACATTTCTCGTCGTAGGCATGGCCCACACAGCGGCTCACGGCCCGGCCCACGGCGGCATAAAGTGGCGCGTAGCCGCGGTCCAGGTCCTCCGTGCGGATGCGGACGAAGACCTTCACCCCTTCGCCCGAAATGCTGCGGAAGACGGCAGCCACATAGGGCAGTCCGGCGGCCAGCGCCACGATGGCGTCCGTGCGGTCTGCCGTGTGGTCCAGGTCGATGCACAGCAGGCCGCTGTACTGCCTCAGGTCGCTCACGGCATGCCCGCCGAAGCAGTGGGCCGAAGGCGTCACACAGGGCATGGCCGACTTGACGCGCTGCGCCTCGGCTTCCTGTCCGCCCTGCGAGCGCAGGCGGCGGTACCGCTCCACCTGCGGACGGAAACGGTCGCTGCGGATGTCGGCCACGAACTGCTCGAGCGTGGTCGCCGTAGCACACTTGCTCCTCACGCTGCTGAAGCGCGAGAAGCCGATGGATGTTTCAGTAGTTGTTTCCATAAATTCTTGTAATTTTTTAAAGTCAGGCAGGGGCACCATTGCCCTTGCACGGACGCAAAGCACGCTAGAAAACAACAAAGGGATTTTGGCGGATACCGCACTTTTTCCCGCCCATCCGGCTGGCATGCAATAAATTAGGCCGAAGAAACTGCGGCGTTCCTCCGGCCCTGTGTTTTAAAGGTTTTTAAGAAAAGAGTAAGGGAAGGCACCATCCGTCACGCCTGCACCACCGCCCAGTCGCTGACGGTTCCGGTCTCCGACGAGAAGCCCACGCCCACGCGGTAGAGCTGCCGGGCGTCGGCGGCATACTCGCGGGCATAGCCGCGGTCCTCGATCTGCTGCAGGGCCTCGGCGGCCGTGCCGTCCAGCTTGAACTCGAAGATGTAGACATACTGCGGCGTCTCCACCACGCAGTCCACACGGCCCTGACTCTGCGCCTTCTCCACGTAGACGGTGTAGACGCTCACCAGGCGCATGATGAGGT
>ENA-ORSI01000103-ORSI01000103.1-human-gut-metagenome-genome-assembly--contig:-NODE-103-length-80238-cov-6.267002_pt1 | contig 80238 bp, 45 predicted proteins | sample MGYA00242187_ERZ509154 | MGnify/ENA primary metagenome ERZ509154 (study PRJEB26280, sample SAMEA2338627) | human gut metagenome | biome: human gut; feature: human-associated habitat; material: faeces...
ACCAACGCCAGGGCCGCCACTGCCACCCAGATCGAGCTGGACGACCCGGCTCTGGCCGGGCTCATCGGCCAGGCCAAAAAGGACCAGCTCACCGACGAGATCGAGCTGCTGGACGGGGCCTCCTGCGACTTCGACATGGACCGGGTGCGCCACGGGAAGCTCTCCCCGGTGTTCTTCGGCTCAGCCCTCACCGCGCGCCGGAAGAGACGGTCAGAGGGTCAGCCCCGGCGGACAGCAACCGGCAGAGGCAGCCCATTCCTTGTTCGGAGTGCCGCCCATGACAAACTCCATGCGTCCTCCCGCCGCTATGTCGTCATGACTGATGTAGCTCTTGTCATACGGTTTGCCGTTGAGAGTGACGCTCTGTATGTATATGTTCGTGTCTGAAACGCCGCGCGCCACTATCGTGAACTTGCGTCCGTTCTCCATCTTTATTGTCATCTTGGGGAACGTCGGACCGGATATGTTGTAGTATCCCGCCGCCGGACATACGGGATAGAAGCCCATCGCGGCGAAGATATACCATGCCGACATCTGCCCCGAGTCGTCGTTGCCCGACAGTCCGTTGGCTCCGAGACGGTACTCCGTCTTCATTATGTTGCGCACTTCGCGCTGGGTCTTCCACGGTTGTCCCGCATAGTTATACATGAAACTTATCTGGTGTCCGGGCTCGTTGCCGTGCCACATGCGGTTGCATGAGAACATGGAGTCGAGCTTCAGGATGTATTCCTCACGACCGCCCATACACTCCATCATGCCATACACGTCGTGCGGCACATACCAGCTGTACTGGCACGGTGTGCCCTGCGTGATGAAAGAATGTCCGCGGTCGGGTCTCTTTCCGTCCGCGAAGCGTCCGTCCTCGTGCCGTCCGTTGACGTAGCCCGTGCGCGGGTCGAACACGTTGCGGTAGTTTTTGGAGCGTTGGAGCAGCTTTTCCGCCATTTCATCGTGTCCCAACGCCTTTGCCAGACGCGCCACGCAATAGTCGTCGTAAGCATATTCGAGCGTGCGCGATGTCTGTTCCTTTCCATGATAAGCCTCCTTCACGGGGTCCTCCAGAGGTATGTATCCGTATCTGATGTACGACTTCAGCGCGCGTCGTCCCTTGCCGTCGGCGTAGTCGGAATAGTCTTCGGGTGTCTCGAACGCCATCTTCACCAGTGCCTCATAGGCTTTCCCTACGTCAAAGTTGCGCACTCCCTTGAAGTAAGCCTCGGCTATCAGCGAAGCCGCATGGTCGCCTATCATCTCCTGTGTGAAACTGTTCCACGCCGAGAACATGGGCAGCCATCCGCTCTGCTCATACTTGTTGACGAACGATTCCATCATGTCGCCCGACAGACTCGGGCGGAGCAGCGTGATGAGAGGATGGAGGGCGCGGAACGTGTCCCACAGACTGAAGTTGTCATAATAGGTGGCGTGCGTGCGCTCAATGGTCTTTCCGCCTGCGAAAGAGGGGTATCGTCCGTCGGCGTCGCTCATGGCATTGGGGCAGAAAGAGGCGTGATAGAGCGACGTGTAGAACTTCACGAGCTCCTGGCGCGTGCCGCCCTCAGCCTTCAGAGTGCCGAGATGCTTCTCCCATACACGTGTGAGCGCGGAGCGTACTTTATTGAAACTCCATCCGGGATTCTCCATCCGCATGTTGTTGCGGGCTCCCTCCACATCGCAGAACGACGACGCCACCTTCACGATAATCTCGTCTCCGGCGTCCACCTTGAAGCTGAGGTAAGCCCCTATGTTCTTTCTCCCGCCGTCAGACGTGCGCCCGGCGTTTATCGTCCTGCCGTCGTAGGTGCCGCATCCGGTCACCTTGTTCTTCACCTGAACCAGAAAATGACCGCTGAACCCGGCAGGCTGACCCGTGCGCAGGTACATACGGTGCACCGGATTACACCCTGTCACCTCTCCGCGCCGCGCGTCTATGCTCACCTGTCCCTGTCCTTCGTCGCTGTTGGGCGTTATGACGAGATAAGCCGTACCTGCCTTCCGGTAGGTGAAACGGAATATGCCGGTGCGCGACGTGCCTGTCATCTCCGCCCTGATGTTGCCTCCGAACAGCTCCACAGAGTAATAGTCGGGACGCAGCACCTCATCCATATGGCTGAATTCTGACGCTCTGTCCTCCGGCATACACCTAAGAGTGTCGAGCAGAGGCATTATAGACACAGAGCCATAGTCCTGCGTGCTGCCCCCGCTGATGTAGTGGGAGTTGCGGAATCCGTGCATACGTGTCTTGTTGTAATAGTAAGGACTCACGCCGTGACCTTCCGAGCTCTCTGTCTGCGGTGTCCAGAAGTTCATGCCGTAAGGCACGAGCACCGCAGGCATACACTGTCCCAGAGGCTCGCGTCCGTGTGTGAAGTCTGCGTTGTTGGCACCTGTTCCGATGCTTGTGTCAACATAAGTGATCAGGCTGCCGGCTCCGGCAGGCGCATAAGCCGCACCCGATGCCATCACAATCAGGGCGGCGGCGTAATGTCGTAAAGGTTTCATAATATCGGATGAATGTTTTAATATGATTCTCCCAAGTCCGGAGCTGACGTCCGGCTTTATATATTACACATTGTGCAATACTACTACAAAAATACGTGTTTTTAGCCTATTGGGCAACACTACGGTACAAAAAAAGTCACCGGCATGAGCCGGTGACGTCGAAGGAAGAGACTTGTTATATAATACCTGATTCATTTCAACACAAGTTTTCCGGCTGTCTCACCGTTCACATTCACGATGCACACGCCGTCATATCCGTTAAACGGGATGCTGACGCGCTCTGAACCGTCGGCATCGTGAGACGCTATGAGAGTGCCGCAGGAGTCATACACGTCAACATTACGCACTCCCTCGGGTGACGAGACGCACAGACTGCCGCCAGCGAGCGTCACCTCCGCACGTGCGGAAGACGCGCTGCTGACGCCTGTAGGAGACACGACAGAAAAAGCGACACGGCTGGAAATCTCGGTCATACCCTCTGTCACGACACACATCTCATACTCTCCCTCGGGCAGACTGCCTATCTCCACGCTGCCGCCCGAACCGCTTACAGGGAAGCATGCCTGCAGACCCTTTCCGCCGAACACAGCCACCTGCTCGTCACCGAAGCACGGCAGGCCCTCATAGAAAGCCTCCACCTTATCAGTGGAAAGATATTCGGGACGTCCGGTCTCCAGCACCACGGGCTTGCCGATGACAAAAACCGCGCGTCCGCAAGGCTCGTGGTAGTTGTCGGCATTGAAGTATCCGGCAAAGTAAACGCCTGCCTTCAAAGGCGAGGTGAAGTTGTATGTGCCCTCAACATTAAGCGTGAGACTGCCCTGAGGACTGTCTCCGACATACGCGTAGGTGGAACACTTGGAGCTTACGGGCACTGCCGAACGCTCGTAAAGCCCTATCCAGTCGCGGTCGATGCACGGTGCGTTGTCGTAAGAAACGCTCACCGGGTCGCCCTCGGCATACACTTTCCTGTCTGTAGTGATGGAAGGCAGGGTGTTGTCGTCGCAGTTGTCGCTCACCATGAACGTCACGCGGTCGGTTATCTCAGTGTAGCCGCCGTCCTTGAAAAGCACCGCGAAATATGCGCCGGGCTCGTCTATGGTGCATCGCCATGTGCCCGACGCAGCGTCGGTATATGCATATTTGTATGAAAGGTCAGCCGTTCCGGGCGTCTTTCCGTATACGTAGATGCCCATCCATGCGTCTGTTCCCACCGGAGCACCGGCATATGAGAACTCCAGTTCACTGCCCGTACGGAAGAAATGTCCGTCAAGCGAGAGCGCGGACTGTGCCGTGGAGCCGGTGACAGTGAACTTTTCCGGAGCGGAATAGTCTGACCACAGCAGGTTGTCATTGCGGTTGCGGACACGTATGTAGTATGTTCCGTCGGTGAGCGCGCCGCTCTCGAGCGACAGGCGGGTGATGTCCTTGCCTGCGTTTATGTCGAGAGGCATGTACTTGTCGTCAACCCCGTAGAAGTCCTCACAGTTGGTGAGACGGTCGAGGACGATGTCCTTGAAAGCGTCGTCGCGCGCAATCTGATACTCCACGGCGGCTATGCCGTCTGCCTTCCCGGTCTGAGTGAACACGTAAGGAAGCGTCACCTCGCCTCCGGCAGGCGTCACGGCAGGCACCGCAGGAACGGTGTTGTCGCCCAGACGGCGCACGAAACGGTCGACAAGGACATTGTCGAGAGCCAGCCGTGAGTTGCCCACCGAGTAGGTCTCCACGGTCATGGTGAGACTCTGCGGGTCGAACTCGGCTATCTGATATGTCCAGTGGTCTATAGTCTTCTGCACCTCCTCATGATTGTAGTTGTCTGGAGTCTTGCCCCAGAGCTGCTCGTATCCCTCCGCCGAAGTGCCCACTCCGCCGCCGCTTATGATGTGATAGACAGGCGTGTCTCTCATCTGTCCGCGGGCGTAAAGATGGTGATGTCCGGAGTAGTTGAGCACATGTTTGGGTGTGGAAGAGAGTATAGGCATTATCTCATTGAGCATCCACGGCGACACATCGCCCGAATACTGCTCCGCATAAAGCGGTCTGTGCTGCACGCTCACGATGAAATCGACGTTTTCATCATCCGCAGCCGCCGCAATGACTTTGCGCACCCACATCTTCTGCTCAGCCGAGGGGTCGTCGGAATCAATCACCACAAAGAGCGTCCTTCCTGCCTGATAGGCGTAATAAGTAGCCGTTCCGCTGCTTATTCCGGCATACGACAGCGCGTCGTAACGGTAGTGGCTCTTATACAGGCGCAGCTCCGGGTCCTCGCGGTATTCGTGGTTGCCCACGGCGGTCATGGTGGAAAGCGACGGTGAGACCGACCTCGACTTGAACAGATGGACCGTCTCATAAAGCTCGCTCCAGCCTCCGTCGACCTGGTCGCCCACGTTCATTATGAAATTGATGTTGTCCTCAAACGGAGCGTCACCATACTTCTCGCTTACCGTGCGCTGCGCCGCCTTGAGCATCCATTCATAGTCCGAGCGTTCGTTACGCTGGTGGTCGCCTATCAGCAGCACACGTATCTTCTTTCCGGAACCTGGAGCCGGCATTGTGCGGAAGCGGTAAACATCACTGTTTCCTGCCTTGCTCTCCACGCGATAATAATACACTGCGTCAGGCTCAAGATGGTCTATCACAGCCGAGTTCCAGAAATGTCTTGCCGTGATACGGGTGGAGCCAGCCTCCACGGAGGACGAGAGATTGTCGGCGTCGCGACCGTATCTCACCACCGAACCGGCTCCGTCGGTCATGCTTTTCCAGTTGACGCATATCGAGTGTGAGGTGTTCATATAGATGTAAGGCACGGTCATCTCTGCCCTTCCCGCCGGTGCGACGGTAAGACGTATAGCCTGATATGTGCCGTCGCCCTTGTCAACGTAGTAGATGTCAGGCTCCGTGCGCTCCTGACCGTCTATCAGTTTACTGTCGCCTTCGGTAATCCTGACCTCGGAAAATCCTGAGACCGTCCTCTGTGCACCTGCATAATGCGAGGCAAACATCAGCATGCACGCTGATAAGATAATGTTTCTGTTCATTTTATTTGAGGTTTTCAGTTTATGTATAATAATGTGCTTCGCCGTTCACGGCATCCGTACGATGCCTGTTCCACATTGCGGTGACAATAAGATTAATATGGTTGTATGTCCTTAGTCAGACAAAATCCGGTTGCAAATATAAGCATTTTATATCATATAAAACAATCTGACCCTGTATATTTTTATCTTCTCACAGTATGACATAAGTCGCTTCTGTCCGCACCGTGCGCTTACACGGCATGAAGACTGCACATGTATGAAACCGTATAAAAATGCAAAACGGAAAGTAAAATATTTTGACAGATGAAATATCGGAAACAGAAATACGGCGCATCCGGGACATAACGGAAATTCCACGGAAACACTTTGAAATTCATGAAAAAACAATTTGAGAAGTCTGTCCACCGTCTACGGACATGCCGAAAAGGCTCTTCCGCATCTCAAAACATGCCGTTCCGTCATCCGGAAAAGGCATTGCCGGCACACGGAAGAGGCTCTTTGGCAATGCGAAAGGGTCTTTCTGACACTGCGGAAGAATGAATCCGGAGGCGCGGAAACGGCGATGTGAACATATCACACTGACTGTGAGACAATTGCGCCACCGCCTGAATACAAGCGTATTCGCATGCGGCGGCACTTCCGTCTGCAAACAGCCGATTCTCGCGGAGTTTATTTCAGCGCAGCCAGAATATTTATACGAAAAAAACGAATAAACTTGCAAAAACATATTAACGGGAAGAATTGTCACGTGCACACACACAAGCTGCACCACAAAAGGAAGATTGCTGTCGCAGGCACACACATAACGCAAAAAGGAGACCCGCCTTTCGGAGAGTCTCCCATAATCCGATTAATACATCAGCTTCATCTCACAACTACCTTGCGTATGCTTCCGTCGGACATTCTCACTATATTTATTCCCCTTTCAGGTTTATTGAGGCGGCGTCCGTCAATGCCGTAGCGCGCGTCCTCGACAGCCGGAGTGTCTGTGTCAGGACGCACGACACCGGTTGTTGTGAGCGTTGCATCATTGGAGTAAGCACTCTCACCGCTGCCGTAAACAGCCGTCACCGTGTACACAGCACCGTCATGACCGGCTTCCATGTCGGTAAATCTGTTGGCGGTCAGAAGTCCGGCATTTATCCTGACATTGTCGCGATAGACATTGTAACCCAACAGTTCATCAGCCTCACGGCTGCCGTCATAGGGAGCATATGTGAAGTCGTCGACCATGAGCATGACCACACGGCGCACGCACCGCACGGCAAAATATCGGGCGCCTTCGGGCACTTCAAACGTGTACTTGCGCCATCCGTCGCTCACAACGATATGGTCGTCCTCGTTAAGCTTGACAAAACTGTCGTGGTGATTGTCTGTGGTGGAGTAATATACATTTATCCACTCGTTGTCGAATGTTGCACCCTTGGCATAGAAAGATATCGTCTGCCGCCGTCCGTCAAGGCGCGGAGTGATGAGCCAGTCGTCGTTTTCGGCAGGCCAGTCTGCCGACGGGCACACAAGCATCTGCCTGCTTGCGTCATTAACAGGAACAAAGGCGTAGTCCTGATTGTCGTCCGTCCACACGCCCGCCTGCGCAAGGTTGAACACCTGAAATGCCATTGGCGCGCCCTGATTGTCGTAACTTACGGGGATGCGGGGCGACACAATGGTAGTCGACTTGTCGGCATCGTAAACGCTCCAAGCACCGATGTTGTCTATAATGAACGGCTCGTAGTCCTCAAAACCGTCTGTCACTGTATGCATTTCTCCATGCTCCACCGGCGCGACTGAGGATGCCGCATTCCATGTGAGCGACACATTGCCGGGGACACCTGTGGCTGAAAGACCGACGACAACGGGCAAATCAGAACGCCGCACAGAGGTGACGAGTGTACCGGAAACATCATTTCCGTCGAATTCATCGGCATCATACCTCACTACGGCATGCCATTCATGGCTGTCGGCGACAGCATCGGCAGGCGTGGCTGTGAGCTTACAGATTACACTTACGGTGCTGGCGGGGTTGACATCAGTTCCGTTGACTGTCGCAACGGTCTCTCCGTCGCGCACGAATTCCACCTTGTAGCCGCTGGCTACATTGCCTCCATGATTGAACACTGAAGCCGTATAGGTGACGTCATCGCCTATACCGGCTCGCTTGTTGTCTACCGTAAACGACGTGACGGCAAGGTCGTTGGCATATTCGGACTCGTCTATGCTTATGTTGTCTACATACATGTTGCGGTAGGCTCCGGCTTCAGCCTCGGCGATGGCGAGCAGTCCGATGTTGGCGAACGACGCCTTCTGCTTCGGCAGATTGACGACACACTCCACCCATCCGTCAGAGTTCTCGTTCTGATAGAACAGCGCATTGTCCACATCCTGCCATTCTCCGCCTTCAAAAGATATCTGAACCTGCAGCCGGTCGTTCACTTCTCCGTCCCAGTCTGGGTCATACCACGGACTGCGGGCTTTGTAAAACCAGAACCGGAGTTCAGGGTTGACGGCTCCGGAAAGGTCGATGAGCGGAGAGACATAGCGCGAACGGGTGTCGTAGTCGGCGTATTTTGACTCGGCGACAATCATTCCGTTGTCGCTGTCTTGCGTCATCACTTCCTCAAATTCGCCCATTTCATCGTCACCGATGGTGTGCCATTCGAAGTCTGCGGCATTGCCGTCAACAAACCATGGCACAGCAGGTGCCTGTCCGGAAAACGACTCCTTGTAGGGCAGTCCGAGCGGCACACCGCTCAGGACAGACGAAGACACAGTCACCTCACCGCTCTGCCCCGCAGCGACAGGAGTGACGGTGTAAGACACGAGAGCCTGACCGCGCTCCACAGGCACCTTGTCTGTGTAGGCGACACCCTTGAATGACGACGCTATAACCTTGCCGCCGCGGGCTATGGTGTATGTGATGTTGTCGAAATCGACATATCCTCCGTTAACAGAAGCTGCCGGAGCGTTCCATGTCACGGTGACGCTCTTGTCCGCATTGAGTCTCGCCACAACATCGGAAACGGCTACCGGAGCGTCGGGACCCACGAATATCTTCCGTTCGGAAGCCGCGCCCTCACCCTCGGCATTTGACGCAACAATGCGGTAGGTGTTGAATCCGTGTACCGGTTCCGTGTCTTTCCACGTCAGCCCCGCGCCCGGCTTCACATCTTTATATGTCTTTGCCGGGACGTCATTGCCGTTACGGTAGATGTTGATGTCCGTATTTCCTGACAGAATACCGTCGGTGGCTGTAACTTCAGGAGCATAAAACGACAGTTCCGCCGACATGCCTCCAAGCTCTGCCGGAACAACCGACAGACCGGTGACAGCACCGGGCACACCCGCCGAAGAGATGTCCGTCACATATACATTGTCTATGTCTATGCGGTGCATGTTGGGCTCGCTGTATGCGTAAAAGCCAAGACGGTAGGCTCCGTCAGAACTTACATATAGCTTGACAGTCTTTTTCCCGGAATCGGAAGACACCACATTATTATAATCGGCGAGTTCCGTGGTGAACGTTGATGGGTCGGACGATGTTCCGAGATACACTTTCAGATTTTCCGGTTTTGAGTTTATTCCGAGATGGAAACTGAGCTCATACACCCTTCCGGCAGAAAGATGGAACTCCGGAGAAATGCTCCAGTCGTCTCCCGGAAGACCTGTCTGATAATCCAACATGTATGCCATCGCACCGTTGAGAAATTCCCATGTGCGTCCGCCATTGTTGTCAACAAGTGTCCATCGGGCAAAGTCGTCTTCGGTGTCGAAGGTCTCTCCGAACACCACATCGCCGTTGCCGGCACGCGCACTGCCCGCAGCCAGAGACAGAAAAGCCGCAAACAGATGCTTTTTAATGAAATAATGTGGATTTACGTACATTTGTTTTGATTTTAAAGAATTAACGTTACAAAATTACATCAAAACCAATTTTCAATGTACAATTATCACTACTGCATTACCACTGCATTTCTATTCTGAACCTACAATATCATTAAGAAAATCGTGAATGCTCACACCCTGAGGCACACCGAGCTTCTTCCGCAGACGATGACGTGACGACTCGACGCTCCGCACCTCACGGAATGTAAGGGCGGATATTTCCTTTGTCGACATGCCTATGTGCAGATAGGCGCACAGACGCAGGTCTGTATTGCTGAGATTGGGATATTGCTGCGACAGACGGTTGAGGAAATCAGGATGCACTTCATCGAAGAATACCCTGAAATCCTCACTCACCGGTTTATCGTTATAATGTTGCAGGGCATGTATTATGTCATTGAGCCTTTTACGGTCCTGGCTCTTATTTTTCCCCATTCCATCGCAAATATCAGTCAGCCCGTCGCTTAACTTGCGGTGGAACTCGCTTATCGACGCAAGATCAATGGTGTAGGTGGTGAGCTGACGGTTCTTGCTGTCGAGCTGGTTGTTCATCTCCCGCTGGCGACGTTCGTGCTCGCGCTGCTCATAGTAGACAAGTCTGTCACGCTGAATATTTATGAGTCTGTTCTTTCTACGGTCGCTTCGGATGCGAAAGAGGAGTATGACTGTGAATGCGGCAAGTATTAAAAGGAATACTGAAACGACACACACCATGAGCGTGCGGAGGAAGACAATGGTACCTAATGTGCCGACCGAAGCCTCCAGTCTGCTGTTAGCGTTCTTCAGCCTTTCGGAGTCGTAGGCTACAAGAAGCTGCCGCAACTGCCTGTCACTGTTTTCCCGCCATACAGAATCGCCCGTCTCCTCATACTTTATAATATTGTGCAGTGCCTCAATGGAATCTCCTAATACGAACGATATGTCGGTAAGCTGACGATAGGAACGTGTCTGCACCGCCAACGGAGTGCCAGGCAACCTACGGTGTATGAGCCTCACCATGCGGCGTGCCTCACCTTCCTTACCGAGCAAAGCCTTGACATAAGCCGTATTGAGCATGGTCTGAAGAATGTCGGGATTGAATTTCAGGGATGACTGAAGGCGTGATGCCCTGTACAGTTCAGCCTCAGCACGTGTATAATCTTTCTGCGCGCAGTACACTTCGGCGCGGTTTGTGTATATCAACGACTGCCCGAGTCTGTCAGCAGATGACGTGTATCTGAAAGCACTGTCCATATAGCAGAGTGCCTCACCGTAATTTTTCAGGGCGTAGGATACAAGTCCAAGATTATTGTAATTGTCCCGTATATTGACCGAATCGTTCAAAGACAGGTTTATTCCAAGTGCCTGCCGAAGCAAATCTCCAGCATCGGAATAACGTCCTGAAGAATAGTATATCCCGAAGATGTCATTGCACAGGAGGGCATGAATGTGGTCTTCGGACAGCCCTCTGGCTCTGTTCATCGCACTGCGATACAGACGTAGTGCCCTGTCAAGGTCTCCGAGCGACTGATAATTCTTGCCTCTCAGACGGTCGACATTCATGAACAGCCGTCTGTCTTTAATACTGTTTTTCAACAAGGAAAGGCTGTCGGACAGACGGTTGAGCAGGAAGAGTGCTCTTGCATTATCACCGTGTTCTGTCATGGAAAGGGCTTTTATGTAATCGCGCTGTGCCTCGTCTGTTGCGCCATATGCTGGAAGAGCCGACAGAATGAATAAGAAAAGGAAGGAAAATGCGGCAGACAACAGCACGTGACAATGCCTCACACTGCCTTGCCTACACTTTTCCGCATCACTGAAAAAACCGCAACAACTTATATTTAACGCTATTTCATAAAAGGTCATTTTCATTCTCAGAAACTCAGAACATACGGCTCACTCGTCTGACTCCCTCTACAAGCGCGTCAATCTCTTCCCTTGTGTTGTACATGGCGAACGAAGCGCGCACCGCACCCTGTATGCCGTAACGCTGCATAACGGGCTGCGCGCAGTGGTGACCCGTACGGACGGCGATGCCGAGGCGGTCGAGCAACGTGCCCATATCGAGATGGTGGATGTCGCCCACAAGGAATGACACAACGGCGTCCTTATGCTCTGATGTGCCGAAAAGGGCGATTCCATCGATGGAACGCATCTGTTCCATGCAGTAAGAAGTAAGCTCGCGCTCGTGCGAAGAGATGTTTTCCAATCCTATATCATTAACATAATCGAGCGCCACGGCAAGCCCGTGGGTGGCTATGTAGTCAGGAGTTCCAGCCTCAAACTTGAACGGCAGACTCTGGAAAACAGTCTTCTCGAACGTCACGCTCTCTATCATCTCACCGCCGCCCTGGTATGGAGCCACTCTTCCTTGCCGTAAAGCACACCTATGCCGGTGGGACCGTATATCTTATGTCCGCTGAAAGCGAAGAAGTCACAGTCGAGCTCCTGCACGTCCACCTTGAAATGCGGTGTGCTCTGCGCCCCGTCTACCAGCACAGGCACACCGTGAGAGTGGGCAATGCGTATCATCTCCCTCACCGGATTGACCGTTCCGAGGACGTTGCTCACATGGGCGACACTCACTATCTTGGTGCGCTCCGTGAACATGCCGGCATACGCCTCCATGTCAAGCTCGCCCTCATCGTTCATCGGTATCACCCTGACAGCCACTCCGCGACGGGCAGCCTGAAGCTGCCACGGCACGATGTTGGAATGGTGTTCCATCACGGAAACGATGATTTCATCGCCCTCTTTCATGAATTCCTCGCAGAAAGAGGACGCCACGAGATTGATGCTCTCTGTCGTTCCGCGTGTGAAAATCACCTCTTCGGTCTTTCCGGCATTGATGAAACGGCGCACCGTCTCGCGCGCCGCCTCATGCAGTTCGGTTGCCTGCTGCGACAGATAGTGCACACCACGGTGCACGTTGGCGTTGGCGTTGAGATACTCATGCCGCATGGCGTCGAGCACACAAAGCGGCTTCTGCGTCGTGGCGGCATTGTCGAGATATACCAGCGGTCTGTCGTAGACTGTGGTGGAAAGTATGGGAAAGTCCCTGCGTATGGCGTTTACATCGTATGTCATAACCATGTTTTAATGACTGTAAAACCTTTTATTTGCACATGCTGCATCCCTGACACTTGCACAACTCGCCCCGGAAACGCTTCTCCACAAGGTAATGCAGACGGTCACGGAGCGGTTCGAGCGTTATCTTGTCAACGACCTCATTGATGAACGCGAACTCGAGCAGCAGGCGCGCCTCCTTCACCGGGATGCCACGCTGGCGCATATAGAACAGTGCGGCGTCGTTGAGCTGTCCCACGGTAGAACCGTGCGAGCACTTCACATCGTCGGCATAGATTTCGAGCATCGGCTGAGTGTACATGCGGGCTTCCTTTGTGGCGCACAGGTTACGGTTCACCTCATCCGACACAGTCTTCTGCGCACCCTCGCGAACAAGCACCTTTCCGGCGAACGCACCGACGGACCTGCCGTCGAGCACATACTTGTAGAGCTCATGACTCGTGCAATGCGACACCCTGTGGTCTATGAGAGTGTTGTTGTCGACATGCTGCTCCTTGTCGGCGATGACAAAGCCGTTGACGTCACACTCCGCCCCTTTTCCGCAGAGAGCGAGCTCAAGAGAGTTGCGTGTCACGCCGTTGTGCAGGGTTATGACGTTATGGCTCACACGGCTGTCAGCCTGCTGTTCTATGTACACATTGCTCACACGGCTGTTCAGATGATGGGTCTCCTCCATGCAATAAAGCTCGAGCGAGGCATTCGCCCCTACGTAAACCTCCGTCACCTGTGTGGCAAGGAAGCGGCGCTCATCGGCAGTATGGTCGCAGAAAAGCAGTCTCGCCTCGGCTCCCTCGTCAAGAACGATGAGCACACGGCGGTTCACCATCAGGTCGACATCAGCCCGGAGGATGTTTATCACCTGTATGGCGCGCTCCACCTTTACGTTGCGCGGCACATGCACAAGCAGTCCGTCCTGCGCCAGCATGGTGTTGAGAGCCGTCACGGCGTCAGTGTCCGTGCGGGCGATACGGGCGTAATAATCAGCGATGAAACCGGGGTTTTCGGCGGCATAAGCATTCAACGAGCCCACATAAACTCCCTCCGAAAGTGTGGACTTGGGCATGAGGCGGCTGTAGAAAGCATCGTTCACCACGAAGTAGAGCGACGTGCTCAGATTAGGGACGTCGCACCGGAACACATCGTAAGGGTTCACCGGAATGTCCAGACGGTTGAGGTTGAGACCATAGTCCGGACTGAAAATCGAGTCCATATCCGTGTATTTGTATTTCTCCACCTTGCGTGTGGGGAAACCGAGGCGACGGAAGTCATCGAACGCCTTGTCCCTGACGGCGTTCAGAGCCGCCGCGCTGTGGCTGAACAATGCGTCGCGTCCCGACCCGTAAAGGTCTATATACTGTTTTTCACTTCCCATAATCACTCCTCTCCGATTTCTGCCTTAATCCAGTCGTAGCCTCTTTTCTCAATCTCCTTCGACAGCTCCGGTCCGGCTGTCTTGACTATCCGTCCCTTGTAGAGAACGTGAACCACGTCGGGCTTTATGATGTCGAGCAGACGCTCATAGTGGGTTATGACGATTGTGCTCGACTCCGGTGTCTTCAGTTTGTTCACACCTTCCGCCACGATTCGCAGCGCGTCGATGTCCAGTCCGGAGTCTGTCTCGTCGAGGATGGCAAGCTTCGGTTCGAGCATAGCCATCTGGAAAATCTCGTTGCGCTTCTTTTCGCCGCCGCTGAAACCCTCGTTCACCGAGCGGCGGGTGAACTTGCTGTCAAGCTCCACTATCTTTCTTTTCTCGTTCATGAGCTTGAGGAAGTCGGCTGTCTTCAGTTCCGGCAGTCCCTGATACTTGCGTTTCTCGTTTACGGCAGTCCTGAGGAAGTTGGTCATCGACACACCCGGTATCTCCACAGGATACTGGAACGAGAGGAACAGTCCCTCGTTGGCGCGGTCCTCCGGCTTCATCTCCAGCAGGTTCTTTCCGTTGAAGAACGCTGTGCCGGCGGTCACCTCATACAGCGGATTGCCCGTAAGCACCGCGCTGAGTGTGGATTTTCCCGAACCATTAGGTCCCATTATGGCGTGCGTCTCGCCGTCCTTTATCGTAAGGTTTATACCTTTGAGTATCTCTTTGTCGCCTATTCTGGCGCGCAGGTCTTTTATCTCTAACATAACTGTATGTATTTCTGATGTGAGTATTTAATAATTATCCAAGTTTATCTTAGTCTTTTTGACGGTGCGGCGATGCTCCACACCGAGCAGAAAATCGACGAGACCGCTGAAGTCATCTCTCGTGAAAGCGAACGGGAACGTTGTCTTCAGAGCCACGGAAATGGCGTGGCGGTGCATCGGCGAGCGCGTGGCATAGAGTCTGTCCGAGCCGTTGTACCTGGTATTCACCTTTGTTTTCCCGTCGACGGCGAGGCGGAATCCGTAGTCCACCTCAAGGGCGATGCACGAGAAGAAATACATGTCCACCCCGACAGAAGGCGCGACACTGAGCAGCGGACTGCTCACCCGATAGTCGCGTTCATACATGGTATGCGAGGATGACATGCTCATCGTGCCCGCCGCACGGCGTCCCGACATGTTCCAGAAGGAAGCCGCCCCGAGGTAAGGTTGCAGCGGTTTGTCTGGCGACAGGAAGTACCACCGTCCTCCAAGCATTATCTGCGACATCGTGGCGGACACGTCTCCCGAGAAGTAATAAAGCCCCTCATGGTCGTAACCACCGACGACAGAGAATCCGGAATGCGGTATGAAATACTCGAGATGCGCCGAGAAGCCAGGTCCTCCGCCCGTCTTGACAGGGTCGTATTGCGTCGAGGGAGCATCATTGCCTGTCACAACAGGCATCACCGGACTTATTCCCACGCTCAGTGCCCAGCGTCTTGCCGCATCGTCCTGAGCCATGCCGGAGGCTGCCGCCATGCTCAGCGCAATGGCAAAGACAGCGATATGCGTTGGTCTCATATACAAAACCGTTTACTACATTATTATATATGTGTCATCCCACCGACCCTTCGAGCGACACGCTGAGGAGCTTCTGCGCCTCGACTGCGAACTCCATGGGCAGCTTGTTGAGCACTTCCTTGGCATAGCCGTTCACTATCAGCCCTATCGCCTGCTCGGTGGAGATGCCCCGCTGGTTGCAGTAGAACAGCTGGTCCTCGCTTATCTTGCTTGTCGTAGCCTCATGTTCCACTATCGCCGTGTCGTTGTGTATGTCCATATAAGGGAACGTATGCGCCCCGCACTCGCTTCCGAGGAGCAGGCTGTCGCACGAGCTGTAGTTGCGGGCGTTGTCCGCTCCCGACGTCGCCCTGACCAGTCCGCGGTATGAGTTCTGGCTGTGTCCGGCGCTGATGCCCTTGCTTATGATGGTGCTGCTCGTGTTTCTGCCCATGTGTATCATCTTGGTGCCGGTGTCCGCCTGCTGGTAATGGTTGGTCACGGCAACGCTGTAGAACTCCGCCTGAGAGTTGTCGCCGCGCAGGATGCACGACGGATACTTCCACGTTATGGCTGAGCCGGTCTCCACCTGAGTCCACGACAGTTTGGAGTTGACCCCGCGCAGGTCGCCGCGCTTGGTCACGAGGTTGTACACTCCTCCCCGTCCGTTCTCGTCGCCCGGGTACCAGTTCTGCACTGTAGAGTACTTCACCTCGGCGTTGTCCTTCACCACTATCTCCACGATTGCCGCGTGCAGCTGGTTCTCATCGCGCATAGGGGCTGTGCATCCTTCGAGATAAGACACGTAGGAGTCGTCGTCCGCCACTATGAGCGTGCGCTCGAACTGACCCGTGTTGCGCGCGTTGATGCGGAAATAGGAGCTCAGCTCCATCGGACAGCGCACGCCCTTGGGAACGTAGACGAACGAGCCGTCGCTGAAAACGGCACTGTTGAGCGAGGCGAAGAAGTTGTCCCTGTAGGGCACGACCGAGCCGAGATACTCGCGCACGAGGTCGGGATGGTTCTTTATGGCGTCGCCTATCGAGCAGAAGATGATGCCCTTCTCCGCGAGCTTCTCCTTGAAAGTGGTCTTCACCGACACCGAGTCCATGATGGCATCCACCGCCACACCGCTGAGCGCAAGACGTTCCTCGAGCGGGATGCCGAGCTTGTCGAACGTCTTCATCAGCTCCGGGTCTATCTCCTTCTTGCCGTCGTCCTTCTTCTTCGCCATAGGGTCGGCGTAGTAGGAAATTGCCTGATAGTCTATCTCCGGCAGGTGGAGGTGTCCCCACGACGGCTGTTTCTGTGTCTTCCAGAACTCGAACGCCTTGAGGCGGAAGTCGAGCATCCAGTCCGGTTCGCCCTTCTTCTGCGAGATGAGACGCACCACGTCCTCGTTAAGTCCCTTGTCTATTATATCCGTATGCACGTCTGTGGTGAACCCGAAAGCATACTTCTGCTCCGCCACCTTGCGCACATATTCATTCTGATTGTTGTTTATCTTCTCCATTTGTGTTTCGTTGTCTTGTACGCATGCGATATGCACGCTCTGCAAGTTTACAAAGATAATGAATAAAAAGAATGAAAACAAAAAACGGAACATAAAAAATCAAAACCCGGAACGATGTTTCATCCAAATCAATCACACGCTTTAATAAATGTCGGATAAATTATATCGGACTGCCGGATTTGGAATGTTGCAAACCGACTTCATTATAAATAAATTGCACAGGACATCTTTCTCTATTACAACCTCTTTCATAGCGAAGCATATAACCATGCATATTTGTATTTGGAACAAGACGTATGTGATGGCGATTCAAAGAAAACCGGGAATGTGAAAAAACGGCATTGTCCCAGAGTAAAACCGCAATGACTATCACACATCTTCTCCATTAGCGTGCCCACATTCGCATACGGCTGTGCGGAACGGACTGTATGAACCCTGTAACACGCGCCTTTTATTCATCAACACGACAATAACGAATGTGCATGGACTATCATAATGTAAGACAATACTTTGATTGTATAAATATGCGGAAAATGCTCCGGGGAGTGAATATTCATACAGCGTCAACTCCACGAGAGCCGTTTATTTGCGGAGGAAAGTGCTTGCGGTTGTAAATACGCGAGTTTCGGGCGGTTTTTATAAGGCGTTGTAATACAGCTATTTATAATATTCTGACAGACAAGAAGGGCTTTACGGTGTGACGGAAGAGTACGTTCGGGCTTGCGAAAGAGGCTTTATGACATCACGGAAGAGCCTTTATTGCGTCATGAAAGGGGCTTTTCTGTGAAGAGGAAGAGCACATTTCACAATGCGGGAAAGGCTCTTCGGGTGATGAGACCGCACATTTCGGGCTATCAGACAGTATCATGACGCCATGAGAAAGGCTCTTTCGCGGGCTGTGAGTGACACGAAAGGGTAATCGCATTTCTATTTCACGATTTTCTGTTGTAGTGTTTTTTTACTTTCCGAAACGTATATTTATGCAGATTCTTACGGTTTCATCGGTCTTTTATTAATACAAAAACAAGTTGCCGTCAAGCCTGTCCATGGAACGAAACGGAGCGATGAGGACGCCAGGCAGGAAGACGGTGGAGGGATGCGGGAGGCATGTCAGAGCGTGGAGAGCAGGGCGTCCATGCGACTGACGCGCACGAGAAAAGTCTTTCTAAGATTGTCGCACGAGGAGCGGAACGACACAAAGGTGTCGAAACGGGCGGGATCGAGCGATGCCCACATGCGTTCATCGGCAAGCGCGGAAGGCTCCATCTCTGCACGCCAGCGGTCAAAACAGCCGATTACATCGGGAATTTGAGCCTTCAGTACCTGCCATCGAGCCTCACGAGAGCGACAAACTGCGGGTCGGAAAGCAGACGGTCGAACCACAGGGCGTTGCGGTTGTAGAGGCTGTCTGTGGTAAGCAGCCGCACATCCTTGCGGTTGAGGCGCGACGGACGGAGGTCGCCTCCCGCGTCAACGCCCACAGAGATGAAGGCAAGGTCGAAGTCCCAGACAGGTCCGGCAGTGAGTCTGCCGTCCTCGCCGCAATACATGTAACAGCTGCGGGGACCGTTTGGCTCGGCGTTCTGCGCTATCTCGCACACCAGCCACCAGTCGGCGAACGACGTGGAGTCAATATATCTGTCGTATATACCGTTCATGTCGGGATGTGGGGAATAGAGTTTTTGCTCGATTTCATCGAACATCCGACGGGCTTTTTCCATCATGTCGGAGGTCGGCGGGTCGGGAGACTTGATGTTGACGGGCAGCCTCCGGTGAGCGGTATGGAATCGAGGAGAGCCATCGTCGTAGCTGTCGAGCTCGAAAAGGAATCCGCGTTTTTCGTCGATTTCAACGCGACCGCGCGCCACCCTTATCTGTTCGCAAAGCAGATAGCAGCCCTGCGGCTGTCCGTTCACCACAACATCCACCTGCCGACAGTCAGGTGTCCATGCAAGAGAGGTGCGGCGCGCGAGCTCGAGGGCGAGCATGTTGCGCATCAGACTGTGGTCCATGAAATTGGCGAGCAGTGCCCACCGCTTGCCCGGAGCCATGCCGAGAAGGGGATGTCTGCCGTCGAGACGGATGGCGTAAGGCTTTTTCGGTTTGGTAAAGGTGGAGTGTCCCCGACCCTTCACATCCACGTCGCTTGAGCAGAAATCCTCGGTTCCATCGGGCATCACTATCCTCATGCGGCATCCTTTCGTCCATTTGTCGCGTGAGGTTATCGCCGAAGAGCCGGGCGTGTCGATGTATATCACCGGCAGACTGCCGGCATACGCACGCGCTGAAAGCACAAGGAGAAGAAACGGCATCAGCCATGTGCGCACCTGTGCGTAACCGTGCGGAAAAAGCGAAAAGGAAATTTCTGACCTACTCATATGCCATATATGTTTTCTGTGTTTTGTCCGCTACGTTCAGGAACAACGCCAGCGGATGAATGAAAGTATTTTTTCTCATTGCTATCCGACACACCAGGAGGTGACGCCCATTACGCAAGGGCGCTGCGACGCCACGCCAACACTAAGCGCGCGATGCCTGCCTGTAGCAACGGAAGAATCATTTATTCCGTCATAAATCGGCTGGACAACCGTCTTTCCGTAATAAAAAAGCCGGGAAAAACCATCCTCACGGAACGTTTTCCCGGCACAGTATGATATCTTTATTTATCTTTTCAAGCCGATGACACGCGGAACGGGGCGTCAGAGTTTCTGCTGTACCTCTATCTCGGTGAATGTCTCGAGGATGTCGCCCACCTGAATGTCGTTGAAGTTGACAAGGCTTATACCGCACTCGAAGTTGGCTGCCACCTCCTTCACGTCGTCCTTATAACGCTTCAGGGCATTGATGTCCGCGGTGTGTACGACGATGCCGTCGCGTACGACACGTGCGCGGTCGGTGCGGTGAACCTTTCCTTCGGTGACATAAGCGCCGGCAACCGTGCCCACCTTCGATATCTTGTAGACCTCGCGCACCTCCACCTGTCCGGTGACAATCTCCTTCTTCACCTTCTCAAGCATGCCTTCCATAGCCGACTTCACATCGTCTATGGCATCGTAGATGACTGAATAGGTGTTTATCTCCACGCCGTCCTGCTCAGCCTGCTTGCGCGCCGCAGCCGACGGACGCACCTGGAATCCCACGATGATGGCGTCGGAAGCGTCTGCCAGAGTAACGTCGCTCTCTGATATCTGACCCACAGCCTTGTAGATGACATCCACCTTTATCTTCTCCGTGGACAGCTTTATGAACGAGTCGCTCAACGCCTCTATACTTCCGTCGGTGTCGCCCTTGACGATGATGTTGAGCTCCTTGAACGAGCCGAGGGCTATGCGGTGGCTTATGTCGGAGAGCGTAAGACGCTTCTGTGTGCGCAGTCCCTGCTCGCGCTGGAGCTGCAGACGCTTGTTGGCAATGTCGCGTGCCTCCTGCTCTGTGTCCAGAACATGGAACGTGTCGCCTGCTGTCGGAGCTCCGTTAAGACCGAGGATTATTGCCGGCTCAGCCGGTCCGGCACTCTCAATGCGGCTGTTACGCTCGTTGAACATTGCCCTGATGCGTCCGTAGTTGGTTCCCGCTATGACATTGTCGCCCACCTTCAGCGTACCGTTTGACACGAGCACGGTAGACACGTAGCCGCGTCCCTTGTCGAGAGACGACTCGATGATTGATCCGGTAGCCTTGCGCGCGGGGTTCGCCTTAAGGTCGAGCATCTCCGCCTCAAGCAGCACTTTCTCGAGCAGTTCCTTTACTCCGATGCCCTTCTTTGCGCTTATCTCCTGACACTGGTACTTTCCTCCCCACTCCTCTACAAGCAGATTCATGTTGGCGAGGTCCTCCCTTATCTTGTCGGGATTGGCTCCCGGCTTGTCAATCTTGTTTATGGCGAACACCATCGGCACGTTCGCTGCCTGCGCATGTGCTATCGCCTCCTTGGTGGTAGGCATCACACTGTCGTCCGCAGCGATGATGATGATGGCTATATCAGTTACCTGAGTACCGCGCGCACGCATAGCTGTGAACGCCTCATGTCCCGGAGTATCGAGGAACGTTATGCGTCTGCCGTCCTCCAGTCTCACGTTGTAGGCACCGATGTGCTGCGTTATTCCGCCCGCCTCTCCGGCTATGACGTTTGTCTTGCGTATGTAGTCGAGCAGCGAGGTCTTGCCGTGGTCCACATGACCCATTACCGTTACGATGGGCGCACGGGGCAGAAGGTCGTTCTCGTCGTCCTCGGTCTCGGTGATGGCTTCCTGCACCTCAGCGCTCACATATTCGGTCTTGAAGCCGAACTCCTCGGCTACGAGGTTGATGGTCTCGGCGTCCAGACGCTGGTTGATGGACACCATGATGCCCACGCTCATAAGGGTTCCGATGACCTGGTTGACGGAGATGTTCATCATGTTGGCAAGTTCGCTCACGGTGACATATTCCGTCAACTTGAGCACCTTGCTCTCCTTGCGCTCCTCAAGACGCTCCTCATTGAGCTTCTCCTGCACAGCCTCGCGCTTCTCCTTGCGGTATTTGGCTCCCTTCTTGTTCTGGTTCTGCTTGTTGGTGAGCCTTGCGAGCGTCTCCTTAACCTGACGTGCGACGTCCTCCTCGTTCACCTCGATTGGCTTGTGGTTACGGTTCTTGTTCTTCTTTTTCTTACCGGAGCCCGACTTGTTGTCCGCCGCGCGCTGCGCTTCCTGCTGTGATGCGGCGTTGATGTCGACTCTCACCTTGTTGATGCGCTCGCGTTTCTTCTTCTCGCCACGCTGCTGCATCACCTTCTCCTCGCGTTCCTTGCGTTTCTCCTCCTTTGTTTTCTTCTTCGGGCGGGTGCTCTGGTTGAGCGCGTCGAGGTCGATACGCCCGAGCACATTCACCTTTGTGGCATTCAGGATTTTCTTCTCACTCTTGGTCGTGAATATGTTTGTGGAGGCTTTAGTGCCCTCCGCAGCGCTGTGTCTTGCGGAAGCCTCCTTCTTCTCCGGCTCAGTCTTCCCGACTCCCGGCTCATTCTTCACGTTGTTCTTTTCTGTCTTCTTTACTTCAATCACGTTGTCGGTATTATTTTTTTCAGTGTCATCAACGCGCGTGTCTGCGGCAGCCTGCGGGGCAGCCTCAGCTGGAGCATTAATTGTCTGGGTTGGTTCAGATAGGTTTTTATCAACGGATTTCACCTGACTGCCGGCATCAGTCTTGTGTTCCTTTTCCTTTTCCGCATCAGGCACAGAAGCTTTTCTCGCGGCAGCTGGTTTGTTGATGCTGTCGAGATCTATCTTGCCCAATGGCTTGTACTGCTGCTGCGAGGCGGTGGAAAGAAGTTTGTCGGCACGGTGATCCTTCGGTCCCTGCGCACGCTTCTTCTCCTTCGGTTTCTTCAACTGAAGTTTTTCAGCCTGCGTCCTCACCTCCTTGTCCTGCTGGAACTCACGCATGAGAGCCTGATACTGCTCATCGTTGAGTTTGAAGCTCGGCTCCGGTTTCACTTCGCCCAGTTCACTTCTTTTCTCAAGGAACTCCACTGCCGTCTGGAGTCCTATGTTCAATTCACGTAATGCTTTATTTAACCTGATGCTCATATTTATTATTTTCATGACGCGCACGCCGCACTTTTCCTGTCAGTCCGGTGCGGACGGCGCATTTCTGTGTTCTTTCTTCTAATATACTTAAAATCAACAAGCTTATTCACAACAGTAAGGCGCAGCCGGCAATAAGTGCGGGCTACGCTCTGTGTCATTATCCCTCGAATTCCGCCTTGAGAATCCTGAGCACGTTGTCGACGGTCTCTTCCTCCAGGTCAGCCTTCTCGACAAGCATCTCGCGGGGCGCGTTGAGCACAGCCTTCGCCGTGTCCAGTCCGATGGAACGTATGGCGTCGATAACCCACTGGTCTATCTCGTCGGAGAATTCTTCAAGATATATGTCCTCGTCAGCCTCATTGTCGTCAATCTCCCTGAACACATCGATGGTGTATTCGGTAAGCATCGACGCGAGCTTTATGTTGAGTCCGCCGCGTCCGATGGCAAGGCTCACCTCCTCGGGCTTGAGGAACACCTCCGCCTTGTGGTTCTCCTCGTCCACGTTGATGCTCGATATTCTGGCGGGACTGAGCGCGCGCTGTATGAAGAGCTTGGTGTTCGCGGTGTAGTTGATGACGTCTATGTTCTCGTTGCACAGCTCACGCACGATGCCGTGCACGCGGCTTCCCTTCACTCCCACGCACGCTCCCACGGGGTCGATGCGCTCGTCGTAGCTCTCCACAGCCACCTTGGCTCTCTCGCCCGGCATGCGTGCTATCTTACGGATGGAAATGAGTCCGTCGGCTATCTCGGGCACCTCAGCCTCGAGCAGACGCTGGAGGAACACCGGGCTTGTGCGAGAAAGGATAATCTTCGGGTTGTTGTTCTCGTTGTCCACACGGTGTATGACTGCCCTGATGGTCTCGCCCTTGTGATAGGTGTCGTTCGGTATCTGCTCCATCTTCGGCAGGATGAGCTCGTTGTTCTCGTCGTCCACCACGAGCACCTCGCGCTTCCACACCTGATACACCTCACCGGCAATGATCTGTCCGACGCGGTCTTTATACTTATTATATAATGAGTCGTGTTCCAGCTCAAGTATCTTCGAAGCCAGAGTCTGCCTCAGATTGAGGATGGCACGGCGTCCGAACTTCGCGAAATCGACACGTTCGGACACGTCTTCTCCCACTTCATAGTCGGGCTCAATCTTTCTTGCCTCTGTCAGCGAAATCTGTTTGTTGTCGTCCTCCACCTCATCGTCTGCCACAACGACACGGTTGCGGTATATCTCGAAGTCGCCCTTGTCCGGATTGACAATGACGTCGAAGTTCTCGTCACTGCCGAATATCTTGGCAAGAACGTTGCGGAAGCTCTCCTCAAGCACGCTCACCAACGTGGTACGGTCAATGTTTTTCGTCTCCTTAAATTCTTTGAAAGAGTCGAACATGCTCACGACCGGTTCTTTTTTCATTGCTGCCATAGCTTTATTTGAAGTTTATTAAGTATTTTGTATATTTCACTTTATCCATCTCGTAAGTGTGGTCCACCTCGACTGTCTGCGGGCGTTTCTTGCCCTCAACCCTCATTTTCTCAGCCACACTCACCACGAACGTGTTGCCGTCAACGCTTTTAAGCAGCCCCTTGACCTTACGGCCGTCTCCGTCGAGCACCTCAACCTCCTTGCCGACAAAGCACTCATACTGCTGCGGCACCTTGAAAGGCTGACCCAGACCAGCCGAGCCTACCTCAAGCTCGTAGTCTTCCTCATCGCGGCTCAGACGCTCTTCGATGAAGCGGCTCAGCTCCACACAGTCCTCTATCCACACACCGTCGGCATGGTCTATCTCCACCACGATCTTATCATCCGGGCTGACTTCAACATCCACAAGAAAATAGTCCTTGTCCTCCAGCCACTGTTCTACAATACCTTTTACGACGTTTTTGTCTATCATATATAATTGGTTAAATAAAATGAGGAGCCCTGTGTCGGAGCCCCTCATTCCTCTGAATGCTGCAAATTTACGAATTATTCCGCACGCGCACAAATATTTTGCATCTTTTCTGCAAATGCATTGCAAATTAATTCCTTACATACCATTCCATCGCTCCCTACAAGCCATCCCTCAGCTTCCCGCACATCTTTTCCTGACCGCTTACACACCATCCCTTATTTCCATATATACCACTCCTTATTTCCTTGCACACATTCCCTTAATTCCCTACACACCACTTATTAATTTCTTACGCACTGCTTATTAATTCCCTACGCACTGCCCCGCCACTACACCCAAACAAAAATACATCTCCGTAGGGGACGGAAAACGGAATCATTACGCAAAAATGAGAAAAAACATCCAACGACAACTCCACGAGAATGCTTTAAAACCGAGACATAGTAACTTCTTCCACAAATACGCGATTTTTCCGCATTTAAGACAACCACCTGACAGCCAGCCACATACACCACACAGCCACGCATCATCCACCCTTCGTCTGCCCCGAAAAGCCTTTTCCGCAACCCGAAAGAGCCTTTTTCGCACCGCAAAACAGCCTTATCCACACCATAAAACAGCCTTATCCGCAACCAAAAAGAGTCTTTTCCGTAACACAAAACCGCCTTTTCCGCCAACGGAAAGCAAGAAAATGACACATCCGAACCTGTTTTCCCAACTATCCGCACTGCCACGGACATTCCGAAAAACCTATTTCACAAAAAAGTGCTGTCAATATTTTTTACTTCCGTTCTGTGCATTTTTCATTCCACACAACACTTCGCCCACTCCGCCAAACGCACCATTCCGCACGCCAAACAGACAATTCCTGTCATGCGAGCAAGCCTGTCCCATCACGCCATCGCATTCCAGTATCAACGCGCACGGCACACTACAGTGACGCAAAAACACCACAGCAGCATAGCGTTCCACGCACCTTTCCTCCGTAAAACCAAAACATCAGGAAACAAAAAAGGAACTGCCTGATGCAGTTCCTTTAGTGCGCTTCAAGATGGGCTTGAACCAACGACCCCCTGATTAACAGTCAGGTGCTCTAACCAACTGAGCTATTGAAGCATTTGCCTTAATTGCGATGCAAAAGTACAGCGTTTTTTTCATTCCGCCAAACATTTTCGCGAAAAATTTCAAATTTATCTCAAAAAAACGTCATTATGGGTGTGTCGGCATGTATTAAACTGTGTTTTACGGCAGCGGAAGGGCTTATCCGACATTCCACAGGGGCGTTTCGGAGATGCGCGCAAGGGCGTGTTTAAGTGCATGACACGCTACCGCGCTTTGAAAAACCGGCGTTGCGCCATGCCGTATTATGAAAAATAAATACATTTTATTTTGTCCGGCACATAACTTGCATTACCTTTGCATAAGGTAAGCTGCACTCAGGAAACTGAAAGCAAGCTCTCTTTCCATTCGTTGGCATTACCTTTGCATAAGGTAAGCTGCACTCAGGAAACTGAAAGCAAGCTCTCTTTCCGCCCGCATGCATTACCTTCACACACTCTTTACGTACAATTACCATATTATATTTATATATAAGCCGATTATGAGAAAAAACATACTGTTCTGCGTGATGCTGCTTGGCGCCGTCACGGCTCTCGCGCAGAAAAACGATGACCACAACTTCAAGGTGGCGAAAAACCTCGATGTGTTCAATGCCATATACAAGAATCTCGACCTCATGTATGTGGATACGCTCGACGCCGACGAGGTGATAGGCAACGGAATAAAGGCGATGCTGCGCAGCCTCGACCCCTACACCGAATATTATCCCGAGGACAAATCGGCGGAGTTCAAGCAGATGCTGACAGGAAAATATGCGGGCATCGGCTCGATAATAAGCTACAACTTCACTCTGAAAAGGGTTGTCATAAACGAGCCTTATGAGAATATGCCGGCGGCGGAGGTGGGTCTGAAGAAGGGCGACATCATACTTAGCATCGACGGGGAGGACATGACCGACAAGACAAACGCCTATGTAAGCGAGCACCTGCGCGGCACGGCGGGCACCACTCTCGAGCTTAAGATACACCGTCCGACCACAGGCAAGGACATGACTTTCAAGATACAGCGCAAGGCTATACAGATGCCCGACCTTCCATACTACGGCATGCAGGACGGTGACATAGGCTACATAGACCTCGACTCGTACATTGGCGAGAACTGCGCGAAGGATTTCCGCCGCGCGTTCATCGACCTGAAGAAGCAAGGAGCGAAAGGACTCGTGCTCGACCTGCGCAACAACGGAGGCGGATCGGTGCAGGAGGCACTGTCCATACTCAACATCTTTATCCCCAAAAACACCGACCTGCTGTCAATGAAAGGCAAGATGCAGCGTTCCAACCGCGACTATAAGACCACCGTCGAACCCATCGACACGGTGATGCCGATAGTAGTCCTGGTGAACGGCATAACGGCAAGTGCCAGCGAGATAACGAGCGGAGCGTTGCAGGACCTCGACCGGGCAGTGATAATGGGAACACGCACCTACGGCAAGGGACTCGTACAGGTGCCAAACGTGCAGCTGCCTTACAACGGCAACCTGAAGCTCACCACAGCCAAATACTTCACTCCCAGCGGACGCTGCATACAGGCTATCAACTACAAGCACTCGCAGGGCGGATACACCGAACACGTGCCCGACTCACTCACGCGTGAGTTCCGCACACGCAACGGACGCATCGTGCACGACGGCGGAGGCATAGAGCCGGACATCAAGATAGAGCCTGACTCGCTCCCGAACATAGCCTACTACCTGCAGCGCGTGGACACAACAGACCTCATGTTCAACTATGTGGTGGACTACATCAAGGCTCACCCCACGATAGCCCCGGCGGCGGAGTTCGAGATAAGCGACTCCGACTACGAGCAGTTCAAGCAGCGCGTCATCGCAAGCAGCTTCACTTACGACCGCGTGAGTGAGAAATGTCTCGAGGAACTCGTAAAGCTCGCCAAGTTCGAAGGCTACTACGAGGACGCCAAACCCGAGTTTGAGGCTTTGGAGAAAAAACTGAGTCACAACATCGCAAAGGACCTCGACTTCGACTATAACAAGAGGATGATAAAACAGATTCTGTCGTCCGACATCGTGACGGCATACTACTTCCAGCGCGGCGCCATAGAGAACGCCCTGCGCTACGACAAACAGATGAAGGAGGCGATACGCCTGCTGAGGTCGCCAGAGGAGTATGCGGCGATACTGAAGCCCAAGAACGAAGGCAAATAAGTGCACATAAGCTATAACACTGAATCGGTCATCAGAACACCGATTATACGTTTAAGGTTAATTGTCAGCCCTAAATCCGTCTTCCGCACTGCCGCAGTCATCTTGCATCAGGTTTTTTCCCGGTGCAGTCCGTCACATCTTCGATAAAGCAGGATACAGTCCGCCTGACAACAGCATGAAACAAGAATGGAAGTCTGATGACCTGTTAGGGATAACGGCGGCAATGCCGGGACTGACAAGACACATATTGAAAACCGGGACATCATTACGCAGCCACGACGCGCGAATGATGTCCCGGTTTTGTATATCCTCCTCTCTGATACGTTTCGTCTTGTACTTCTGCCCGTGCCGCAGGATTACCTCACGGGCGTGACCGCGCACATCCGGGTCAGTGCAGATGCGTGCGGTAGAACTCCACTATGCTGCCGAAAGGTATCTTCTCCATGTTGTCATACAGGTCGGTGTGGCTCGCTCCCGGCACAATCAGCAGTTTCTTGTTGTCGCCCTTCAGACGTCTGAAAGCGTCCTCACCGAAATAGCGCGAGTGGGCTTTTTCTCCGTGTACTATCATCACCGCATTCTCTATCTCTCCGATGTATGTCATCAGCGGCATGTTGAGGAAAGAGAGAGCCGACGTGGTGTTCCATCCGTCGTTGGAGTTGAGCGACCGTCTGTGATAGCCACGCTCCGTCTTATAGTAGGCATGATAGTCCTTCACAAACTGCGGAGCGTCCTCAGGCAGCGGATCCACCACTCCTCCGGCGCGCGCGTACGTCCCGTTGCGGTAGTCCTCAGTGCGCTGCGAGCTGAGCATACGGCGCATGGCGTTGCGCGCTCCGGCACTGTCAGCCTCATCAAAATATCCGTTTGCCGTCACGCGGCTCATGTCATACATCGTCGAAGCCACCGCCGCCTTTATGCGGGTGTCCACAGCAGCCGCGTTGAGAGCGAGTCCGCCCCACCCGCATATGCCGAGAATGCCTATGCGCGAGGCATCCACATCATCGCGAACGGACAGCAAGTCGACCGCCGCGCAGAAGTCTTCGGTATTGATGTCGGGCGACGCCACATAGCGCGGACTGCCTCCGCTCTCACCCGTAAACGACGGGTCGAAGGCTATGGTGAGGAACCCGCGCTCTGCCAGTTCCTGAGCATAAAGACCTGAAGCCTGCTCCTTCACGGCTCCGAACGGACCGCACACCGCCAGAGCAGGCAGCTTGCCGTCCGCGCCGACGGGCTTGTAGAGGTCTGCCGCAAGCGTTATGCCGTAACGGTTGCGGAACGTCACTTTCTCATGACTCACTTTCTCACTCTTCGGGAATGTCTTGTCCCACTCTTTTGTCAATTCAAGTCTGTCCATATCAGTATCGTTTTTATATGCCGTCTGGGCATCGGTTGTCAAAGCGGCAGCCATAACAGCCGCTGTCATTACGGTTTTTATGTTCATATCGCAAGTATGTTTTGTTGTTCGATGCAAAGATACTTACGATACAAATACGGCACAATACCTCTTTGACGGACATATATACCAGTTTTACGGATTCATGTCCCACACCGCCCAGAGAGCCATGCAAGAAAATCCCGGCGCGTTTATGCGCCATCCGCCCCACTCCCACTCAACTGTGTAAGCGTCCCCGCAATTAACAGTTTTAAGTTAAAAGGCATGTCTGTAAAAGCCATGCCGCGATGCTGCGGAAACATGATGACGGGGCAGGAAAACGCATTCAGACGCACCATAAACACTCCGCCATCATGCCTTCCGGAGGTATCCGGTGTGCCGGAAAGCCCGTTCCGTCTCACGTAAAAGACCGTTCCATCGTCCGGAAGAGGCTTTGCCACACTGCGGAACGGGCTTTTCCGCATCATGGAAAAGCCCGTTCCGTAAAAAGAAAAATATCATGAGGACGCGTTCTTTCCGCCCAACCGTCTGGCGGTCAGCACATTGCGGAAAAGCTGAAAAACACGCGGTATAACGTGCGGAAAAGCATTCGGTGCGGAGAAACACGCGCGTTCGCGGCATTGTCTTAACATTCAGCCGCCGTATGATTAAGAATATTCAATCATAATCAGATATAAAATATAAAACGATATTATAAATCATATCTGACAAATATGTGTCTTTCCACCGGGAAAACCGTCAAAACGAGAATGCCGTCACGGCTGCACGGGCAGCAAGGACAAGGCGTCCGGTGACATGCCTGCCGCTCCGCCGCAGGTCAGTCGAACGTCGCAGGCAACGCCATCATCTGGCAGGCGATGGTCAGAGCCATGCGTCTGTGCCCTTCGGCGTTGGGGTGCAGGCGGTCGGTCTTGCCATTGCTGAAACAGTGGACGAACGAGTCGTTGAGCGGATAGAGCCCGCTCAGGCTGTTGAGGTCTATCACGGGCACTGCCCACACACCAGCCGCCTCCCTCACGGCATCCACATATTCGTCGAAGAAAGCGCCGATGCTGTTGGCAAACCGCTCGTCAGGCTGGACGTTGTCCGGTCCGAAACATGCGTAGGCGCGGTGTATCGGAGTGAGCACCATTATCTGTTTGTCGGGATAATGGGTCTTCAGAAAGTCCATAAGCATGTTTATCCTGCCTCTGAACGTGGCTCCGCTCATCACGTGAGTGCGGTATTTCCGCACTGTCTTCACGCCTCCGCCCACAACGGTCTCGCGCTCGCCCGTATCATACCATTCGCCAAGGGGCACGCCGCCGTTATAGTCGTTGGTTCCGGCGAACACCACAATGGCGTCCACACTGTCGCCCTGCTCGGCGAGCATACGTTGCGCCTGACCGTACAGGTCGCTCATCTGATGGCCGTTGACGCCATACACCAGCGGCACTATACCGAGCATGTCGGCAAGAAACTCCCAGTAGCAGCGGGTGGTGCCCACGTGATGCGGGTCGGTGATGGAGTCTCCAAGGAATGCCACGCGGCGTCCCCGCCACCGGCTGTCAGAAAGGTTTCCGCCGTCAGAACCGGCACCGCGCAAGGCAAATGCAGGCACAGGCATGAGTTGTGCAAGCAGTATGAGCGTCGCCATGAGATAAGCCGCTGACCTGCGTCGGATGTTTTTCATAATCATAAGTCGTGTTTTTTATGAGTCTGTATATAGCACACAAAGTTAACGATTATTTTCGTCCGCAGCACAAAACGGATATGTTTATTTGCAGAAAATGACTTATAATGCACGGAAAGACGGCTGTGTGCGGCGGCGGGCGTCGCACTGTCGGCGCGTCGCATGGCGTTTTCCAGACAGAAAGGAACGGATGACGGTTCATTGCAAGCGCATCCGCGACGTACTCTCAGTACAAAAAAAGGAGGCAGACATAAGGAATATATGTTCCCGTATGTCTGTCTCCTTTCATTCATATGCCGTATGACGCAGGCGCGCAGGCGCGCCTCCAGCCGTCAGGCATGTCATTTCACGACAACCTTGCGCACAGTGCCGTCAGACAGTCTCTCGATGTTGATGCCCCTGACAGCCTTGTCAAGCTTGCGCCCGTTGAGGTCGTAGCGTGCCGTGACCTTCACGTCTGCCGGAGCGTCCGTGCTTACTATGCCCGTCGACTCGTCGCAGACAAACCTGATGACTATCTGTCCGTTGAGCTCGCCAGCAGCGTTCTTCACCACTCCGGCAGGTATTACGGCAGTGTAGCCGTGTCCTTTCTCAGCCTTGAAGGCGTTTGTGAATCCGTCGAAGTCGGAGCCCCAGACCACGAGCGTGTTCTTGCTCTTCTCGCTCACAGAGGCTTTCCATCCGTCGTCGGGCAGTATCTCCCTGCCTCCTGCGAGCTGACCGTCGAACAGACTTGCGTAAGGCGAGGCGTTGACAACGGTGACAGGCTCGGCAAACTCCACCTCAACCGACATCGGCATCCAGCCCGGCTCCACCTTGGCTCCGGCGGCGGGAGTGGTAGACACGTGCGTGAACACGCCCTTGTCTGTCTCCTCTATTGTGAGCGACGTGCCGTATCCTGCGTCGCGGTAGGATGCCGCACAGCCCTTCGGCACGTAGAGTGTGGCACCGCTGACACCGTAGAACTGGTCCTCATACGGTTCGTATATCTCTTCAAGTTCGGGCGGGGTGGCACCCAGGCAGTTGATTGTCTTCAGCGCGGTGCAGCCCAAGAACACGCGGTTGCTGATGTATCTGAGTCCAGAGGGGATTGTTACTGTGGTCAGCTTCTCACATCCCGCGAAAGCCGCGCTGTAGAGTGTCTCCGTGCGTTCGGGCAGTGTCACCTCCGTGAGCTGCGTCGCTGCGAAAGCCTGCTCGCCTATCATCACCATCGACGACGGCAGGTTTATGCTCTCGAGAGCCGACTCGCAGAAAGCGTAATTGTCCACCGCGAGGAATCCTTCGGGAAGGGTCACCTTCTTTATCTCGCTTCCGGAGAACGCGCCACCGTATATGCCGATGCACGATTTCGGAAGAGTAAGCTCGTAAAGTCCTTTTGTCGGTGCGGCGTAGAGCACTTTCCTGTTGGTGCTGTATATCACTCCTCCGTCTGCCACGAAGTTCTCGTTACCGCTCTCCACGGTGAGAGTGGTGATGCCGGTGTTGGCTACAAAGTTCACGCCCACTTCCTCGAGCGACGCCGGAAGTTGCAGGCTCGTGAGCGCGGTGCACATGAGGAACGCGTCCTCACCTATGTAGCTCACGCTTGAAGGGAGGTCTATCGAGGCGAGGGAGGTGCACTCGCGGAACGCACGCTTGCCGATGGTATTCAGACCGGAAGGCAGCTTCACCGACTTCAGATTGGCACAGTTGTAGAACAGGGCGGTGGGAATGCTCGTCACACCTTCAGGCAACTCTATCTCAGAGAACGCGCACTTGTAGAACGCCGCCTCACCTATTGACTTCAGACCGCTGCCCAGCTCCACCGTGGCAAGCGAACCGCAGGCGAAGAAAGCGTTGTCCCCTATATCCTCAACCGAGTCGGGAATCTTTATGGATGTGAGTCCGGCATAGTCGAAAGCATATTCTCCTATATGCTTCAGTCCGGCAGGAAGCGTTATGGAAGTGAGGTTCCGCGCCGTATTGAAAGCCGAACGCTTGATTGATTCGATGGTCTGAGGAAGAGTCACCGACTTGAGGTCGCTCCAATGGAAGGCTTCCTCGCCTATGGCTGTGACACTGTACGACACTCCTCCGTTCTCAACCTTTTCGGGTATAACATAGTCGGTCACGGGCTCACCGGAGGCATCCTCGCTGTCGGCACCCGACACTTCAACAGTTCCCTCACCCGTTACAGTATAGGTGAGCAGACCGCTCTTGAAACTTGTCTGTGCGTTCAGCATGGCACTGAAAAGCACAAACGACGAAAGTAAAAGTTTTCTCATACGCTTTAATTTTTGGGAATGATATACCAGATTACCCAGCATTAAGATAGCAATAAATATCGAGGATTTCAAGTTCCCTTGTGATATCGTATGATATCTAAAGCTAAAGATCGCTAGATCATTTGGTTTGGTCAAAAAGGATCTGTACTTTAGCCAGCGCAATGATAAAAAGGCATACGATTATGATTGGATTAGAGAAATTTGATAACTTGATTTCCTTGATAACCTACTTCAAGGACAACGCAACCTGCAAGCAGTTTCTTAAAGAGCAGAGATGGGGCGATGACGTGGTTTGCCCTTATTGCGGACACCATCATTGTTATTCACGTTCAAATGGTCAGTTCCGCTGTCCGAACTGCCTGAATAACTTCTCTGTTCTTGTTGGTACAATCTTTGAGAACACCAAGATTGCCTTGGTGAAATGGTTCTCTGCAATGTACCTTATATCTTCCCATAAGAAAGGTATCTCTTCTCACCAATTGGCAAGGGACATCAATGTCACGCAGAAAACGGCTTGGCATATCCTGCACAAGGTACGTTCTCTTTACAGCCAAGATGATTCCATCGAATTGTCAGAAGATGTTGAATGTGACGAGGCATACATTGGTGGCAACGAGAAGAACAAGCACGAGAGCAAGAAAACTGAGGGTACACAAGGCCGTTCCTTAAAGACAAAGACACCCGTTTTTGGAATGGCTCAGAGAAACGGCAACATTGTTGCCATGAAGACGCAAGATACCAAAGGCAGGACATTGATGCCTATCATCAGGCAGTTTGTGAAAGAAGGCTCTCGTATCTATACTGACGAATATATCGGTTACAATTCTCTCGTAGAAAGTGAATACATCCACGCCGTTGTCAATCACGGGGCGAAACAGTTCGTGGATGGTGACAAACACACCAATACCATTGAAGGGTTTTGGGCGCAACTGAAACGTGCCATCTTTGGTATCTACCACTTTGTTTCTGCAAAGTATCTCCAAAGATATGTGGATGAAGCAGTTTTCCGCTACAATTCACGGGAACAATCCGAAAGCGAGCGTTTCAGAATGATGTTCAAACGCTCCATTGGAATTTTCCGTTATGCTGATGTGAGAAATGTTGGGTAAAGGTTGAATCTATAAACTTATAAAGCTATTTATGAATATAAACAATAACTAATATGGCATTGACAGATACACAAATATTTGAAGAATTTACAATCAGAGTAAGTAGGCTTTATAAAGACAAAAAGATTACAGAAAGAGAAGCAAACGAACTGTTCTTTTATGGTTTATATAATAACAAACATAACGGTGTACCCCAATTAGATTCATTGGAGGAGGTTGAAGAATATACAAGAAAGCTATTTGCTTATAGGGGAACTTCACATAAATAGTTCTCTTGTACAGAAAAGACCGTATCGTCTATATGAACACCTTGATATTTGCTATTGCAGTTTCTACATGTAGGCACTATATATTTCTGTTGTGGTGAATTTGCGCGATCCACCCATTTCACTACATGTGCGCCAACCATTGGATTATCATCTGTAGTTTCTTCTCCACAGCAAGGGCAGGTTAATGGGATTTCTTGTTTGGTTTCATCTTTCCAATAATCAATCCAACTGCCGCCACCAGGGGCATCACTTGTTGTATTATTTGTATGCATTACAAAAACAGTACCTGAAGTTGACTCTTCTTTTTGCAAGTCTTGTATATCTTCCATATCTTTTTTTGTTCGCAAAGGTACGCGTTATATTAGACTTAACCAAAACAATAGAAATATTTGTTTCTGTAATCAATAACTTATACAGTAAAAACGTCCGAAAACTTTTGGTAATCGGACGTTCTTTAGACTCTTCGCAATATATCACCTTTGGTCTAACTCTTCTATCCCCTCCATATCCAAATCCTCAAAATCCAAGTTGGAAAGAGAGTCTGCAATGACGGTGAAAGAGAATTCGCGGTCGTACAATAAGAAACTGCAATGGTAACGATTGGCAATTTCATGCACAATGTTCCAGTTCTTGATGTTCTTGTACGTCTCTTTCTTCAATCCTTTTTTGAAAGCGGATTTCAATAGCATCAAAAGGCTGTACACTGCAAAAGGAGAACCTGGCATACCATTCTGTCTGCTGATATAGAAAGCTATCCTATATATCCAGACCCACGATAGCTTTCTTAACAAGAAGAATACTATCACAGTGATGATAATCGTAAAAATAACAATCAACATATACTCATTTTGTATGTTATAAACATTACTCACATATAATAGTATATGGATTGTATACGTCAATGGTTATCTTTTTAAAACCTGCATTTTTCAATGCACGCAGATAGGCAAAGTAAAACTCTGCATTGGCATTCTTTTCAGCATCGGGCCTGACTTTCTTTAATATATGGGTGAGATAGTTGCACTTTGTCAAATCACCTGCCTTAATAGACGATTTCGTACCACCCTTGTATTGGATATTGCCTTTTGGGTCAACATCCCACCAATTCAGGCTGTCACTCAAATCATTTTCCAAATCGTCAAACAACCTCCAACCTAATCCGTCATTAGAATTACACATAATCTTAAAATTTGTGCATTCTCGGCTCAAAGAGTGCGGTTTACTACTTTTTATATTTTTCGTGAGGACATATAAAAAGAAGTGTGAGCCTAATTGTCTTGTCATCTTTCTAGTAGGCTCTGGACTGCCTTGGATATAGATAACAATAACGGCTCACACCCTTGGCTATCTATATTGCGCTAGGCAGATATAATCAAACCAAGAGGGAGCGTCAGTCTGTCATTCCAATATCCAAAGGTGAATTGTCCAGATTCACTAGAACGGAATGAAAGCCAAAACGCTTCCAAAAATATGTCCGTCAAATGCCTATTATGGCAAAATGACGGCACAAAGATATATATTATTTCTGAAAATCACCACTTTTGACCACCAGAAATTGCTCGTCCACCGTTAGTTTTCTTCGAAATAGAAACACATATCAATAAAAATCACCGACATGTTTGGCCGTGTCGATGATTTCTGGTAATTTTGTAACAGGCTCACGGTGCAGAATCAATACTCGCTGCTAAAGATTGCCTAGAAAGGAGAATTACTGATGAATAAAACAAGTTTTATTTACTCAGAACAATGGCTCAAAAGGGTACAAGATTTAATGAGCCGAGTTAGTCGTGTGCGACTTTAATTCAATGTTCGATTGAGGTGATCCTCGATAGAGGGTTGCCTCTCTTTTACGATAAATATATCCTTGCTTGATAAAATAATCAAGTCTTACCATATTTATATATGTTAATAGTGAATTGCTGGGTCATCTGGTATATCAGTCCCTAATTTTTTAAAGAAACGATGTCCGTATCGCTGATACAATCTGTCCGCACCAATCCTACGGAACGGTCACAAAGATATATAAAAACCGTTAACAAGCGTTCATAATGAAACAATTTGTTTGAAATTAATTTCAAAATGTAATATTTATAAAACTCCATCCGACAAACAGTAAAACATCACATCGCGCATTCCACTAAACGGCATTAAAACAGAGACACCGCCACGGCATCATGCCGAGGCAAGCATACCTGACATACAGGCCACCGGAACACGCGGTTTTCTTTTCATAAAAAATAATAATAAAAAGGCTGATTTGTAGCGCATTCCACATTATTTGGTTATCTTTGTCCGATTTTATTTTATTAGATGTAATATTAGATGAACGTAATTACGAAAACAGTATCACTGCCTGATGGAAGAACCATCAGCATTGAGACCGGGAAAGTGGCAAAGCAAGCCGACGGATCATGTGTGCTCCGCATGGGCAACACAGTGCTCCTCGCCACTGTTTGTGCCGCAAAGGATGCAGTTCCCGGAACAGACTTCATGCCTCTCCAGGTAGACTACAGAGAGCAGTATGCCGCTGCCGGACGATTCCCGGGCGGATTCACAAAGCGCGAGGGAAAAGCCGGCGACAACGAGATACTCACGTCCCGCCTTGTCGACCGTGTGTTACGGCCCCTCTTCCCCTCCAACTACCACGCAGAGGTTTATGTGAACGTCATGCTCCTCAGCGCCGACGGCGTTGACCAGCCCGACGCTCTGGCAGGATTTGCAGCATCAGCCGCTCTGGCTTGTTCAGATATTCCGTTTGAATGCCCCATCTCTGAAGTGCGCGTGGCTCGCGTAGACGGACAGTATGTAATAAACCCTACATACGAGCAGATGAAGAGTGCCGACATGGACATCATGGTGGGTGCCTCCGCAGAAAACATCATGATGGTGGAAGGCGAGATGAAAGAAGTGTCCGAACAGGACATGATCGGAGCGCTCAAGGCTGCCATGGACGCCATCAAACCGATGTGCGAGCTGCAGACAGAACTGTCGAAAGAGCTCGGCACCGACGTGAAGCGCGAGTACTGCCATGAGGTGAACGACGACGAACTGCGCGAGGATGTGCGCCGCAAGACATACGACAAGTGCTACGCGATTGCCGAGGCTGGCGACCACGACAAGAAGAAACGCGAGGAGGCTTTCGCACAGATCATAGAGGACTTCACTACAGAATATGACGCCGCACACGCTGACCTGACACCCGAGGAGCTCGAAGAGAAGCACGGAATGATAAGCCGCTACTACGACGATGTGATGCGCGACTCTATGCGCCGCTGCATTCTCGACGAGGGCAAACGCCTCGACGGACGCAAGACAGACGAGATACGCCCCATCTGGTGTGAGGTGTCACCGCTGCCGATGCCGCACGGAAGCTCCATCTTCACACGTGGAGAGACACAGAGCCTCACCACCTGTACACTGGGAACGAAGCTCGACGAGAAACTCGTTGACGACGTGCTCGACCGCGGATACCAGCGTTTCCTGCTGCACTACAACTTCCCGCCGTTCTGCACAGGAGAGGCTAAGGCACAGCGGGGTGTGGGTCGCCGCGAGATAGGACACGGACATCTGGCATGGCGCGGACTCAAAGGGCAGATACCGGAGGACTTCCCCTACACCGTGCGTCTCGTATCGCAGATTCTCGAGAGCAACGGTTCGTCATCCATGGCGACAGTCTGCGCGGGCACACTCGCGCTGATGGACGCAGGCGTTCCGATGAAGAAACCGGTGAGCGGAATTGCCATGGGACTCATCAAGAACCCCGGAGAGGACAAGTATGCCGTGCTGAGCGACATCCTCGGCGATGAGGACCACCTCGGCGACATGGACTTCAAGACAACAGGAACAAAGGACGGTCTGACTGCCACACAGATGGACATCAAGTGCGACGGACTGAGCTTCGAGATTCTGGAGAAGGCTCTCATGCAGGCAAAAGCCGGACGGGAGTACATCCTCGGCAAGCTCACCGAGACAATAGCCGAGCCGAGACCTGAGCTCAAACCGCAGGTTCCGCGCATCGTACAGATTGAGATTCCCAAGGAGTTCATCGGTGCGGTGATAGGTCCGGGCGGCAAGATTATACAGCAGATACAGGAAGACACCGGTGCCATAATAACCATCGACGAGATCGACGGTGTGGGCAAGGTACAGGTGAGCGCGGCAAACAAGGACTGCATAGAAGCCGCAATGAGCAAGATAAAAGCCATCGTGGCAATACCCGAAGTGGGCGAGATCTACGAGGGAACGGTACGCTCAATCATGCCTTACGGATGTTTCGTAGAGATAATGCCGGGCAAGGACGGTCTGCTCCACATATCTGAGATAGACTGGAAACGCCTTGAGACAGTCGAGGACGCCGGTATAAAGGAAGGCGACAAGATTAAGGTGAAGCTCATGGAGATTGACCCGAAGACCGGAAAATACAAGCTCTCTCACCGCGTACTCATTCCGAAACCGGAAGGTTATGCCGAGCATGAGCGCAGACAGAGACCGGAGCGCGGAGAGCGTCGCCCAAGACCGGGACGCGAGAACGGCGAGCGCAGAGCACAGCGCCGCTTCGAGCACAAGCCGGCAGACGGCAACGACAGACACGAACCGAAACCGTTCAACGACAGTCTTGACCACAACAGCGACATAGACTGAACGGGCTTATGACATAAAAATCCCTGTGCAGACACGTGTCTGTGCGGGGATTTTCATTCAACAATACAAATCTGAGACAGAAACAGTCATTTTACTTTACCATTATATTAAAAAACCGTAATTATTACATGAGGAAAAGAATCATCGCACTTGTGGCTGCCGCCATGTGCATTACGCTGTGCGGAACTGCCGGAGCACAGACAAAGGAACCGGTGGACTATGTCAATCCGTACATCGGAAACATCAGTCACCTGCTCGTACCTACCTTCGCTACGGTGCAGCTTCCCAACAGCATGCTTAGAGTTTACCCCGCAAGGGCTGACTACACGTCGGAATATGTGAACGGGCTTCCTATGATTGTGACCAACCACCGCGAACGTTCGGCATTCAGCATAAGCCCGAGTCAGAGGAGCGAACTGAGCCCGGTGGTTCCAGTGAACTACGACCATGAGCGCATAACCCCATACTCGTTCGACATCGAACTCGACGACAACACCATGAGGGCACGCTATGCCGTGGACAGACAGAGTGCCGTGTATGAGCTTCAGTTCTACAGGAAGGACAAGCCGGTGTATGTCATCATCAACTCCGCAAACGGAATGATGAGAATAGGAAAGAACTATGTGAGCGGTTACCAGCAGCTCAACGACAGGACAAGGGTGTATGTTTATGTGGAGACCGAAACCGCTCCGGCGTCAACGGGAATACTCGCAGCCGACGGTTTTGACGGCAGAACGTCAATGGCACAGGGCAACAACGCATGCGCGGTGCTGAGATACAAGGACGGCACACAGAAGGTGAGACTGCGCTACGGAGTGTCTTTCATAAGCGAGGAACAGGCTCGCAAGAACCTGATGCGCGAACAGGACGGCTACGATGTGGACAAGGTGGCGGCAAGAGGACGCAAGGTGTGGAATGAGGCTCTGTCTAAAATAAGGGTCACAGGGGGCACGGAAGACCAGAAGACGGTGCTCTACACATCTTATTACCGCACGTTCGAGCGTCCGGTATGCCTTAGCGAGGACGGCAGATACTTCAGTGCCTACGACGGACAGGTGCATGATGACGGTGGCACACCTTTCTACACCGACGACTGGATATGGGACACTTACCGCGCGGCTCATCCATTGCGCACTCTCATCGAGCCCGAGAAGCAGAGCCATATCATCGAGTCATACCTGCGTATGGCTGAACAGATGGGGACGGAATGGATGCCCACATTCCCCGAAATAACCGGTGACTCAAGGCGCATGAACTCAAACCACGGCGTGGCAATGGTAGCCGACGCTCTTTATAAAGGTGTCAAGGTGGACGCGGAGCGCGCCTTCGAATACTGCCGGAAGGGAATCGAGGAGAAGACTCTGGCTCCGTGGTCGGGCAACAAAGCCGGATGGATAGACGATTTCTACAAGAAGAACGGATACATACCCGCACTGCGCGAAGGTGAAAAGGAGACCGACCCGAACGTATCGGGATTCGAGAAGAGACAGCCGGTGGCTGTTACGCTCGGCACGGCATACGACATGTGGTGTCTGTCACGCATCGCAGCGTTCATGGGCGACACCGCCAAGGCTTCCCATTACGCACGGCTCGGACGCAACTACCGCACGATATTCAACAGCAAGACGGCTTTCTTCCATCCCAAAGACAAGGATGGCAACTTCATAGAACCATTCGACTACCGCTTTTCAGGAGGAATAGGAGCACGCGACGCATACGATGAGAACAACGGATGGACATACCGCTGGGACGTGCAACACAACATGGCGGACCTTATAAACCTCATGGGAGGACGCGAGAACTTTGCGAGAAACCTCGACCAGACGTTCGCCGAGCCGATGGGAAGAGGCAAACGCGAGTTCTACACACAGTTGCCCGACCAGACCGGAAACATCGGGCAGTTCACCATGGCGAACGAGCCTTCACTGCACATACCTTATTTATATAACTACGCAGGGCAGCCTTGGAAAACCCAGAAGCGCGTGAGACAGGTGCTGAAGACATGGTTCCGCAACGATGTGATGGGCATTCCGGGCGATGAGGACGGCGGAGGACTAACTTCGTTCGTGGTGTTCTCATCCATAGGATTCTATCCCGTGACTCCCGGATTTCCGTCATACAACATCGGAAGTCCGCTGTTCAGCAATGTGAAAGTGACCCTTCCGAACGGCAGGATATTCGAGATAGACGCAGAAAACTGTTCTGACGAGAACAAATACATACAGAGCGCGACCCTCAACGGCAAGCCTTTGGACCAGCCATGGTTCACACACGACGACATAAAGAACGGCGGAAAACTGGTTCTTGTCATGGGTCGCCATCCTAACAAAGCATGGGGTGCGGACAAGAAAGCGGCTCCACCGTCGGCAGACATAGAGAAATGAACACATGTGAATCTGCTCCCGCACAAGACGGGAAACGCTCTTGCAGTTCACAAAAAGCGTGAGAAGAAAGAACGTGGACATCTTCACGGGAGCAGACATACTTATTCATAATGCGGTGACAAGCACACCGCATTATGCCACTCTCATCTTTTCCGTCAAAGAGAAGACGCTTTTCCTGTCCGCCAGACAGCCGGAACAGACCGTCCTCAAATGCCGGAATCACACCGGACATACGCCCGGACAGATTATCATTTTATCTAATTTTCATAATTAAAACATCTGAAATGAAAAAAACAACTACTCTGATCGGAATGCTGCTGACAGTCTCAGCGACACAGGCTCAGACCAATCTGCCAAGCAGTCCGATAAACATGGAATGGGGAGCGCACAACTCCAATGCCGTCGCAATAGACGTGAACAACGACGGACTGCGCGACCTCATAATGGCAGGCATAGGCTCGCAGACCACAAACGACGCAGGAGTGCAGAGCTGGGAAAAGACAAGAAAGACGCATGTGATGCTTGCCGAACCGGGAAGAAGGCTGAGATGGGCCATTGTCGGAAACGTGAACAACAACCTGTCTTACTTCAATGAAGGCATCAACATCAACGTGGCAGACAGACCTTCACTCTCTGCCTGCGACATGAATCAGGACGGAATAATGGACGTCGTGGCTTTCGAGACAGCCGGAAGGACATACAACGATGAGCCGTTCGTGGACAACGTGAGCCGTGAGGGAATATTCCTCGGCAACGGAGACGGTACGTTCGAGCAGTTCAAACCGCAGTTTGTCGACTCTGAGGGCAGCCCTGCGGAGTTCGACATGCGCTATATTCTCTCCGGAGATGTAGCCGACTTCAACAACGACGGACTGCCCGACATCGTCGGAATGGGCTATCATACGAACAAGAGCGGTGACCCGACGACATACACGGACGCCAATGTCATTCTCCTGAACAGAGGCGGAGGCGTATTCGAGATAAGCCATTTCCTCACCGACCCCTACGTTCTCGAATACGGACAGGACGGAAAGAAGTATCACTTCGAGTGCGGACAGGTGCTCGCATACGACTTCAACAACGACGGATATGTTGACTTCTTCATCAACTCTAACTCCAACGACCGTGACGAACTCGGGACAACTGACGGCAACAACACCCATTTCACCGACCTGTTCCTCAACGATCCGGAGCATCCGGGACACTTCCGCAGACAATATGTCACCGACGGAGCCATACCGGCTATATCCGAGGGAGGCATTGCCGTAGCCGATTTCAACAACGACGGGACACCTGACATTTACCTCTCAGGATGGGCTGGAGACGGCAGACAGAACTATGTCTACGGCGTATACACCTCTTCCATCGCACCGGACGGAAGCGTGACATACACCGCGAAAGGCGCCGCCGGAACATCGGAGATGCGCGGACAGAACAGCACAAACCGCCAATACGGAGCCATGGACTGGGACGGCGACGGCAACTTTGATATATTCAACCTCGGATGGTCGCCTGAAGTAAGTGCCCAGACATGCTTCATCGGTATGGGCGACGGCAACGCTTCCTTTGAAGAAAGCATACGCATGGGAGGCGGTTCGGAAGGATGTCTGGTATTCATAGACTACAACGGTGACGGCGTAAACGACTATGTGACTGTCTCGCAGTCCTCAGACGAGACGTTCTACAGCGGAATCAACGGACTGAAAAACGTATTCTCAGCCACAAAGAATCCCAACACAACGGTATTGACACCGCAGAAACCGGAGAATCTGAAGGCTGAAGTGGCAGACGGAAAACTCATTCTTACTTGGGACATGCCTGCCGGAGCCGTAGGCAACGAGACTTTCGAATACTACGTGATGAACTCCGACGGAAAGGTGGTTGCCGGTGGCAACTCGTTCATAGGTGGTGAGAAAGACGGCGTGCGCAAGGTAAACCAGCCCGGAAACGCATACAACGCCCGCAAGATAACGCTCGTCCTGCCCGACGGAAGCTACACCGCAGGAGTACAGACTGTCAACGCCTCATACAACGGATCGCCTTTCAGCACGGTGAATGTGGATGTTACCGGCAGCACGGCAAGCGTTCCTGAAGAGATGATAAAGCCCGAAAAGCCGGAAGAGAGCACCGATACATACAGCAATCCTGTCATCAATGTGAGTGCCCCCGACCCGACTGTGATACGCGCCGACGACGGTTATTACTATCTGTACGGCACGGAAGACACACGCAACACACCTATATACAAGTCGAAGGACCTTGTCGACTGGGACTTCATAGGCACCGCCTTCACCGAAGCCACACGTCCTACAATGGTGCCGAACGGTGGCATTTGGGCTCCCGACATCAACAAGATAGGCGACAAATACGTGCTTTACTTCTCCAAATCGGCATGGGGCGGAGAATGGGAATGCGGCATAGGCTGCGCTGTAGCCGACAGTCCCGAGGGACCGTTCCTCAATGCCAAGAAACTGTTCATAAGCAATGAGATAGGCGTACAGAACAGTATCGACCCGTTCTACATTGAGGACAACGGCAGGAAATACCTTTTCTGGGGCTCGTTCCGAGGCATTTACGGCATTGAGCTTTCAGACGACGGACTCTCCGTAAAGCCCGGAGCTGAGAAGGTGCAGATAGCAGGCACACTCACGGAAGGCACTTACATAATAAAGCGCGACGGCTATTACTACCTGTTCGGTTCAGCCGGTTCGTGCTGCGACGGAGCCAACAGCACCTATCACGTGGTTGTGGCACGCTCCGAGAACCTGATGGGTCCGTATGTCAACAAAGTGGGAGACCGCGCCCTCGACAACCAGTTCTCCAACCTGATGTACCGCAGTCCTGACGTCGTAGGTCCCGGTCACAACTCAGAACTCGTGCTCGACGATGCCGGACAGCACTGGATGCTGTATCACGGATACGACGCAAAAGACATCGATTCGGGACGTAAGGTGTTCCTCGACAAGGTGACATGGGATGAGGACGGATGGCCCGTCGTAGAGAACCTGCGTCCTTCTGTCACAGCCGAACGCCCGATAATAAACACCACAAACTCCATAGAGAGCACGGTGTCTGCCGGCGGCGACAAGACCATAAGCGTCGACCCGCGCCGCGTTCACGACAAGTTCACCATTACCGAGAACAGCGGCGACAAGTTCAAATGGCAGCTTGTCACCGTCCACGGCGAGAAGATGAAGTCTGGAAAAGGTCATGGCAGCGTTGACGTTGACGTGACCGATGTTCCTGACGGACTCTACATCGTAAACGTAAAGGGCAAGTCAGGCTCATCGAGCGAGAAGATAATAAAATACTGAAAACATATCCCGCACCATCGGGAAACCTCTTTATAAAGGGACGCTCCGCCAAGGCGCGTCCCTTTTCACATCTCCGTCACAGCGCAGCCACACAGACACACTAAAACCGTAGCACAGCAAATGAGTTGTAAGAAAACACATGCGTGTTTGTCTTTTTGATATAAACACCCAATCATATGACCTTAAAAAGAAAAAAACACAGGCAAGTCTGCCACGTCTGGTGATTTTTATTATATCTTTGTAGAGTCATACCTCAAACGTTATATATTATATAATGTGTCACGACAACGAACAATCAAACCATACAACCTGATATGAAGAAATCAATATTACTGACATTTTATCTGTCTGTCGCCACCATGCTGGGCTCCACCGCCCAGGTTTTGAAACTGACAGATGCAAAATTCCAGAAAGGCGACAATATGGAATGGAAAAACACGACGTTCGACGACAGCCGGTGGAAATCACTATCCATGCTCAAGCCATGGACCGATCAGGGCATCAGCAATCCGAACAACTATGCGTGGTATCGCATACGTTTCACCCTGCCGGAGTCCATGCTCGACAATTCCGACATCAAAGAGACCGTGCTCTTCGTCATGGGCAAGATAGACGATGCCGACGAGACATATCTCAACGGAGTGCTTATCGGCAAGACTGGAAGCACACCCGGTGACAAAGAAGGATACGTGTCAAAATGGGAAGAGCCGCGCACCTACTCCGTATCCGCCTCAAGCAAAGCCATAAGATGGGGCAAGGAGAACGTGCTCGCAGTGAGAGTGTACAACGGCAACGACCCCGGCGGCATGTTCGGAAGCGGTGTAAGCGTCAGCGTTCCGAGCCGCATAGACGGCATGAAGGCTGTTTTCGTCCAGAAACAGTCAGGCGACAGTCCCGTATGCACAGCCACTATAAAGAACACCAACAAATCTTCCGTACGCCTCATCCTCGACATCGACGTCACCGACACGGAGAACGGACAGAGCCTCAAGCACATCAACAGGAAACTGACGGTGAAAGGCAACGGGGCGAAATCGTTCGACCTGGCTTACAGCAAAGGCAAGTGCGTACAGATAAAAGTGACATGCACCGACGCCACGACAGGCAAGAAGGCAGTCTTCTCATATATCCCGAAATACATCCTCACCCCACCCGCTCCGGCTACACCGCGCTACAACGGTCCGCTGGTATACGGAGTGCGTCCCGGCTCACCCGTAATCTTCCGCATACCGGTGTCGGGCGAGCGTCCGATGAAGTTCTCCGTGAACAATCTTCCGGAAGGTCTCACACTCGATAAAGCCAACGGTGTGATAAGCGGAAGCATCAGAGAGCGCGGCGACTATGAGATGACCATCGTGGCAGAGAACGCCAAAGGCAAGACAGAACAGCCGTTCACGATAAAGGTGGGAGACAAGATAGCGCTCACACCTCCCATGGGCTGGAACAGCTGGAACTGTTGGGGCCTCAGCGTATCGCAGGAGAAAGTGATGTCTTCGGCACGTGCCCTCATAGAGAAAGGGCTCGCCGACTACGGCTACAGCTACATCAACGTTGACGACGCATGGGAAGCTCCGCAGCGGAACGCCGACGGCACCATCGCCGTGAACGAGAAGTTCCCCGACATGAAAGGTCTTGGCGACTGGCTGCACTCCAACGGTCTGAAGTTCGGAATATACTCGTCGCCCGGCGACCGCACCTGCGGCAACTATCTCGGCTCGCTCGGTCATGAGGAGCAGGACGCCAAGACATACAACAGCTGGGGCATAGACTATCTGAAATATGACTGGTGCGGCTATTCGCGCGAGTTCGACAAGTCTACCGACAGAAGCCTCGCCGCATACGCCCGTCCTTATATGCACATGCAGAAATACCTTCGCGAGCAGCCGCGCGACATATTCTACAGTCTCTGCCAGTACGGCATGGCTGATGTATGGAAATGGGGTCCGGTGGTCGACGCCAACTCATGGCGCACCACGGGCGACATAACCGACACATGGGAGTCGCTCTACGACATCGGCTTCGTGCGTCAGGCAGACCTTCATCCGTACGCCGCGCCCGGGCACTGGAACGACCCCGACATGCTCATCGTGGGCATGGTGGGATGGAGCGACAACCTGCGCGACACACGACTCACACCAGACGAGCAGTACACACACATCTCGCTATGGTCGCTTCTCGCCTCCAACATGCTCATAGGCTGCGACATCTCGCGCATCGACGACTTCACTCTCGCACTGCTGTGCAACAATGAGGTGAACGCCGTAAACCAGGACATACTCGGCAGGCAGGCAAAACGCGAGGTCACCGACGGCGACATCCAGATATGGAAACGCCCGCTCGCAGACGGCAGCTATGCCGTGGGGATATTCAACTTGGGCGACAGCGACGCCACGGTAGACTTCTCCTCATACTTCGGGAAGCTCGGTATAGGCAACCTCACCTACGCACGCGACCTGTGGCGGCAGAAAGACATCAGCACGTCAGACACGCGCTATTTCATTCCGTCGCACGGCGTGAAGTTCATCAGGATAAAATATTGAGCCGCCACGCACGGCATCCTTTTTACGGCAAAGGGCAGACTCTCGGGTCTGCCCTTTGTCTGTTTTATAAAAAAACAGGCTGCGCCCGGCAATCAGAGAGCAGACTGTCATTGCGCCCGCAGGCACTGTTTTATTAAAAAATATCACCCGAAGAGCATTGCGTACGAAAAAATTTGTTAAATTTGCAGACAACAAATCAACACATCACACTGCATATGAAGACGTACAACAGATACAGCCATATCACCTTCGCTGCAATCATCGCCATGCTCATGGCAATATCGTCATGTAACGAAAGAAAATTCCACATCACCGGAAAGATAACCGACGCCAGGGACTCCATACTCTATCTGGAGCACATGAGCCTCAACGGTCCGGTGACGGCAGACTCGGTGAGACTGCCCGAAGACGGCTCGTTCTCGTTCAGCGGCAAAGACCCTGTCACGCCGGAGTTCTACCGCCTGCGCATAGCCGGACAGATAATAAACATCGCCGTAGACTCCACAGAGACGATAGAAGTGAACGCCGCATGGCCCGCAATGGCTTCAGCCTATGAGGTGAAAGGCTCTTACGACTGCTCGAAGATAAAGGAGCTCACGCTCATGCAGATGCGGCTGCAGCGCGACATCAACGCCATCGCAGCCGACCCCACGCTCAACATACAGGCTGTGAACGACAGTGTGGCAAAGACAATAGACGCCTACAAGACAAGAGTGAAGACCGACTACATATACAAGGAGCCGATGAAGGCATACGCCTACTTCGCCCTTTTCCAGACAATAAGCATGGGCTACAGGTCGATGCTCATCTTCAACCCGCGCAACAGTGAGGACGACGTGAAGGTGTTTGCCGCAGTCGCCACAAGCTGGGACACTTTCTACCCGCAGGCGGAGCGCGGAGCCAACCTCCACAACATAGCCATCGAGGGTATGAAAAACGTGCGCATCATAAGGAACGAGATGGCTAAGACCATCAATCCCGACGTCGTAGACACATCCGGAATAATAGACATAGTGCTCAAGGACAACCGGGGCAACGTGCGGAGGCTGTCAGACCTCAAGGGCAAGGTGGTGCTGCTCGACTTCCATCTCTTCTCGGGCGACGGCTCGGCAGACCGCATCATGATGATGCGCGACATATACAACAAGTACCACAGCCGCGGATTCGAGATATACCAGGTGTCTGTCGACGCCGACGAACACTTCTGGAAGACAAAGACGGCAGCCCTTCCGTGGATAAGCGTACGCATGGACGACAACAACACAAAGGTGCTGAGCAACTACAACGTGCAGGCTGTGCCCACATTCTTCCTTCTCGACAAGAACGTGAACGTGGTGAAGCGCGACGCCCAGATAAAGGACGTCAATGCCGAGATAGAGGCTCTTCTCTGAACGGAGGCGCACATACACCGGAGGCGCACGCGCATAAGCAAGGGGGCTGAGACAACATGTGTCTCAGCCCCCTTGCACGTTCCGCATGCCGGAAGCCGCCACGAGCGTCACTCTCAGAAGCTCCTCAGCCACGCCCTGAGGTCGAGCATCATCTCCACATGATACTTGAAACTGCTCTGCAGTCCGTACCCGTGACCGCCGGAAGGATACACATAGAGAGCCGCCGGCACGTCGTAGCGGAACAGCTCGCTGTAATAGTTCACACCGTTTGAGGGCTGCACGATGTCGTCATCGTCGCTAAGGATGATGCAGGCTCGCGGTGTCGTGCGCGTCACATGCCTGTCGCTGCAATAGTAACGCTCCGTCTTCTTCTTCACGTCGGTGCCCAGCAGATTGTCGCGCGAGCCCTGATGCGCGTAGCCCTGCAGCATGGTTATGACCGGATAGAACAGTATCTGGAAATCGGGCAAGGCGTCGCCCGTGGAGTGTGTGGCGATGGTGGAGGCAAGATGTCCGCCAGCCGAGAATCCCATTATGCCCACGTCGGCAGGATTTATCTTCCACTTCGCCGCGTTGCGCCTCACAAGTCTCATAGCCTCCTCGGCGTCGCTCACCGGCACTTCAGGGTTGCCGTGCGGCATACGGTATTTCAGCACCACCGCCGCTATGCCCATGTCGTTGAAGAAGGGTCCCCAGTCGTAACCCTCATGTCCCATCGCCAGATGCTCGTATCCGCCTCCGGGGCATATCACCACCGCACGTCCGGTGGCGTTCTTCGCCTCGGGCAGGAACACCCTCACCTTCGCCGTGTCGGCAGGATCGCTGCCTTTCACCTTCACCTTGCCCTGCCACAAGTCCATGTCAAACACTCTCTGGGCAGGAGCGGCGAGCCATGCCGCCGATGCTGCCAGCACCAATGCCATAATTCTCAATCTCATATCGTCTTTGTAAATATTAAAACCTTTTACTTGCAAAGATAACTTTTTTTTCATAATATTGCAGTGTGACGGGGCAACTAAAGGCTGTCCCGGACCAAAAAAACAACATTACAATCAGACAGCTTATTATCATGCGGATAACCGAAAAATTTGCTTTCTGCCCGGTATGCGGCAGCAGCCATTTCACGACAGACAGCGTGAAAAGCAAGAAATGTGACAATTGCGGATTCGAATATTTTGTGAACCCGGCTTCCTCAAACGCGGCGTTCATACTCGACAACGAAGGAAGGCTGCTCGTGGAGAGGCGGCTCAGAGAGCCTGCAAAAGGCACTCTCGACCTGCCAGGAGGTTTCGCCGACGCGGGAGAGACGGCTGAGGAGGGCGTCATACGTGAGGTGAGGGAGGAGACGGGACTCGAAATCACCTCCCCGCACTATATGTTCAGCCTGCCCAACTCCTACCGCTTCAGCGGCATCGACATACCCACGCTCGACCTGTTCTTCCTCTGCCGCGTGACTGACACCACGAAGCTGCGCGCCGGAGACGACGCCGCCGAATGTTTCTGGATGGCTCCAGAAGACATACACACCGAACTGTTCGGACTGAGCTCCATCAGATACGGACTGTCCATATTCAAGGACATGATTGACAAAGGCAAACTGCCGTGACCACAGAGCAGCCCCGCAAGCAAGACCGTAACACATAAAAAACCATACACTATGACTAAAAACGTACTACAATTCATGGCGGCGGTCATAACTGCAATGGCTGCCGCGATGCCGGTTTCTGCCGACAACTGGATCACTCCCCTGCCAGACAATACCTACGTGAGCGACCTCTCCATACCCGGAACGCACGACTCCGCCACCGGAGAAGGTTTTTCAGGCTTTGTCGGAGAACTGCTCGGACCGGGCACGGCACAAACGCAAGACCTCACCATAAGCCAACAGTGGGACTGCGGCATACGTGCCTTCGACCTGCGCCCGAAGGTTGAGAACGGCACGGAAGGCACATATCTGCACATATATCACGGCATCATAAAGACCGCCATATCGTTCGACGACGCACTGCTCACACTGCGCGACAAGCTGAAGGAGAACCCCGGCGAGTTCGCCATAGTGATAATGCGCCACGAGAGCGACAGCCGTACAGGCATACAGACACAGTGGCAGTCGCTCATGGACAAGAGTCTCACAGCGGAGGCACTGGACAGATATATCGCCGGATTCCGCAAGGGTCTCACCATAGGAGACATAAGAGGGAAGATTCTTGTTATGAGCCGCGACACCTACGACAACGGTCCTCACGGCGCATACATCACGGGATGGAGCCACAGCGACCTGTATCAGGACCAGACAAAGGCTGTCTTCACCGGAGCTGACGGCAGCGAAGAGCGCGCCCTTGTGCAGGACTTCTACGATTGTACGGGCGACGACGGCATCGACAGGAAGATTGACGCGATGCTCCACATGCTCGACATAAGGATGGCGGCGAAGTCCACACGATGGTGCGTCAACCACGCCTCAGGCTACACAAAGGGCTCCAGCTCCGACGGCTACCGCGACAATGCCGCACACACAAGCAAGGCTCTGCTCGACGTTCTCAACTCGCCCGACACCGAACAGGGCGCAACCGGCATCATCATGATGGACTATGCCGGAACGGACAAGTCGGGAGAGTATGACGTGAGAGGGCTCGAACTGACAAAAGCCATAATAGCGCAGAACTCGCGCTACACGCCTCTCACCACAGCCATCAGCGACAACATGCAGGCTCATAAGGGAGTGAGCGTGAGCCGGAACACCATAAGCTCGGACTCTCCGATGGCTGTCTACCGCACCGACGGCACCATGGTGACATGCGGAGTGACAGAGGCTGAGATGCCCTCCGACGGCATATTCATCGTGAAGAGTGCTGGAGAGAACGTGAAGGTATTGGTGGAATGAGCCGTCGCAGGGCATGACGAGCGTAAGCAGCTGTTCTGAATCGACAGGTATTGTAAAATCTCTCATACGTCATATTTTGGAACATCCGCTTAAAATTTAACTTAAAATACTCTCCCAAAAAATCTCCTCCGCGACACGCGAAAGAGATTGCCGCGACACCATATCACACGCCTTTGAGGCGGAAAAGACGCCAATCGGACCGCGTCTTTTCCGCCTTTCATATGCCATAAAGCCCGTTCCGCCACACCGGACATGCTTTATCACACCTCAGCAAAGCCTCTTCCGCCATGCGGAAAAGCCTCTTTCGCAGCGCGGAAAAGCCTCTTTCGCAGCTCAGGAAACATTCTCTCGCGGCGTCATCAAGTCTATATGCCTGACTGTCAGCCCTTTGCGCAAAGCGCGCATATTCGCATTTTTCAGCGTCACACGTTTCCCCTCGCGCCTGCGGACGATTCTCGCGGGGAAGTGTTTAACACTCCGCATCTTTTTAGTTGACCATACGCTCACATACGCGCGCTACTGTCCCCTCCTCTACGCCACGTCCTCCGGTCAGCCACGCCGCCCCACTCCACACCAGCCCCGGCACACCGCCGCACCGCAGTCCTCATGCACCCGCCACACCGCACACAAACGTCCACGTCCTTACAAAAAAGAGGTTAAAGGACGCTGTTGCATCATTTTTCTTCAAAAAAATTTGGTAGTTTGAGCCAAACTTTATAACTTTGCAGCCGAAATCCTCACCAATGAGGTTTCTCGGGCTTATAGCTCAGTTGGTTAGAGCAACAGACTCATAATCTGGAGGTCCCAGGTTCAAGCCCTGGTTGGCCCACGAAGAGCGAATCCGCAGATATATTTTTATCTGCGGATTTTCCGTTTTTATCAAATTATTGCATTACTTTTGTAAAATGAAAACGGCGCTCGGATAACTGGGAAAAACTCTCTTTCCACCCGTTTTCATTAACATCAACACCGATGGACACAGTCCGGGGCTATATCATAACGCTTTTAATGCTGTGCCTCGCGCCACGCCCGGCAATGGCATCACAGAAAGACGACGCGCTGCTGATGAAGCGCGTGTTCGCCTACGCCGCGGCAATGGACTCGGTGCGCATGGCTCCTGCCGAGCTCTATTCGTACATGAAGTTCGGCATAAGGACCCGCCGCCGCAACGCGATACTCATGGCTATACCGTCGATGTATGCCGTGGCGCACGGCGGAAAACGCGAGTATGTGGGCGAGAGCTACTCCAGAATGGTGTTCAGAAGCATGGACGACATGGACGTGAAGACCATTCTCTCGCGCTCCACCATACCGCGCAGCAAGACGATAATGCCCACGGTGCTCAAATATCTCATGCCCGACGTCTACGGAGAACTGCTCATCGACAACAACATCCTGTCACCATTCTACCGCCGCAACAGGCGTTACTACCGCTACCGCGTGAGCCGCAGGAAGGACGGAACGGCACGCATAGAGTTCAGCCCCAAGCTCGACAACACGCGGCTGGTGAAAGGCTCGGCTACCGTAGACCCCGCGGCAGGACGCATACTGGCGATGTATGTGGAGGGAGAGTACGACATGGTGAAGTTCCACATGGACATACAGATGGGCGAGCACGGCGTGCGCACGCTCATACCTGAGAGATGCGGACTGACGGCGAGGTTCAGATTCCTCGGCAACGACATTTCTGTCGACTATACGTCTATGCACGGACTGCCGAGGCTCATCACCGACACGGTAGCCGGAAAGGGCGACACGGCGATGCTCAACCGCATACGTCCCGAAGAGCTGTCGCCTCACGAGCTGCGCCTCTTCAACGACTATGAGAGCGGGAAAGCAGCCGCAGCCGCCGACACGGCGTCGCGCCGGAAGAAGCGTACACTCACCGAGAAGCTGTGGGACAACGTGGGCGAGCACCTCTTCGGGCGCATAAAGTCTGACTTCGGCAACAACAGGCAGGGACACTTCCGCGTCAGTCCGCTGCTCAACCCGCTCTATCTCGGGTACAGCGGAAGGAAAGGACTGGTGTATAAGTTCGACCTGCGAGCCAACTATTACTTCTCTTCCAACCATCTGATATCGGCAAGGTTCAAGGCGGGATACTCGTTCAAGCAGAAAAGGTTCTACTTCGACCTGCCGCTGAACTACTATTTCGACCGTGGCAGAAACGGATACATACAGCTGAAAGTGGGCAACGGAAACCGCATATCAAACACAAGAGTGCTCAAGACAGTGAACAACATGTTCGGTGACTCCATAGCCGCCGGACTGAAGGACATGACCTATTTCAACGACTTCAACATGCGGCTCGTGGGTCACTACGACCTCTCACGCAAGCTGAGCATGATGGCAGGACTGTCTGTTCACCGACGTTCGGCTCTGCACGAGAAGGCTTACGACAGGCTCGGCATGCCCTCGACATACACCTCGGCGGCACCGGTGGTGGAGGTGGAATACCGCCCCATGGGGTTCGGAGGACCCGTGCTGACACTCAACTACGAACGGAGCATAAAGGGACTGCTGGGCGCAAGCATGGAGTATGAGCGGTATGAGGCGGACGGACAGTACATATGGAACATCTCGGCATTGCAGTCCCTGCAGATGAGAGCAGGCGCGGGATTCTACTCGCACCGCGGAAAGGACCGCTTCTTCCTTGACTACAGCAACTTCCACGAGAACAACCTGCCGGGCGGATGGTATGACGACTGGGCGTGCGACTTCGAGCTTCTCAACTCAAACTGGTATAACTCGTCGCAATACTACGTGAGGGCTAACATCACGTATGAGTCGCCTCTGATGATACTGGCGTGGATACCGTGGGCTGGGCGTTTCATGGAGAAGGAACGCATATATGTCAACGCTCTCACGGTGAAGGACCTCCACCCTTACATGGAGTACGGATACGGCTTCGCCACACGCCTGTTCTCCACGGGCATATTCGTGTCGCAGAAGAACGGAAAGTTCGACGGCATCGGCTTCCGGTTCGGTGTGGAGCTTTTCAGACAATGGTGACAGACGAGCATCATGCTTTGCTGTATAAAGCATCCATGTTCACTCTGTGACGCCATAACTCATCCGGAGCATGTCATAACAAGACTGACTACATCTTAAAAATAAATAAAATTCTTTTGTGGCGCACCTCTTTTGCAGTATCTTTGCATAAGATATGCTGCACTTGGCAATACAAGAGCAAGCTCTTATTGCACTCGCTGGCATTATCTTTGCATAAGATAAGCGGCGCTCGGGAAACTGAAAGCAAGCTTTCTTTCCACTCGCTGGCATTATCTTTGCATAAGATAAGCGGCGCTCGGGAAACTGAAAGCAAGCTTTCTTTCCGCTCGCTGGCATTATCTTTGCATAAGTTTTGGATGATATTTATATATCCGAAATGCGTCGGAAGCGTCCCGCCACGACATCAGAATGCGACAAGCTCACTTTTTTAAACATATGGACAAAGAAAAAGAGAAAAACCTTTCGTATGGTCTGAACGACCAGCAAGTGGAACAAAGCCGGAGAGAACACGGCGAAAACCTGCTCACACCGCCAAAGCGAACATCGTTGCTTAGGCTTTATCTGGAAAAATACAACGACCCGATAATCAGAATCCTGCTCGTGGCGGCAGTGGCTTCGCTCGCCCTGGCGTTCTTCCACAAGGACTTCATCGAGACAATCGGAATAGTGCTCGCCATAATCCTTGCGACGACAATAGGATTCTATTTCGAGCGAGACGCCGCAAAGAAGTTCGACGTTCTCACGGCTCTGGGAGAGGAATCGCCCGTGAAGGTGAGGCGCAACGGCACGGTGACGGAGATTCCGCGCAAGGATGTTGTGGTGGGAGACGTCATCATCATTGAGGTGGGAGACGAGATTCCGGCAGACGGAAGACTCATCGCGTCAACCGACCTGCAGATAGACGAGTCGTCGCTTACGGGCGAGCCGATAATAAGCAAGCACGTCGTGACAGATGAGACACCCTCCGACAAGGAGGCGACCTATCCGTCCGACACGGTGCTGCGCTCCACAATGGTGATGAACGGCAACGGTGTCGCAGTGGTGACCGCCGTCGGCGACAGCACGGAGATAGGAAAGGTGGCGCGCAAGGCTACGGAGATGACGGCTGTGAAGACTCCGCTCAACATACAGCTCGGCAAGCTCGCGAAGCTCATAAGCAAGATAGGAACGGGCGTCTCGGTGTCGGCGTTCGTCATATTCCTCACTCACGACATAATGACAAATCCTCTGTGGCAGGGCACCGACTATCTGAAGATGGCGGAGGTGACGCTCAACTACTTCATGATGGCTGTCACCCTCATCGTCATGGCAGTGCCCGAGGGTCTGCCGATGGCAGTGACTCTGGCTCTGGCTCTCAACATGCGACGGATGCTCAAGAGCAACAATCTCGTGAGAAAGCTGCATGCCTGCGAGACAATGGGTGCGGCGACAGTGATATGCACCGACAAGACGGGCACACTGACGCAGAACCGCATGCAGGTGTCAGACATGGTGGTGACGGCTCACGAGGAACTGATGGCAAGCGCCATCGCGCTCAACACCACAGCCAACATCGACAACGAGGGCAAGGGAATAGGCAATCCGACGGAGGTGGCTCTGCTGCTCAGGCTGAGAGACAAGGGCACAGACTATGCTGAGATGCGCCGGACGGCTGAGATAAAAGACCGTCTGCCGTTCTCTACGGAAAGGAAATACATGGCGACAGTGGCACAGGTGGACGGCAAGGACTGGCTCTTCGTGAAGGGCGCGCCGGAGATTGTGATGGGCTTCTGCAACATCACGGACGACGAGAAAGCCCGAATCACCGCACAGCTGCGCGCTTATCAGAACAAGGCAATGCGCACTCTGGCATTCGCATGCAGGCAGACTGACGCGATGAACGTTGAAGGTCTGACGCTGCAGGCGGTGGCGGCGATAAGCGATCCGCTGAGAACGGACGTGCCGGATGCTGTGGGCGAATGTCACTCGGCGGGCATTCAGGTGAAGATTGTCACCGGAGACACGTCGGCGACAGCCGTGGAGATAGCGCGCCAGATAGGCATATGGAAAGACGATACGCCCGCGACCGACCAGATAACAGGACCTGACTTCGCCGCACTGAACGACGAGGAGGCTTACAGACGGGTGGAGTCGCTCAAGGTGATGAGCCGCGCACGGCCGACAGACAAGCAGAGACTGGTGCAGCTTCTGCAGAAACACGGTGAGGTGGTGGCTGTGACCGGAGACGGCACAAACGACGCGCCGGCACTCAACCACGCCCATGTGGGACTGTCGCTCGGCTCGGGCACGAGCGTGGCGAAGAACGCCAGCGACATCACTCTGATAGACGACTCGTTCCAGAGCATAGTGAAGGCGGTGATGTGGGGACGCTCGCTCTACCGCAACATACAGCGTTTCATCTTCTTCCAGCTCATCGTCAACGTCACGGCACTGCTGCTCGTGCTCGGCGGCTCTATAATAGGTACCGAGCTGCCGCTCACCGTCACACAGATATTATGGGTGAACCTGATCATGGATACGTTCGCTGCCATGGCGCTGGCATCGCTCCCTCCGTCGCACGAAGTGATGAAAGACAAACCCCGCAATCAGAACGACTTCATCATAAACCGCAAGATGGCGTACGGCATACTGACCATGGGAGTGCTCTTCTTCCTCGTGATGCTCGGCATGCTCATATACTGCGAGCGTTGCTGCTCGGTGTCCGGAGCAATCAGTGTGAAGGCTCTCACAATATTCTTCACGGCGTTCGTGATGATACAGTGGTGGAACCTGTTCAACGCTAAGACGCTCGGCACAAACCACTCGGCATTCAACGAGCTGCTGAAAGACCCGGGACTGCTGCTCACACTGTGCATCATCCTCGCGGGACAATGGCTCATCGTGACCTTCGGAGGCAAGATGTTCCGCACCGAACCGCTCTCCGCCGAAGAATGGCTGTGCATAATAGCCGGAACGTCTGTCGTGCTGTGGATAGGAGAGATAATAAGAGGCGTGAAACGTCTGACGGCAAAAAGAATACGATAACACGGCATCCGCACACGTATGCGGAGCGCAAACATACTGAAATGAAGACAATACATCTGGGAAAGGACATGCAGCCCATGCAGCCATGCGTGGCAACCATCGGCTTCTTCGACGGTGTGCACCGGGGTCACCAGTACCTCATCAGGCAGGTGACCGACGAGGCTAAGGCTACAGGAATGGAATCGACAGTCATCACCTTCGACCGCCATCCGAGGCAGGTGCTGCAGAGCGACTACATCCCGCAGCTGCTGTCCACACCTGACTCTAAACTGCTAATGCTGTCAAAGACAGGCATCGACAACGCTGTGGTGCTGCATTTCGACAGGGAAATGGCTTCTTTGAGCGCGGAAGAATTCATCACCCGCATACTGAAAGAGAGACTCAACGTGCGCAAACTCATCATCGGCTATGACAACCGGTTCGGACATGGACGGGCGGAAGGATTCGCCGATTATGTCAGATACGGCAAAGAGGCGGGAATGGAAGTGATTCATGCCAACGCCTTCACGCTCTACGGATACAACGTAAGCTCGTCTGTCATCAGGAGATTCCTGCAGGACGGTGAGGTGGAAATGGCTGAAAAGTGCCTCGGATATCCTTACACCATATCGGGAACAGTGAGAAAAGGTTTCCAGGAAGGGCGCAAGCTGGGATTCCCAACAGCCAACATCGACCCTGCCACCGTATGCCAGATGATACCTGCAAACGGCGCCTATGCCGTCACGGCACGCATAGAGCAGAGCATGGCAATGCGCCCGGCGATGATGAACATCGGCACAAGACCGACATTCGGAGGCATGGACGTGTCGCTGGAAACCAACATTTTCAACTTCAGCGACAACATCTACGGCAAGCTGATGCTCGTTTCTTTCATCCACAGAATACGCGGGGAGCAGAAGTTCGACAGCCTTGCACAGCTCCGGGAACAGCTGCGCATGGACAGAAAACTGGTGGAACAACAATTCAGCAAGGATAAAGAGGAATGAAGACAAATATTGAACAGACCATGCAGGCTGCCTTGTGCTTCGTGGCGTTCGTAATAATACAGTTCGCCGTGATGCAGTGCGCGGGACTGATAGTGGACAATCTGGCTGCCAACGCGACGGCACTTGTGCTGAGCTCACTGGCTTCAAGCGCAATCACCATAGCCTTGTTCGTATGGAGACGATGGGCAGTCCTGTCGCGCGACTACTTCAACACGCGGCAGTGGAGTGTCTTTTTCTGGACAGTGACAACGGCAATCGGAATGATGCCAGTGGCGTCGTTCGTTCTTGAGACACTAAATCTGCGTATAAGCAACGAGCAGGTACAGATGTACGCCAACATGATAAACCACGACCTCGGATACATCACGATAGGCATAATAGCACCGGTTGCGGAAGAGATAGTGTTCCGCGGAGCCATACTGCGAAGCCTGCTGAAGATATTTGACAGGCGCATGCACTGGATTGCGATATTCATATCGGCTGTCCTTTTCGGAATAGTGCACGGCAATGCGGCGCAAGGTCTTAACGCGACAATCACAGGATTGCTGCTCGGATGGATGTATTACCGCACAGGAAGCGTGCTTCCCGGCATCGCATTCCACTGGACAAACAACACTGTAGTATTCGTTATGACGACGCTGATGCCAGGCACATACAACATGACAATAAGCGAGCTGTGCGGAGGAGACACTCATAAGATTGCCATATTCATGGCTTGCGCGCTATGCGTTCTCATACCGTCGCTTTACCAGCTTACTCTCCGTATCGGCAGAAAGAAGCCATGACATCGCACGGAAAAGCCCGTACCAAATAAAGAACCGCCGGTACATAAGTTCATGTACCGGCGGTTTTCAACGTTAGTATGTTATGAAAAATTTGAGAGAACTTGAAACTTCACAGTTTCATCTTTTTTGTTTTACTAAACATGATTATATAGAAAGCATAGAAAAATTCTACTTTAAGAGCACCGGAGCGTCGTATTTCACGTTGCTTAAACCCGACCGTTTGAGTGTGTCGGTGCGTGCCGAATCATTCAACGCCACCGAAACGCCCTGCACAGGACGCTCGAAACTCGTGACATTTGTATAATCGTCGTCACGGAAAGATGACTGTGCGGCATTGCTCAACGTAAGGATTATCGCCACCACAGCTGCCGCCTTGAACAGCGGAGCGAACCTCTGTCCCATTGTGAGCATGCGTGCCTTGACTGGCTGCGGACGCGATATGACGGACATGATTTGCTCGTCAAAGTCCTCACCGAGCACGTCGGCGACAGGCTCTGTCTGCTCATAAAGGAACAGACAACGGTATTGTTTCAGCTCGTCAGGCACATTTGTCTGGCTGAAAAAGGCACGGAGTATCTGCTCTTCCTCAAGCGATGTCTCACCCGCCCAATAACGTTCCAGAAGCTGACTGATGTATTTATAGTCCATAACTGTCGTATTCTTTAATTTTCTTTTTCACCGTCTGACGGGCACGGAAGATGTTTATCTTTACCTGTTCTTCGCTTATTCCCATCACAGCGGCTATTTCCTTGTATGACTTTCCCTCGAAATCGCGCAGCTGCATACAGCTTTTCTGCTTCTCAGGCAGACTGTCGAGCAACTGCCTTACTATCGAGATGCGGTCCTTGAGAGTAGCTTTCTCCAGCGGATCCGAGGCGTTGTCAGCCTTCTCGGCGTACCCGCTGTCGAGCGGATTGCTCTTTCCTTTAAGGAGTCTGACCCTGTCCAGTGCCATATTACGGCAAATAGTAAGACTGAATCCTTCTATCGACTCAATTTCACCAAGGCTCTCCCGCCGGTTCCAGAGCTTAATCAGCGTATCCTGAACGATGTCTTTCGCCTCTTCAGGGTTCGTCGTTATGCGCAGTGCAAGCCGATAAAGAATGTCTTTTAGCGGCAGGACATCGTTGCGGAAACTGATATTTCTCATCTGATATCTGTTTAAATGACGTTTGCTGGAATGAAAAGTTACAGACCCGAGGAGTAATTCACTCTTTTTAACATTAACGCTTCTATGCTGTGAAAGCATCCGTTCCGCCCGCCGGGTTCGACACAAGCGGACAGCGGAAAAGGCTTTTCCGTCTTAAACGAGACGTGCAGTCACATCAAAGGTGACACATAATCATATTAAAGAATACATACAATCAAATTAGAGTGGACACACTATTATATTAAATAATACATATTATTATATTAAAGAGAACACATAAAGATATTGCAGAAGGTGCATAGGCAAATTGAAGGAAACGTATGGCGGACATACAGGAAACGACCGGCTGCCCGTAAGCAAGCGGCGCGCGGGCATGTCATTTGCATATAACAGTGCCGGAATGCCTGCCTATTTCCGTTGCAAGAGTTATCACTACCTGCTTCACTCCGGCATCTACAGCATTGAGCGCATTCTCGATTTTAGGCATCATACCGCCTGATATGGTTCCGTCGACGACATATCTCACGTAATCCTCACGTGTTATCCGCCCTATCACACTGTCGTCATCGTCAGGATTGCGCAGCACTCCCTTTTTCTCGAAACAGAACACCAGCGTCACGTCATAATAGTCCACGAGAGCCGTGGCAGCCGAAGAGGCTATCGTGTCAGCGTTGGTATTGAGAATGCTTCCGTGCCCGTCGTGGGTAAGCGGGGCAAGAACAGGCGTAATGCCGGCGTCTAAAAGCATCTTCAGACGGTCGGATCCGACATGACGCACATCACCCACGAACCCGAAATCGACACCGTCTGTAACAGGTCTGCGCACCGATCTTATCACATCCATATCGGCTCCCGAAAGTCCCGCCGCATTGACACCGCGCGCCTGAAGACGCGCCACGATGTCCTTGTTGATAAGCCCTCCGTAGACCATTGTCACCACATCAAGCATGTCCTTGCCCGTGACGCGGCGTCCGTTCACCATGCGGCTCTCCACTCCAAGAGCCTCCGCGACCTTCGTGGCGCGCCTTCCACCACCGTGAACGAGCATCTTCGGTCCCTCCAGCGCGGCGAAATCGTCGAGCAGAGCCTCAAGTCTCGCCTCGTCCTCGACAACGGCTCCGCCAACCTTAACTATCGTAATATTCTTCATAACACCTTATTATATTATAATAGAAACACCCGGCATGCATACGGGCTGTCGGGTGAAGCGCCGTGTGCAGGACGATATGAGCCCACCTGCACACGACACACACCAAGCGTTTCACTCAAGATAAGTATATCCGTAAAGTCCCGAGCGGTAGTTGGAAAGGAACTCCTTTCCCTCCTCGAGCGATATTCTGCCCTGCTTAACGCTCTTCGTCACCCACGTCTCAAGCTGCCTCACCAGTTTCTTGGGATTGTACTGAACATAGTCGAGCACCTCCTCCACGGTCTCTCCGTCGAATATCTGGTCGATGTGATAGCCTTTGTCGTTCACGCTGATGTGCACCGCGTTAGTGTCACCGAAGAGATTGTGCAGGTCGCCGAGTATCTCCTGATAGGCACCGATGAGGAAAACCCCGAGATAATAGCCCTCGTTTTTCTTCAGCACATGCACCGGGAGCACGTTAGATATGCTGCGGTTGGTCACGAAGTTGGCAATCTTTCCGTCAGAGTCGCACGTGATGTCCTGCAGCGTGGCGTTGCGTGTAGGACGCTCGTCGAGCCTCTGTATAGGCATGATGGGGAACAGCTGGTCTATCGCCCAAGAGTCAGGCAACGACTGGAAGAGCGAGAAGTTGCAGAAATACTTGTCCGCAAGAATCTTGTCAAGACGCTTAAGCTCCTCTGGCATATGCTTGAGCGACTTTGAGAGATTGTTCACCTCACGGCACACACTCCAGTACATGCTCTCTATCTCAGCGCGTGTTCTCAGGTCGACAATGCCGTGCGAGAAGAGGTCGAGAGCCTCCTCGCGTATCTGTTCGGCATCGTGCCAGTCCTCAAGCATGGTGCGGGGATTGAGGTTGTCCCATATTTCGTACAGGTCCTTCACAAGCTGATGGTCCTTCTCTCCCGGTTCGAAGTCATCCGACATTTCCGGAAGCGACGCCGTCTCGAGCACGTCTATTACGAGCACCGAGTGGTGCGCGGTGAGCGACCGACCGCTTTCGGTGATGATGTTGGGATGGTCTATGCCGTTCTTGTTTGCCGCATCGACGAACGTATATATACAGTCGTTGACATATTCCTGAATGGAATAATTGACCGAACTCTCGCTGCTGGGCGACCGTGTGCCGTCATAGTCCACCCCGAGACCGCCTCCGCAGTCCACGAAGTCGACGTTGTAGCCCATCTTATGCAGCTGCACATAGAACTGGGCAGCCTCGCGCAGAGCCGTCTGAATGTGCCTTATCTTGGTTATCTGACTGCCTATGTGGAAGTGTATTAGCCTCAGCGAGTCGTGCAGGTTCTTCTCGTCGAGAATAGTGAGAGCCTTGAGCAGCTCGCTCGACGTGAGTCCGAACTTGCTCGCGTCACCTCCGCTGTCCTCCCATTTGCCCGATCCGCTCGAGGCGAGTTTTATCCTTATGCCGAGGTTAGGCTTGACATTGAACTTCCGCGCCGCCTTGGCAATGATCTCGAGTTCGTTGAGTTTCTCGACGACAATGAAAATTCTCTTGCCCATCTTCTGCGCCAGCAGAGCCAGCTCTATGTAGTTCTGGTCCTTGTATCCGTTGCAGATGATGAGCGAGTCGCACTGACACTGCAGCGCGATGACGGCATGCAGCTCAGGCTTCGAGCCCGCCTCGAGTCCCAGGTTGAACTTTCTTCCGTGCGAGATTATCTCCTCCACCACGGGCTGCATCTGGTTCACCTTTATCGGATAGATGATAAAGTTCTCCCCTTTGTAGTCATATTCCTTTGCGGCAATATTGAAGCAGTTCGCCGTTTTCTCGATTCTGTTGTCCAGGATATCGGGAAAACGCAGCAACACAGGTGTCGTCACGTCGCGCAATGCAAGCTCGTCCATCACATCACGCAGGTCAATCTGCGTGTCGTCCTTGCACGGTGTGACGTAAACATCACCCTTTTCGTTGATGCCAAAATAGGACGTACCCCATCCGTTGATGTTGTACAACTCCTTCGCGTCTTCAATTGTCCATTTCTTCATTGCTGTCGTTTTTTTTCGTAATTCGGCTTTAGGATTATATCATTAATGTTGTCTGTTATGTTCCGGCAGTCATTTCCGGCATGCCGTCACCAGCCCTCATGTCACATGCCAAGCATCTCACGAAGGCTTGCGACGGTGCTTTTTATCTTGTCAAAGCTGTCGAGCAGGCTCACGTCGAACGTATGCCTTGCCTGATTGTAGAACGGCTCGCGCTTTTCGAGCTGTTCTCTCACGAACACCCTCACCTCCTCCGGCGACTTGCCGAGGAGCAGCGGTCTGACGGTGCGTCCCATCTTCAGATGTTCGAAGAGCACCTCCGGCGTGGCTTTGAGATACACTGTCTCCGCGCGGCTGTTCATATATCCGATGTTGTCGAAGAAGCATGGCGTGCCGCCGCCGCAGCTCACCACCACGTTCTCAAACTCCGCCACCTCATGCAGCATGTTGCGCTCTATGCGGCGGAATCCCTCCTCTCCCGACTCGTCAAATATTTGTCTGACGGTGCGGTGCATGCGTGTCTCGATGTACCAGTCAAGGTCGTAGAACCTTTTCCCTGTGTCCTGCGCGAACGCTTTTCCCACAGTGGTCTTGCCGGCACCCATGTATCCCAGGAATATAACGGGTCTGCTCATTTCCTGCGTCGTGTTGCCGGCTTCTTCTTCTCCGGTGTTGCGTTCACTATCTCCATACATTTCTCATACGTAAGTTCGGCAGCCTTGGGGTGCAGTTCCTTCGGAATGCGGTAGTTGTTGCCGTTGTATGATATGTACGGACCGTATTTCCCGTTGCGCAGCTCGAGGCTGTCGTCCTCCTCAAACGACTTGATGTGCCTCTGCTCCTCCTGCTTTCTCTTCTCCTCTATCAGTCTGACGGCTGTCTCGAGCGTGACAGTAAGCGGATTCTCATCCTTCGGCAGCGACACATATTTCCTGTTGTGCATGACGTAAGGACCGAATCTGCCGCTTCCGATAACCACGGGCGAGCCCTCATACTCTCCCACCTCGCGCGGCAGTCTGAACAGTTCGAGAGCCTCCTCGAGCGTTATTGTCTCCATGCTCTTGTCGGCGGGGAGCTGCGCGAAGAGCGGTTTCTCCGAGTCAGCCGCCTGCCCTATCTGTATGACAGGACCGTATCTGCCTATCTTGACGAACACCGGATGCCCCGTTTTCGGGTCAGTCCCTATCTGTCTCTCGCCTGCCTTGTGCTCGCTGCGTGCGTTCATCACCTTCTCCACCGTAGGCTCGAACTCCTTGTCGAAGCGGTGCATCACATCCGTCCACATCACCTTGCCCTCGGCAATGCGGTCGAACTCCTGCTCCACTTTAGCCGTGAAGTTGTAGTCCATTATCACAGGGAAGTTGTCCATAAGGAAGTCGTTGACCACCATTCCTATGTCGGTGGGCAGCAGCTTGCCCTTGTCGTTGCCCGCCATCTCGGTCTTGCGCGTTGTGTTGACTACGAGTCCGCGCAGCGTGTCCACCGTGTATGGGCGTTCCTCACCCTTCTTGTCGCCCTTCACCACATAGTCGCGTTGCTGTATGGTGCTTATTGTGGGGGCATATGTGGACGGGCGTCCGATGCCCAGTTCCTCCAGTTTGTGTACGAGGCTCGCCTCAGTGTATCGCGCCGGACCCTGCGAATAACGCTCCGTGGAGGTTATCTCGCGCCGTGTGAGCACGCTTCCCTCCGTCAGTTCCGGCAGAGTGTGCTGTCCTTCTTCCTGACGGTTGTCATCGTCGTCAGCCGATTCGCGGTACACTTTAAGGAATCCGTCGAACTTCACAACCTCTCCGTTTGCCACGAACTTCTCCTCCGTTCCGCCCACACTTATCGTCGCTGTGGTCTTCTCTATGAGCGCGTCAGCCATCTGGCAAGCCGCCGTGCGCTTCCATATAAGGTCATACAGCCTGCGTTCCTGCATTGTCCCGTCCACCGTAGTGTTGTTCATATATGTGGGGCGGATGGCCTCATGAGCCTCCTGCGCGCCTTTTGAGTGCACGTGATACTGCCTCGGCTTACTGTATTCCCCTCCATACTGCCGCGTTATCTCCTCCTTCGCGGCGTTTATGCACAGTGCCGAGAGGTTCACACTGTCGGTACGCATGTATGTGATATATCCGTTTTCGTAAAGCCGCTGTGCCACCATCATGGTCTGCGACACAGAGAATCCGAGCTTTCTGGCAGCCTCCTGCTGAAGCGTCGATGTGGTGAACGGAGCGGCTGGAGCGCGCTTGAGGGGCTTCTTTGCCACCGACTCCACCTTGAACTCCGCCTTTTTGCATATCTCGAGAAATGCCAACGCCTCGTCGCGTGTGGCGAACCGCTTGTCCAGCTCTGCCTTTACCTCCGACGCCGAACCGTCGGCATTGGTGGTGGCGAATATGGCGTTGACGCGATAGTAAGGCTCGCTCTTGAACCTGTGTATCTCACGCTCGCGCTCCACAATCAGCCTCACGGCGACGCTCTGCACACGTCCTGCCGAAAGCGCGGGCTTCACCTTGCGCCACAGCACGGGCGAGAGCTTGAACCCGACGAGCCTGTCGAGCACGCGGCGCGCCTGCTGTGCGTTCACCAGATTCATGTCTATGCGCCTCGGCGACTTTATCGCCGCGAGTATGGCGGGCTTTGTTATCTCATGGAACACTATGCGGTTGGTCTCGTCCCTGTCCAGTCCGAGCACCTCACAAAGGTGCCACGAGATGGCTTCTCCCTCACGGTCTTCATCGGAAGCGAGCCACACCTTGCCTGCCGCCAAGGCGTTTTCTCTCAGTTTCCTGACAATCTCCTGCTTGTCCTTAGGTATCACGTAGTCGGGCGTAAGCGTCTTGTCGTCGATGCTCAGTTCCTTCTTCTTCAGGTCGCGGATGTGTCCGTAGGATGACATCACCTTATAATCCGAACCCAGAAACTTCTCTATCGTCTTCGCCTTTGCCGGGCTCTCCACAATGACTAAATTCTCTTGCATATCTTGGCTTTACACTTTATATATGGTGCAAAATTAGACAGAACTTTCTCTTATACCTTTTTATATGCCTAAAAAAATAGCTCATTTTTACAGATTTTAATTTTATTACATTTAATTTTAAATATTTTACCATTCCCGAGATGCCAACATCATTTATCAACACACCACATGCCTCACTCCCGCGCCCCACCGGCTCCGTCGCAGCCACACGTTTGCAGGAAAGCGTCTCGACCGCATCGCGCCTTTTACTCCATCCGAATGTCATGCGGACGCGGGGCACACCGGTCTGTGTTTTCATCGGGGATGCGGCAAGCCACACCGTAAGAAAGCGTGAAAGAATATGACGCCGACCCATCGGAAGACAGAAAAAGAACTGACGGTAAGGTGCGACCGGGCGACGCGCCCTCCGATGACGGACCCGCGGAAAAACGTTTTGCATATTTATACACAATCGTGCGAACAAATGCATATGCACCGGGTGTCAACTCCGCAAGAACGCTCTCCTGCCAAGCAAGAGTGTATTTCAAGGCAAATACGCGAGTTTTCAAGAGTTTTTATAAGACATTGGTAATTAACAAGTTGGACAAAACAGCAAGTCAGAACATCCTTTTCCACATCACCGGAAAGCCCGTTCCGCATGTCCGAAAAGGCTTTTCCAAGACGCCAGACAGGCTTTTCCAAGACCCGACAAAGGCTTTTCCGCAGTGCTAAACCTGCTTTTTAGAAGCGTAATACTCCTCACTCTACCCCGAAAAACAGTTTCTGTGGTGTCGTGAATGGCATTTTTCCACATTTCATGACGCCTATATCAGACATTCCGTTTTCTGTTTCACGATTTTCAACTGTCAATATTTTTTACTTCCGTTTTTGTATTTTTATGCATAAAACGGATTGCGCCCGGCTGCCTGAAAGCAGGTTTTCATTGCCCTTACCTGCGTTGTTTCACACATGACATAATGTTGTATTATACGTGTACCATCCAAAGTAGAGACGCAAAATCTTGCGTCTCACAAGCAACGAGGCGCAATGAATTGGGATAAGGATGTGCCTGCCGTTGCTGCGTTCATTCCTCGGGAGACGCAAGATTTTGCGTCTCTACTGGGCTGACGCCAGCATTGATTTGATATAAAAAACGCCAAATGACAAAATATAAATGACATTTTTCCGTTATTTTATCATATATATCCCGTCACCCGACGGATTATATACCACACCCCACCGAAGCGATTACCACCACCGGCAAGCCCTATGGGCATGACAGCCGCACTCACACCGCAACTTAATACATAACCCATAAACAACCGTACACAATGCAAAAAACTTTACTTATCGTCTTTTTCATTCTTTCATCCACCTTATCCGCAGTGGCAGACAACGTGGCTCCATACAGCGGGTCGCGCATATTCTGGGACCAGTCCACACGCAAGACCGTGTTCAGTTCGGGCGGATACTCACGCATCATCCAGCTGCACGACGGACGGCTGATGGCGGTTTGCGAGAGCAACGGCATCAACATAGCGTTCAGCGGCAATCTCGGAGCCACATGGAGCAGTCCGGTGAAGATTGTGACAAACACAAACAACACGCCCAACTGCGTGCCCGACCTCATACAGCTTGCAGACGGCACCATAATCGTGGCGTACAACCCGCGACCGGCGGAGCCTTACACGCAAGACCGCAAGTTCGGCATAAGATGCAAGCGCAGCACCGACAACGGTGTCACATGGAGCGACGAGATATTCATCTACGACGCCAAGCACACCTTTGCCGACGGATGCTGGGAGCCGTCAATGCTCGAGCTGCCATCCGGCGAGCTACAGGTCTATTTCGCGGACGAGGGTCCCTACACCACCAGCAACGAACAGCAGATATCCATGTGCCGCTCGTACGACGGAGGACTCACGTGGAGCGGCACCAACCGCATATCGTTCCGCGCGGGCTACAGGGACGGCATGCCCTCGCCGGTGCTGCTCAACGACCGGCAGACCATAGTGGTGGCGATAGAGGACAACGGCTGGCAGGGCTACAACGACTTCTTCCCCACCACGGTGAGATGCACTCTGGAGCGCAACTGGAAACGCTTCTGCGTGACGGGCGACAGCGAGAACCGCGACCGCACGCTCGACCTGTCGTTCTGTCCTCCTGCCATCGGCGGCGCGCCTTACCTTAGGGTGCTGCCGTGGGGAGAGACGGTGCTGTCGTGGCAGTCGAAGTATAACCACGGCTCCACCAACACCATGTTCACCGCTGTGGGCGACGAACAGGCACGCGGCTTCAAGGCAATGTCCAACCCGTTCGTGACGTCTCTCACCGACCAGGCACTGTGGAACTCGGTCGCAGTGATAGATACCGGCGTGGTGGTAGCCGTGGGCGGCATCAACGGACGGGTGGAGATGATTAAAGGTTATCCCGTACGCCTGTTGCAGGCTGCCTGTGGCAAGCCCGTCGTCGACGGTGTGGCGACAGAGGGCGAGGGCTACATGAGGAGCGACCCGTCGCAGATAATGCTCGGCACACAGACCGGCACGCAGACTCTGGCAGACTTCGCCTACGACGAGGACTCGCTCTACTTCATAGCGCGGACGGCAGACCCGACATTCGTAAGCAGGAGAGGCACGACGGACAACGTGAGGCTCATGATAGACGCAGACAACGTATCGTCAACCTCACCGCAGGAAGGCATGTACTGTTTCTCGTTCCGCCGCGACGCCGTGTGCAGGGCGTGGCACGGCGAGGACGGCAGCTGGAATGAGACAGACGCATCCATGATAAACATGAAAGTGACGTCCGAAGAGCAGTCATACACCGTGGAGGCTGCCATACCATGGAGCGCGCTGGGCAAGAGCGAGCCTCCTGTAGGGCAGCGCATGGCGGCTACGGTGGAGATAGAGAACGTGGGCGAGGATGCCACCACCACCGAACGCATACCCGACGCGCAGCGCAACGCGTCGTGGACATACATGGAGTTCCGTCTGGCTGGAGGCACCGTGACCGACGGCATAGACAAGACTACCGCGCACGACGGTGACGGTGTGGACATGCGGGTGAGCGGCGGCACGCTCTTCATAAGCAGTTCCAAGGCTGTGAGAGAGATGACCGTGTGCTCCGCCGACGGCAGGATAGTGGCAAGAAAGGAGAATCCCGGCACGCGCTTCAGCACGAGAATAGCACACAAGGGAATCGCCGTCATAAGGCTTACCCTCTCCGACGGCAGGAGCGTCAGCAGGAAAACGGCATTCTGAGAAATCCTGTCCGCAAAACAGTTATTATAGAATAGCCACGGCACTCACCACATGCCGTGGCTTTTACATGCATATACACCCTGTCCGGCACATAATTGTCCGCATCAGCCATCAGGTCACACACACGATGAAATGGCTTGTTTTACATTAAAACAATGATGGCGCCAGCCTTGTAGAGACGCAAAATCTTGTGTCTCCCGAGCAAAAAGTGCGGCAATGACATGCATATCCCCACCTCATTTTATTGCGCCTCGTTGCTTGTGAGACGCAAGATTTTGCGTCTCTACTTTGGATAGTACACGTATAATACAACGTTATGTCATGTGTGAAACAACGCACGCAAGGGCAATGAAAATATGCTTTCATATTGCCGAATGCAGCCTGTCTTACTTCAAAAAACGCCCATTTCATCGTACTACATACCTACTCGCAACGCATGAAAAACATAGGAAACACACACAATAATGCTCTGCGCCCCTCCTTGCACACATCACCCCGTCGTGCATCAGTCACCACACTACACCCGCGCTCACACCAAGCCGCACGTCCGGCACACATCCTTGCTCCGGCAGCCCCGACAATACCTGTTCACCGGAAAACAGCCATGCGAAACAAAAAGACAGATAATAAAAACATTATTACCTTTTAATTATTTGTATCATAAATAAATTTGCCATCGCAGCACAAGCCATGCGAAAAACCGCACCGGCACATCCGGCTCCTCATTATGGCGTCAGATTCACACCGGACACAACCGGCACGTGGCGGCGCACCAGACCGAAAAAAACATCAGCCCGTGTACGGTTAACAACTCATAAGGCTGAATATAACAACAAATATTACTAACTAAAACTGACATTCATGAAAAAAGGACAAGTTTTACTACTCTCAGTCATGCTTTCATTAGCAGGCAATGCCAACGCGCAGGATTCGGGCGAGCTTATCGATCTGCTGCCTGAAGGAGTCACAGCCAACATCAATCCTGAACGCAAGTGGGACAAACAGAAGAACCTCGTGGTGGCTGGCTCGCCGGAGAAGGGATACAAAGCATTCTTCGCGGCTACCGACAGCGAGCACGGAGAGGAACTGTGGGTGACCGACGGAACAAAGGAGGGCACGCACATGGTAGCCGACCTCATACCCGGCTCCATAAGCTCAGAGCCGTGCTACATATCAAGGTTCAACGACAAAGTGCTCTTCTCGGCTTACACCGACGAGTACGGACGGGAGACATACATCTCTGACGGTACGGCGGAGGGAACAATTCTGCTTGCCGACACCTACATCCTCGGCGACGGAGACCCCAAGGCTTTCATACAGATGGACGAGAAACACGCCGTCTTCGCAGCCACCGACGACGAGAGCGCGGAATACGATCTCGTGCGAGGAGCGCAGCAGTGGCTGTGGATAACCGACGGTACGCCCGAGGGGACACACCGCCTCTACGAGTGCGACATGCGCTGGCCCGGACAGGACAACACCACACTGCACACGGCATACGTGCGTGTGGGACGCCGCGTGTTCTTCAAGGCAGACGACAAGGACGGCACGACGGGCGAGGAACTGTGGGTGACCGACGGTACGCCGGAGGGCACATACTGCGTCATGGACATCAATTGGGAACGCTACGGAGAGGGTCAGCCCGGATATGAAGAGGGCTACACGCGCAACAGCGGACTCGACAATCTGGAGAACTACAATAACGAGCGCGTGTTCTTTCAGGCGTGGACACCCGACTACGGCTCTGAGCCGTGGACATCGGACGGACTTGCCGCCGAGGGTCTCAACGGTCCGGGCGAGAGCGGAACGGAGCATACCTACATGATATACGACGCCCACGCCGGAAAGAACGACGGAGGCATAGGCTTCAGCTCAAGCACGTTCGGAACGGGATGGGAGGTATACAAGGACCGCATATGGTTCCGCGCATGGAGCGCCGAGACCGGATATGAGTTCGGAGGCACCAACATGCAGAAAGGCGACTACCACGTATACGACATCTTCACACGCGAGCCGTCACGCGACAACAACTCCTATTCAGACCCGGGATGCATATTCGACGGTGTCTACATGTTCTGCGCCTCTGAAGGATTCGACGCCGCCCTCGGACAGACCGGAGGCGAACTGCACTACTTCGACGGCGAGAAGGTTGTGTTGCAGTATGACTTCTGTCCGGGCACGAAGTGCGACTGGGTGAAGGAGCAGACCGTCGCCGGAGGCTCTATGTACTGGTGGAACGAGTCTAACGACGTAGCCGCAGGGTTCGGCACAGGGCTTTACCGCCTCGACGGCAAGGACGAGGTGCCGGTGGTATGCACCCACATCGTGCCTACAGGCGACTTCGTGCACTCGCTGCGCAACCTCGGAGGGACGATATGCTTCGCGTCAGACGCCACCAAGAAGGTGTATGTCTACAAATACACCAAACCGGGATGGGACGGCAAGAGCGACATGGGATATCTCGAACCGGAATACCGCACACCGGCGGAGATTGCAGCCGGAACGGACGCCATAAAGGACATAGAGGCTGAGGACGGCTCCACTGTGGACGTATACACGCTCGACGGTGTGCTGCTGCGCGCCAAGGCGGATGCCGCGAAAGCCACCGAAGGTCTGGCAAAGGGCGTATACATTGTAGGAAAGAAGAAAGTCATAGTACGTTAACAAGTCAAGGACGGACATGCCTGACGCCTGCCGTCAGGCGTGTCTACTGCTAAGGCAGACCGCCGGAAACCGGGCATGGCACGGCTTCAAGCCTGTCGCGGCGGCAGAATCCGGCGGTCCGCCCGTTTCTGACTCATGTATCACAGGGCGGGAACCTAAATCATATTCATATGCACAAACACATAATCACAAGACTTACGATGCTTCTTGTGGCGGCACTGTTCGCCATGACGGCATACGCACAGAAGATAAAGGTGACGGGAACTGTCACCGACGGACAGAACAAAGAGCCGTTGACAGGCGTCACCGTGAAGGAGAAGGGCGCGGGCAACGGTGCCATAACCGACATCAACGGCAACTACACCATAAGCGTTCCGGCTGACGCCACACTGCAGTTCACATGCATGGGATTCGTCATGCGTGAGATACCGGTGAACCGCCGCGCCAGAATAGACATAAGCATGGAGGCTGACTCGAAGATGCTCGACGAGCTTGTCGTCATAGGATACGGCGTGCAGCGCAAGAGCGATGTGACCGGATCGATATCGTCAATACAGGGAAAGGACATCAGCAGCCAGCCTGTGTCTTCCACCTTGCAGGCTCTTCAGGGCAGAGCGGCGGGCGTGAACATCATACAGAACACCGGCGCGCCGGGAAGCAACACCACTATAAAGATACGCGGAACAGGAACGGTGAACGACGCCGACCCGCTGTATGTGGTAGACGGATTCATTGTTGACAACATCGACTATATCAACCCCAACGACATAGAGAACGTAGAGATATTCAAGGACGCAGCCTCAAGCGCGGTGTACGGATCGCGTGCCGCCAACGGCGTAGTGGCTATAACGACGAAGGGAGGCAAGAGCGGCAAGACGAAAATAACATACGACGGATATGCGGGAATATCATCACCGTGGAAGAAGATTGACGTGATGGGCACGGAGGACTATGCCCTGATGCTCGACTACATCAACGACCAGAAGGTGTATTCCACCGACGGCAGACTGTACATGTCGGCTGATGCGGACGGCGGCTATTACTACGACGAGCACAAAGCCTACCTCCTCGACACCATAATGACCAACTCGCCGAAGAGCTGGTGGGACGCCATCACGCGCACAGGATTCAAGCAGTCGCACGGCGTGTCGGTGTCGGGAGGCTCGGAGAAGACACAGTATATGGCAAGCGCGGGCTACTACAATGAGAAGGGAATAGTGGAGACATCAGAGGTCAGACGCTTCAACGCACGCCTCAACGTAAAGACACGGCTGGCAAGATGGCTCACCCTGAACGCCAACATGGCGTACACATACGAGAAACAGGCTGGTGTTCCGGAAGGCTCGTCGAGCATTCTGAAGCAGGCTCTCTACCAGTCGCCGATGACATACATGTATAACTCGAAAGGCTACTGGTCGTCATCACATCCTGTGGCAGTGCTCGCGCGCAACCATGAGCGGATGCACCGCAACCGTCTGGACATGAACATGAGTCTCGACGCAAGCATATGCAAGTATCTCACCTATCAGTTCAAGGCGTCATACTACATGGTGCCGCAGACTGACGACAACTTCTACGAGGTGGGGAAACTGAACGAGGACTTCGGCATGACAGACCTCACAACCGTATACAAGAACCAGACGCGCACGGATAAGTGGGAGATAAACAACCTGCTCACGTTCATGTGGAACGACAGACACCACAACATCACCATACTGGCGGGACAGACAGCGGAGGGCTATAAGTATGACTACCAGCAGTCGCAACGCAAAGGCACGCCAAGCAACGAGTACAACTTCCACTTCCTTTCAAGCGCGTACACAGGCGACAAGACCTACGGACTGCCCAACGAATGGACCGCGATAGGTCTTATAGGACGCATAAACTACAGTCTGAACGACACCTATCTGCTACAGGCGAACATACGCGCGGACGGCTCTTCGAAGTTCTCCAAGGGCAACCGCTGGGGTATATTCCCGTCGGTATCGCTGGGATGGAAGTTCTCTAACGAGAAATTCATGCAGGGACTGAGGAAATGGCTGTCGCTCGGAAAGCTGCGCGTGGGCTACGGCATACTCGGAAACAACCGCATAGACGTGCTCTCACGCTACACTTATCTGACATTCGGATACAACTATCCCTACGGACTGGGACACCACACGCTGCAGAACGGAGCCACAGCGACCGCGCTCGGCAATGACGGCATAAAATGGGAGAGGAGCGAGAGCTTCAATATCGCAGCCGACCTCGGACTGTTCGACAACCGGCTGACGCTCACAATAGAATACTTCAACCGCAAGACGAGCGACATGCTTCTGCGAGTGCCCACCGTCAGCTCGGCAGGACTGGACACCGCTCCGATGACAAACGCCGGAGCAGTGCGCAACTACGGATGGGAGTATGACGTGAAATGGCGCGACAACATAGGCAAGGACTGGCGCTACGAAGTGGGATTCAACCTGTCGTGGATAAAGAACAAGGTGGTGAGTCTCGGCACCGGCAACGAACCGATATACGGCTCTTATCTGAGCGAAAGCAGCATCGTGGACTATGTCACGAAGACCGCTGTGGGACAGCCGATAGGAAGTTTCTACGGATATGTGACTGACGGGATATTCAACACATATGAAGAGGTGAAGGCAAGCGCACAGTATGACGCCGGAAAGAACTACTGGGAGCAGTCCACCCTGCCCGGAGACTTCCGCTTCAAAGACCTTAACAACGACGGACGAATCACCGCAGAGGACCGCACTTATCTCGGTTCGCCGCTGCCCGACTTCATCTTCGGCATACCGGTGTCGGTGGGATACAGGAACTTCGACCTGAACATCTTCTTCCAGGGACAGACAGGCAACAAGATATTCAACGTGATGGACTACTATCTGTACAACGCTTCGAACGGCAATGTTTACGCGGACATACGCGGCAAACACTGGTCGGGACAACTCGCCTCAGGGCGTGAGTTCTTCCCTCTCAACCTGAACGCCAGCGTGCCTGACCTGCGCAACAATGACAAAGCGCGCAACTTCAGGGCAAGCGACTTCTTCATTCAGGACGGCTCTTACCTTAGACTGAAGGAGCTGCGGCTCACCTACACCTTCCCGAAGAGCATCACCGGCAGGCTGAGACTGTCTGACCTCGCACTGTCGCTCACCGCATACAACCTGCTTACATTCACAGGATATGACGGTTTCGACCCGGAAGTGGGAAAGGTGGTGGGCACCGAAGGCAACAACCTTAGCATGGGAGTGGACCACGGAAACTATCCACAGGCACGCTCGTTCACATTCGGTGTTAAATTTGGAATATAATATTAAAACGGTCATCTTATGAGAAATATATTTTGCAAGACACTTCTGGCAATATCCGCAATGACGGCATGCGGCTGCAGCGACTTCCTTGACAAGGACGTGGACGGGCATGCCACTGACAAGAACTATTACGACACGCAATATAAAATGCAGACTTCGCTCAACGCTGCATACGACATACTGCAGAGCGACTCGTACAATGATCAGGAGTGGAGGTTCGGGGAAGCGTGCGGCGACAACGTTCTCGGAACCGACGAGGGACTGTCGTCGCACATGGGACAACTGGTGAACTTCCGTTTCAACACGTCGAACTCATGGATTCTGCAACGCTGGAACGTAAACTATAAAGGCATACACCGTGCCAATCAGGTGATTCACAACATAGGCAAAGTGCGCATATCCACAAGCGAGTATGCGGCATATCAGGGGATAAGATGGATTCTCGGACAGGCTAAATTCCTGCGGGCGTTCTATTACTTCAATCTCGTGAAGACATTCGGAGGGGTGCCTGTCAGACCAGAGGACGAGAGTGTGAGGAAGCTTGTGATACCGCGCAACACGCTGGAGGAATGCTATGCGTATATAGAGAAAGACCTGCGCGAGGCGGCGATGATTCTTCCTACGGTCTATCCAGCGGGCGAGACGGGCAAGGCAACGAAAGGCGCGGCTGTGGCTCTGCTTATGAAGGTGCTCATGTATCAGGCAAAGCCGGGAGTGCCTTCTGATAAATGGAGAGAGATGAAACGCATGGGCGACTATTTCATAAAGGGAGAGCCGATGACCTGCGGAGAGATGCTGAAGTATGACGGAAAGGAAGACTGGGAGAAGCTGAGGGAGAGGCTGTGGTTCAAGCCTGAGAGACTGAACACTCCGGGCGATCCGTATGAGACTCCGGAGACACCGCTCGACGCGCTGGACAACGTCTATTCACTGTCATATACCGACTATTACGGAGCACCGCTGCACAACGGCGACAAATGGGCTTATGTGTACCAGTGGTATGGCGACGGCGAGTTCTGCCGCGGATCGGTGTTCGAGGCAGTGTTCAAGGAGAGCGCGGACGGCACCGGAGGCGACACCAACGAAGGAGCGGGCATAGAGTTCTTCGATGTGGGTACGGTGAAGATGTATGCCACATCAGGCATTCTCGCAAGTCTGTTCGGCACCGACATACGCAAGGACTTCCTCATTCACCATCAGGGAAACACTCCCGACGGCGACATATGGCAGGGAGGTGAAGGACGATATGTGTCTCTCAAATGGTACACTCCGAAGAAAGACAAGCCGCAATATGCCGGTGACAACGGCAGAAACCGCAGGATAATAAGGTTTGTGGAGGTGGTGCTCATGTATGCGGAGGCACTGAACGAATGCGGCGACCGTGAGAACGCGCTGGCGCAGCTCAACAGATGCAAGGCGCAGGTGAACACCATCAACAACAGCAACAAACTGTATGCGGCAGGAGGATACGGATGGCTGAGAGACCAGATATGGCAGGAACGGAGAATGGAACTCGCATACGAATGGGACAGATTCTTCGACATAGTGAGGCAGGGACGGGCTGCGGAGGTGCTGCACGCGTTCGGACGGAACAGACCCAACAGCCGTGGCATGTCTTTCGTAAAGGGAAAGAACGAACTGTTCCCCATACCACAGACAGAGATTGACGTGTCAAACAGCGTGGTGGAGCAGAATCCCGGATACTGACAATGACGTTTCAAAACATGATAAAGGAAACCCAACATAAAATCAAAATGAAGAAATTATCTAACATTATAATACTTGCAATGATGGCAGTAATGCTTGCCGCATGCAGCGGTGAGAATCAGGAGGCTCGCACTCCGGTAGCCAGCATTACGGTGAATGCCGACAGACTGGAAATCAACCAGTCGATGGAGATACGCTTCAACGGCGTGGCTGACCAGGTGGTGATATTCACCGGTGACAACGGACACGACTATGACCTGAGAAACGAGAGCAATACCGGATTTGTGATGAATAAGGGTCTTTTCACATACTCGTACTCAGTGCCGGGCAAATTCAAGGTGGTGTGCGTGGCGACGACCTACGACACGTATATGGGAGACAACATGAAGACAGACATAACCACCTTTGAGGTGACCGTGTCTGACGATGTGACGACAATAGACAAGGTGTCGTCGAGCATCACTCCCAACATATATTACGCAGAGCTTATAGACGACGTGAACTGGGTGATGAGGGTTCCGGCAAAACAGCTTTACAACAACCGCGAGATACCGCTGAACGCCACGCGACAGAGACTGACGTTCGAGATAGCGTCGGACTCATCCAGAATATATGTCGACAACGAGCCTTACGCCATCAACAACTATTATGACCTGACAAAGGTGCATGACATCCGCGTTACGGCAAACTCCGGAGACAGACGCGACTATAAGCTTTACACACTCATATATCCGGAGTTCAAAGCCATATCTATCAACGGAGAGAAGGCTACACTCACACGAAACGCATTCTATCAGAACCTGCAGACTTACACGTTCAGCCTGCCGCAGAATACTGATATAAGTAATGTGATACCGGAATTCAGACTGGATGACGACGTAAGGTTCTACGCCGGGGACACTGAAATAAAACCGGGAACAGCCATAGACCTGACGAAGACAGACGTGAAATATTCTCTGAGGAGAGCCCGGACGGATAATCCGGACATCAATGCCGTGTCTGATGTCATATTCAACATCACATATAAATGACTCTACATTATATATAAATAAATGTGAACATAATGCTCAAGACAATATTTATTGCTTTATTCCTCTTATCGGTCACATTCTCCGCGAGGGCGGAGGATGTGACTCCATACAGCGGCTCACGCATATTCTGGGACCTTTCAACACGAAAGACCGTGTTCAACGCGGGCGGATACTCACGCATGATACAGCTTCAGGACGGAAGACTGATGGATGTCTGCGAGGGGAACGGCATAAACATAGCGTTCAGCAGCAATCTCGGCAACACGTGGAGCAGTCCGGTGAAAATAGTGACAAACACCAACAACACACCCAACAGTGTGCCAGACCTCATACAGCTTAGGGACGGGACTATCATAGTGGCGTACAACCCGCGCCCGGCGGAGCCTTACACGCCAGACCGCAAGTTCGGCATAAGATGCAAGCGCAGCACCGACAACGGCATGACTTGGAGCGACGAGATATTCATCTACGACGCCAAGCACACATTCAACGACGGATGCTGGGAGCCGTCAATGCTCGAGCTGCCCTCCGGAGAGCTGCAGGTGTATTTCGCGGATGAGGGTCCTTACACCGGCAGCAACGAACAGCAGATATCCTTGTGCCGCTCGTATGACGGTGGAAAGACATGGAGCAAGGCAAGCGTTGTTTCGTTCAGGGCTGGCTACAGAGACGGCATGCCGTCACCGGTATTGCTCAAAGACAACAAGACGATAGTGGTGGCGATAGAAGACAACGGCTGGTCCGGATACAACGACTTCTTCCCCACGACAGTGAGATGTGGTCTGGAAACAAACTGGAACGGCTATTATGTGTCGGGGAACAGCAAGAACAGGGAAAAGACACTCGACCTTGCGTTCTGTCCTTTGGCTAAAGGCGGCGCGCCTTATCTGAGAGTGCTGCCATGGGGCGAGACGGTCCTGTCATGGCAGTCGGAATACAACCACGGCTCCAGTCTGACTATGTTCACGGCTGTAGGAGACGAGAATGCCCGCAACTTCAAGGCGATGTCGAATCCGTTCATCACATCCCTGTCTGATAAAGTCATGTGGAACTCGGTAGCGGTAATAGACACCGGGACTGTCGTAGCGGTAGGCGGAGTGAACGGAAAAATAGAAATGATAAAAGGATATCCTGTCAGAATGCTGTTGGCTCCGTACGGGAAGCCGCGCATAGACGGTGTCGTGTCAAGAGACGAAGGTTATCTCAGACCCACTTCCTCGCAGATAATGCTTGGCACACAAACCGGAACAAGAGTGATATCCGATTTCGCTCACGACCGCGACTCGCTCTATTTCATCGCACGGATATCCGACCGCACTTTTGTAAAGAAAGGACGGAAGACCGACAATGTGCGCCTGATGATTGACGCGGATGATGTCTCCTCAACAACGCCCAAGAAGGGAGTGTACTGCTTTTCGTTCAGCCGCGACAGCGTATGTCAGGCATGGCAGGGCGATGAAGGCAACTGGAGAGTGTGCGACTCGTCGCCTGTCAATATGAAAGTGACGTCTTCAGGCACTTACTATGTAGTGGAGGCTGCCATACCATGGAGCGTCATCGGCAAGGACAAGGCTCCCGTCTCACAGCGCATGGCAGCCGCAATAGAGGTTGAGGACGTGGGAGAGACGTCCATGCAGACAGAGCGCATACCGGACGTAAGGCGCAATGCCTCATGGACATACAT
>ENA-ORSI01000109-ORSI01000109.1-human-gut-metagenome-genome-assembly--contig:-NODE-109-length-78615-cov-8.314091_pt1 | contig 78615 bp, 54 predicted proteins | sample MGYA00242187_ERZ509154 | MGnify/ENA primary metagenome ERZ509154 (study PRJEB26280, sample SAMEA2338627) | human gut metagenome | biome: human gut; feature: human-associated habitat; material: faeces...
GTGATAAATAATTTATTTTTGTCCAATAACTGTAACGGTTATTTAGGACTAGTCACCTCTTATCTGGCTGCGTGTATGGAGTATGCTGTTATATTTGAAGAAAGTCCTTCTGTGATAACTTATGTACCCGATGGCTTATCTGTAAAGGAGGCGCAAGATATGCGTTTACTGGCAGATGAGGCTTTGAATAAATGGTATGGTGAACTGAAGTCATCGCGTTAGTATAGTTGAAAATTTATAACTGAAAATATTATGAAAAACGAATTTATGAAAAAAATGGCGCTGGCATGTGTTGCCGGACTTGCTTTATTCTCTGTGCAAGCACAGCAGCTGCCCGTTTATCTTGATGGTAATCAACCTATAGAATCACGTGTGGAGGATGCTCTCTCACGTATGACTCTGCAAGAAAAAATAGCTATGATTCATGCTCAGTCTAAGTTCAGCAGTCCGGGAGTACCCCGTTTGGGTATTCCGGAAGTCTGGTGTACGGACGGCCCTCACGGTATCCGGCCCGAAGTGCTGTGGGATGAATGGGATCAGGCAGGATGGACCAACGACTCTTGTGTGGCTTTCCCTGCCTTGACTTGTCTGGCAGCAACGTGGAATCCGGATATGGCGCTGCTTTATGGCAAAAGCATCGGTGAAGAGGCCCGCTATCGTAATAAGTCTATCTTGCTGGGACCGGGTGTGAACATCTATCGTACGCCGCTGAACGGACGTAACTTCGAGTATATGGGCGAAGATCCTTATCTGTCGAGTAAGATGGTGGTACCTTATGTACGTGGGGTCCAGAGCAATGGAGTAGCTGCTTGCGTAAAACATTTTGCATTGAACAACAACGAAATAAATCGTCATACATCGAATGTTATAGTCGACGACCGTGCGCTTTACGAGATTTATCTTCCTGCCTTTAAGGCGGCTGTTCAGGAAGGACATGCCTGGAGCATCATGGGATCTTATAATTTGTACAAGAACCAGCATTGCTGTCACAATGAATATTTGTTGAACGATATCCTGAAAGGCGAATGGGGATTCGACGGTGTCGTGGTGAGCGACTGGGGTGGAGCTCATGATACCGATGAGGCAATCTCCAACGGACTTGATCTGGAGTTCGGCAGTTGGACGAACGGACTTTCCAGTGGTACCAGCAATGCTTACGACAATTATTATCTTGCATATCCTTATCTTCAGCGTATCAAATCGGGTAAGGTAGGTACTGCCGAACTGGATGACAAGGTTCGCCGGGTACTTCGTCTTATTTTCCGTACGACAATGGACCGTAATCGTCCGTTCGGTTCTATCGGTAGTCCGGAACATTTTGATGCTTCCCGCCACATTGCGGAAGAGGGTATCGTACTGCTCCAGAACCGTAACAATGTGCTTCCGCTCGACTTGAACAAGGTGAAGAAGGTAGCTGTGATTGGTGAGAATGCCATCAAGATGATGACTGTAGGAGGTGGAAGTTCTTCACTGAAAGTAAAATACGAAATTTCTCCTCTCGACGGACTCCGTCATCGTCTTGCCGGTCAGGCCGAAGTGGTATATGCCCGTGGTTATGTAGGAGATGCCAGTGGTGAATACAATGGAGTCGTAACAGGTCAGGATCTTTCCGACAATCGTTCTGCCGAGGAACTGCTGGCAGAAGCTGTCGATGTAGCTCGTTCTTGCGATTATGTCATCTTCTTTGGAGGCTTGAACAAGAGTGCGGGTCAGGATTGTGAGGATTCCGACCGTCAGGCTTTAGGTCTGCCTTACGGACAGGATAAGGTGATTGAAGCTCTTGCGAAGGCCAATAAGAACCTGGTTGTGGTCAATATTTCAGGAAATGCGGTAGCCATGCCGTGGGTTGATGAGGTTCCGGGTATCATTCAGGGATGGTTCCTTGGTAGCGAAGCAGGCAATGCACTGGCAGCCGTTATCGTCGGCGATGTAAATCCGTCGGGCCGTCTGCCGTTTACTTTCCCCACTTCTCTGGAGAATGTAGGCTGTCATCGTATGGATGCTTATCCCGGTGTGAAACGTGCTTCTGAGAATATTTGGGATATCACTTACAAGGAAGGTATTTTCGTCGGTTACCGTTGGAGCGACAAGGAAAAGCTCCAGCCGCTGTTCCCGTTTGGACATGGACTGAGCTACACCAGTTTCTCGTATGGTAAGGCTACCTTAGATCGTAACGAACTGTCCGCGTCGGATAGTATCCATGTAACAGTTCCGGTCACAAATACAGGTTCTGTGGCAGGGGCTGAAGTGGTTCAGCTGTATGTACGCGATGTCAAGAGTTCTGTCGCTCGTCCGCTAAAAGAACTGAAAGGTTTCCGTAAGATTCAGCTGGCTCCGGGTGAAACGAAGTCGGTTACGTTTACCATCGATAAGTCCAGCCTGAGTTATTTCGACGATAAGCAGCATGTATGGGTTGCCGAGCCGGGTAAATTCGAAGCTCTTGTAGCTGCTTCGGCTACCGATATCAAGTCGAAGGTAGCTTTTCAGTTGAAGTAAGTTTCAGGTCGTTCGGCGTCTGTCAAAAAAAGATGTCTGTATTACAATGCTCTTTCTGAAACATGATGGACGATAGCGAAAAGAATTGAAAGGTAACTCTGTCAAACTCTATGTGAAATCTATAATCTTATGCAGAGATAGTTTCTTAAATTAAATTTGTGATGTCAAAAATTAAAATATATTATTATGAATATTACTAGGAAACTACTGCCTTCTAGAATGCTGATTATATACTCAATAATTATATCAGCAATTGTTGGTTATGCTATTTATTATGCGTTCACGGAAGGGAATACTTTAATAAGAATTGTTGTCATAATAGCGACATTATTGATTGTGTTGCCAGTTTTGAGGATGCCAGTAAGTATAAATGAAGACAATGATACTATACGAATTAAACTAATAGTAGGAGAGAAAGTTTTTCTTAAAAAAGAGCATACTATTACTCATATAAAAACGAAGAGTTTGTTCTCTGTTCGTCTGTTTGCTACATCTGTCTTTTTATATTGGGGCTATTTTTGGACAAAATCTATTGGTACCTTCTATGCGCTATGCGTTGATAACACCAATTTGATTATGTTAACTAATAAAAATGATGGTTCTAAAATCGTCATTGATTCTCCCTTTGTATAGTTAATGTACCGATTGATAATGTTAGTTTCTGAATATCATATTCATTCAATCTAATCGGAAATTAATGTAAAAACAATGAGGCTGTCTTTCAAACCTATGAATTGCAGCCTCATTGTTTTTAGGTTTTTCTTAAATATTTCAGTACCATTCTATCTTTATATGAATACAATTATAGGCCGTTAATCCATGAAGCAATGTCTTTCAATACTTCTTCCGAAATGGTTTCTTCAATGTTATAGTAATCAAAAGCTGTTTCTGGAGTGCAGTTCTGAAACAAATGATTGAGGTTAGGATATTCCTTTATAAGGTTTTTGCTGTTCTTGCCAGACAGAATTTCCTTTATAACTTTTAGATTGCTTTTGGATATCACCTGTACATCATTGCTTCCATTGATAGCCATTACAGGTATTGAAATCTTCTCTATATCATATTTGGGATCATAATTAACGAAATATTCCAGCCATGGGTTCTTGGGTTGGAAGGTCATATCTCTACGGATGGATTCTACGTTATAATTGGCAGGAATACCTTTAAGTTTCAATATTGCATTCTGTTGTTCGGCTAATAATGAATCGCCCTTTATTCCGGGTCCAGCCATACTTACTATAAAGTCGGCCTTATTTTCTGCGCCCAACATGAAAGCTATCATTCCACCTTCACTGTGTCCCAGAATACCTATCTTGTCAAATTTGCCGTTTTTTTTCAACCACTGCAGTCCGTATTCTGCATCTTCGGCAAAATCTTCCGATGTACAGTCCTTTCTGGCACCGCCAACTGATTTTCCTGTACCTCTGTCGTCATACCTCAAAGAAGCTATACCGTTTCTTGCCAGATAGTCGGCAATAACGAGGAAAGGTTTGTGTCCGAATATTTCCTCATCCCTGTTCTGCGCACCGCTGCCGGTAACCATAATGACTACAGGCACTTTTCTGTTCTCTTTATATCCTATAGGATATGTCAATGTACCTGATAAGTTGGCATTTGCTTTTTCATTTACAAAAGTGACTTCTTCAGTTTTGTAGCTGTATGGCTTTTGTGGTTCTTGCGGCCTGTTAAGTTTTTCCTGTTCGCCGGATTCCAGTTCCAGAGGAAATGACATCCCATGTTGATTGAATGTTCCTGATATTTTATTTCCGGTAAGTTTACCGTTATATACCATTCTGATTGCATCAACCTGAAGGCTGACTGAATCTTCTGTCAATGATTTTATATCTACCGGTATACCCATGGCTCCTTGTGCCGGGACATCCATCTTGCATGTTGTTTCATTACCGTCTCCACGTGTAAAATGAAATACTATTTCGAGCTTCTGGTTTCCTGCATTTAGTTTTCCCTTCCATGTACCGCCTATTTTCTGTGCAAATGATGTTGATACTGTTATTATAACCAGTATCAATGAAACAAGTCTTTTCATTGTCATATTTTTTATAGTTATAATTCTGTATTTACTTTTATTTTCCCGAATGTTTTCTGTTCGTCACGTACCCGGAAAAGTTCCCGGTGTGCTTTTTCCTTATACTCCCGAAGAACTTTGATTTCGTTACGAGATATAAATCATATAAGGCTATCAAGGCTTAATTGTAATTATACAAATGTAAATATTTAAATTGACTTACCGTTGCATTTATGAAAAAAGTCACTATTACCAATACTTTATCAAATATTACTTCATGGGGATTATATCATTGAGGTTGGTGGGGTAAAGAAGACATATTTAGCATAGATGAATCAGTTTAGTCCAGATAGAAAAAGACTGTGCGCAAAGAATAGATATAGACTTGACCTGCGTGAAGATGACTGCCATCAACATGCTGATGAACTCCGTTCCCAGTGAAATTGCCTGGATGAATACACTCACACTGGAGCATTGGCGTAGGTATCAGCTCAATCTTGTGCGTGTGGCCAATGTCTGGCTGCCTACATTCACGGTTCTTGAAGCTGGACATACGAATCTCGTTCTCCGAGTACAAGAGTCATTGAAAAACCGGAAGGCCATGAGTGCCGGAGAATTACAACTCGGTTTTCCCTTCTTTTTTGACGAGGAGTGCAAGCGCTTCGTAACAGTCTCCTCCTACATATAGCCTTTCCTCCGTTCCGCTGCTGTCGCAATGGGCTTCATAGTTCCCTCCGAGGTAAGACCTTGTGTATACCGTCTTTCCCTCTTCGGCCATTCTCATCCGTACCCTGTCGAACTGAGCATTGTAGGTGAATTCTATCCTTCTGTTTCCTTCCTCTATCCATGCGGGTCTGTCTGCGGCAGTATATCCCACCTGCAGTCCACTGTGTATGCAGGCTTCCTTTTCCGGTGTGTTTCCTGTAGCGGCATAGGGTCGGTTGGGGTTGGCATATACCATTTCTCCTGCATCCCCTTTGCGTATGATGTTTCCTTCGGGTGCTTCTTCCCTGACACTTTCCACCTTTCCGTATGCATCATAAGTGTAGTAAGTGGTAGGTACTGATCGCTTAACCGATATAGATTGTCTCTATAAAAAAGCCATTTCAACACCTTAATCGTAAGGTATCGAAATGGCTTATTAAATAAAGATGATTTTGGATTTATCTGGACTCAGTTTCCATCACCTTTTTCAATCTTTCATTTTTTTACACGTATTAAATGTTCAAATTTAGAAATAATGTCTATATATAACAACATATTTACCAGTATACGGCTGACCAATAATAAAATAATTTATGCTTATTGCATTATTACCAATAGGAATAAAAGGTGGAGTTTGCTTTTGCATTATAGAAATATTGATTTTTTGGTTAGGAGTCATTCTTGCTGTAGGCCCATTCTTTACTTCAAACAAATGCGGAATTCTGTCTTTTTCTCCAACAAAATCAAAACGGTTCCGTATTCCATTCAATTCTACTGTAACTTCTTTTTAAAATACTACCCCTCCTTCATCTTGAAATTCAGCGATAGCCCTATTGACTCCCTCCTGACCTTTTTGGTATGGAGTAAGCCGTTGTGCTTGCCACTCCGGTCTATGCAGCCGGTTTTGGAACTGTCATATATGTCGGACGAAAAGGAGGTTATGGACGATGCATTATAATACAGCACAAGTTCGGATAACCTGCTTTACGGTAGCATTTGTCTATGTAGCGGATGGACAATATGTTGATCCGTTTTTATGTTGATCCAAAATGAAGCTCTTTCTGTAATTGCTAGAATTTCAAGAAATTATAAAAATAAAAAGGATTTAATAAATCCTCCAAGAAGATTTTATTAAATCCTTTTTAATGTGCGCCTGATAGGACTCGAACCTACACGCCTCGCGGCACCAGATCCTAAGTCTGGCGCGGCTACCAATTACGCCACAGGCGCAAGCAGAACATACGGAATGTTCCCTTTTTGCGTGTGCAAAGATATACTATTTTTTTGAAAAAGCAAAATATCAGACCTATTTCTTTAGGATTTCGCAAGCTGTTTCGATAATGGTATCCTTTCCTCGCTGCATATCCTCGCTTTTCATGTCCACCTTCACATCAGGGTCGATGCCGAATTCCAGCTGGTTCATGTTTGGGTCGAACATCGGACTGGCGGAGAAACGGATAGACCAGCCGTTGGGAATTTCGGAACTGAATGGAAGTCCCGAACCGCCTCCCGTCTTGTCGCCTACGATTGTGACATTCGGAAACTGGTTCATGCTGTTCACAAAGTCGTTTGTCGCGCTGTACGAACGACGGTTGGTGAGAACCACAACCTTTTTCTGCCAGCGTATACCGTTCGAGGGTTCCACATACACTGGTTTCGGGTCCGAAAAGTCATTGTGTCCGGGACCAGTCTTGTGACACATGTAGCCCACGAGGACTTTCTCATTGGTAAACCGTGCCGCTAGCTTCTGTGCCGTGGTCAGGTTGCCGCCGCCGTTGTTGCGCACGTCGATAATCAGGCCGTCGCAGATAGCTAGCTTGTTCAGGGTCTGGTCCAGATTGCCGTCGCCTATCCCGTTGGAGAAGCTGGAGCAGTAGATGTAGCCGATGTTGTTCTCCAGAATGCTGTATGTCAGTCCTGAAGAGTTGGTATAATCCTTTCCCAAATAAATGCTCTGGATGCTGTCGCTGAAGTTGCGCGGGTAACTGTCGAACCATTCGCGGTACTGCGAGGTAGCCAGCGAACTGGAAAGATTCACATGTCCGTCGTGCAGTTCGTTGACCATATCCGAAAGGACCTCGAAGAGATTCTCCCACGTCATGTCCGGCGTGATGCGGCGTGCATAGCGCTCGTGCACCTCGTTCCAGTCGAGTCCGTATTCCTGATTTTTATAGTCGAGGAAACAATACTGTTCGTCGATGATTTTCCACAGTGCCTCGAAATTATCTTCGGGCGTATTGCCGGAGATGTCCTCCCGTATGCAGGAAGAGAAAACCAGCAGTCCGGTCAGCACCGTATATAATATGCGTGCAAGTCGTTTCATAAGCTAAAAGGGAGTTACTTTAAGTGGCATGCTGATGCGGTTCTTTCCGCGGAGCAGATACAGGTTGCGTACGAAGCCTATCATGAAGTCGTGCGAGTAGGCGTGGCTTTTCAGGTTGTTTACCTTCGACTGCTGGATGTCGCATACATAGCCCACGCGCATCGTTACGTTGCGTATTGGGAAGTCCAGAGTCACCATCTGTCGCAGCGATGGGTTGTTGTGCAGCGAAGTGAACACCACGTTCCGTCCGCCGTTGCCTAAAGAAAAAATCTCGTAGTACGATTCACCGTATTCGGGTGAGAACATGACGCCCAGCAGCGGGAGATTGGCCTGATAGCGTACCGTAAGCGGATAGCGTGCAATGCGGAACTTATAAATAAGCATACCCGATGCTCCCAGTCCGCCGTAGGCCTTTGCCTGAGCGGGATTGTTGGAGTTTCGCCGGTTGTAAACCACCCCTCCGTTCAGGTCGAGCATCGGTCCGACAAGGATTTTCAGCTTGTCGTCGTTCATGCGGAACTGATAGTGCAGGGCATAGCTCCAGTTCACCAGCCCGGCATACATCTCGGCCGTCTGAGAGATATTCTTGTTATACGAAGCATTCACCTGAATCAGGCTCTGTCCGGAAACCTTGCCTCCCAGCAGGCGTGTCATGCGCATGCTTTCGTGCAGGAAGCGTACCTCGGTTCCCGTATATTCCAGCGGAGAAAGATACGTTTCGAATACGTTACTGTGTCCTACGCCGAACAGGGTAGACCGCATGACGTACCGTGTGGCACGCAGACTGTCTTCCTGTGCGCCGACAGACAAGAAAGTCCCCAGGGCGATGAGCAGCATGATAAACTTCTGTTTCATGGTTCCGGTTTTAGAATAAAGTCATTTGTTCGTTGTCTTCGTCCGTCGTATCGTTTTCCGTTTCCGGAGCATTCGTTTCGACGGTTTCCTCCTGCGGTTCCGGCTTTCGGGTAGGTTCCAGTTCCTCTATGTGGTCTACGGTAAAGGTTGTCAGACGCTTGCCTTTGGCCTTGAAGCTCTTCACACCCACAAAGTCGCTGGCTTCCACAATCAGTGCTTCCCTGAAGCTGTCGTGACCGCCGAATACAACTTGCAGACGCGGATAAGCCTCGCTCGACAGCAGGACAAGCTGATTATGCTTGTTTTCGCCCAGATAATTCTGTCGTTTCGAAGTCTGTTCGAAGGTAAACCGTTTCAGGTACGGATAGTTCTGCTGGTCGGCATCGTAGAGTACCGCCGTCCATACCTTGTCGGCATTGAATTTCTCGATGAACTGGATGTCGGCATCGTAATGGTTGTTCAGGTCGAAGTCGGTCGTATAGAATTCTCCGTTCTTGTGTACCACCAGAATGCTTTCTCCGCTCTGGAATTCACCCAGATACTGTCCGCGTCCGTCGTAGTTCAGACGCAGCACATCGTGGTCGAACCATACCTTTCTGCCACCCAGTGTAGAGCCGCCGCGCTGTTTCAGGCTGATTTTGTGTACCTCGTACTTGGTCAGCAGGTTACCCATCGACTGGCGTCCCTTGATGTTGATGGTACTGAAATCTTTCTCGAATATCAGTTTTTTGATGCGCGGATTCGGACGGAGCGTCACCTTGATGACCTCTGCTTCTCCGTTCGGGTTGGCAGTGAAATACACGATTTTCGAGCCGGGAGTACCCTGCGTCACGTCGTATTCACGGTCGCGGATCATCGAAGTCACGTTGAAACGCTTGATGTAGTGGAATCCCTCTTTTCCGTCGCGGTAAATCACGTTGTAGATGGTACGCTTGTCGTTCTTCTTGAAGATGTTCACGTAGAGGATGTTCTTGCCCACAAACAGCTTGTCGGACACACGCACAATCTTATATTTTCCATCCTTGTAGAAGATAATCACATCGTCGATGTCAGAACAGTTGCAGATATATTCGTCCTTCTTCAGTCCCGTACCGATGAATCCTTCCTCGCGGTTGATATACAGTTTTTCGTTGGCTTCCGCCACCTTGGTTGCCACAATGGTATCGAAGTTGCGTATCTCCGTACGTCGCGGGAAATTCTTGCCGTACTTCTCCTTGAGCCGCATGTACCAGTCGATGGTATATTCGGTGATGTGTGCCAGATGGTTGTCTATCTCTTCTATGTCTGCTTTCAGCTTGGCGATGAACTCGTCCGCCTTGTCCTTGTTAAACTTCAGGATGCGCGCCATCTTGATCTCCATGAGCTTGAGAATATCCTCCTTGGTCACTTCACGTACAAACTGCGGGTAGAAAGGAGTCAGTCGCTCGTCGATGTGCTCACAGGCAGCATCCATGTTCTCCGCCTGCTCAAACTGCTTGTCCTTGTAGATACGTTCCTCGATGAAAATCTTCTCCAGCGAGGCGAAGTGCAGCGTTTCCAGTGTTTCGTTGCGCTGGATGTTCAGCTCCTGACGCAGTAGCGACAGCGTATTGTCGACCGACTTGCGGAGCACCGCACTGACCGAAAGGAAATGCGGTTTCTTGTTGTCGATGACACAGCAGTTGGGCGAGATGTTCACCTCGCAGTCGGTAAAGGCATACAGCGCATCCAGCGTCTTGTCTGACGAAACGCCCGGGGCCAGATGTACCAGAATCTCCACTTTGTCGGCGGTATTGTCGTCCACCTTCCGCACCTTGATTTTGCCCTTCTCGATAGCTTTCAGAATAGATTCTATCAGCGAAGATGTTGTTTTTCCGTACGGAATTTCGCTGATGCACAGTGTCTTGTTGTCTATCTTCGAAATCTTGGCACGCACACGTACCACACCGCCGCGTTCGCCGTCGTTGTAGCGCGACACGTCGATGGAGCCTCCCGTCTGAAAATCGGGATAGAGGTGAAACTCCTCCCCGTGCAGGTAGGCGATAGCAGCGTCGCACAGTTCGTTGAAGTTGTGCGGCAATATCTTGGATGAAAGACCTACGGCGATACCTTCCACACCCTGAGCCAGCAGGAGCGGGAACTTGACGGGCAGCGTCACCGGTTCACGGTTTCGTCCGTCGTAAGAAGCCTGCCATTCGGTCGTTTTCGGGTTGAACACCACGTCGAGGGCAAACTTGGAAAGACGTGCCTCGATGTATCGGGGAGCCGCGGCATCGTCGCCGGTAAGGATATTACCCCAGTTACCCTGGCAGTCGATGAGCAGGTCCTTCTGTCCCAGCTGCACCAGTGCGTCGCCGATGGAGGCATCGCCGTGCGGGTGGAACTGCATGGTATGTCCTACAATGTTTGCAACCTTGTTGTACCGTCCGTCGTCCAGCCGCTTCATGGAGTGCAGGATGCGTCGCTGTACGGGTTTCAGTCCATCGTTGATGTGAGGAACCGCACGTTCCAGTATCACATACGAGGCATAGTCCAGAAACCAGTTCTGGTACATGCCGCTCAACTGATGCTTCACGGCCTCGTTGTCCTGATCGACGGGCTTATAGTCAGAATGTGCTTCTTTATCGCTTGATTGGATATCGTCTTTTTCGAAAGTATCTTCGCTCATATAAGTGATTTAGTGGAAAAACAACAGACAAAAATACGAAAAAAAATGTTCCTATTTACTATATTATTGAAAATAAACCCGCATCCGAGTGTCCGAAAAGCGGGATTGAACCTATGGATAAGCCGGTTTTTCTTGCCTGTCCGTCCGCTTTTTGTAGAAATTATTGGGGAAACGCTTCCCGGTAAAGGACGGTCTAAGGAGATTTTTCCGGCATCATTTAGTGATCGTTCGGGCACGCTTTCCCCGGAATTTGTACAAATCCTTTTTTGTTTTGTACAAACGTGATTTTCTTTTGTACAAATTTCCGTTTCTTCTCCGGCATCTTTTTCCGGAAAAAGGCTTATTTTTTCATTTCATTCAGCACGGGAACTGTCAGCGGAATGGCAAGCAGGAACGAACAGAGGTCGGACACTGCCTGACACATCTCCACACCCTGCAATCCTAAGAAATGGGGGAGAATCAGAATGAACGGGATGAAGAACAGCCCTTGTCGTGCCGACGACAGGGTAACGGCGCGTACCGGCTTGCGGATGGTCTGAAGCATCATGTTGCACAAGATGACCCAGGCTCCCAGCGGCAGGGTAATGAGCTGCCAGCGCAGGGCACGTGTTCCGGTTTCGATGACGTGCGGGTCGTCGCGGAACCACGATACGATTTCGGGCGAGAAGATGTAACCGATGACGGCACAGACGAACAAAAAGACAGCTCCCGTCTTTACGCAGAACCAGAATCCCTCACGCACACGGTGGAACAGTCCGGCACCGTAGTTGAAGCCGCATACCGGCTGGAATCCTTGTCCGAAACCGATGAGGAAGGAGTTGATGAACATGCAGATACGGGTTACGATAGACATACCCGCAATGGCTGCGTCGCCGTAGACTCCGGCTGCTACGTTCAGCAGGATGGTCGACAGGCTGGCCAGTCCCTGACGGCAGAGCGAGGGACTTCCGCCGAAGACGATTTCCTTTAGGAAGGAAGCCTTCGGAGTAAAATTCTTGAAACGGATGCGGATGTTCGTACCCCGGCTGTCCATGATGAGCAGTACCGTGAAACTGCATATCTGGCTGGTCAATGTGGCCCACGCGGCTCCCGATATGCCCATGTCGAACACAAAGATGAGCAACGGGTCGAGCCCGATGTTCAGCACCGCCCCGATGATGATGCCTACCATGGCATACACCGCGTTTCCCTGAAAACGCATCTGGTTGTTCAGTACGAGCGAGGAGGCCATGAACGGAGCTCCCAGCAGAACGATGCCCAGGTATTTCTCCGCATAGGGCAGGATAGTGGGGGTAGACCCCAGGGCGATACAGATTTCCGTAAGGAACAGATGCCCGAAGAGGGCTATCAGCGCGCCTGCCATGAAGGCGTAGAAGAATCCGGTTGAGGCCATCTTTTCTGCATTCTCGTAGTCCTGGGCACCCAGCTTGCGCGAGATGTAGTTGCCTGAGCCGTGGCCAAAGAAGAACCCGAATGCCTGTATGATGGCCATGATGGAGAACGAAATGCCGACCGCGGCAGTAGACTGCGTATTGATTTTTCCTACGAAGTAAGTATCTGCCATAACGTAAAACGAAGTTACCAGCATGCTGATGATGGTAGGTATGGCGAGTGATCCGATAAGTCTGGGTATCGGAGCGGTAGTCATTAACGTAAATTTGTCTTTCGTGTTCATTGCTTTTCGTTCAATCTGATGCAAAAGTAGAAAAAAATAACCATCTTTCCTTACAGATTCCACCTATTCATAAGATAAATTAATACAGCGATTCTTCTTTTTTGCTTATAAATATCTATCTTTGTGCCCTACTATGTAAGAGAATGTAAAATAAGAAATATCAAAATAAGAAAGAAAAATGGCACAAGAAGACGTTTTCAAAAAAATTGTTTCACACTGTAAAGAGTATGGTTTCGTATTTCCCTCAAGTGAAATTTACGATGGACTGGGAGCTGTATACGATTACGGTCAGATGGGTGTGGAACTGAAAAACAATATCAAACAGTACTGGTGGCAGAGCATGGTGTTGCTCCATGAAAATATCGTGGGACTTGACTCGGCTATCTTCATGCATCCTACCATCTGGAAGGCTTCGGGACATGTTGATGCGTTCAATGATCCGTTGATTGATAACCGCGACTCGAAGAAACGTTACCGTGCCGATGTGCTGATTGAAGATCAGATTGCCAAATACGACGAGAAAATCAACAAGGAAGTAGCCAAGGCTGCCAAGAAATTCGGCGATGCTTTTGATGAGGCTCAGTTCCGCAGCACAAACCCGCGTGTACTGGAACATCAGGCTAAACGCGACGCATTGCACGAACGCTATACAAAGGCTATGAATGCCGGACCGGACTTGAACGAACTGCGTCAGATTATCCTCGACGAGGAAATCGTTTGTCCGATTTCGGGTACCAAGAACTGGACCGAAGTCCGTCAGTTCAATCTGATGTTCTCTACCGAAATGGGTTCTACTGCCGAAGGTTCCATGAAGGTATACCTCCGTCCGGAAACAGCTCAGGGTATTTTCGTTAACTACCTGAACGTACAGAAGACCGGTCGTATGAAGATTCCTTTCGGTATCGCACAGATCGGTAAGGCTTTCCGTAACGAAATCGTTGCCCGTCAGTTCATCTTCCGTATGCGTGAGTTCGAACAGATGGAAATGCAGTTCTTCGTAAAACCGGGTACCGAACTCGAATGGTTCAAGAAATGGAAAGAAACTCGTCTGAAATGGCACAAGGCACTGGGCTTCGGCGACGATCACTATCGTTTCCACGATCACGAAAAACTGGCTCACTACGCCAACGCCGCTACCGACATCGAGTTCCTGATGCCATTCGGATTCAAGGAAGTGGAAGGTATCCACAGCCGTACAAACTTCGACTTGAGCCAGCACGAGAAATTCTCTGGCAAGAGCATCAAGTATTTCGATCCGGAAATCAACGAATCGTATACTCCGTACGTTATCGAAACATCTATCGGTGTAGACCGTATGTTCCTGAGCGTGATGTGTGCTTCTTACTGCGAAGAAAAATTGGAAAATGGCGAAAGTCGTGTTGTACTGAAATTGCCTGCAGCACTGGCTCCGGTGAAACTGGCTATCATGCCGCTGGTAAAGAAAGACGGGCTGCCTGAAAAGGCTCGTGAAATCATGAACGACCTGAAGTTCCATTTCCACTGCCAGTACGACGAAAAAGACAGTATCGGTAAACGTTACCGTCGTCAGGATGCCATCGGTACTCCGTACTGTATCACTATCGACCATCAGACGCTGGAAGACAACTGCGTAACACTGCGTAACCGTGATACCATGGAACAGGAACGTGTGGCTATTGCCGACTTGAATAATATCATTGCCGACAAGGTTAGCATTACTAGTTTGCTGAAAACATTAGAATAATCTAATATAGCATGTACATGAATAAGAACATCTTATATTTGTTGGGTATCTTCTTCTCGCTGAGCATAGGGATTACTTCCTGTAGTAAGGATACGCAGGTAGCTGATCCGTATAGTGACTGGGCGGTGCGCAACGATGCGTATATCGACTCCATAGCTTCTATCTGTGCGAATCCTCCCGCTGGAGAAAACTGGTTGAGGATCCTTAACTATAAGATACAGACAGAGGCTTCAGAGGGATTGGGGTATCAGACTTATACACCGGGAAAGAACGACTATGTGTATATGAAGCTTTTCCCGCAAGATAATATCGAACCGCTGGGCATTTCTCCTCTGAGTACCGATACGGTGTCTGTACACTATCGTGGAAAGCTGATCAACGGAACGGTATTCGACCAGAGTTTTTCCGGCAACTGGAATGCTGATGTCAGTGAACCGAGAAAGTTTTGTACTGTGGGTAATAGCATAACAGGCTGGTCTACTGCCCTGATGCAGATGAAAGAAGGACAGCACGTAGAACTGTATATTCCTGCAGCACTAGGATACAAATCGGTAGCTCGTGATGAGATTCCTGCATACTCAGCGCTGGTGTTCGATGTACGTCTGGAAGAGGTTATTCATCCGAAAGGACCGGACGACCGTTCTCTGAAACTGAAAATGGAATAAGCGTTATTTGTATAGATAACAAGTTACAGATATCACTATAAAGACATGGAGAAGAGTCGTATCAAGCTCTGTTTGAGAGCGATGATACGACTCTTTTCTTTGTCTTTACGCCCCCTTCTGATTTCAAACTGGACAAAAATGGAGTGTGTATATAGTCCCTTTGTTTTTTATATTGCCCCATCAGGGAGTTAGTCTTGCTTGGTATCTATGAGGTTGTGACTTCAATACCGTTGGCTCTCGTATTGTCGCGTTCTAACAGCTTTGGGGCCTTCATATTCTCTGTTTATACAAAGAAGTTTTCTCATAATACCGTTTATGTTCGTGCCACCTGACAATCGTTCGTGATTGGGTATGCACGCGAGCAGGCTCGTTTTGCAGAATAAAAAATCCCCCGAAAGTCCCTTTTCAAAAGACTTTCGGGGGATATATTGGTATCCGTTATCAGGAGATTAGAGAGCTATTATTCTTCGCCCTCGTCTACCTTGGCAGCCTTGATTATTTCCTCAGGTACCTCGTCTACGCGTACATATTTCGAAACCTCATCGCCGTCTTTTACGGTCCATATCATTGAACCGGATTCCAGCAGATCGGTTACGACATATTTGTTGTTCCAGTCGCCGTTCTCGTAGTCGTATTCTCCGCTGAGGATGTATCCGTAGTGGGCATCCTTTTCGATAGAATAAGTACCGGTGATGTAGCGCGGATACATGCTGTCGTGCTTCTGGTACATTTCAAAGTTTCCTTTGCGGTCGAACACCACGTAGATATAGAAATCTTCCGGCAACTGTTCGCCGTTCAGTTCTGCCAGTTTCCATGTTCCCTGCATCGTGATAGGATTCACTTCGAGCGGCTGTTCGGTCACCACTTCGTCTTCGCTACAAGAGAAAGTCATCAGCGAAATGACCAGCAACATCAATATGTTTACTATTTTCTTTTTCATCATGCTATCTGTTGTTTTTTACTATTTACTTATCGATTAAATTAACTTCCAGGGTGAGGGTACGGTCGCTTGGCCGTCCTGTCACTCCGTCGAGAATCAGGGGAGCCTTGAAACTTTTGGTCTTTCCGGTCATTTTCGAAGCGTCGATGCTTATCACGATGTCGGCTTCCTGTCCCGGCTTGATGACTTCGGGTTCCGTCTTGAATGTCGCATAGCGGGGCAGGTTCATGACGGATAGCTTCAGGTCTGTCGTGCCGCTGTTGCCGCACAGAATTCTTTCCGTCTGTCTGCCGTTTCCTCCGGCGGAGATCCGGAATGTCACCTTGTTCTGTTTCAGTCTCAGTATGCCCATGGCGTACGGATAGCGGCTCCATTCGTCACCGCCCGGCTGTACATTGCCCAGCAGCACCAGTTTTGCCAGCGGCTGCTTGTCTGAGAGAGAAGAGTATACAAACGTGTTGGCATCGATGGTTCCCGGGTGGTTCTTGGGCGTATAGGTTACGCTGATGGAACCTTTTTCTCCCGGCTGTATCTGCAACTTGTCTGTCTGGGCAGCGGTACATCCGCAGTCGGTATGTATCTTGGTAATGACTACCGGCTGTGTACCGGCATTCCGGAAAGCAAACTTCACCGTAACGGGTGCATCGTCTTCCGTCATTTCGCCAAGATTGATTACCGTCCGTTCAAACTCCAGCAGCTTATCCGCTCCCTTCAGCAGCGAGGGATTGAGCAGCGAGTCTATCTCCTGACGGGTGAGCGGATGCGCGCCCTGGGCCATCAGCAGCCCGGGGCAGCACATCAGTGCACTCAGTATCGTTAATCTGATCGATTCGAATAGTTTCATTAATGAATTACCTTATGATTACATCCAACCGTTGTCGTTTGCTCCCTTGCGAACGGTAACCGTTACAGTCTGCGATTTTCCGTTGCTTGTGCTTACTGTCAGCTTGGTGATACCTGCCTTGACACCGGTTACAGTCAGAACCGTACCGTTTACGCTTGCCGTAGCGATGGAAGTATCGGCCATGGTGCAAGTGTAAGTCAGCGATTCACCGTTTACGAAATAGCGTGCCAGGTCGATTGACTCAGCCTTCTCAAGACCTACGTATACGTTCGGTACGATCATTTCCGAGCCGTTGCCTTCGATTTCGTTCAACAAGTTGCCTGCATTTACCAGTCCGGCACCCATCTTGTCCTTGTATGAAGGCAAAGACATCTTGGTGATGGCTGTTCCGGCAATGTTGTGATTCATGTGGTAAATCTTGTTGCCTGTGTAGCCGGTGTACATTTCCTGCGATGATTCCTTCAGCAGTTCGATGTATTCATGCGCCTTGAAGTGCTTTCTCAGTTTTACGGCATACGACAGTCCCAGAGCCGCTACGCCCGATACGTGCGGACAAGCCATGGAAGTACCGTCCATGTAGCCGTAGGCAGGCTGTCCGTTGCGGATGAGGGTAGACAGGATAGAACCCTGCGCATCGGCAAGCGTGAAAGAAGAGTCGAAATATTCTTCATCGCTTTCGCCGATTCTACCGTAATATTCCAGGTCGCCGCCCGGAGCACTGATAGCTACTTCCGGACCGTAGTTGGTATAAGATGCCGGAGTGAAGTCGGCAGCCGTACCTGCTACGCTGATACACTTGGAGTAAGCACCCGGATAACCCGGAACAGCAGCATACTCGTTGCCGGCAGCAAAGATAGCCAGACCTCCGTCGATTACACCGTTAGGCGAACCGGCATTGTTGATAAAGTAGTCGAGTGCTTCCTTTTCCAGCGGATAGGCTTCTTCCCATTCCTTTTCGGTTGCCGGGCCCGGAGTATATCCGTCCATCGGGTTTGCCAGACCTGAGTTGTAACCCCAGCTGCACTGGATGATGACAGCACCGTTGTCGGCCGCATACTTGATGGCTTTAGCCTCCATGTCGAGTGTTACGCCCGAGTTTCCGGCAAATACCTGCAGTGACATGATTTTCACACCGTCCTGCTTGCCCGAACCACCTGCGATACCGCAGACACCCTGTCCGTTGTTGTTTACGGCTGCAATGATTCCGGCAACGTGCGTACCGTGTCCGGTATCATTTACGTCGTTCCAGGTGATATCACCAGAATCGGTTACGAAGTTGTAGCCGTACTTGTCGCCCTTGTAGCCGTTTCCGTCGGCATCTTTCTTGCTGCCCAACGTTTCACTTTCGTTTACCCAGATATTGTCTTTCAGGTCGGGATGTGTATACATCACACCTTCATCGAGCACAGCCACGATGATGGAAGGATCGCCTGTACATTTCTCCCATGCATTCAGGCAGTTCACGTCGCATCCCGGAGTAGCTTCTGCCGTATACAGCGGGTTGATGTCTACGTTCTGGTTTTCGAAAGCATAGTCGCCGGTATTGTTGTAGTTCCACTGGAAGGGAAAACCCGGATCGTTGGGAGTACCCTGCATTGCAGCGAAGGTTGCCGGTGTATGGTTCAGCGCATTCTCGCTGACAAATACACGCTTCTCATCCGAGTTGTATGCCTTCTTGATACGATGGTTGCACTGAACGTGGCTGATGTCGCCCAGTTTCGACAACTGGCGTGCAGCCTCGTGCAGGTCGATGTTCTCGTCGAATTTCACCAGATACCACAGGTGCAGTCCTGCCGCACGGGTACGAGCTTCGTTCTTGCTGTCTACCGGGAAGACACGTTCGAAATGGTATCCGCCCAATATGTCGAGCACTTCGTCGGTAGAGGGGATGCCGGAGCGGGTCATTGCCGCTCCGCTTCTTGACGCACGACTCATGGTCTGGTCAAGAATCTCTTCCATCTCCGGTTTGAATTTGATAATGAGTTCTCCGGGCTGAGCATCAGCCGGTATATATATTTCCGTATTTTGTTCCGGAGCAGAAGTCTGTTCCAGCTCGTTGTCCGAACATGCTGCCAGAAACAAAGCGAGTGTAGCAATATATATATATCTTTTCTTCATTCTTGTTTAAGTATTAAAATTACGTGTTATTCTCCAGATATCTCTTCCTCAAGTATGTATTTTCCGTAATATTTCGGGAATGCGGCATTCGGGTCGTTAGTCTGCTTTCCGTAGAAATAATCGAAATCCATAGGAACTTCGTCAAATCCGGCATCTTTGCCGTCGGAGTTCTTTCCTACTTCCTGCTGGAATATCATCGATTCCGGGTACCAGTCTATCAGGTACGGGTGGAAGATGATCCAGTTAGGCAGCTTGCCTGTCATGAAGTTCAGGTTGAGTGACAGCACCTTGGTATTAGGAAGGACGCACGGTACGTCGGTACCCTTTACAGAGAACTGGCCGCCATCGTATTTTACGGTTACAGGCTTGTCGGATGTTTTGAGCCACTGGCAAGTATCGGCCAACAGTGTGCATACGTCAGCATCGGGATGCTGGCTGGCATACTGGCTGTAGTTACCGAATTTAGCCATCATTTCCTCGTCGGTAGGCAGCTCGCCTTCGATGAATTCGTAAGACAGTTCCAGCTGGTCGAGCGTATCCCATTCCATCAGCTTCATGAACTCGTTCTTGTCGCTTGACTTGGTGAGGTCGGCATACAAACCGACATGTTTGCCTTTCCATTTATATCCGCTTTCCATCTGCGACATGTCGAGCATGGTATCGTTACGTCTGCATCCCGACAGCTTCAGCACTTTCAGTTTCGGGAAGTTTTCCTTGTTGACGATACTGGTCACCTTGCTCAGTGAAGCGAAGTTGTTACTTTTCAGTCCGAGCTGTTCCAGACCCACATAGCTCTTGTCGGTTGCTCCTCCCAGTTTGACAAATTCTTCCGGCAATTCTACCAGACCGTACGATGTGATAGAAAGTTTCTTGAGGTGTTTCAGCTCACAGATTTCCGGTCCCAGTACGATTTCACGATCTTGACGGTTGGTGTTGCTCTGGATATTGAACGATTCCAGATACTTCAGGTTCTTGATTTCCTGCGGCAATGTTTCCTTGGTATCGATCATGGCGATAGAAAGAGAACGGACACGTCCTACAGCAGCAGCTTCGGGCAGGTCTTCGTCGGTCTCTTCCCACAAGGTTACATCAGCCCAGTTACGCATGTTCTCGCTCACGTCGAGCGCATACATGCACTGTACCTTCTGCGTGATGAGGACAATAGAGATAGAGTCGCCTGCACGGTTGTCTTCGATGCGGACAGCCGGTTTCTGAGTTACGGTGAGGTATACTGCATCAATCTCATTACCGTCGCTGTCTACCAGCTGGTCTTCGCTGTTCTTGGCTACCAGCTTGACTTTAGCCACACGAGTATAAGGTACGGCGTTCATGTTCCATTTGAATCTTGCTTTTACTGAGCGCGGACGTGAACCACGGTCGAGGTTCACGTTCAAGTCTTCTTCTTTCGGCAATGTCAGCCAGTCGGCTTTATCGGAAGCACTCATGCTTGCTTCCTCGTCGGCCGGAACTTCTTCTTCGAACGAATATTCTACACTTTCGATAGCAAACTGCACGTTGGTAGAAATGTTCACGTCGAAGTAACAATTGTCTTCGATGTCAGAGTTTTCCAGTTCTACTTCCGGCTTGTCGAGAAGAATCTGCTTTCCGAAACCAAACTGAGTTACCTTCAGGATTTTCGGCTCATTGCCTGCCGGGCTGAAACGTACCTGTGCGGTACGTGCCGTATAGGTCAGTGTAGAGTCGATGTTCAGCTCACAGGTTGCGCTTCCTGTTCCGTTGGCGGGCGATACAGATATCCACGGTGTAGAGCTACTGGCCTGCCAGTTGACATCTGCCTTGACCAAAATTTCTTTGAATGACTTTTCGGGTCCCACCGTGATTTCCTCCACGTCGAGCGAAAGACCGCCCGGGATGTTCACGTCATCGTCTTCCTTACACGATGTGGTGATTCCAGCGAAAACAGCCAGTCCAAGTATCAATCGATTTATAATTTTCATAATCAGTTATATTTCCTTTGTTCTTTAATTATCGTTTTATTCCTAAAATGTCGCATCCGCGGATATCCTGAGTCTTGTCGTAGAACAGGTAATACATACCGGCCTGGATAGCTGAGCAGACACCCGACAAGTCGATAGAGATATTCGGATTGTCCTTGATGTCGAGAATCCAGATATACGGTGTCATGGTTTCGTTCACTTTACGAATATCGTTCGAACCAATCTGCAACTGTACCAGACTCGGGCACTGAGTAATGCCTTCCGGCCAGTCGCGCAGAGTACGTTCACCTTTTTCGTTGCGCTGGTAGCGGATAGCGAAAGCCTTCAGTTCGCTACAGTTCAACGGTTGAGGCGGAACTTCCGAGAACGAGTTATAGCTCAAGTCGATACCGGTCAGGTAAGGAATGTTGGTTGCACGGAAATCATCGCACAACTTGGTCAGCTTGTTGAAACGCAGGTCGATCGTTTCCAGCAGGTAAGCATTCGGACCCTGCATATCGCCTTCCTTCACCTCTGTCAGTTCGTTGGCAGTCAAGTCCAGTGTCTGGATAGGAGAACCCGACTTGAACAGTGCTTTCGGGAAGTTCTTCAGCTTGTTGTACGACAGTGAAACTGTATAAGCGTTGATACCCTTGAAGTTGTCATCACCTCCGGCAAATCCGGTAATCTTGTTGTGCGAGAAGTCTACGCTGCTCATGACGTAGATAGACTTCGCATTGAAGATGTTCGGAACCTCTGTCAGTTCGTTATAAGAGAAACCTAATGTTTCTACCTCGTTGGTGAAGGCACAGAAGTCATCAGGAATTGAAGTAATCTTGTTGTGATCCAGATACAGGGTAGACAACTTGATGTCTGTTCCGAACGAGTGCAGGGTATGAACCTTGTTGGTGGTACAGTCCAGCATTTTGAACTTCACCATTTTGTGCAGCTGCGCATCATCGGGGAACTCTTCCAGGTTGTTGTAACCCATGTAAAGAATCTGAATTTTTGGTCCGGCAGGCATGTCGCACAGTTTAGACCAGTCCTCTCTGAGCTGTGCACCAGTGATACCCTGGTTGCAGGCTACGTTCAGCAACTGCAATTCGGGCAGATTGCCTATCATGTCGAGCGGCAGGCGAGTCAGGTTCGCACAGTTATACAATTCCAAGTCGGTCAAGTTGGTCATGTCGGCCCAGCTCAGGTTTTCCTTTGCATACTGCTGTGCATACGTTGAGTGAGGATCTGTCCAGTCGGTACAGATCTTATCGTAAGTGATAGGAGCATTAGCAATATAGAACTGCTGCAAGTTCTTCAGGCGCATGATAGCCTTCGATACACCAGTAATGCCGTTGGTCAAGATACCAATCTGTGTATCCTTCTTCGAGATACGGCTGTCTTTCTTGATCTTGTTGTTAGGAGAAGCATAGTTATCGATGCTCCACTGCAACATTTCCGACAAGTTGGCACGTATGTCTCTGTCGAGGAAGTGCTTCTTATAGTCCATACGCATTTCGTTGCGTTTAGCTTCGCTCATATCCGGCTGAATACCGTTAGGACCAAACAATGAGCTGCCGTATGTTTCGTCGTGTGAACCCAAGGCAAGCACACGCAGTTCTGTCAGCTGACCGATTGCATCGGGCAGTGCACCCGTTGCTCCGAATCCGGCCAATGTCAGAGAAGTGACACGTCCGTTGCTGTTGAGCGTTACACCCGGCTGGTCGCCCCACATATCAATATCTTTATTGAAGTTCCAGTTGGTACCCTGCGGATAAGTCTCTCCGTAGTAGCTCCAGTTCTTTCCACCCATACTGTCCCAGATTGCTTTCAGGGCCAGATAATCCTTGATGTTTTCGGCAGTTTCCGAAACCAGTACCGGTACGATAGCATATTCAGTCAGCTGGTTATCTTTTACGGTAAATGTTTCACCGCTGACAGCCTGTGTTTCGAGTTCGGTTTCTGTTACACCCTGTTTGCTATAAACAGTATACGATATCACTTTATAATCACCGGCAGGCAACCATACGGCAGAGTCGCAGTAAGCTACTCCGTGATCTTTGTACTTGTCGTTTTCGCTGTCGGGGTTTGTCAGTTCATATTCTTCTTCGTATCTGGCTTTCAGCTTCTCGAACGAGTAAGTCACCTGGCTGAAAGTATTCTGTACCTGAATATCAGCCAGCTGGATGTCGCTGAACAAATAACCTTCGCTGTTGGCACGTGTCTGAGGCAACTGCTTTTCCAGCTTAAACTTGACAGAACCTCTGGCCTGTGCGTCGATGGTCAGGTCTTTAACCGTCAACCCAGAAGGAACGACCGTAAACATCTCGTCGGCATCGGCCGATACACCAGTGATAACCTGGTCCAGCTTGTCGTAGATTCTGTAGCCTACTACTTTGTAGTCGCCCACCAGCAATTGCAGCTTGTCACTGCGCAAACCATATTCCGCATTGTCATCACTGTATGCATTCAGCACCAAAGTCTGTGTAATACTGGTACCGTTGTACAGCATTTCCACCTCAATTTTCTTTGCGTCGCCCAGCTTGTCGACCGAAGCGCGGGTTGCAGCGCCCTGAGCGGTACCGTTTGTTCCGTCAGTATACGATGCCTCCTTGTAGAGCTTGAACTGAACGTAGCCGTACTGGCTCTGGCTCACTTCTTCATCGTCAGAGCATCCGCTCATAGCCATGCCCGAGAACACGGCTATGAGTGATACAAACAATAGTTTTACTATATTAAATTGTAGTTTATTCATTATCACCAAACTGTTATTCCACATTCAATTAAAAAGTCTCCCATATCGAAGTTTCCTACTCCTACAGTTATGACAGGCTGATCTGCGATTTCTTTATCAGTAGGAGCACCAGATATTACGATATATGTCTTGCCATCAATGATATCGCTTGAAGTGTGCGTATTGAGCCATCCCATTGCGTTGAATGCTCCTATACTATAGCCTGAAGGAATATCACCTACTACTTCCAGATAAATCTTGTTTCCGTTCTGGAGTACAGATCTATCGGCCGATACATACCAGAAGTTTTGACTCATCTTGTCGGCATATTCAAACATTGGGTTGCTTGAGTCACTGATCATGGCTGCATCGTCGGGAACACTTTCGAACGGAGTCAGTGTACCGTTCATCATTACGTAACCCTTGAGCTGGAGGCCGGTCACTTTCTTTTCAGGAACCTGTGTGAAGCTAACCATTACATTGTTCTGGTAAGTTGAGCTGAAGTATCCTTCTTCGTCCAACAGCATATCGTTGTAGTGTCCTTTGTACTTATCGCAGAAATCTTTAGAAATCAGCAATACGATGGCACCTCTTTCTGTATCTCCTGTCAGCTTGTCAACATCCAGAGAAACATTCTTATCGTTGATGCTTACCTTAACCCAGCTATCCAGACCAGTTGCATCGAAGTCGTAAGTATATGAATAGTAGTTAGGATAAGTTTCTTCTCTTTTTACGCTACCGATGATGCAACCGAACTCACCGTTTCTTACCTGATCTACCGTCAGTGTGAGCGGGAGAGAGAAAGTTGTTTCTTCACCAGTCATGGCGTTGGCTACAGAGAAGTAAGTAGAATTGTGATCCAGTGTCATGTGATTCTGAGTGAACGACAGATCTGTTTCCTTGAAAGTAATTACATCTTCTCTCAATCCTTCGTAAGAAACCGGAATTTCTACTTGCTGTTTCTTATCTTGTGTAGCAATTACCAGCTTGTCATCTGCATTGCTGAAAGAGTTGATTGCAGAAATATTCGAAGATTTGTCGAATGTCAGTAGGAATACTCCCGGAGTTTCGGTAGAAGCCTGAGCCTTGATCCAGTCCGGTTTTTCAGGGATACCGACCGTCTTTTCCGATTCCACTTTGATAGTCGTGTACACGATGTCGTATGCATTGTCTGTCAGTCCGCTACCCTTGATAACCAGCGGATGTTCTGCATCGTATACATTTCCTTCTTCATCTGTTACTACCAGGTCGGCATATTGCTTTTCCTGACAAGTAACCTTGCAGATAACCTGTGACTTTCCGCCCATAGTCAGTGTCAGTTCGGCAACTTCGCTGGTGAGCTGTGATTCGGAAATCACAATCTGTACCGTCTGTGAACCGGCTTTTCCAGAGAGAGTCGTTTCTGTAAATTCGCCATCTTTGAATTTACACCATCCCTTGTTGCTGCTCAGTGTCCAGTCTGTTCCGGCAGAGAATGACAGTTCCAGGGTTTCTCCGGCCTTTCCCGAAAGTTCTTTCAGAGCCGGAAATTCAACAGTTGTTGATGTTCCTTCAGGATCGTCACTGCTACATGCAGTAAATGTAAAAACCATCATCATGGTCAGTACCATGAACAGGTAAATCGGTTTTATATAAAGTGTTTTCATAATGAATTGCGTTTGTTTTGATTAATATCCTTCTTCCATTAATTTTTCAGCTTCTGCGTCACTGATCCATTCCAAGATGTTGGCGTATGTACCTACTGTACCTACTCCGTCTACACGCAGTGTGACATACTGGAATACGAACTTCTCGCATGTGCTGTAGTAGGACGTATACATCGTAGGCTGAGACATCAGCAAGTTGCCATCGCCATAAATCGTACCGAAGGCCTCGCTGGTCGTTCCGCAGGTCTGTTCTTCCATGCTTACCAGTGGTTCGAGCGGGTCTTTGAGGTCGAAATCCAGCACGATATCATGTCCTTTGTAATACAGGTCGTGCAGAATGACAGAGTTTTCCTTTTCCGGATTTACTTCTGTCTTGATCAGACGCATGGTTACATTCTGCATATAATCTTCGAAGTAGCTGGAAGTAACCTTGCAATATCCCGTAAAGGTGTGGATGTCGAACGGACAAGCCTTTTGAAGAATGACTTTTGTATCGATACCATATAAGCTCCACTGTTCTTCCTTCGGGATGACCAGTCGGAGTCCGAGAGTGAGATACTCATTGATGTCAATGTTATCGTAAATACCCTGAACCTGCACGTTGGCTGCACATTCGCCAGCCTTGATTGTAACAGTGTTCGACAACAGTTTGTAGTGCTTTCCTTCCACTGCATCGCTGATGCTGTCTACCACCTCTACGGCAAACGTACGGTCGTAGTCGGCAGGAACAGTAGCAGAGACAGGTACATTGAATACCTCTCCGGTTTCCTGTACGGCATAGCGGTAAAGCGTATCGGAAAACATAAGATAATTGGGACCTTCATAAGTAGTTCTTTCCGAATTACATCCGGCGAGCCCCATCAAAACAGCAATAACTGCGATACAACCAATAAACAGTTTTTTCATTATCGTATGTTTTTAACTTATTTATTACTTTCATTCGGTGTGATGTCGGCTCCCGGTGCTTCTATTTCGTGCTGCGGGATAGGCCATACAAAGAGCGGATCGTCTTTTTCTACCTTCAGGCTGCTGCCGTTGCTCAGCGACTGGTCCTGCGGCTTGCGCTGGAAGCCTTTGTGCCAGCGTTTCAGGTCGTTCAGACGGAAGCCTTCCATGTACAGTTCCTTCACACGTTCCTGTTCGATGACATCCATGGCATTGTCTTTCGACAAGGCTGTAGAACCTCCGTAAGAAGAGTAACGTGCCATACGCAGGGTGGTGATGTCGCTTCCTGCCTTGGCATAGTCGCCTTTCTGTACGTATGCTTCGGCACGGATCAGGTACTGTTCCGACAGGCGGAATACCTTCGGCATGCAGACGTGGCGGATGCTTGCGTTCATGAATTCTTCGTTTCCGAAATACTTGATCAGCAGCGGCCAGGTCAGTCCGTGGTCGTAGCCGGTAGTAAACGACTGGAAGAAGGTAGTGGCACGCAGGTCGTTCGCGTCGTACAGGTTCAGTACCCACAAAGCCGGTACATAATCAGGTTTCAGTGTCTGATAGTCGTAGTTGGCGAAGATCATACCCAGTGCACCTCCGTAAGAGTTGATGGTGAATCCTACTTTCCAGATGATTTCGGTAGCGTGGTCGTTGGTCCACATGTATTTATAGTAGCTTACGCCCGACGAGATATTCTGATTGCAGCTTGACAGAGCATAATATCCGTCGTCTATCACCTTCGATGAATATTTGATGGCATCATCCCAGCGCTTCATGTACAGCGAGATACGTGCGCGCAGGGCATGTACGGTATATTCGCTGAAGTAAGGAGAGTCGTACAGCGCTCCGTCGGTAGCCGAGCTGTAGTCATCTTCCAGTTTCAGGAGTTCGGCTGCTCTGTCCAGGTCGTCCAGAATGAACTGGTACGAATCCTTCAGATTGGCACGTACGATCGGTTCGTTGCCTTTGTAGTGTTCGGTGATGACCACACCCAGCTGGTTGGCTGCGTCCTCATCGCTTTCGTAAGGCTTGCAGTACATCTTTACCAGTTCCGAGTAAGCCAGTGCACGTGCGAAGTAAGCCTCTCCGCAGTACTGGTCCAGACGGTCGTAATCGGCATCGGTCTTGATAGACTTCTTAACTTTCTCTACGTTGTCGAGCAGGAAGTTACAGCGGTTGATCACGCCATACAGTGCGCCGTATACAGCTTCCACCTGTTCGTTGGTAGGATGGATGTCTTTCCAGCGCCAGATATCACCGTAGACATTCGAATATCCGTTTACGGCATACACAAAATCGGCCTGCAAGTCGGGCAGCAGAGTCAGGTATCCGGAGTACAGATAAGAGCTCTTGAAGGCATCGTATATACCGATTACAGCCAGGTTGGCATCGTCTACAGTATTGATGGCCTTGTCCTGCTGGATAGCATCTTCCGGATATTTGTCGAGGCAGGAAGTAGCAAGCAGGGCTATAGCAGACAATATGAAATATTTCTTTATTTTTTTGATCATTTTTCTTTTCTATATTAATTAAAATGAAACCTCTACACCAAGTGTAAACTGTCTTGACATAGGATACTGTGCCTTGTATACGTTTGAAGAAGATTCAGGGTCAAGACCTGTAAATCCGGTAAACGTCAGCAGGTTCTGTCCCTGCAGGTAGATTCTTGCCGAGCTGAAGAAATTGGTCTTGCTCAGCAGGCGCTGCGGGAAGGCATAAGCCAGCGTAACGTTCTTCAGACGCAGGAAGGAAGCATTTTCCAGGAAACGGTCGTCGAACTGAGGAGTGACTCCGTGACGAGGAATGTCGGTGATGTCGCCCGGCTGTTTCCAGCGGTCGTACAGCAGACGTTTAGACTGGTTGTATGCGGCATACAGTCCGTTGCTTTCTTCAAAGTAGCGGTCGTTGTTGAACATCCAGCGGTCGGCTACCCAGCTGAACTGAGCGGCGAGTGAGAAACCCTTCCATGCCAGCGATGTTCCGAAACCACCCTGCCAGGGAGCGTCGAAAGTCTTTCCGGTCATCACCTTGTCGCCTTCGTTGTATTCGTTGGTAATCTGTCCGTTCTTGGTATACCACAGGGCGTCACCGTTGGCAGGATTTACTCCGGCATAGCGGTTTATATAGAATTCACTTACAGAGTGTCCTACAACCAGCTTGGTGGCAGTAGTAGAAACTTCGTATTCCTGTACTCCGTTGTAGAGTTCCAGCAGCTTGTTCTTGTTGTACGATGCATTGGCGTTTACGCTCCATACAAAGTCTTTCGTACGGATCACGTCGGCGCTTACGTTGAATTCCACACCACGGTTCAGCATGGCACCGATGTTGTCCCAGTGTTCACCTTCGCCAGTCAGTGCGTAAGAGTCGGGCACGAGCATCAGCATGTTGGTTGTTTTCTTGTTGTAGAATTCGATGTCGAGGTTGATGCGGTCGATGAATCCCAGGCGCAGAGCTACGTTGCTCGACCAGAGTTTTTCCCAGCTCAAATCCTCGTTTCCGCTCTGCGACGGATAGATACCGGCCTGATCTTCGTAATTGGCTTTACCTGAAACCAGTGCCAGGTGATCGTAGTCGGGGATAGAAGAGTTACCCGAAGTACCTGTACTCAGTGCGATCTGTGCGCTGCTCAACCATTCGATGTCTTTCAGGAACGGTTCGCTCTTCAGGTTCCACATGAAGCCCAGCGACCAGAATCCTGCCCAGCGGTTGCCGGTACCGAAACGTGAAGAAGCATCCGCACGTACGGAGAAGTCGGCGTAATACAGATCCTTGTAGTTATATTCGCCACGTCCGAAGAAAGACAAGTACGAATAAGAGGTCGTAGAGTCGGCCCACGATGAAGCACGTGTACCCGAACTGATGTTTGTCAAGAAGTCATTCGACTGTCCGGTGGTGATAACCTGAAAACCTTCCGAGCGATAATCAACGCCTTCCTGTCCCAGCAGGAAGTTGAACGAGTGGTCGCTGTTCAGTTCCCAGCGGTAGTTTACGGTAGTTGTTTCGGTCAGGTTCAGCATGTCCGAAGAGTTACGTCCTGCCGTACCCATTTCGTTGTTGATGATGTAGCTCGGGAACGACTGCATGAATGCGGTAGAGTGCGAGTAATCTGCACCGAACTGTGCGCGGATAGTCAGGTTCTTTATCGGAGTGATTTCGGCAAACACGGTAGACAGCACCTTGTACTTCTTGTTGGTTACCGGATTGTTTGCCATCCATTCGATCGGGTTCGAACCTGTTCCGGTCCATGTGCCGTCGTTTTCCGAAGCCAGCGAGCCGTCTTCGTTGTACGGATTCCAGTAAGGAAGCATGAAGCGGCAAGCCGAGATAGGAGTGTACAGCGCATACGAACCGTCGTCGGCCTGTTCCACTTCTTCGTAAGCCACCATCGAGTTGGTACCCACCTTCAGCCAGTCGCTAGCCTTTACTTCGGCGTTGGCGCGCATGTTGTAACGGCGGAAAGTAGAGCTCTGTGCGATACCGTCCTGATCGTAGAAGCCTCCCGATACGAAGTAGTTCAGGCGGTCGGTAGCACGGTTCACCGAAACTTCATAGTTCTGCAGCGGTGCACGGTCGTTGAACACCATGTCCAGCCAGTTTATGTCCGTACGCGAGAGCACGTCGTAATCCTTTCCCGTATCGATTCCGATTTCCTTTTCGTACTGGATACGTTCGGCAGTGTTCATCATGTTCCAGTTGTTCTGTGCCAGCTGAGAGAAACCATATTGTGCACGGAAAGTCACCTTGGCCTTGTCCATCGACAGACCACGCTTGGTAGTGATTACAACCACACCGTTTGCGGCACGTGCACCATAGATAGAGGTAGAAGATGCGTCTTTCAATACAGAGATTGACTCGATGTCGCTAGGACTTATCGTATTGAAGTCTGAGCTTGAGATAGGCACACCGTCAAGAATGAAAAGCGGTGCGGTACCCGAGTTGATAGAGTTGGTACCACGGATCTGGAAAGTGGCAGCCTTGCTGGGCTCACCTGAGTTTGAGATGACCGACAGACCGGTAGTCTGTCCCTGCAATGCCTGGTCGAAGCTCGGTGCAGGCACGTTTTCCAGCTTGTCATTTTTCACGGTCGATACAGAACCGGCGATTGTTCCTTTCTTACGAACACCGTACGCCACGACTACCACGTCGTCCATCAGGTGTGAGTCGTCTTCCATGGCGACATTCAGCACACCGGTTCGTGCGTTTACTTTCAATTCCTGCGTTTGCAGACCGATATAAGAGAAAACCAACGTGGCTTCACCACCCTGGATCTGCAGCTCATAGTTACCATCGATGTCGGTAACCACCCCATTAGTAGTTCCTTTTTGCAAGATAGATACACCAATCAGCGGCTCGTTGTCGGATTTCGACACGACATTACCCTTGACCTTGTACGTCTGGGCCAATGCTGACTGGATACCTAACACTGCAAAAAAGAGTAACCAAAGACTTAATCTTTTCATCTTTTGCCTGTTAATATAAAATTAATGATTAATAAATAGTTGTTTATTTGTTTCTCTATCTGGTATGTTTCCTCTGGTACCCTTGAGCGGCTTGCCTGCGTTTCTTCAGTGTCTTTTCCGGATTGCCATTATAATAAGGTGTAGGCACTGTCCGGTTATGGAAATAAGAAACCTGGCTGTTATGACTCTGATAACGCCAATATAAACCGCTCCAGCATCTTCACCAAAGATTTTGGAGGGCAGACCAAAGGAAACAAAAGTTATAAAAATAGTTCCGGAATCCGTGCGCTTGCAGGACTTTCACTTGCCGAGGATACGCATATCCTGTGAGGCAGGTCGATGAAAGTGCAAGGTGGTTTCTGGATGAATAAAGGGAATCGCGTCAGAAGCCATCTCTCGACTTCAGGTTGCGAAAAAGCAGTTTAGGTTCGTATAAAAATTGATTTGTTGAATAAAAATTTGTAGTCATTTTCCTCTCTTTAAAAATAATATCTGTCTTAAAATATCATTGCCTCGCAAAGTTACTACAAAAAATGGCAATAAGATGAAAAAATAATTTATTTTATTTCATTTTGGTGAAGAAAATGTAACCAAAAAGGAGAAAAAACGAGAAAATGTATTTATAGTGTATTTTTATGAAGTTTTCCGGCTCTTTTATACCGGAAAAAGAAAAGTCTGTAACTTTATGATACCGGCATGAATGGAAAAATCTATCTAATCCGCTCTTTTTGAGGAATGTATTCCCCTTCTTTTTTTCTTGATTTTTTACTTTTATAGTTCAACCGCTGAGGCGTGGCTTCAGGCATTTTGTTTTCGGATTCCGGAAGATACGAAGCGTTTTAGGAAATGGCCTAGCATATCTATTTATAATCTATATACTTATTTTGGGGCAATAAGAAGTGGTGGAAAGCACGTCCGGCAGAGCTGGAAAATTCGTGCCGGTCTTTTTTTATTTTTTGTACAAAAAATAAAAAAACATCGGGAGAAATACCCGAAAACATGCTGAGGCTTTTGGATTGGCTGGGGCGTGGTCTTTATTTCATGTCTGGATAAAGACAGGTAATATAGGAAACGACGTTTCTACGTACGTGATGGATTATGAAAAACCTTATAGGCTCATTTAAAATTGATGGATAAGAAGTTCGTAAATGTGTACTTATATTTGTTTGACAGCCAATATGTTGTAAATAAATGCTTGGGCGCATTGAGTGCGTAGCTATGGGCCAGATACTAACGCTGCTTGTTTAGTCCTTTTTTCTAAGCAAGATTTTGGTATCATGACAGGTGATAAGACAATCTTTAGGTTTCGGGTCAAGTCGTGGACTGTCAATAATTATCAGGACCTTCTGTTCTAGCTACAAAAATTTATGCGTGATTTGAGAATTCCTCAGGCTTTTACGTTGATCCCCGTTTTACGTTGATCCGCAAGAATCCGGAATAGTATAAAGAGAATTGAATCCTCAAAAGGAGTCACATCAAATACCCTTTGTGGGGAATGCTTCCGTAAGGACTGGATTGAAGAATGGATTGCGTGGCTGAAAGAAGTAAGAAAATGCAGCCCGCAAACATGCAATCATCGCCTCTCCATATTGAAAAATTTCCTCCGTTTCCTTGCGCACAAGAAAATCCAATTCATAAAATATGATTGTGATGCCGCTGAAATAAAAAGAATGCAGCAACCTAAAAAACAAGTGGAAGTAATCACAAAAGATACAATCAAACGGATTTTTGCAAGCATCAATACACGTACATTGATAGGTAAGAGGGATTTTGCCTTGTTCAATCTTTTATATAGTACCGGAACAAGAATAGATGAAATATTATCATTGAGGCTGTCGGCACTGCACCTGGATGAAACGAAAGGTTACATTCTTGTTTTGGGTAAAGGGAATAAACAACGTACCATTTATTTGTTGAACAGCATGGTAAGAATACTGAGACATTATGTGAAGTTGTTCCATCCGGCAAATCCGTTACCTTCTGATTTTGTATTTTTCCCCATATATGGCCATGCAAACAAAAAAATCACTTCAGAAGCGATTAGCAAGCGGTTGAAAATGTATGTTAGGATTGCGTCTCAGGGGCTACTTGAAATTCCTGTAGATTTTCATTGCCATAGTTTTCGGCATGCACGGGCTACCCATTGGTTGGAAGACGGTGTAAACTTGGCGCAGATACAAAAACTATTGGGGCATGAGAGCATTGAAACGACAATGAAATACGTAGGAGTTTCATCAGAACAAATGATACAAGCTTTATGCTCTATGGAAGACAATCTGACTTTAGGCGTTGAAAAGAAATATAAGAAAATCAGAAATAAAGATTCATTAGCAACAGTTCTTGGATTGAGATAATACTTAGTAATAAATGAGTGACTGTTCTTGAATAATGGAACAATCACTCTTTATTATCTGCTACCAAAATATAACAATTTACTGATATTCAATATAGTAAAAAGTCAAGTTGGGATAATATTTTGGTTTGGATAACTGCTGTTATCCGAAATTTCGGATAATAGCAGCGTATCTTTGCGCATATTTCCCGAAAGATCGCTGCTCAAGATAACGAATGGGGCGTCGTATGCCGTAGAAGAGAAAAGTTTGTCTGCGGCCATCTGGTCGCGGTGTGAGTCGGTGGCAGCGTTCGTTATCAGCCTGGCATCTTGCAAACATGCGGAAGCTGGCCGGTCGTTGATGGTGTATAGTATGCGCCAGGACTGCTTGTCATTTATTCCTGTGCGTATGAGCAATGTGTCGTTTACGAACTTTGTTTCAGCGTCTGCGTAGAATTCGGGCAGGTAGGTGGTTTGGATAGAAGAAATTGTCATGTCTCTGCGGACGAAAAGATGTCCGTCCTTTATCGGATTGAGAAAACGGCCAATCAAATTGTACCATTTAAGGAGTGATTCAAAAGAATCCATGTTGTCCATTTGAATGGCTTTTTGCAGATAGACTTCCAATTGGTGGTCCCAGTCAAGATTGTCTTCCTCATAATAAGGATAAAAATGGCGGATAATATTCCAGCGGACAGTCAGATCGGCTACCCTGATTGCTTTATCTGCCAGCAGTCCAAAAATGAAACGGCGTCTTTGGGATAATGTTTTATCGTCGCTCTGATGTTTTTTCCAATAATTTTTTGCATCGGCAAGCAGGCGGTGTGTAGTCTTGCGGTCAAATATCTTCTCCGGCAGAGCATGCTGGATGTTCAGGTATTTGCCATCGGTCAGTGGGTAGCTGTAATACCGGCAAGCGACGGGGGTGGTTACCGAATCCAGTCGTTCGGTAACAGTGCTGAATTTCTTATAATAAGGTATGTATTTGGACAGTCCAGGGATGAGTAGCTTGGCCAAAAAGGGTACATTCAACTCGCCGGAACCGTTGTAACGGTAATATCTGGCTGAACTTTTTGGAGCGATGATGTCCTCCTTTGCGGAAACAGGGGTGGTCGAAAATGATAACGTGGGAGCAAGCGGACGGAATACTTCATCCAAAGGTTGCGTCTCTATCCTGTTGGCCAACAGCGCACATACTTTCATCCAATCGCTTTCCGACCAGTCCTGCGTATAGGGGTTGGGAGAAAAATAGCGCACGATGCCATACGTGCGGGCAAATTCGATGTAACGGGAATCGTCCGCCGCCTGCACCTGGTTCATGCATGCATACAGACAGACAAATAACAGAATGATTTTCTTCATCTTTTTAGCGTTTCTTGTTAGAGGATTGTCCGATAGCGGGTGAGGCAGTCTTCACTATCTTATAGCCAGTGGCGGCTACCAGGATACTCATCAATGGGCTGATGAGGTTGAAGAAGCAGAACGGCAGGTAGGTCAGTGTGGGTACACTCAGGATGGTGGCCTGCGTCAGGCCGCACGTATTCCAGGGAATCAGGACGGAGGTGACGGTGACCGCATCTTCGGTGGTGCGGCTCAGCAGGCGGCTTTCGTAGCCTTGCCTCTTGTAGATGTCGCCGAACATGTTGCCCAGCAGGATGATGCTGATGTACTGGTCGGCCGTGGCAATGTTCAGGAAGAGGCCCGAGAAGACCGTCGAGGCTACGGTGCTGACACGATTCTTGATGAAACGCACGCATACGGACGTGATGCTGCCCAGCATGCCGCCGGCCGTCATGGCGCCGCCGAAGCACATGGCGCAGAGGATGAGCCACACGGTGTTCATCATACCCGCCATGCCGCGCGTCGCCACCAGCTCGGTCAGGATGGGGTTGTTGGTCTGTAGGCTGGTGCTGCCGTAGCAGGTCATCATGGTACCTTTGAACAGACCGCCGCCTTCACCGGCTACCTCGCGCAGCAGGTCGGGCTGGAAGATGAGGGCGGCCACACAGGCCAGAACGGTCGAAATGGCCAGTGTGACTACTGAAGGTACCTTGCGGGCAATCAGGATGCCCGTCACCACCGGTACGAGCAGCAGCCAGGGAGTGATGTTGAACTTGCCCTCCAGGGTGGCGGCAAAGGCATTCATCTCTTGCGCGGTGCTGCCTCCGTCGTGGGTCAGTCCCATGACGGTGAACAGGATGACGGCAATGAGCAGCGAGGGAACGGTGGTAATCATCATGTAGCGGATGTGGGTGAAGAGTGGAGTATCCGTAACCGACGATGCCAGGATCGTCGTGTCCGACAAGGGAGAGACCTTGTCGCCGAAGTAGGCTCCCGAGATGATGGCTCCGGCTATCCAGCCTTCGTGGAAGCCCTGTGCCTTACCGATGCCCATCAGGGCGATGCCGATGGTGGCGATGGTCGTCCACGAGCTGCCCGTCATCACCGACACGAGGGCGCAGATGAGGCAGGTCGAGGCCAGGAAGAAGTCGGGATGGATAATCTGCATCCCATAATATATTAAGGTGGGCACCACGCCGCTGACCATCCAGATGCCGCTCAGGGCACCGATGATGAGCAGGATGAGCAGGGCGGTTGCCACGCCCGCAATGTTGTTCGTGATGGCCAGTTCGAAGTCTTTCCACGGTATGCGGTAGAAGGCCATGCCGATGAGGACACAGCAGGAGGTGGTGACCAGCAGGGAAATCTGGCTGCCCCCGCTCAGGGCATCGCTTCCGAAGGTGCTGATGGTGGCAAACAACATCCCTGCCAGCAACGCGATAGGCAGGAGGGAGACAAGGGGAGAGGGAATCTTTTTTGTAGAATCCATGTGATTTGTTCAGTTTTTTATTTCGGCCGCAAAGGTACGACATTTTTATGGATATTCTTTCATACCGTAGTCTGTTATGCATAAAAATGAGGCTAATTTTTCATTTGTTTGTACTTTTATCTTCGTTTATTGAATATTTATGCTTTCTGTTTCCTGCTTGATTTTACTTTTTTATCGTTTGTCTCCTGCTTTTTTTCATTCTATTTTGTACTTTCGCAGCGTAAAAGACTGATTGCATAAAGAAAGGAATAGATATGGAAAGCAAGAATCTGAACAATGGAAAGAAAGTGGTGACCTTCGGTGAAGTGATGCTGCGGCTCACGACGCCCGGCTTCAAGCGTTTTGCGCAGGCAGGCGAGTTTATGGCGACGTATGGAGGCAGTGAGGCGAACGTGGCTCTTTCGCTGGCCCACTTCGGGGTGCCCACCGAGTTTGTGACACGCCTGCCCGACAACGCCATTGCCCGCGCCTGCATCGCTTCGTTGCGTGCCGGAGGGCTGGGTACGGAAGGCATTGTGTTTGGCGGCAAGCGCATGGGCATTTATTTTCTGGAACCGGGAGCGGCGTTCCGCAATTCCAACGTGGTGTACGACCGCGAGGATTCGGCTTTCGCTACCATCCGGCCGGGGATGGTCGACTGGGAGCGGGTGTTCGACGGTGCCGGCTGGTTCCACTGGTCGGGCATTGCGGCGGCCCTTTCGCAGGAGGGGGCGGACGCCTGCCGCGAGGCGTTGGAGGTGGCCGACCGCATGGGGCTCACCATCTCGTGCGACCTGAACTTCCGCAAGAAGTTGTGGAACTACGGTCGGACGGCGGCCGAAGTGATGATGCCGCTGGTGCAGTACAGTGACGTGCTTTTTGCCGCCGAGCCTGAATATCGTGAGATTATGGGCGTGAAGCCTGTCGGCTTCCGGGCAACGACGGCGGCCGACTCTTCGTTCGAAGCCAACCTGCCGGCCTTCGAGGATTTCATGCGTCAGGTGGGCGAGCGTGTTCCCCGCTGCCGGAAGATTTTTCTGGAGCTGCGCAATTCCATCACTTCCAACCACAACCTGCTGGCTGCCGTGCTGCTGGCCGACGGGCAGTTCCACCATACCGGCATCTACGACATCGATCACGAGGTGGACCGTGTGGGGGCGGGCGATGCCTTTGTGGGAGGTCTGATCTATGGCCTGCTGGCCTATCCCGACGATGCACAGAAGGGACTTGACTTTGCCTTGGCTGCATCGGCCTTGAAGAATACCGTCTATGGCGACTTCAACCAGGTGACCGTTGAAGAGGTGGAAAGCCTTATGCAGGGCAACACCTCGGGCCGTGTGTCGAGGTAGGACGTTGCGGCCTGAGCTGTGGCTTGCATGGGAAAAAGAATCGGCTAATCAGAATAAAATGCAAAGTAAACATTACTTTTTATCAAGAATACTTGTTTTATTGTAATGTTTGCTTTATATTTGCATCGTAATCTTTAAAACCATTGCGATATGAAAACCGATTATCTTTTGTCGCCCTCCTGCAAGAAAGTAGGATTGTGGTTGGGCATTCCTTTTGTGTTGGGAGGTCTTTATCTCTTGTCTAATGGATCGTGGATGGATACTTTCTTGTCCCAAATAGGGATGAGGGATTGTTTTGACGAACTTGTTGTGATTGGTCTTGCTGTTAGTTTGTTGCTGGCTTCCTTTTCGCGTGAGAAGGATGAGGACGAATGTATTGCCCATCTGCGCATGCAGGCCTGGACAATGGCCGTTGTGAGCAACTACTTGATTCTGATTGTAGTGACACTTTGCATTTACGGAATGTCATACCTCAACTTTATGGCTGTCAATATGTTTACCGTATTGATTTTGTTTCTTGTCGTTTTTCATTGGAAACTTTGGCGTTTCAGAAAGGAGAATCATGAATAATACCTTGCGCGTACAGCGCGCCATCCATCAGATGACGCAGCAACAACTGGCCGAGGCGGTAGGAGTGAGCCGCCAGACCATCAATGCCATCGAGACCAAGAAATATGTTCCTTCTACGGTGCTGGCCCTCAAGATAGCGAAAGTCTTCGGCCAGCCGGTCGAGAGTGTCTTCATGCTTGAGGAGGGCGACTGATTGGTTTGCCCGGCTTAAACGAACGGTTTACCCAGCTTAAACGGTTGGTTTGTCCAGCTTAAACGAGTGGTTTTCCCAGCCTAAACGAGCGGTTTGCCTAGCCTAAACGGTTGGTTTGCCCTGCTTGAACAGTAATTGTTTCAGGCGGGGCAAACTGTCTTTTTACTTTTGCGTGAAGACGGTGATGCCCAGTGATATCAGCGTCAGCAACGAGGCGACAGCCGATACGCCTCCCCAGCCCCACAGCTCCCAGCAGCTGCCAGCCAGGAAGGTGCCCAGCGAGCCGCCGATGAAGTAGGTGGTCATAAAGATGGTGTTCAGACGGTTGGAGGCTGAGGGGCAGAGGTGGAAGATGCTTGTCTGGTTGCTGAGCTGGATGCACTGCATGCCGATGTCTATCAGCAGGATGCCTGCCACGATGGCGGCGAAGCTGTTCTGCCCGAAGTAGAAGCAGCACCAGGACAGGAGGATGAGCCCGCACCCGATGTAGTTGAAGTTGCGCACACCCACCTTCTTCACCCAGCTGCCTACGAACGAGGCGGTCAGCGCGCCGGCCACGCCGCACAGGCCCAGGAAACCGATGACGTCGCTGTCGGCATAGAACGGTGCGCCTCCCATCTTGAAGGCCAGGCACGACCACATGCCCAGCATGGAGCCGAAGGCCAGGGCGGAACGGATGGAGTAGATGCGCAGTTCGGGGTAGTCCCGCACCAGTCGGGAGAGCGATTTCATCAGGTCGGCATACCGCCCGCTGAAGGTGGGGCGGATGTCGGGCAATACCTTCAGCACCACCCCGGCACACACCACCATCATGCCGGCGGCAATGAAGTACATCTCGCGCCAGCCCAGCAGCTCACCCACGTAGCCGCTGACCACGCGCGAGGCCAGGATGCCCGTCAGCAGGCCCGAGATGACGATGCCCACGTTGCGCCCCTTGTTCTCCGGTCGGGAGAAGACGGAAGCGATGGGTACGAAAATCTGGGGAATCATGGAGCCTACGCCCGTCAGCAGCGACGCGGCCCAGATGATGCGGATGTCCGTGGCGACGGCCATCGTCAGCAGCGAGCAGACGAGCAGGGCAAAGTTGGTCAGGATGATTTTCTTGCGCGGATAGAGGTCGCCCAGCGGGATGATGAACAGCAGGCCCAGCGCATAGCCCACCTGCGTGATCATGGCAATGAGGTTGGTCTGGAATTCGGAAACGTTCAAGTCCTGCCGTATCAGGTTGAGCAGGGGCTGGTTGTAGTAGATGTTGGCAACGGAAACGCCTGCCACGATGGCGAGGGTCCAGAGAATATGGGCCGGCAGTCCGCCGTTTTCTTTCAATTCCTGTTTCATTGTTGTGCGGGGTAAGGTGAAACTTCTTAAAAAAGAAAATCCCCATAAGCTTTCGCTTATGAGGATTACCACTAATTTGCGGGTGGCAGAAGGGACTCGAACCCTCGACATTCAGAACCACAATCTGACGCTCTAACCAACTGAACTACAGCCACCATGTTAGTGCATTTCCTAAATGCGGTGCAAAGATATGGATTATATTTGAACTGGCAAAGCTTTCGGAAAATATTTTTTCTCTTTCCGCTTCATTTTGTCTTTTCGGTAATTCCCTTGTTGTAGCGGCTGAACAGCTTGCGTGTGTCTTCCGTAAAGATTTTCAGTCGGTTACGGGCTGCTGTGCTCAGACTGTCTGCCGGGACGCTGACAGGATAGAGCACGAAGTTCTTTCGGCCGGTCAGTGCAGGGCGGCCGGTCCATACCAGGCTGTAGCTGCATTCCGCCAGGCGGGTATGGGGACGGGCAGGAGTGGCGGACGGGCTTTTCTCCAGTGTCAGGCTGACAACGGCACCGCCGTCGGTATGGCGGGCGCTCATGTTGGAAAAGTAGTTTCCCAAGGAGTAGACCAGCAGATGGCGGTCGCCGCTGAGGCTGTCGGTACGCACCTCCATGGGCTGCACCACGTGCGGATGGCTGCCGATGATGTGGTCCACGCCCTGGGCAAACAGCCAGTCGGCCAGTTCCTGCTGTTCGCGGCTGGGCAGTTGCTGGTATTCGTTGCCCCAGTGCAGGCAGGCGATGAGGACATCGGGCTGCCAGGCACGGGCGGTGTGGATGTCCTTCAGCATCTGGCGGCGCTCCAGGTAGTTCACCAGGTTGGGAGCCTTGGCGCGCAGGCCGTTGGTGCCGTAGGTATAGTTCAGCAGGGCGATGCGGAAACCTTTCTTCTGCAGGAGCAGCGGATAGCGGTGGTGGCGGTCGGTGGAGTCGCGGTAGGTACCGGCCGAAGGTATCTGCAGGGAGTCGAGCAGGTGGAGCGTGCGCTCCAGCCCTTTCTGCCCGCGGTCCAGGCAGTGGTTGTTGGCGGTGAGCAGGACGTCGAAACCGGCGTCGCGGATGGCATGGAGGTATTCGTCGGGCGCACTGAAGGCGGGATAGCCCGTGTAGGGGCGTCCGCCCAGCGTCACTTCCAGGTTGCCGACGGCGATGTCGGCCGCCTGTATCTGCGGGCCAACGAGGGAGAAGCAGGGCGTGTAGTCGTAGGTGCCCTGCGGAGTGCGGGCGGCGTCGATCTGCGCCTGGTGCTGCATCAGGTCGCCCACAAACAATAGCGTAATCCGCTCCTGTGCGGAGAGGGTTACGCTATAGAGGAATAAGGTAAGGAGCACCCACGTCTTCATTGCCTTCAGGGTCGGGAGGTGGGTCAGTCGTTATAGATGGCTTTCTTGCCGGCCAGCAGGGTGTTCTTCATCAGCGAGACGATGGTCATGGGACCTACGCCGCCCGGCACGGGGGTGATGAACGAGCACTTGGGAGACACTTCGTCGAACTTCACGTCGCCCGTCAGCTTGAAGCCCGATTTCTTGCTGGCGTCGGGCACGCGGGTGGTGCCTACGTCAATCACGACGGCGCCTTCTTTCACCATCTCGGCCTTCACGAAGTTGGGCTGGCCCATGGCGGCGATGATGATGTCGGCCTCCTGGCATTCCTTCACCAGGTCGCGGCTGCGGCTGTGGCATACGGTGACGGTGGCGTCGCCCGGATAGGCTTTCTGCATCATCAGCATGGCCATCGGCTTGCCCACGATGTTGCTGCGGCCCAGGATGACGCACTTCTTTCCTTGCGTCTCGATGTGGTAGCGCTTCAGCAGTTCGAGGATGCCGTTCGGTGTGGCCGACACGTAGCAGGGCAGGCCGATGGAGAGGCGTCCCACGTTGATGGGGTGGAAGCCGTCCACGTCCTTGCGGTAGTCGATGGTTTCAATCACTTTCTGTTCGGAGATGTGCTTGGGCAGGGGGAGCTGCACGATGAAGCCGTCCACGTCGGGGTCGTTATTCAGTTCGCGTACCTTGGCTAGCAGTTCGTCTTCGGTCACGTCGGCCTCGTAGCGGATGAGGCTCGACTTGAAGCCGCATACTTCGCAGGCCTTTACCTTGGCGGCCACGTAGGTCTCGCTACCGCCGTCGTGTCCCACCAGGATGGCGGCCAGGTGGGGACGCTTGCCTCCGCGGGCCACGATTTCCGCCACTTCGGCGGCAATCTCCTGCTTCACTTGTTCTGAAATTGCTTTTCCGTCTATCAGTGTCATAATTTCTTTTTTATTGAAGGTTCATGATTTTCCTATTCTATTGTTTTTGTCATTGCTTCTCCACGCAGGGTTTCAGACAAAGATAATGTGAAATATTCATTTACCCTAATAAAAGGTTGGAAAAGTAAGATTTTAACTATACTTTGAAAGTATGGGTTTTGTGAGGTTGTCATGCAGTGCTTCATGAGGTTGTCATGCAGTGCTTCATGAGGTTGTCATGCAGTGCTTCGTGAGGGTGTCACGCAGTACTTCGTGAGGGTGTCACGCAGTGCTTCGTGAGAGTGTCACGCAGTGCTTCGTTGATGCCTTATACAAATAAACGCAGGCGATTATCCTTTTCAGAAGATAATCATCTGCGTTTATCAGACTAATTGGCGTCTGTTCGTTTTCTTTCGACGTTCGGACGCTATGGGAAGGGGGTTATTTCTTCAGCTTGGGCATCATCATCTTGCCCATCTTGCTGCCGGTCACCATCTTCATCATCTTACGGGTCTGGTCGAACTGCTTCAGCAGGCGGTTTACCTCTTGGATGTTCGTACCGCTACCCTTGGCGATGCGCTGGCGGCGCGAGCCGTTCAGGATTTCGGGGTTGGTGCGCTCCTTCGGCGTCATGGAGTTGATGATGGCTTCGATGCTCTTGAAGGCGTTGTCGTCAATGTCGATGTCCTTGATGGCCTTGCCCACACCCGGAATCATGGAAGCCAGTTCCTTCAGGTTACCCATCTTCTTGATTTGCTGGATCTGGCTCATGAAGTCGTTGAAGTCGAACTGGTTCTTCTGAATCTTCTTCTGCAGGCGTTTGGCCTCTTCCTCGTCGTACTGCTCCTGTGCGCGCTCTACCAGTGACACGATGTCGCCCATACCCAGGATACGGTCGGCCATACGGCTGGGGTGGAACTGGTCGACGGCATCGAGCTTCTCGCCGGTACCCACGAACTTGATGGGCTTGTTCACCACCGAGCGGATGGAGAGGGCCGCACCGCCACGGGTGTCACCGTCGAGCTTGGTCAGTACCACGCCGTTGAAGTCCAGACGGTCGTTGAATTCCTTGGCCGTGTTCACGGCATCCTGACCGGTCATGGCATCGACCACGAAGAGGATCTCGTTGGGATGGATGGCCTCCTTGATGGCGGCGATCTCGTTCATCATTTCCTCGTCCACGGCCAGACGACCGGCGGTATCGACGATGACCAGGTCGTAACCTTTGGCCTTGGCCTCCTGGATGGCGTTCTGGGCAATCTTTACAGGGGCTTTGCTGTCGGGCTCGCTGTACATGGGCACGTCAATCTGCTCGGCCAGTACGCGCAGCTGTTCGATGGCGGCAGGACGATAGACGTCGCAGGCTACGAGCAGCGGCTTGCGGTTCTTCTTCGTCTTGAGCATGCGGGCCAGCTTGCCCGAGAAGGTTGTCTTACCCGAACCTTGCAGACCCGACATCAGGATGACTGTCGGTTTGCCGCTCAGGTCGATTTCGGCGGTTTCGCCGCCCATCAGCTGCGTCAGTTCGTCGTGGACAATCTTCACCATCAGCTGGCTGGGCTTGACGGCGGTCAGCACGTTCTGTCCCATGGCCTTTGCCTTGACGGTATCAGTAAAGTTTTTGGCCACCTTGTAGTTGACGTCGGCGTCGAGCAGGGCTTTGCGTACGTCCTTCAAGGTTTCGGCTACATTGATTTCGGTGATTTTGCCTTCACCTTTCAATATCTTGAACGACCGTTCGAGCCGTTCGCTTAAGTTATCGAACATAAGGTTTTATCAATTATCAATTGTTTCTTATCAATTGTTCATTATTCTCAGCTGTTCATGCTCATGAGGAACTCGTCGTTGTCCTTGGTCTTCTCCAGACGGTCCTTCACGAAGTCCATGGCTTCAAGCGCATTCATGTCGGCCAGGTACTTGCGCAGGATCCACATGCGGTCCAAAGTCTGCTTGTCTTGCAGCAAGTCGTCGCGGCGTGTGCTCGAAGCGACGATGTTGACGGCGGGGAAGATGCGCTTGTTGGCCAGGTTGCGGTCGAGCTGGAGCTCCATGTTGCCCGTACCCTTGAATTCCTCGAAAATCACTTCGTCCATCTTGGAGCCGGTATCAATCAGGGCCGTCGCCAGGATGGTAAGCGAGCCGCCACCTTCGATGTTGCGGGCGGCGCCGAAGAAACGTTTGGGCTTGTGCAGCGCGTTGGCATCCACACCGCCGGAGAGAACCTTACCCGATGCGGGCGAAACGGTGTTGTAGGCGCGGGCCAGACGGGTGATAGAGTCGAGGAAGATGACTACGTCGTGTCCACATTCCACCATGCGTTTGGCTTTTTCCAGTACGATGCCGGCAATCTTCACGTGGCGTTCGGCCGGTTCGTCGAAGGTCGAGGCGATGACTTCGGCGTTGACGGTGCGGGCCATGTCGGTCACTTCCTCGGGACGTTCGTCGATGAGGAGCATAATCATATATACCTCGGGATGGTTGGCGGCGATGGCGTTGGCGATGTCCTTCATCAGGATGGTCTTACCGGTCTTGGGCTGGGCCACGATGAGGGCGCGCTGGCCTTTGCCGATGGGGGCGAAGAGGTCTACCACGCGGGCCGAGAGCGAGTCGCTGTATCCGCCTTTGCAAAGCTTGAACTTTTCGTCGGGGAAGAGCGGTGTGAGGTGCTCGAAGGGAACGCGGTCGCGCACGAAGGCCGGATCACGGCCGTTGATTTTGGATACCTTCACCAGCGGGAAGTATTTTTCTCCTTCCTTGGGCGGGCGGATGACACCGTCGACCACGTCGCCTGTCTTCAGGCCGAAGAGCTTGATTTGCGACTGGGATACATAGATGTCGTCGGGCGAGGAGAGGTAGTTGTAGTCCGACGAACGGAGGAATCCATAGCCGTCGGGCATGATTTCCAGTACGCCGGTGCCGTTCAGGATGTCGTCGAAGTCGTAGGCCTTTTCGCGTTCGGCCGGCTTGTTTTCGGGCTGGGGCTGGGCGTTGTTGGCCGCATTGTAGGGCTGGATGGCCCGTGGCTGGTTGTTATTGGGATTGTTGTTGTTTCCGTTGTTGCGGTTTTCGGGAACGTTCTTGTCGCGGCGGATGCGCTGGCGTTGCTGCTTCTGCTGGGCGGCCGGTAGGGCGGGAGCTTCTACGCGGGTAGCCTCGAACTTGCCGATCAGTTCGGAAGGAAGCTCTGTCTTTTCCGTCGGCAGGTCTTCGATGGGGATGAAGTCGCTGTCCGCTTCCGCCAGGATGGGATTGTCGTCTACCACTTCCTTCTTGTCTTCTTCTGCGGGAGCGGCTTTCAGTTCGCTGTCGGTTGCTGCTTGGGGGGCAGGTGTCTCCGTCGTTTCCTGAGCCCCTGCCTGAGGGGCAGCTTCCTTGGTTTCCGCTGCTTTCTTGGTCTTGCGGGGGCGGCCCGGCTTGCGTTTCGTTGTCTCCGAACCTTCTGCGGCCGTTTCTGCGGCAGGTGCAGCAGCTGTTTCTGCGGCGGGCTGTACGGGGATCAGAGGCTTTTCTTCTATTTGGGGGGCCTCTTTCGGATTGGGACGGCTCAGGTCGCCGTTCTTGTCAGCCGAGAAGACCTTGTCTACGTTTTCTTTCTTGATGGTCACGCGCGACCGTTTCTGCTGGCGTTGTTCGTTCTTACGCTCTTCTTTCTGCTTGTCGGCCGCTACTTTCTTCGTTGCGCCGACGATGGCTTGCTCATCGAGAATCTTGTAGACCAGTTCTTCTTTCTTCAGAGATTCTGTCTTCTTGATACCTAATTCTTGCGCAATACTCTGGAGTTCCGACAAACTTTTGTCGTTCAATTGAATGATGTTATACATATAATATGTGTGTATGATTATATTTTTTAGGAGGAGGTATCCAGCTTAACGCAGCCGTTGCCGACACTTAAGTCTGAAACCGCCTTTGCTTTGAATTATAATTTTAAAAGGGATGTTGTTTTATTGAATGTGTTTCAACGGCGCAAAGGTAATGATTATTTTTCAGGTTTCCTATAAAATGCCCTGTTTTTTGAACGGAATAACTTATCTTTGCTTCCATAAAAGTGAATTTATGACTATTAAATCGATTGATCTGATTACTTTTTCGCCGACACATACTTCCAAACAAATAGGTGAGGCGATTGTTCGTGGCACGGGCATTGCCGAGGTAGGTTTTGTAGATGCGACCTTGCAGATGCCTGAAAAGACGCACTTTGAGGCCGACACGCTGGCGGTAGTTGCCGTACCTGTGTATGGCGGCCATGTGGCTCCCCTGGCCTTGGAGCGGATGAAGGATTTTCAAGCCGACGGTACGCCGGCGGTCGTGGTGGTGGTATATGGCAATCGTGCCTACGAGAAGGCATTGATGGAGCTGGACGCCTTTGTCAGCGCGCGGGGCTTCAAGGTGATAGCCGGCGGGACGTTTGTCGGGGAGCATTCCTATAGCAGCGACCGTTATCCCATTGCGGCCGGCCGTCCTGATGAGGATGACCTGAAATATGCCGAAGAGTTTGGAGCCAAGGTGCGGACGAAAATAGATTCTGCCGCCGATGCGGAGCATCTGTATGGCGTGGACGTGAAGCGCATCCAGCGTCCGCGGCAGCCGTTCTTCCCCTTGTTGCGTTTCTTGCGGAAGGTAATCAAGCTGCGTAAGAGTGGCGTGCCCATGCCGCGTACGCCCCAGGTGGACGAAAGTCTCTGTACGCATTGTGGCCTTTGCGTGAAGCGTTGTCCTGCAGGGGCGATTGTGAAGGGAGAAGAGTGTACGACGCTGGCCGACAAGTGTATCCGTTGCTGTGCCTGCGTGAAGGGTTGCCCGCAGAAGGCCCGTACGTTCGACACGCCCTTCGCGGCTCTGCTGAGCGACTGCTTCCAGCGGCCGAAAGAGAATCGGATTATTCTGTAAGAACCTTGACGAGCGTCACCCGCCGGGTGTGTTCGTCTACCCGAAAGCGGTTGTCTGTCCGTTCGCCCACCAGCCAGGCGATGTCTTCGCCACAGCACAGCACCCATTGGCGCTGCTTCTGCAGGAGGGAGAATTTGCGGTCGGTCAGATAATCGCTTACTTTTTTGCGCCCTTTCATGCCGAAGGGGACGAATGTGTCGCCCGTCTGCCACAGGCGCAGGGTCAGGGCATGGTGCAGCTTGTCGGTATCCAGGCAGGCGGTGAGGCGGTCGCGGGGGATGACGAAGTCGGGTGTCAGCTCCACTTCCGTCATTTCCAACCGAGGCGGGCGGTTCATGGCTTGCTTGTCCTGCATCAGCAGCAGGTCGCGGTCCTTCACTACCAGCCAGCCTTCCGACTCGAACGTCTTGCCCGCCTGCCCGTCGAGCGAGCGGAAGATGTCGTCCGTCTGCGCTTCGTTGAAGCCCAGCGGGTGGAGGATTTCATGGAGCAGCGCCTGCGGCTCCGCTTCTTTCAGCAGGGCGGCTATGCGGATACCTTCGGGGCAGAGCACCCTTTCCCTGGCTTCGGCTATACCTATATTATATAAGGTGGCGGCTTCGTCCAAGTGGGCGGCCGTACGGAGGATGCTCCGTCGGACGGACGGGTTGATTTCCTGCATCAGGGGCAGGAGGTTCAGGCGTATCTTGTTGCGCGTGTATTCGTCCTGCAGGTTGGTGCTGTCGGTGACGTACGACTGTCCTTGGCGGTCGAGGTAGTGCAGGATGTCATCGCGCGTCAGGCAGAGCAGGGGGCGGACGATGCGGCCGTTGCGCGGGCGGATGCCCCGCAAGCCGTTGATGCCCGTGCCCCGCATCAGGTTGAGCAGGAAGGTCTCCACGCTGTCGTCGGCATGATGGGCCACGGCTACGGCGTCTGCTTCCAGCTCCCGACGGAGAGCCTCGAACCACTGGTAGCGCAGCTCGCGGGCGGCCATCTCGATGGAGAGGTGCCGGCGGGCGGCATGTTGGGCTGTATCGAAGTGGACCACGTGCAGGGCGATGTGCCGCTCCTCGCACAGGCGGCGGACGAACCGCTCGTCGCGGTCGGACTCCTCGCCGCGCAGGTGGAAGTTGCAATGTGCCGCCTCGCAGGCATAGCCCAGCTCCGTCAGCAGGAGCAGGAGCGCTACGGAGTCAGCACCGCCGCTCAGGGCCACCACGACCTTGTCGCCGGCTTCCAGCAGGCGTTCTCGGGCAATGTATTGTGCAACTTTCTTCTTTTCCATACGTGCAAAGGTAAGAAAAACCTTGGAAAAGCATTGCTTTGCGGCCCGTAAAGCACCGTTTTCCCTGGACGAAAGCATTGCTTTGTGGTTTTGGAAGGAAAGAACTGATGAGGAAAAACAGCTGCTTTCTGCTTCTCGTTATTTAAAAACATTCTAAATTGCTTGTGCTTTGTCTGTATAACTTGTATCTTTGCGCCTGATTATTAACAGAGAAAGTTCAAAGACTATGCGTTTATCCGAATTGAAGACCGGTGAGAAAGGCGTGATTGTCAAAGTGATGGGTCATGGAGGTTTCCGCAAGCGCATTGTGGAAATGGGCTTCATCAAGGGCAAGACGGTGGAAGTGCTGCTCAACGCGCCGCTGAAGGACCCGGTGAAATATAAAGTGATGGGGTATGAAATCTCCCTGCGCCGGCAGGAGGCCGACATGATTGAGGTCATCAGCGAACAGGAGGCGAGGGAGCACAACGTGCAGCCCGGCTACCACAAAGGCCTGGAGGAGGACATCCGCCTGACCGAGGAGGAGATGCGTAACCTGGCGCGCGACAAGCGCCGCACCATCAACGTGGCCCTCGTGGGCAATCCGAATTGCGGCAAGACGTCGCTCTTCAACATCGCCTCGGGCGCGCACGAGCATGTGGGCAACTACAGCGGCGTGACGGTCGATGCCAAGGAAGGCTTCTTCGACTTCCAGGGCTATCACTTCCGCATCGTCGACCTGCCGGGCACGTATTCGCTCTCGACCTATTCGCCCGAGGAAATCTACGTGCGCCGCCACATCATCGACCAGACGCCTGATATCATCATTAACGTAGTCGACGCCTCCAACCTGGAGCGCAACCTCTACCTGACCACCCAGCTGATAGACATGAATGTCCGCATGGTGGTGGCCCTCAACATGTACGACGAACTGGAGGCCAGCGGCAATACCTTGGACTATGTGAAGCTGGGCGAGCTCTTCGGCGTGCCGATGCTGCCCACCGTGAGCCGTACGGGCCGCGGCGTGGAGAAACTTTTCCACATCCTCATCACCCTGTACGAAGGCGGCGACTTCCTCGACAAGAAGGGACAGGTTAGGGCCGAGATTCTCGAGGACTTCCGCGAGTGGCACAAGGAATATGTGCCCGACCATGCGTTCGGCAGCCATCAGGAAGAGGAGGAGCATCCGCGGGGATTCTTCCGCCACATCCACATCAACCACGGCCCCGAGCTGGAGCGCAGCATCGACGCGGTGAAGCTGGTCATCAGCGAGAACGAGAACATCCGCCACAAATACTCCACCCGTTTCCTGGCCATCAAGCTGCTGGAGAACGACAAGGACCTGGAGGGCATGGTGAAGGGCCTGCCCAACGGCGACAAGATACTGGAAGTGCGCGACCGCGAAAAGCAGCGCATCCGCGAGGTGCTCAATGAGGACAGCGAGCAGGCCATCACCGATGCCAAATACGGATTCATCTCCGGCGCCCTGCGCGAGACGTTCGTGGACAACCATCAGGACAAGGAGCACATGACGCGGGTCATCGATTCCATCGTGACGCACCGCATCTGGGGATTCCCCGTCTTCTTCCTCTTCATGTTCCTGATGTTCGAAATCACCTTCGTGCTGGGAGCCTATCCGCAGGGATGGATTGAGAGCCTGGTGGCTGTCATCGGCGATTTCATCAGCAACAACATGTCCGAAGGGCCGCTGAAGGACCTGCTCATTGACGGCATCATCGGCGGTGTGGGGGGCGTCATCGTCTTCCTGCCCAACATCCTGATACTCTACCTGTTCATTTCTCTGATGGAAGACTCGGGCTACATGGCCCGCGCCGCCTTCATCATGGACAAGATCATGCACAAGATGGGCCTCCACGGCAAGTCGTTCATCCCTCTCATCATGGGCTTCGGGTGCAACGTGCCGGCCGTCATGGCTTCGCGCACCATCGAGAACCGCAAGAGCCGGCTGGTGACCATCCTCATCAATCCCTTGATGTCGTGCAGTGCCCGTCTGCCCATCTACCTCTTGCTGGTGGGCGTCTTCTTCCCCCAGCACGCCAGTCTGGTGCTGCTGAGCATCTACAGCTTGGGCATCATCCTGGCCGTCATCATGGCGCGCCTCTTCAGCCGCTTCCTGGTGAAGGGTGACGACACGCCGTTCGTCATGGAGCTGCCGCCCTACCGCATGCCTACCTCGAAAGCCATCTTCCGCCACACGTGGGAGAAGGGTGCGCAATACCTGCGCAAGATGGGCGGCATCATCATGGTGGCTTCCATCGTCATCTGGGCATTGGGTTACTATCCCCGTCCTGACGCTTCGGCCGACCTGGCCCAGCAGCAGGAGAATTCCTACATCGGTCGGATAGGCAAGGCCATCGAACCTGTCATGGAGCCTCTGGGCTTCGACTGGAAGCTGAGCATCGGCATCCTGTCGGGTGTAGGTGCCAAGGAGCTGGTGGTCAGCTCGCTCGGTGTGCTTTATGCCGACGATGCCGAGGCCGACCAGACTACGCTGGCCGAGCGCCTGCCCATCACGCCGCTTGTGGCCTATGGCTATATGGTCTTCGTACTGCTATACTTCCCGTGTATCGCCACCCTGGCTGCCATCAGGCAGGAGGCGGGCAGTTGGAAATGGGCGGCCTTTGCCGCCACGTATACCACCGTGTTGGCATGGATCATGTCCTTTGCCGTCCATCAGCTGGGAGGGCTGTTCGTATGACAGGCTGGCAGAATTGGGTTGTTGCGCTGCTCCTTGCCTATTGTGTGTGGCGCATAGCGAAGAGCATCCGTTCCTTTTTCCGTCGTTCGAAGAGCGGGGAGCATCCCTGTAGTGGGTGCTGCGGTTGTTCGGGCGGATGTCCCTCGGCAGGGGTGAAAAAAGAAATGAAGAAAAAATGCTGCGGATAGTTGGTAATTACAAAAAATGTACTACCTTTGCATCCGCAATCGGAAATAAAGCCCTTGCGAAGCGATCTTGGTACCTTGGATGAGTGGCTTAGTCAGCGGTCTGCAAAACCGTGCACGGCGGTTCGAATCCGCCAGGTACCTCGAAATCATCAAAAGCCCTGCCTTTCAAAAAGGTGGGGCTTTTGTTGTTTATTGGCTTTCAGCTATTTAACTACTTCCTGATTTTATAATTTTATTGTGCGCCCGTAGACCGCCTGTAGTCCGACGCAAAAAAAATACTCGATTGCAGACCGTTATGCATGAACAGTAGCGCATGTCTTAAGAAGTTGGAGCGGCCTCACTCTATTCAGAGTGTTGCTCTGACTTTCTTTTTTTTTTTTGTTTATAGTTTGTAAACAATTCTGATTTCTTGTTTATGGAAAGTAACCATGTTTGTTTTCGGGCGGTTTTGGGCCATCGTTGGGAATGTTTCAAACATGAAGGCCTTATGTTTGAAACATTCACCCCCTATGTTTGAAACATAAGGGCCTTGGGGTTTAAACCTGAAAATACAGACGGCATCGGGAAGGAAGGGAACGACGGATTGTTTGTTGAATGTTTTGATTGCGATTTATGGAAATTCCTATTGGGAGGGAAGGTATGGGAACTGCATATTCGGATTGAGACGAATTTTTATTTTCCTTTGCTTACCGTGGATTGGCAAAATACTCTTATCTTTGCAAGTAGGGAAGCGGGCCACGGTGGTGGCGGTTTCCCGACAGTTTATGGATTTATGAATCAGCGTTTGCTGTTTGTTCTTAGTTAAAGTGGAACGTAGGAAATTTCATGTTATAACAACCGGAACAGATGTGCGAATGCTCGCGTATATGCGTGGGCGTTCTTGTCTGTTGTTATCGGTTTCCTACGACCGCACTTTAGAGGCAAGGATTAGCCCACGCAGTGTGTTCGTAGGGATTAGGGCGATGGCACAACGCATAAAAACAGAGGAGAGCGTATGCCAAAGTCCTTGATCTTTGAATTGCCCAAAATCGTTGAGGAAGGCCGGAGAGAGGCACAACGGATATTGGAGCGGATTGGTAGCAGCACGCACATAGGGCTGCAAACCAACGAACTGGTGCTGCCTTCCAAAGACATCAGTGGCCTGTGGAAGGGGCAAGCGGCACAACTGAATTTCGGTAAAGAGTGGATCAACCGCTTGATTTATGGTGACAACTTGCTGGCCATGCAGGCGCTTATCGCCGGCGATGAGGCCACGGGACTTCCGCCGATGCGCGGCAAGGTGGATCTGATCTACATAGATCCGCCGTTTGACAGCAAGGCTGATTATCGGACCAGAATCAATCTGCCGGGTGCAGATATTGAACAGAAGCCTACTACAATCGAGCAGTTTGCCTATGCAGACACTTGGAAAGACGGAACGGTGTCTTACTTGAAAATGCTTTATCCCCGATTGGTCTTGATGCGCGAATTGCTTTCTGATAAAGGAAGCATTTATGTGCATATTGATTGGCACGTAGGGCATTATGTGAAGGTGTTGATGGATGATATATTCGGAAAGGAGAATTTTCGGAATGAAATTATATGGGGATATGATATTGGTGGACGAGGAGAAAATGAATTTGCTAAGAAGCATGATGTTATTTTTACTTTTGCTAAAAATCTTTCAAAAGCATTTTTTGATCCTACTCATATTTATATTCCTTATAAGACTCAAACTGAAGGGCGAAAGAAGCCTCTGATTTCATTGGAAAAACTACAACGGGGAAAAATTCCGACGAATGTTTGGACGGATATTCCTGTAAATTTAGTAATGTCCCAAAGAGTAAATTATCAGACGCAAAAACCTGAAAAGTTATTAGAAAGAATAATTTATAGTTCTTCTAACGAAGGTGACCTCGTTTGTGATTTCTTTGGTGGTAGCGGTACTGCGGCTGCGGTGGCCGAACGCTTGGGACGCCGCTGGATAACGACCGATATCGGTAAACCCGCTACACTCGTCATGCGCAAACGGTTTATCGACCAAAAGGTTAAGCCATTTCTTTATCAGTCCATCGGGGACTATCAGAAAGAAGTCTTCGGCTCCAGTAAGCTGTACAGACGCATCGGCGACTTGAGCCGCATCGTCATGCAGCTCTATGGTGCCATTCCCTTTACCGAAGAGCAACTGAACGACCGGAATTGGGGACATGTGAAGGCCGAACGTGCCCTGGTGCTGGTAGACAGCCCCAACAAGCTGACCGGCATGGGCACCGTCCGCCGGGCCTGCGAAGCACGCAATACCCTGCTGGGTGGCGGTTGGCGCAAGGCGGTAGTGCTGGGTTGGAACTTTGCTTTCGACGTCAGCCGTGCCATCATGCAGTACAAGGACGAGGTGGATGTGCTTGTCATTCCGCCCGACTTGCTCGACAAGCTCTCGAAGAAAGGTTACGACAAGCTGGTGCGCGAAGGATCCGTACGCTTCAGTACGTTGCAGTATCTGGTTTGCAGGCCCATGCAGATCCGTCCTTTCTCGCAGGAGGTGGACGAATTGCAGGTTGTTCTTGACAACTATGTCCTGCTTTCGCCCGACAACATCCCGCTGGACGACAAGGATAAGGAAAAGTTGAGGCAGGTAATCCGTCTCGACCCTTTGGCCCTGATTGAGTACTGGAGCATCGACCCCGATTACGACGGCATCACCTTCCGAAGCCTTTGGCAGGACTATCGTGAAAATACGGCCAACGACGGCGACCCCTTGCATTGTGTCTATCGGGCCATCCTTCGCGTGCCGCGTAAGGCGGGAAGGCGGACGGTCTGTGTGAAGGCCGTCGATGTATTCGGCTTCGAGAGTATGGTTACTGAAACTTTATAAACCTGTCAATGAGAATCAACATGAAAACAGATATTTCCCTTGAACTGGCGGCCCGCCTGTCGGAACGGGTGAACCGTGCCTTCGAAAGCGGTGAGATGCTGCAGGCGGTATCGCCCGTTACGGCAGATTTGTTGAAATACTGGTTTACGGAACCCTACGTCAGTGAACGTGCCTGCAATTTCCATTCAGGGCAGCGGCAGGCCATTCTGAATATCATCTATTTGCACGAAGTAGTGCGCATCGCTTCGGTGGCCGACATCTATCGGGAGATGGCCCCCGACCTGCTGGCCCAGGCCGACCTGAACCTGCTGGCGGCTGAAAAATACAATTTGCCCAAGTATGCTGTCAAGATGGCCACCGGTACGGGCAAGACGTGGGTGATGCACGCCCTCCTGCTTTGGCAGTTGCTCAATGCCCGGCACGAAAGCGAGCCTTCCGGACGATATACCCGCAATTTCCTGATAGTGGCTCCCGGCCTGGTCGTGTACGACCGTCTGCTCGACGCCTACATGGGGCGTCTGGATCCGGAAACCAACGAGCGTGATTTTGATACCAACGATCTATGTCGCAACAGTGACTTGTTTCTGCCTTCGGTCTATCGGGATGAAGTGTTCGGCTTCTTGCGCAACAATGTGGTGAGCAAGGAAGAGGGCATCGGTCGCAAGACCACGGCCGACGGTCTGGTGGCATTGACCAATTGGCATCTGTTCCTTTCGCAGGATGCGGATGCCGAAGTGTACGACGAGACTTCTCCGGAGGTGATTGTTGAGGACTTGCTGCCCTTGCGCCCGGGTATCAGTGCGGGCAACTCGCTCGACGTGCTCGACCGCAAATTCTTGCGGGGCGAAGAGATGGACTATTTGGCTTCCCTGCCCGGACTGATGGTGGTCAATGACGAAGCGCACCACATCCACGAGAACAGAGTGGCCGGCGAGGTGCAGGAAGTGGAATGGCAGAAAGGGCTGGATTATATGGCCCGCGGCAAGCAGGGGACCTTCTTCCAGATAGATTTCTCGGCTACCCCCTACGACACTAGCGGAAGCGGCATCAGGAGGGTGAAGCATTACTTCCCGCACATTGTGACAGATTTTCCTTTGGCCGAGGCCATGAAGCAGGGATTGGTGAAGACCCTGTTGCTGGACAGGAGGCAGGAACTGATCGAACTGGAAAGCCTTGACTACAGGGCGGTGCGTGACGAACGGAATAAAGTGGTCGCCCTGAGCGGAGGGCAGCGGCTGATGCTGCGTGCCGGACTGGCCAAGCTCCGTATTCTGGAGAATGATTTTGTGAAGCTGGACGCCGACAAGCATCCCAAGATGCTGGTGGTGTGCGAAGACACGTCGGTGACGCCTTTTGTCGGGCAATTCTTGATGGAAGAAGGGTTGTGCGAGGAAGACGTGTTGCGCATCGACAGCAATCAGAAGGGAGAGATGAAGGAACGTGAGTGGCTGCACGTGAAGGAACGGCTGTTCAACGTAGACCGCTATGCCTCGCCCAAGGTTATCGTGTCGGTACTGATGCTGCGTGAAGGCTTCGATGTGAACAACATCTGTGTCATTGTGCCGCTCCGTTCGTCGCAGGCTCCTATCTTGTTGGAGCAGACTGTGGGGCGCGGACTCCGGCTGATGTGGCGGGAGGCTGCCTATCGGGAAAAGAAGGAAGGAGACCGTCGGAGGGTATTGGTGAAGCGGTTGCAGCCGACATCCTACCTTGACATGCTTTCCGTAATCGAGCATCCGGCTTTCAGTGCCTTCTACCGGGAACTGATGGACGAAGGACTGGCCGGTACGGATGAGGGCGAAGTGGCATCCGGGAGTGCCGTGGGCGATCTTGTCAAAGTGGGGCTGAAGGAAGACTATGAAGACTACGACCTCTTTTGGCCGGTGGTGATGCGTGATGCCGAGGAAGAGATTACTCCGGCTCAGATCGATGCCGCTTCCCTCTATCCATATACCGACTTTACCCTGGAATATCTGCGCGGCTTTCTGGCTACGGAGGGGGAAACGTTTGTGTCGGAATCAGTGATGGCTGAAACGCGTTTCGGAAGGTATGAAGTGAAGGCCGACCTGTTTACGGCTGCCAGTTACAATGAATATTTGCAGAAGTTGTTGCGCATCGTGACGACGCGTATGGACAGGGTGGGAGTGCGTTCACTCCGTCCGTTTCCCACCTTGCAGATCAACCAGCCAGCTATTATGCGCATTCTGGACCGCTATATTCGTACGCGGCTGTTCGGCCAGCCGTTCGATCCTTTCAATGGTAATGACTGGAAAATCCTGTTGGCGAAGAACGGGGCAGTCACTTCGCACATCATCCGCGAGATGAGTGTGGCCATTCACCGGATGCAGCAGAGCGTGATGGTCAGTGAAGCGGTGGTCGAGAAGATATGGTTCTCGTCGGTTCCTGTCTTGCGCATCCGCGAGCATTACAGCCTGCCGTTGCAGAAGGTGATTTACGAGCGCGTGGGCTATCCGAGTAACCGGGGTGGCTTTGAAAGAGCTTTTTCTGAGTTTCTGGACAAGGACGGAGGGGTGGAACGTTTTCTGAAAATCAATGAAAGTCAGCATCCCTTTGCTTCGCTGTTTTACCTGCGCCAGGATGGTTTGTTGGCTTCTTACCATCCCGACTTCATGGTTTGCACGGCAGCACATATTTATATCGTAGAAACGAAAAGCGACGACCGCATAGCCGATGCCAATGTCAGGCAAAAACAGAAGGCGGCTGTGGAATGGTGCAGAAAGATCAATACGCTGAGTGCTGCCGACCGGATGGAACGGGAGTGGGAATACATCCTTTTGCCGGAGTCGGCCTTTTATTCCTTGGAACGCAATGGGGCGACGTGGGAGGAAATGTGCCGGCTGAACAAGGTTTCCGATGCCCTGATGAAAGGGGAGCTTTTTGAATAGGAAGGGAAAATCATGGGACGGGATTTGTACATTCCAGTTTTAAACCATATTTTTGCGACCAACCATCATTCCTTTACGCAACATGAAACGACTGAATGTATTCTTTTTCTGCCTGCTGGCGCTGATGAGCCTGGCGGGTCATGCCCAGGAGAAGCAGGGCGATGCCAACGGTTATATTGTCAAAGTCGGCGATCAGGCTCCCGACTTCACGGTGGAACTCACGGACGGGCAAAGCGTGAAGTTGTCCAGCCTGCGCGGCCGGGTGGTCATGCTTCAGTTTACGGCCAGCTGGTGCGGTGTGTGCCGCAAGGAGATGCCGTTCATCGAGAAGGACATCTGGCAGAAGCATAAGGACAACAAGGATTTTTACCTGGTGGGCATCGACCGCGACGAGCCTTTGGAGAAGGTCATCGCGTTCGGGAAAGCAACGAAGGTGACCTATCCGCTCGGCTTGGATCCGGGTGCGGACATCTTTGCCCTCTATGCCCAGCGTGAGGCAGGCATCACCCGCAATGTGCTGATAGACCGTGACGGGAAGATTGTCATGCTGACCCGCCTCTACAATCCCGAGGAATTCCAGCGGCTGGTCGGAAAGATTGACGCGATGCTGGCCGGGGACTGACGGTCACGCTTTCGGGCGCAGCCGGGCCAGGTAGTCGTAGTGCTTGCCCTCCTTGGCGAGTTCGGCCGTGAAGCCGTTCTGTGCGGCATAGAGGGAAAGGGTCTGGAAGTCGATGTAGAGCCAGTCGAACGGGTCGCCTTCCACCTGCTTGTATTGCATCCGGAAGTCCACTTCGCCGTAATAGTCGCCTGCGATGTCGATGACGAAACTGCCGTCCTCGTCTTCGTACAGGTAGCGCAGGTCGCTGGAGTCCATCAGGATGCTGCCACCCGGGCGGAGCAGCTGTTTGGCCTTGCGGAAGAAGGCGGGCAGGTTCTCCAGGCGGCCGATGATGCCGGAACCGTTCATCAGCATGAGGAGGGTGTCGTAGGCCCCGCAGAAGCTGTCGCTGAAGAGGTTGGCCTGCACGGCTTGCCCCACTCCCCGCCGGCGCATGGCTTCCACCGAGAGCGGGGAGATGTCGATGGCTTCCACTTCCTTGCCTGCCGCCTGCAGGGCCAGGCTGTGGCAACCGCTTCCGGCTCCCACGTCGAGGATGCGGCCGGAGGCCAGTTGCAGGGCGGTGCGTTCCAGCGGAGACATCTGCTTCTCGGTGCGGAACAGGGTGCGGACGGGTATCTCGTCCTCGTCAAACTGGGAGGAGAACACACGCAGCTTGTCGGCTTTCCCGTGCTCCAGGTAGTCGAGGATGGCGGCCCCCATGGGGTCTTTGTCGGCTGTCAGCAGGTCGGTCTGTATCATTTCTTATGTCGGTTGGCCCGCTTGCGACGGATTTCAGCTTTCATTTTGGCAGCTCCCGAGTTGTGGAGGCCGGTGATGTAGGTTTTCTTCTTGGCTTTGGTCTTCACTTTGGCTTCGCCTTTCGGCTTTTCTTTCTTGCCCTTGAAAACGATGCCGCCCATCATGGCGTCTTCTATGCTCATAGGTCTGGATGTTTGGAGGTGAAAAATAAAGTTATCGGGCGGGGAGGATTTCTATCCAGTAGTCGTCCGGGTCGTTGATGAAGTAGAGGCCCATGGCGGTGTTCTCGAAGCACACCCAGCCGTTCTCCTTGTGGTATTGACGGATGGCGTCGTAGTCGCCGCTGACGCGGAAGCACAGGTGGCTTTCGTTCTCGCCCAGTTCGTAGGGCTGGGTATGGTCTTTCAGATAAGTGAGCTCCAGCAGGAAGGGGCTGCATCCGTCGGTCAGGTAGACGAGGGTGAACGAGCCGTCGGCAGCTTCCTTGCGGTGGTCTTCCTTCAGCCCCAGGGCTTTTTCGTAGAACGCGATGCTGCGTTCGAGGTTGGTGACGTTGATGTTGAAATGGTCGAATTTGCTTTTGATTTCCATAATTGTTCTAAATAAGGGTTTGTCAGGTACATGGAACCACAGATTACACGGATTTTCACAGATGATAAATTAATGAACAAGTAAAACAATCTGTGAAAATCCGTGTAATCTGTGGTGTTTCATATCTCCTTTGGGTTTATTTCATCTGTGCCTTCACGATTTCGCCGATGTACATGCGGGGCTGGCCTTCCAGCGGTTCCTGCGAGGGCAGTTTCTTGCATTCCAGTACGACGGTGGGTTCCTGCTGTCCGTTGGGGTAGAAACGGACGGTATAGGTCTCAGCCCGGTCGAGCAGTTCGTGAGCCTGGTCGGGCGAGAGGAAGGTGTAGATGACGGCCTTGCCCGACATCTTGCCCAGCGAGCCTCCGGCGTTGGCGGTCATCATGGTCTGGTTGAAGGCATCGGTACCAATGACAATCACCAGTTTGCCGGCTCCGATCTGGATGGCGTCGGCGGGCACCTGGTCGGGAGCCACTTCCTTGTAGGCCGTCTGCTGGGGAGCAGGGGCGGCAGGCTGCTGCTGTACTTCGGCCGCAGTGGCGGGAGCTTCGGCCGGAACTTCGACGACTTGCTTCTTGGCTTCGATGACCGTCGGGCCGGCGTTGACGATGGCTTTGCTTTCTGTCTTTTCTTCGTCCTTGCCGTCATCCTCGTTGTCGCTCTTCACCGTAATCTGGTCGATGCTGGCGGCACTCAGGGCTTCGGTCACTTCCGTGCAGAGGGCGTCGGCAAAGTCTACCGTCTTTCTGCGCCATTTGGCCAGTCCCAGTACCAGTTTGGTCTGGCTTTTGTTCAGGGCATATTTGTCGGTAATCCATTCCTCGGCTACATATTTCTCCTGGTCGCGGCCTTCGCGGTAGGTGTAGCGTATCTTTTCGATGCGGAACTCGCACTGCTCGGGCTGGCAGAAAGCGCTGAGCTGGTAGGTGATGCGGGTGCGGTCCAGCGAGAGGGCGCTGGAGGCGAATACGATCCACTCTTCGCCCATGCCGACTATCTGCCCCTTTTCCTTGTTGGTATAGACGACGCGGCTGGTTTCGTTCTGATTCTTCTTCAGGCGGAGCTCCATCCACTTCTTCATGCGTTCGAAGATTTCGTCCTGCGACATGCCGGGGATGTTGAATTCCTTGCTGAAGACCACTTTGCCGTCTTCTTCGGGAACGGCTCCGGCCAGATACTTGCTGTCGTCGCGCTTCTGGGCCTGGAGCACGGCGGGCAGGCACAGGCAGAAGAGTACGAACAGGATTTGTGTCATTCTTTTCATTGTGTACATATATTTTTAGTTAGATGTCAAAACGTTGGCCCCGCCGGTCGATGGCGAGGAAGCGGCAGGCGTTGGCTTCGGCCTGGGCACGGAAGGCGTTGCCGCCTTCGTAGTCTTCGCTGAAGTGCATGGGGACAAAGATGCGGGTCTTGATCCGTTCGACGAACTGCAGGGGGCCGCGCATGTAGTCACGACCCATCCGGCGGTCTACGGGGAAGAGGGCGACGTCGACGGCAGGGGCGACTTGCTGCAGGTCGCGGACTTCGGCCAGAAAGTCGCCTTCGGCCTTGCGGATTTCCTGCGGGGTGGACTCTTCGCTCCAGTGCCAGTTGTTGAGGTCGCCGGCATGGAAGAGGCGGATGCCCTGCAGGTCGAGGAGGAAGGACACTCCCACGTCGGTAGAGCCGAAGACCTGGATGCGGAGGCGGTCGTCTTCGTAGATACCACCTTTATTTATATAGAAGGCATCGTCGGCCGAGGCGCGGCGGTGCTTCAGGATGTCTTTGGAGAAGATGTAACGGATGTCAGGCCGCTGGTCGCGCCAGCGGAGCACTTCGGGGTTGAAGTGGTCCGGGTGGAAATGGGAGGAGAGGACGTAGAGTGCGCCCGGCCGTCCCAACAGATGATCGCGGACCAAGCCTTGCCCCGGCTCGTCCGACGAGTCTTTCCAATAGTCGATGAGGACGGTCACTTCATCCGCTTCGATGGCGAAGCCGCTGTGGTATATGTAGTCCAGTTTCATGCTTTCTTCTTCGTTGCGATTGCAATATTACGAAAAAGTGGGCGAAACTCCGCTGCGGGTCGTATATTTTATTGATTTTTTTGAAAGCATGGGAAGAGGCAAAGCTGTATCGGATAAGAGGGGCTATGTTAACTCTCCTCCTTCCGGAAGGAGGAGAGTTTTTCAGATACTTTTGTCTGGATACGCCTTCACTGCCGTACGCCTCAGAGCTTCACCTCGTTTTCCAGCGCCTTGCCCTGCGTGAAGTCCCTGACGTTCTGCAGGGTGGTGGTGGCGATGTTGCTCAGCGCCTCCTGCGTGAAGTAGGCCTGGTGGGAGGTGACGATGACGTTGTTGAACGACAGCAGGCGGGCCAGCGTGTCGTCGTCGATGATCTTGTCCGAGCGGTCTTCGTAGAAGTACTGGCTCTCTTCTTCGTAGACGTCCAGTCCGGCCGAGCCTATCTTCTTGTTCTTCAGCCCTTCGATGAGGGCGTTGGTGTGGATCAGCTGTCCGCGGCCGGTGTTGATGATCATCACGCCGTCCTTCATCTTGCTGATGGAGTAGTCGTTGATGAGGTACTTCGTCTGCTCCGTCAGCGGGCAGTGCAGGGAGATGATGTCCGAGCTGTGGTAGAGCTCGTCGAGCGTGGTGTAGATCACCTGGTTCTCGCGGGCGAAGTTGTAGTCGGGATAGAGGTCGTAGGCCAGGATGTTCATGCCGAAGCCGCGCAGGATGCTGATGAGCTTCTTGGCAATCTTGCCCGTGCCGATGATGCCGGCCGTCTTGCCGTGCATGTCGAAGCCCAGCAGGCCGTGCAGGGAGAAGTTCCCCTCGCGTGTGCGCCATGCGGCACGGTGTATCTTGCGGTTGAGCGAGAGCATCAGGGCTACGGTGTATTCGGCCACGGCGTAGGGCGAGTAGGCGGGTACGCGCACCACGGTGATGCCACACTCGGCGGCGGCCTTGAGGTCGACGTTGTTGTAGCCTGCGCAGCGCAGGGCCAGCAGCTTGACGCCGTTCCGGGCCATGAGGTGGAGGACTTCGGCGTTGGCCGTGTCGTTCACGAAGATGCACACCACGTCCACGCCCTGCGTCAGTATAACGTTGTTCTTGTTCAAGTGTCCCTTGTAGAAGCGGAGTTCGAAGCCGAAGTCCTGGTTCTTTTCGTTGAAGGAAGCCTCGTCATAGGGCTTCGAACCGAAGAATGCGATGGTTGTTGCCATGGTTCATTGAGTTTTAGTTGGGTTGATTTCTGTTCTTTGTTATACAATAACAAACCTTGTACCGAAAATGTTTGTAGGAGAACGATTGAATACAGATGAATGACAAAAAGATAGCAATCGGCCGTTTTTGCTGACAGCGGCTTCGGACGAAAACGGCCGGATAGAGCGGAAAAAGGGGAAAACAGCCGCTCAAAACCCGTCGAAAAGCCGCTTTGGACAGGGCAAACTGCCGCTTTTCCCTCGTCGAATCGTATGTTTTCTGCGGGGAAAAGCATTGTTTTCTCTCGTTAAGTCGTATGTTTCGTGTGGGAAAAGGGTCGGTTTTGGCTGGAAAAGCTGTCACTTCCGCTTCGCGACCTCGTTTTTTCACTCTTTCCCCTTCTATTTCAAATGTAAGGATTTTGCTATCCGATTGTGCATCAGATGATAACGTGCTTCCTGCTTCGTTCTTTCGGACCGGCTCGTCCTTCGGGCCGAAAGAAGCGATTCTCAGGCGACAGGAAAAGCAAAGTGTCACTCTCTGACAGAATGTCAAGGCTGCTGGAAAGCGGATGCAGAGGGGGAAACGAATGCTTCCGTCTTTCCGTTTGTTTCATCGGAAACAGTTATGTCTTTCAATTATCGGGAGGCGTTTTCGTTGGAAATTTGCACAAAGCTATTGTCGGTGTGCAATTTTATTGTACCTTTGCGCCCGAAATCAATAAAAAAACGAAGAGATGAGAAAAAACTTGTTCATCAACATAGCGCTGCTGATGGTTTCTATCCCAACTTTCGCAGGGGGTTTCCTGACTAACACTAATCAGAATGTTTTGTTTCTGCGCATGCTGGCGCGCGACGCTTCGACCCGCATCGACGCCGTCTACTCCAATCCTGCCGGACTGGCCTTCATCGAGGGCGGCGACGGTCTGCATCTGTCACTGAACATCCAGAGCGCCTATCAGACGCGCCAGATAACGTCCACCTTCGCACCCTTTGCCTACGGTGTGCAGAATGGCGGCAATGCCACCAAGCTGTTCAAGGGTGAAGCTTCGGCTCCAGTCATCCCCAGCTTCCAGGCGGCCTACAAGAACGGCGACTGGGTGTTCTCGGGCAGCTTTGCCGTGACGGGCGGTGGCGGTAAGGCAACGTTCAACAGTGGCCTGGCCTCGTTCGAGTCCATCATCTCCATGCTCCCCGTCTTCGGTCAGAGCCTGGGCATCAACCGCTACAACGTGGATAGCTACATGGAGGGCAGCCAGTTCTTCTACGGCGTGCAGCTGGGCGTCACCTACAAAATCAACGAGTACTTCTCGGCCTTCGTGGGCGGGCGCATGAACTACGTGAGCAATAACTATACGGGCTACCTGCGCGACATCCAGATCAATATGCCGGGTACGGAGAATATGGTGCCGGCCTCGGATGCCTTCAAGGCCATGGCAGGCATGGTGGCCGACGAAACCCAGAAAGCCCTGCTCGCCAAGCTGGCCGACGCAACCGCCGACAAGGAGCTGGACTGCGACCAGAAGGGCTGGGGACTGACGCCCATCATCGGCCTCGACTTCAATTACAAGAAACTGAACGTCGGCGTGAAGTATGAGTTCAACACCAACCTGAATGTGGAGAACGACACGCGCATCAACACCACCGGCTTCCCTGCCTACGACCACGGCATCAACACGCCGAACGACATCCCCGGCCTGCTCACCGTCGGTGTGTCCTACGACCTGTTGCCAACGCTCCGTGCTTCTGTGGGCTATCACCACTTCTTCGACAAGCAGGCCGATATGGCCAACGGCAAGCAGAAGTTGCTTTCGGCCGGTACGAACGAATACCTGGCCGGCATCGAGTGGGATGTGCACAAGCGCATACAGATCAGCGGTGGTATGCAGCGCACGAAGTACGGCCTGACGGACGACTACATGGAAGACATCAGCTTCGTCACCAGTTCCTGGTCGTTCGGCTTCGGCGCGGGCATCAAGCTGGCCAAGAACTTGAACCTCAACATCGCCTACTTCTGGACCAACTACGAAGACTATACCCGCAACAGCAGCGACTACAACAACATGGCTCAGAAGCTGCAGAACATCGGCCTGCCCGAGTCCGTGGCTTCCCAGCTGCCCAAGCTGGCCGGTACCGACGTGTTCACCCGCACGAACAAGGTCTTCGGCGTGGGCATCGACTATAAGTTCTGACATTCTTTTCCCCTTTTTTGTATTTACTCAGAGAGGCTGCCGACGCTTGTCGGCAGTCTTTTTTCTGCTTCCGCCTGTTGTCTGTTTGCTTGGAAAAGTCTATCTTTGCACCCGATTTCAAAAGGAAATGCCGCCTGAGGCGGCCGTGTATTCTAGGACAACCACGTAAAAAACAGGAGTATGAAGCAAAAAGTATCCGTATCTTTTATGCTGATGGGCATTGTGTTCAACGTATGCCTCATCGCAGCCAATCTTCTCGAAACCAAGGTCATCCAGCTGGGCAGCCTCACCGTTACTGCCGGATTGCTGGTCTTTCCCATATCCTACATCATCAACGACTGCATTGCCGAAGTCTGGGGCTTCCGCAAGGCGAGGCTCATCATCTGGAGCGGCTTTGTGATGAACTTCTTCGTCGTCACGTTGGGACTGATAGCCGTGTCGCTGCCTGCCGCTCCGTTTTGGGAGGGCGAGGAGCACTTCAACTTCGTCTTCGGCATGGCGCCGCGCATCGTGGCGGCCAGTCTGATGGCTTTTCTGGTCGGTTCCTTTCTGAATGCGTATGTGATGAGCCGCATGAAGATAGCCAGCCGCGGGCGGAACTTCTCCGTGCGTGCCATTTGGTCTACCGTTGTGGGCGAGACGGCCGATTCGCTCATCTTTTTCCCCGTGGCTTTCGGAGGTGTCATTGCCTGGCGTGAGCTGGTGGTGATGATGGGCTTGCAGATTTTGCTGAAGTCGGCCTACGAGGTGGTCATCCTGCCCGTCACCATCCGCGTGGTGAAGGCCGTGAAGCGCATCGACGGCAGCGATGTCTACGACGAGGGCATCTCCTACAAGGTGTGGAAGGTGAAGGAACTCTGAGTGTTCCTATCTGGGTAAATCTGCGTGATCGTGGCTGTTTTTCTTAAGAATATATTCTAAAATAATTATTGTATATGAACCGTGATACTGCTTTGGTTGTGTTCAGCGGAGGACAGGACTCAACCACCTGCCTTTTCTGGGCCAAACGTGAATTCAAGAAAGTAGTTGCCCTGAGCTTCCTTTACGGGCAGAAACATCAGAAGGAAGTGGAACTGGCGCGACAGATTGCCGCAAAGGCCGATGTCGGTTTCGATGTCATGGATGTGTCGTTCATCGGGAAGCTGGGCCACAATTCGCTGACCGACACGACGATGGTGATGGACCAGGTGAAGCCGGCCGACTCCTTCCCGAATACCTTTGTGCCGGGCCGCAACCTGTTCTTTCTGAGCATTGCCGCCGTCTATGCCCGCGAGCGGGGCATCAACCACCTGGTGACAGGTGTGTCGCAAACCGACTTCAGCGGTTATCCCGACTGCCGCGACGCCTTCATCAAGTCGCTCAACGTGACGCTCAACCTGGCTATGGACGAGCAGTTCGTCATCCACACCCCGTTGATGTGGATTGACAAGGCCGAGACCTGGGCGCTGGCCGACGAGCTGGGTGTGCTCGACCTGGTGCGCCACGAGACGCTGACCTGCTACAACGGCATCCCCGGCGACGGCTGCGGACACTGTCCCGCCTGCAAGCTGCGCCGCGAGGGGCTGGAGAAGTATCTGGCAAATAAAAACATGTACCTCAAAAAGAAACCTCTTTAAACCATCCGAACCATGACCGAACTGAAAGACCAGCTGACTCTGCTGGGCCGCAAGACCGAGTACAAGCAAGACTATGCTCCCGAAGTGCTGGAAGCCTTCGACAACAGACATCCCGAGAACGATTACTGGGTGCGTTTCAACTGCCCCGAGTTCACCAGCCTGTGCCCCATCACCGGCCAGCCTGACTTTGCCGAGATACGCATCTCCTACATCCCCGACGTGAAGATGGTGGAGAGCAAGAGCCTCAAGCTCTACCTCTTCAGTTTCCGCAACCACGGTGCTTTCCATGAGGACTGCGTGAACATCATCATGAAGGACCTCATCCGCCTGATGAATCCCAAGTACATCGAGGTGACAGGATATTTCACCCCTCGCGGCGGCATCTCCATCTATCCGTATGCCAACTACGGCCGTCCCGGTACCAAATACGAGCGCATGGCCGAGCAGCGGCTGATGAGCCGGGAATAGTCTCCGCACCGACTGCCTGCCGCTCTCTCAGAGGGCGGCGGCAAGTTTGCGGACATTCGCCAGTCTCTCCAGAAAAGACTTGTTCGATTTGGCCTTTTGCATGTCGTAGTCGGCCTGTAGTCTGATCCAAATCTCTGCGTCAATGCCCAGTGCTGCTTCAAACAATAACGCATATTCGGTAGAAACAGAACGTTTTCCGTTCAGTATCTCGTTGAGTAATGTAGGTGAGATACCCATCTGTGCAGCAAGTTTCCGTTGGGACAGACCTCGATATTCTATTTCGTCCTTGATCATCTCGCCGGGATGAATGAGTTCCGATGAGGTCAGATTGTTAGCAATCATTTTGGGGTCAATGCCTTTCAGGGTTATCATATCGTTATTATTTATAATGGTTGGACAAATCTAATATATTGCATACGGTGATTATGGGCTCTTCTATGGTTTCGCGGACGGTAAATTCTATTCGATACTTATTATTCACGCGAATGGAAGAAATTCCTTCTTTATCTCCTTTCAGCAATTCATAATTCAAAGAGTTGATGGCTGCCAGCTTTTCAATGCTGGGAGCTGCTCTAAGATACTTGATACACTTTTGGTATCTCCTCACAATATCGGGCTGATAGCGATGTTTCTTGTCGCTGGTCGTCCCTTTTTCGTATAGTTCCTGCAAATAGGTTTCTTCAAATGTGACAGTCATGGCATTTCCTATTGTGCCTGCAAATGTATGGAATAATCCGTTTATTCACAAATAAGTGAACATATATTTGGCGGAATAATACAAAAAATGCCCTCCGCTGGCGGAGGGCATTCCCAAGTAAATCTATGGTCGGTGCAGGTTACCTGATGCGTCGGTAGCCGTATACGGCCAGGTCGCCGAGCTCTTCCTCGATGCGGAGCAGCTGGTTGTACTTGGCCATGCGGTCCGAACGGCTCAGGGAGCCGGTCTTTATCTGCCCGCTGTTCGTGGCTACGGCAATGTCGGCGATGGTAGCATCTTCCGTCTCGCCCGAGCGGTGGGAGGTGACGGTGGTGTAGCCGTGGCGGTGGGCCATCTCGATGGCATCGAGCGTTTCGCTCAGCGAGCCGATTTGGTTCACTTTGATGAGGATGGAGTTGGCACAGCCCATTTCAATGCCTTTGCGCAGAAATTCCACATTGGTCACGAAGAGGTCGTCACCCACCAGCTGGCAGCGGTGTCCGATGCGCTCGGTCAGTCGTTTCCAGCCTTCCCAGTCGTTCTCGCTCATACCGTCCTCAATGGAGTCGATAGGATACTTGTCGATAAGTTCCTCCAGGTAGGCTATCTGTTCGTCGGCGGTGCGTTTCTTGCCTTTGGCGCCTTCGAAGATGGTGTAGTCATATACGCCATCTTTATAGAACTCGCTGGAGGCGCAGTCCATGCCAATCTTTACATCCCGTCCCGGTTCGTAGCCGGCAGCACGGATGGCGGCCATGATGCTGTCCAGTGCGTCTTCCGTACCCTCCAGTGCGGGGGCAAAACCTCCCTCATCGCCTACGGCGGTGCTGAGGCCGCGGTCGTGGAGCACCTTCTTCAAGGCATGGAATACTTCGGCGCCCATGCGCAGGCCTTCACGGAAGGAGGGGGCACCTACGGGACGTATCATGAACTCCTGGAAGGCAATGGGCGCATCGCTGTGCGAGCCGCCGTTGATGATGTTCATCATGGGCACGGGCATCACGTACGTGTTCACACCGCCTATATACCTATATAAAGGAATGTCGAGCGCACAGGCGGCTGCCTTGGCCACGGCAAGCGACACGCCGAGGATGGCATTGGCACCCAGACGCGATTTGGTGGGCGTGCCGTCCAGTTGGAGCATCTTGTGGTCGATGGTCCGCTGTTCCAGTGCCGATAGGCCGATGAGGGCAGGGGCTATGATCTGATTCACATTCTCTACGGCTTTCAGCGTTCCCTTGCCGCCATAGCGGTGCTTGTCGCCGTCGCGCAGCTCCAGAGCCTCGTGTTCGCCAGTCGATGCGCCCGAAGGCACGGCGGCACGGCCCATGGCGCCGCATTCCAGCATTACGTCTACTTCTACAGTGGGGTTGCCGCGCGAGTCGAGTATCTCGCGGGCGGTGATTTTTTCTATTCTCATACTTTCCTTGTTTTGATGGTTTATTGTTCTGACGTTTCTTTTCAGATAACATTTTTCGGTGGCACAAAGTTCGGCGAAAGGACGTTTCTGTGCAATACCTACAATCGAGTATTTGGATGTGTGGGAAATACCAAAAACAGGCGATTGTGGGAAAAGTGATTTCTGCGGAACTTTGCAGCCGGAAATCAAGAGCAGAAAGAGATTGAAAACAACTACATTTACTTTATGGATGGCAGGTCTGATGTGCCTGCTGGGAATATCGGTGCTCCGGGCACAGGGGGCTCATGGCAGAAGACACGATGCAGGGAATCGTTGCCTCGTATCAGGTAAAATCACTTCTACGGAACAGGAAACGGTTGATTTCGCCACCGTCTATCTGAAGGGAACGTCCTATGGCGGCGCGACCGACGGTGAGGGACGCTTCCGCATCCATGCCCCCGCAGGCAAGTATACGTTGGTCGTTTCGGCCGTGGGCTACAAGACGGTGGAACGGCCTCTCACCTTGGATAAGGACGGTGCGCACGGTGTGGACATCACCATCACTCCCGACGTACAGCAACTGGAAGAGGTGACGGTCGTCTCTACGGGTGTGAGCCGTGTCAAACGTTCGGCCTTCAACGCCGTGGCGGTAGACACCCGCGAACTGCAGAATACCACCAAGAACCTGAGCGAGGCCTTGGCCAAGGCTCCGGGCATGAAGCTTCGCGAGTCGGGCGGGGTGGGTTCGGATATGCAGGTGATGATGGACGGATTCAGCGGCAAGCACGTCAAGGTGTTCATCGACGGCATCCCGCAGGAGGGCACAGGCAGCTCGTTCGGTCTGAACAACATCCCCGTGGGCTTTGCCGAACGCATTGAAGTATATAAAGGTGTGGTGCCCGTAGGTTTCGGTACCGATGCCATCGGCGGTGTCATCAACATCGTGACAAAAAAACAGCGCCGCCGCTGGTTTGCGGACGCTTCCTATTCCTACGGTTCGTTCAACACGCACAAGTCCAACGTTCGCTTCGGGCAGACCTTCCGCAATGGATTTACCTACGAGGTGAATGCCTTCCAGAACTATTCGGACAACGATTACCACGTCGACGCTCCTGTGCTGAACTTCGAGACAGGCAGCTTCAACGAGAAGGAGCTGGTACGCGTCCGCCGCTTCAACGACACGTATCACAACGAGGCCGTCGTCGCCAAGGCGGGCTTTGTGGACAAGCCGTGGGCCGACCGCCTGATGGTGGGCTTCATCTGGTCGCACATGTACAAGGACATACAGACGGGTGTCCGCCAGAAGACCGTCTTCGGCGAGAAGCATCGTTACGGCCATTCGCTCATCCCTTCGGTGGACTACAGCAAGCGTAATCTGTTGTTGAAGGGACTCGACCTGACGTTGTCTGCCAACTATAACCGCAACGCCACCACCAATGTGGATACGGCCCACTACAAATACAACTGGCTGGGCGAACGCTACCCGCTGAACACGCCCGGCGAACAGTCGCGCCAGTACAGTCGTGCCGACAACGACAACTGGAACGCCACGGCCACGCTGAACTATCGCCTGGCCCGCATACATACGTTCACCCTGAACCACGTGCTCAGCACTTTCCACCGTGACAACACGTCGCTGCTGGCTGCCGAGGCACAGACCGACCCCATTGCCAAAGAAACGCGCAAGAACATCACCGGCCTCTCTTACCGCCTGATGCCGACCGATCGCTGGAACCTCTCCGCTTTTGGCAAGTACTACCGCCAGTATGTGGCCGGCCCCATGGCCGAAGACGACACCGGCAGCAACTATGTGCGCACCGACCGGACGGTCAGCTCCTGGGGCTATGGTGCGGCCGGCACTTACTTCGTGCTCGACGGTCTGCAGGCCAAGCTGTCTTACGAGCGTGCCTACCGCCTGCCTACCATCGAAGAGATGTTCGGCGACGAGGACCTGGAGAGCGGGCAGATCAGTCTGCGCCCCGAGAGCAGCCACAACGTGAACTTCAGTCTGAGTTACAGCAAGACCTGGGGCCGCCACTCCGTCTACGTGGAGGGCGGGCTGGTGTACCGCGACACGCACGACTACATCCAGCGCAACGTGCAGGACCTGAGCGGCGGCAAGGAGAACGCCACCTACATCAACTACGGGAACGTGCTGACCAAGGGCTACAACCTCTCTGCCCGCTACAGCTTGGGACGCTGGCTCAGCCTGGGCGGCAACTTCACCCAGATGGACGTGCGCGACAATGAACGCTACCAGATAGGCAGCACGGGCAACGCGGTAGAGAACTTGGGCTACCGCTCGCGTATGCCCAACGTGCCCTATCGTTTCGCCGACTTCGACGCCAACCTTTACTGGCACGACCTGGGCGGACGGGGCAATGTGCTGACACTGACCTATGACAACCAGTGGACGCATGCCTTTTCCTATTATTCCGAGGTCATCGGCAGCAGCAGTGACTACATCGTCCCCAACCAGTTTGCCCACAACCTCATGTTGAGCTACAGCCTGAAGGGCGGCCGTTACAACTTCTCTGTGGAGTGCCGTAACTTTACGGACGAGGACCTGTATGACAACTTCAGCCTTCAGAAGGCCGGACGGGCGTTCTACGGCAAGGTACGGGTATATTTCGGTGATTGATTACGCTCCGCAAAAAGTTTTGGCTGACTGAAAAAGAGCTAATTTATAAATATAAAATGAAAAGAAGAAGATGAAAAAGAACAAGAACTATTTACTGACAGGCCTCTTTGCCGCCACGCTGGCTGGTATGGCCTTGGCCTCCTGTTCGGAGGACGAACCGAATAACGGAGGCAACGGTGATGAAGCTGCCAAGGGAAACTACGTGATAGCCGCTACTGTGACCAGCAGCAGTACCGATACCTACGTGCTGCTGACTGTTCCCTCGCTCGACGAAGGCGAAGTGACTACCCAGGGCAATGGTCTGGTGAACGAAGGTGCCACTTATTGGGTATTCTATGGCAATCGGTATCTTTATGCCCTGAACTACCACCAGGGAGAGGCGGGTACCACACAGTCGTTTCAGATGGACGCCGTTGGTGCGCTGGAGAAACGTTCGCAGGAGTACTACGTCAATCGTTTCACCACCTACGGTCTCTACGACCGCTACATTATGACCACTTCCACAGGCGACGGTCCTTCGGAACTGAAAGACGAGAACGGCTATGTGCCCCAGTCGTTCTTGGCTTCGTATCTCGACGTGGAGAACCAGACCTATACCAGTAATTCCGTCACCGTTTCGACACCTTTCCTTTCCGAGAACTTCCTGGGCAACGGCGAATATGTGACCTTGGCCGGGCTGGAGCAAGTGGGCTCGAAACTCTATGCCGCTGCTGTGCCCATGGGCCTCAGCCAATATAGTTGCATGCAGAAGAACGAGGACGGTAGTTACAAGTGGGTGCGTAGCGGCTATGAGGACCTTATCAAGACCGAGTCCGGCGGCAGTGGTAGTGGTTCATACGACAAGGACGAACTCCAGTGGACCCAGTATCCCGATGAATGCTGGATGGTCGTCTTCACCGACCAGACCTTGACAGAGTATAAGCTGATCAAAACTGACAAAATCAGTTACGCCTGCGGGCGCAACAAGTCGCAGTACTACCAGATGGATTGGCTGGCAGACGACGGTTACGTGTATGTCTTCTCGCCCTCGTATGCCAAGACCATGAAGGACGTCCGTCAGCAGACCACTCTGCCTGCCGGTGTGGTACGCATCAACACTACGACCGAAACCTTCGACGATGCCTACTACTACAATCTGGAGGAGAAGGCCGACGGCGCTTCCTTCCTGCGCAGCTGGTACATCGGGGGCGACTACTTCCTGTTGCTGATGTACGACAAGGCTATTACCGCTTCGGACAAGGTAGCGAACCGTTTGGCTGTGTTCAACGTTACTAATGGAAACTTGTCCTACGTCGGCGGACTGCCCGATGATGTCAGCGGCTTCGGCAACACGCCCTACATGGAGAACGGTTCGGCCTACATTGCCGTGACCACCGCTTCGGGCTATCCCGCCATCTACCGCATCGAACCGTCTACAGCCACGGCTACCAAGGGACTGGTCGTAAAGGCAACATCGCTCAACGGTGTGGGGCGGCTGGAAGCGGAATAAGGACTGAATTTTGTATCTTTGCGCTTTGAATAGAATAAGATTGTATGAAGAAAACAGTTAGAAACATACACCTGTGGCTGTCCGTACCCTTCGGACTCATCATCATGCTGACCTGCTTTTCGGGGGCCATGCTGGTGTTCGAGAAGGAGGTGACGCAGTGGCTGCGTCCCGAAGTGTTCCATGTAGACCCGCAGGGGCGTCAGCCGCTACCGATGGATGAGGTGGTCCGTCGGGTATCGGCTACGTTGCCCATAGATGTGCAGGTAACAGGTGTCACCGTCTTTCCTGACAAGGGAAAGGCTTGGCAGTTGCCGCTCTCGAAGCCGTCTCGCGCATCGGTCTATGTCGATCCCTATACGGGTGAGGTGACGGGGAGTGCGGAGCGTCTGCCTTTTTTCAGTACCATGTTCCGTCTGCACCGCTGGCTGCTGGACAGTCGTCCGTCGGGCGACGGTGTGTTTTGGGGTAAGGTCGTGGTGGGCGTCAGCACGCTGCTGTTTGTCTTCGTGCTTGTTTCCGGTGCCATTATCTGGTGGCCCCGTACACGGAAGGCGTTGAAGAATAGTCTCAAGATTGCCGTCCGCAAGGGTTGGCGTCGCTTCTGGTATGGCCTGCATGTGGCGGGTGGCATGTATGCCTTGCTGTTGCTGCTCGTCATGGCTCTGACAGGACTGACGTGGTCGTTCAGCTGGTATCAGACGGGATTTTATACCTTGTTCGGCGTGGAGATGAAGCCCAGCATGGGACATGGCAATGCGGCCATGAATGCCTCGTCCAAAGGAGGGGATGGCAAAAGACACGGCAAGAAGGAACATGCCGGTGCAGGGACATTCGAACGGTATGCCCACTGGCAGGAAGTGTACGATGCATTGGCAGCTTCTCATCCCGGTAGCCGTGAAATCAGTATCGCCGACGGTTCGGCCAGTGTCACGGCCAATCGTTTCGGCAATGTGCGGGGCGTGGACCGTTATCAGTTTGACCCTCGTACCGGCCGGTTGACCGGTAGCACGCTCTACCAGGATTTGGACGGTTCGGGCAAGATACGCGGCTGGATATATTCTGTACACGTGGGTAGTTGGGGTGGATTGCTGACCCGCATATTATGGTTCCTTGCTGCCTTGTTGGGAGCTACCTTGCCGCTGACAGGCTATTACTTGTGGATCAAGCGCATCGGGCGCAAACGCCCTGCTGCATAGGCGGATAAGGGAACAAAAACAATGGCGCGGGCTACACGCAGATGGAGCAGAAGCTCTTCTCTCGTGTAGCCCGCGTTATGTTTATGCCGTCGCAGGATTTAATGCTTCACACCCGACAGGATGGCATTGATGGCTTCCTCCGTTCCGTTGAAGGGACCGTGCGATTGCAGCTTGATGGTACACATGGCTGCGGCAAAGCAGCCGGCCTCTTCGTAGGATGCGCCTTGGCTGCGTTTGTACAGATAGCCGGCCATGTAGGTGTCGCCACATCCGGTAGCGTCTACTACCTGAAGGGTGGGGTAGGCGGGGATGTCGTAGAACTGTCCGCCGCTGTAGATGAGTGAACCTTTGTCGCCCAGCGTCAGCAGGACGGTCTTCACGCCCCAGTCTGCAATGAGCAGTGCCGCTTCGTGGGGTTCGCTGCATCCGGTCAGCACTTCCATTTCGCTCTCGTTGGCTTTCAGGGTGTGGATGTATTTCAGTGCCTCTTTCTTTTCTGCCCAGTCTACCGGATAGACTTTTTCGTTCTCCACCTTGCGGAGGAATCCCTGCACATCGGCAGCCAGTGTACTTTTGCTGGCCAGGTGTTTGATGACTTCCAGCGAGAAGTCATCGGCCAGCAGGGTACCTAGGTGGATGATGTCGGCCTGTACGTCCTTCAGGTCTTCGATGCAGAAAGGGTCGGCCTGCGCGGTGACCCGTTGACGGCGGTCGTTGGGATTGTCGCCATAGATATTTTCGAAACTGTGGGAATGGGCCGTGGGCACCAGCTTTACTTCGATACCTTCGTTGGTGATGTCATCGGCGGCAGCCCGGTCTTCTTCGGCCAGGGCAGTGACCAGCAGGAAGTCCTCGGCCTGCAGGCGGCTGACGGCTTTGGCAAAATAGAAGGCCGTACCTCCTGGCATGTAGACGGTGTTGCCGGGCGTAACAATTTTGTCACGGGTAATGTACCCGATGCAGCATAATTTATGGTTCATTCTATTCTCTTCTCTTGTATTCGGGCTGCAAAGGTACACAATATTTAGATTAAGTCTTGAAAACCGGAGGACTTTGTTTCAGTTTTCAAGTGAAAAAACGTTTTCGGTGCCGGGATTGGAGCTCAATTGCTGGATGACAGAACGTCTGGACGGCGGTCGGTACGCGTCCGGTGGGGCTTGTCGTCGATGGAATGGTGTATAATCCTCATGCCGGCCGGAATGGCCTTGCCGGTTCGTGTGGCGGCGGGAGTTTCGCTACTGGGAAAGGCGCCGGTAGCCATGTGGACCAGTACGGGTTGCATCAGCAGGTCGTCCGCGGATCCCAGTTCGCCCAATGTACCTCCATAGCTTTCGGAAAGGGTAAAGTCCGGCTGAAGTCCTTCGGCATCATAATCCTGATAGCCTTCGGCATTGCTCAGGTAATAGGTGGTGAGCCATAGTTCGAGCAGGGGAGCCTGTTCGTCGGTGTATCGTGCCTGGGCCACGTTCTTGCCAAAGGTGGCGGTGCCTACCTGATACAGGTTGCCCGTCAGATAGGGGCGCAGGCAGTTGATGACAATCTCCGAAGCCGAGGCCGTATTACCCGACGTCAGGATGTACAGGTTGCGGTAAGTGAGGTTGCTTCCTCCGGGCAGAAGAGAAGCATCGAAGTTATAGCTTTCTACGGTGGCAATCTTGTCGTTGGGCGTCATGTAGAGCATGGGTTGTCCGAGGGCGGTGGAAGGGGCAAGCAGCGTGGCTACCAATTGGGCCGTCGAAACGTATCCTCCCGGATTGTAGCGCAGGTCAAGAATGATGTCGTCGGGGTGTGTCGAGGCCAGTTGGCTGTAAAGTGATTGCCATTGGCTGCCATCTTCCTCTCCGAATTCATTATAAAGGATATAGGCCGCCGTGCGGTTCCCACTGCTGATGAGGCTTGTCTTCAGCAGGTTCTGCATCTCGACGATGCGGGGGGCAGGCATCTGTACGGTGCCGGTTGTATCCATCTTGGTCAGTTCGGCATTGTACGTTCCCAAGGTAAACTTATGGGCTGTCGTGGGGCTACTGACATATTTTCCGTAGTCGTTCGAGCCTATTTTGATGCTGTCGGCACCGATAATGAGGTCTCCGCGTTTCAGTCCGACTTCCTCGGCTGGCGAGTCGGGCTGTGTGTAGAGCACCTGCAGGGCATAATCACCGTTTTCAGCCTGGAGCATGACCGCTTCGTAGCCGTAAGTGGGGACTTCGCTCAAGGTTCGGGTGGTGGAAGTAGTCTTTACCGAGTCGATATGCGAATAGAGTACTCCGTTTTTCTTGTCTTTCTCTGATGCGGCAGCATTCAGAAACTGTTCTGGCGTCATGAAGAAGTCCAGTTCCGATTCGGCGGGAAGGTCCTGGTAGAAGAGGTAGTAGTCCTGCATGGTCTGGTACATCCACGTCTTCGAACTGATAAGGGCATAATATTCTCCAGAACGGTCTTCTCCGCAGGAGGTGAGGGCTGTCAGTGCGGCAAGGCATGCAGCTGTCAGGTATGATAAGATATTTCGTTTCATCATTTGAAATCTACAGCTTGATATATGGCACAAAAGTACAGTTTTTCGTCCAATAAACATCTTTCTATGTCGGACAGTTGGCTCATTTATTCTTTTTTAGAACGGATGGGCAGTGAATCATGCGAGAGAAAAGCCTTTGGCAGACAGGATGTCCAGCAACGGATTACAGGTGCTCCTTGAACCAGCGGACCACTGTGTCTATGATGGCCGGTTGGAACCAGTACAAATCACCATGTCCGGCTCCTTCTACTTCGATATAGTCTGCTTGGTTGCCTTTCTCGGTCAGTGCACGGTAGAGCTGTTCGCTCTGTATGGGAGACACCAGCTTGTCTGCCGATCCGTGCATGATGAGGAATGGAGGCATTCCTTGTTTGATATGACCTATCGGACTGGCTTCCAAAGCCTTTTGAGGATCACTGAGTATGCTTTCGCCGGCGAAATCGGCAAAGGCAGGGCCGTGTATCAGCAAAGCTTCGGTAACGGCCGGTGATTTATGTACTTCCTGTATGGCTTCGGGATAGCCTTCACCAATATTCATCAAGTTGCTGATGCCATAGATGGTTACTGCTGCCTGTACGTCGGATGAAACCTCTGTGAAGTCGCCTGTATCGAATTGCTTCTCTCCATTGGTGGTTCCCATCATCTGGGCTACATAGCCTCCTGCCGAGTCGCCTATGACACCGATGCGTTGAGGGTCAATGCCGAACTTCCGGGCATGTGCCCGCAGGTATCGGACAGCGGCTTTGGCATCGTTAATCAATGCAGGATAGCGATCGGGGACTGTTCTGTATTCTGCAGCTGCCACTACAAAACCGGCTTTTGCCAAAGCCATGCGCATTTCAATGAATTTTTCGTGGTTGGCAGAAGTAAATCCGCCTCCCGGATAATAAACAATGGCAGGCTTGGCTTCCTGGGTTCGTGGAACAAGCAGGGTCATCTTGAGGGGGCGATTGGCATTGCGTAGGGTAACTTGGGAATAGATGATATTGCTGATGACATCAATCTGACCTTCGGTTATCTCCACTTTCATCTTTTTCTTGCCTGATTGTTCAGAGGCACGTGCGGCATTCGGCAGGTAGGCAATGGATAGAAGTCCGATCAACAGGCAGGCTGTTACATGCTTTTTTGTTTCCATATTCTGTTTATCTATATAGGTTTGTTTTGATAGTCAAGATTAACAAGAATGCTTAATCCGAGGAAATGTATAAAAATAAATAAAGCCCACAAATTTGAAATTTGCGGGCTTTATTGTTTTCGCGGTGCGTACGGGACTCGAACCCGAAAATGTCCACAATTTGATTTTCAAATTGTTACAACGACCGTATATCTTTTCTGTAACGAATATGTAACGAACATTTGACTGATTATGTCCTAATGTGACTTAACAATGTCTGCACGTTTTATCATTACGGTTGCAAAGATACACACTTTTTCTGTAACAGCAAACTTTTATCCTATTTTTTTCAAAATCAAATCGGTATGGATTAAAGTTCAGACCTCTAATTAGTTCTCTAATAACGTATTATACATTGTATTTCAATTTGTTGTTTCATTTTTCAGAAAGACCACTGCCTTAAAACCGACTTTTCTGTAAATCTCCAAAGTCCATTTTAAGGCAATACACCGGAGTAACACCTATAACCGCAAGCCATGCTATTCCATGACTAATGCTTATTACAGAAGTTACTCAACGGTGAAGAAGGTTTCACCTCCTTTTTATCGCCCAACCTATTTTTGCTTTATTTATCGTAGTCAGAAACCCATTTTCTCCATAAAATCCCAAAAACGCTTTCTGCCTACTAAAAGCCGATTTCAGAAACAGTACAAGCAAAAGAAAAGCCTACAGCGACCACAATGTCATAAATGACACTGCCATCGCTGTGGGCACTTCTTTTTATATGCTTGTACTAAAAACGGTCAAAACCGTTCTTACAGCCATTATTTCATTCATATACAAGTAGCCGAAAATGCCACTTCTACAGGACACGCCAAGCGTGGATCTGTTCTTGTGACCATTTTCGGCTACAATGCCCCGTGTCGTAAAACCAGTTTGCCTTCCATTGCAGACAAAGCAACGGCAGACAATCCCGTTTTACTACAATGTACCACCGGAGGAACACCAGTAACCGCAAGCCATGCACGCATGACAATGACGGTTACAGGACTTCCACACGGCGGTCGGAAAGCTAACTTTCCCCTTATTTGTAGCACCGCCCTTAATCCATCCACATGGCGCTGCACGCCAATACCTCTGTTCCCTTTTCCTTTCCGCCTCTCTATGCGTATGCCTCTGTTTCCATGCCGCCATCCAGGACGGCATCAGGTGTCATTTTCGTTGCATGGGGCAAAGGTAAAGACGGGATTAGGAACTCAAATTTTTTGTCGAAAAATCTCCACGCCCTTTCAGGGGTAGTATTTTATCTAAAAAATTTGCTAATCCTACTCCCTAACCTTTGAGAAGCCCCCGAAACGAAAACGACCAATGCGGTCGGAAGACGTCACAAGAAAACATCGGACATACAGAGAGGCGAAAAGAAAAAGAAACCGCCCACTCCAAATCCGAACAAGGTAATCAACAATCTAAAATCGGAAAATATGAGAATGATATTGAGTAACATCGGAAAGGTATTGTGGAAAGCATTATCCGCAGTAGTAACGGCAACATCAAACATAGCCTTTTGTGCTGGCAGTTTGGTGGTAGGTATCATAGGAGAAATCCTATTCGGCATGTTGAGCATCATGTTCGGCATCCTAATCTCCCTATTTTCAGTAATGGCGACAATCGGCTTTTTCATTTGGTTATTAACTATTTAACAAATAAGGATATGGCAAGAAGATACAGCAGGACAGCAGCGCAGCAATGCAGGTTTTACGAGGTGGACAACATCTTTGAGTATATGGTGGAAACCTACATCAACGGCA